>Ga0116162_10001946_pt1 | contig 13167 bp, 9 predicted proteins | sample AD_UKC105_MetaG_FD_89875 | JGI IMG/M metagenome (GOLD analysis project Ga0116162, IMG submission 89875) | Active sludge microbial communities of municipal wastewater-treating anaerobic digesters from Hong Kong - AD_UKC105_MetaG | ecosystem: Engineered > Bioreactor > Anaerobic > Digestate... | reverse complement strand
GGGCTCAATGTCAACCGATGGAACGTATGGAATGGGTAAATAGGCCAGTGCCGGAATAAAATCTGCAGTGAATACAAGTTTCGCTTTGCCGGTGTTAATTACCGGAATCAGTTGCCCGCGGGTGTGACCATTGAAAATCCGCAGCCATATCCCTTCTATCCATTCCCCTTCCTCTTCTATCAGCCTGAGGCGGCCCGATTTTTCAAGCGGTTCAAGATTATCGCGGAAGTACGCGGCAGATTCCCGCTTGTTAGAATTTTCCGACCATGACCAATGCGCGGCAGAACACCAGTAAAGTGCATTTTTAAAAAATTCCTCAACCATTCCGCCCTCATTCACAAAGGTTGCACCGCCAACATGGTCATCGTGCAGATGCGTGAATAATATATCCGTAATATCAGCAGGGGAGAGGCCTGCCTTTGCAAGGGGCTTAACCAGCCCTGATTCACCGAAACGGTATTTGTATGTGTAATACTTATCTCCGCGTTTATCCCCCATTCCGGTATCAATCAGTATATTCCTGCAACCAGTCTGAATCAGCAGACAACGGGTGGTAATTCTGATCAGGTTATCCCGGTCTTCAGGATAAACCTTTGTCCATAGGCTCTTGGGTACAACCCCGAAAGCCACACCGCCATCCATCATCCAGTAATCCGCTTCTATCGGCGTGAGTTTCATAGAAATCATTTATAAAGGCAAAAATAATACATTTGGCACTATCCGTCATTTTTTAAAATGCAACTTCCGGCTGCAATCCCCGGCATATTTGATTACTTTTGCCCGTTAATCCCTGCATCATGAATGTTCACTTTATAGCCATCGGCGGCGCCGCAATGCATAATCTTGCAATTGCCCTTCACAGAAAAGGATATCAGATAACCGGAAGTGATGACGAAATTTTTGATCCGGCCCGCAGCAGGCTTAAAGCATCCGGATTGCTGCCTGAAGCTACGGGCTGGTTTCCTGAAAAGATTCATGCAGGATTAGATGCCATCATCCTGGGTATGCATGCCAGGGCCGACAATCCTGAGTTGTTGAAAGCCCGGGAGCTCGGACTGAAGATATTCTCATACCCTGAATACCTTTACGAACAATCAAAGGATAAAACCCGGGTTGTGATCGGCGGAAGTCATGGAAAAACGACCATCACAGCCATGATACTGCATGTGCTGAAATATGCAGGTATTGATACTGACTTCATGGTAGGGGCGCAGCTCGAAGGATTTGATGTCATGGTCAGGCTTTCGGAAGATGCGCCGTTTATGGTTTTCGAAGGCGACGAGTACCTTACTTCAGCCCTCGACCGGCGGCCCAAGTTTCACCTGTACAGGCCGGATATCGCGCTTATCAGCGGAATCGCCTGGGATCACGTAAACGTCTTTCCTACTTTTGACAATTATGTGGAACAATTCAGGATTTTCGCAACCCAGATCATGCCCGGGGGAAAGCTTATCTATTGTGCCGAAGATAAAACAGTTGCGGCTGTCGCTTCCGGAGTTGATGCGGGTATTAAATCTATACCCTATCATATTCCTGAATATTCAATCAAAGAAGGAATTACGTTTTTAAATACCGGTAATGATGAAATACCACTGAAAATTTTTGGTCATCACAACATGCTTAACCTCGAAGGGGCAAGGCTGGTTTGCGAAGCCATGGGCGTCGAAAGCAACGTCTTTTACAATGCAATCGGCACATTTGCAGGCGCTTCGAAACGACTTGAACGCATTGGCGACAACAATACATGCGCTGTGTTCAAGGATTTTGCGCATAGCCCGTCTAAACTGAAAGCAACCATTCAGGCCGTTAAGGATCAATTTCCTGAACGCAAACTTATCGCGTGCATGGAGTTGCATACATACAGCAGTTTAAGTTCCGGATTTCTTGAAGAATATGGTTCCTGTATGGACCGCGCCGATATTGCCATCGTTTATTACAGCAGGCATGCCCTGCAAATCAAACAACTTCCAGACCTCTCACCTGATGATATAAGTAAGGCATTTAAAAAAGATGATATTCAGGTGTTTAACGACAGCAAAGAACTTGCCGGATTTCTGTTTTCACTGAAAACGGATCATACCAACCTGCTGATGATGAGTTCCGGAAATTTCGATGGCATTGACCTGAAACAACTCTCACAAGTTTTCACGGACGCAAAGAATTGATGAAGCGGATCCATGACTCATTAAATCGCGGTCCGCTGCGTGTATCTTTTTGAATAGATGAATGCCCGTAAACGCCACTTGATCTGTTTGGAAGGAAAAGCACACATCAACGCATTGCTCTCCGCGAGTGCAGGATATCATTTTCGGATGTATCAGAAAACAAAAAAGGCTGCAAGCATGATTTATCACAATTGCAGCCTGAGTCTTAAGACCACTGAAACAGGTTATCCTTCTTTGGGAAGTTCTGCTTCGATTTCAGGATTCAGAATGCTGATTTTCAATTCCGGAGCATTCTCTTCGTAGTCAATAAGTATCCTGTCACCTTCATGCAGTCTTGATTTAATTATTTCTTCAGCCAGGGCATCCTCAATATACTTTTGAATGGCCCGCTTGAGCGGACGGGCGCCGAACTGGGCATCCCAGCCTTTCTCCACAATGAAATCCTTGGCCGGAGTGGTTACTTCCATTTCATAACCCATATCAGCGATCCTCTTGAAGAGATTTTTAAGCTCAATATCAATGATCTTATGGATGTCATCGCGTTCAAGGGAATCGAAAATAATTACGTCATCAATACGGTTGAGGAATTCAGGGGCAAACGAACGCTTGAGCGCATTCTCAATTACGCCCTGCGCAAAGGCTGAACTTCCGCTTAGTTTGGCAGAGGTTGCAAATCCCACGCCCTGTCCGAAATCCTTCAGTTGCCTAGAACCGATATTGGAAGTCATGATCACGATGGTATTTTTAAAATCAACCCTGCGTCCGAGGCTGTCGGTAAGCACTCCGTCGTCGAGCACCTGCAGCAGGATATGGAATATATCCGGATGTGCCTTTTCAATTTCATCCAGAAGCACGATCGAATAAGGCTTTCTTCTGACTTTTTCAGTCAGTTGTCCGCCTTCCTCATAGCCAACGTATCCCGGAGGCGCTCCCACAAGACGTGATACCGCGAATTTCTCCATATACTCACTCATATCGATCCTGATGAGGGTATCTTCTGAATCGAAGAGGTATTTGGCAAGTACTTTTGCCAGATGGGTTTTACCAACTCCTGTCGGGCCGAGAAAAATAAAAGTCCCGATCGGCTTGTTCGGATCCTTGAGGCCGGCGCGGTTACGCCTGATCGCCTTGACAACCTTTTTAATCGCTTCATTCTGACCAATAACTGCCCCGGCGAGATCATCTTCCATGTGCAACAGCCTGTCGCTTTCATTTTGTGCAATCCGCTGCACCGGTACACCGGTCATCATTGCAACAACTTCGGCAACATTGTCCTCTGACACTTCAATCCGGTGGATCTTTGAATCCTCTTCCCACCGGCGCTTGGCTGACTCCAGTTCGATCAGCAGTTTTCGCTCCGAATCGCGGAATTTGGCAGCTTCTTCAAACTTCTGACTGTGAATGGCCTTGTTTTTAAGCAATTTAACCTCCTCGATCCGGGTCTCAAGGTCAAGGATTTCTACCGGCACCTGCATGTTTGTAATATGAACCCTTGCTCCGGCTTCATCCAGCGCATCGATGGCCTTGTCAGGCAGATACCTGTCGGTGAGATAGCGGTTGGTAAGCGAAACACAGGCTTTAACAGCCTCCTGTGAATACTTCACCAGGTGGTGGTCTTCATATTTCTCCTTAATATTGTTAAGGATTTCAACCGTTTCTTCAATCGTTGTAGGATCAACCAGAATCTTTTGAAACCTCCGTTCCAGAGCGCCGTCCTTTTCGATATACTGACGGTATTCATCGAGAGTGGTAGCGCCAATGCACTGGATTTCGCCCCTTGCCAGGGCAGGCTTGAACATATTAGAGGCATCGAGCGAGCCCGATGCATTTCCGGCTCCGACGATGGTATGAATTTCATCGATAAACAGGATAATGTCCCGGTTTTTCTCCAGTTCATTCAACACAGCTTTCATCCGTTCTTCGAACTGACCCCGGTATTTGGTGCCTGCTACCAACGAAGCAAGATCAAGCGTAAAAATACGTTTATTGAAAAGTACCCGCGAAACCTTGCGGGCGATGATCCGGAGAGCAAGCCCTTCGGCAATGGCAGATTTTCCGACCCCCGGTTCACCTATAAGAATGGGATTGTTTTTCTTACGGCGACTGAGAATCTGGGCGATCCGTTCCAGCTCTTTTTCCCTTCCTACAATCGGATCAAGCCGGCCTTCTTCAGCTGCCTTTGTCAGATCCCTGCCAAAATTGTCAAGAACAGGGGTTTTAGATTTCGAGTCAGCTACTTTTTTAGCACCTCCGTATCCTCTGCCTTCCTCAGCATCATCATCTGATGAACTGCCCGGCAATTCTGCTGTGGGCTCCTCGAATGACTTGTGCTCATCATTGCTCATGATTGATTTCAGCTCATCCCTGACAGAATCATAATCAACACCATATTTGCCAAGTGTGGTGGTAACCAGGTTATCCTCGTCTTTAAGAATAGCCAGTAAGAGATGTTCCGTTCCGATCAGTTCACTATTGAACATTTTTGCCTCCAGTTAAGTGAGTTTGAGCGCTCTTTCTGCCTGTTTTACCAGTGGCAGGTTCTCTGCCGATTTGTCACGGGCAGCCGTTTTCCCGATGGCCTTTTCAATGATCCGGCGCACTTCATTGGTATCTACACCTAAAAGGTTAAGAATCTGAATTGCCATGCCTTCCCCTTCACGGATAATACCGAGAAGCAAATGCTCAACACCAATATAATCATTTCCAAGACGCAGGGATTCTTCCCGGCTATATGTCAGTACATCCTTCACCCGTTGTGAAAATTTAGCTTCCATTGCTATCAGTCATATTAGAAATCCTTCAGGGTTTTTGTACTAAAGGACTTAGGTTTCAATTCTGTTGAATAACAAAAATCATTGCAGGAAGTTTCCTTCATGTCTTCAAAATTACTGCTAAAATCCTTGTAAAGCAAGCAGCATCAAACATAAACCATCAATAAAAACTCCCGATTCCGTATATAGTGATCAAATACAATGCCGTTTTTATTTATGAACAAATCATTGTTGGTAATATCAGGTGAATTTTGACAATTCCTGCGTGCTTCGGAAGCAAAAAAAATGTACCTTCGTATCCCTTTTCAAAGGGTATTGATTCGTTAATCTGGAATATGCTAAATGATGGAAAATCAAGCTGGTGAAGAAAAAATTGTTAAAGTAAACATTGAGAACCAAATGAAGTCAGCCTACATCGATTATTCGATGTCGGTGATTGTTTCAAGGGCTTTGCCCGATGTCCGTGACGGACTTAAACCGGTTCACCGCAGGGTATTATTCGGAATGCTCGACCTGGGAGTTCTTTCGAACCGGCCGTATAAAAAAAGCGCGAGAATAGTAGGGGAGGTGCTGGGTAAGTATCATCCCCACGGTGATAGCTCTGTTTATGATGCTATGGTTAGAATGGCGCAGGACTGGTCGTTGCGTTATCCCCTCGTCGACGGACAGGGTAACTTTGGATCTATTGACGGTGACAGCCCGGCTGCCATGCGATATACAGAAGCAAGGCTCCGGAAAATTGCCGAGGAAATGCTGTCAGACATCAACAAGGATACCGTTGATTTCCAACTGAACTTTGACGATTCACTTGAAGAACCCACCGTACTTCCGGCCCGTATTCCCAACCTTTTGGTAAACGGCGCGTCCGGTATTGCTGTAGGTATGGCCACCAACATGCCTCCCCATAACCTGAGCGAAGTTGTGGATGGCGTGATTGCTTATATCGACAACCACGAGATCACCATTCCCGAGCTTATGAAATTCATCAAAGCACCGGACTTTCCTACCGGTGGCTTTATTTATGGTTATGAAGGCGTGAAAGACGCCTATGAAACCGGCCGGGGACGAATTATCATGCGGGGCGAAAGCAAAATTGAAACCGACAGCCACGGAAGAGAAAGTATCATCGTTACTTCAATTCCTTATCAGGTTAACAAGGCGGAAATGATCAGAAAGACCGCCGATCTGATCAATGACAAGAAAATTGAAGGAATTTCAGATATCCGCGACGAATCGGATCGCAACGGACTGCGCGTGGTTTATGAGCTTAAAAGGGATGCAATCACGAATGTAGTCCTGAATAAACTATATCAGTTTACCCAGTTGCAGACATCATTCAGCGTAAATAACATCTGCCTTGTCAAAGGCCGGCCGATGCTGCTGAACCTGAAGCAATTGATTCAGTATTTTGTGGAGCACCGTCATGAAGTGGTTATCCGCCGGACCAGATATGAACTGAATGAAGCTGAAAAACGGGCCCATATCCTCGAAGGCCTGTTGATTGCCCTTGATCATATTGACGAAGTCATTGCGCTCATCCGGTCTTCACGAACCCCAGAAGAAGCCAGAAACGGATTGATCGAGAATTTCAGCCTTACGGAAATTCAGGCCAGGGCCATTCTGGATATGCGCCTCCAGCGCCTCACAGGCCTTGAAAGAGATAAAATCCGTGAAGAATACAACGAACTGCTGAAAATGATTGACTATTACAGGAGTGTGCTCGATGACGAGGGCCTCCGGATGGAAATCATTAAAAACGAATTACTTGAAATCAAAGCCAGTTATGGCGATGAAGCCCGCACTGAAATAGTTTATTCAGCCAGCGACTTCAGAATAGAAGATACAATTGCCGATGAAAATGTGGTCATCACCATATCGCACATGGGGTACATTAAAAGGACGCCGTTGAGCGAATACCGGAGACAAAACAGGGGAGGCCGCGGAGCCAAAGGATCCGATATCAGGGATGAAGACTTTCTTGAATACCTGTATGTAGCTACCATGCATAACTACATGCTGTTTTTTACCGAAAAAGGCAAGGTGTTCTGGATGAGGGTTTATGAAATACCCGAAGGCACGAAAACTTCGAAAGGCAGGGCAATTCAGAACCTTATCAACATTGAACCTGATGACAAAGTCAGGGCCTTTATCAATCTAAAGAGCATAAAAGATGAAGAGTATATCAACAATAACTTCATCATACTCTGTACACGTAAAGGAATTATCAAGAAAACCTCACTTGAAGCATACTCCCGTCCCAGACAGAACGGCATCAATGCCATCACCATCCGCGACGACGATCAGCTGCTCGAAGCAAGGCTTACCAATGGCAACAATGAAGTACTGATGGCGTTAAAATCAGGACGAGCCATACGGTTTAATGAAAATACCGTTCGCCCCATGGGCCGCAATGCCTCCGGGGTAAAAGGCATTACACTCGCCAACGAACAGGATGAAGTTGTAGGTATGATCTGCCCTGAAAATGGTCTGTCCGATATTCTGGTTGTCAGTGAAAAAGGTTACGGAAAGCGCTCTAAGTTAGACGACTACAGAATTACCAACAGGGGAGGAAAGGGCGTAAAAACCATCAATATCACCGAGAAAACCGGCCAGCTAATTTCGATAGATTCCGTCACCGACAACGATGACCTGATGATCATCAACCGCTCAGGCCTGATTATCAGACTGGCAGTAGCTGATCTGAGAATTATGGGAAGGGCAACACAGGGCGTTCGTCTGATCAATCTCAGGGATAATGATTCCATTGCCGCTGTTACCAAAGTTGAAGTTGAAAAGGAAGAAGATGAAATTTCCGAAGATCAGCAGATTCCGCTCGAAGCGACTGAAACTTCATTTGATGTCTTCCCGGTAGAGGACAACGATGAAGAAACCGGTAATGATGAACAGCGTGATGAAGCCGACGAGAATGGCCCGGATATTGTATAGTTGAAATAAACCTGATATCTTTGCAAAGAGTATTGCATGGATAAAACCTATTAAACAAAGCAAAAAAATGAAAAAAATCTCATTGATTTTCCTCATGCTGATTGCAGCTTCATTCGTTTTTGGCCAGAAGCCACTGCGTACAACTGCTTTCAACAATCTCCGGAAAGGGGAGCTCGATAAAGCGATGCAGAACATTGAGCCGACCATCTCTGACCCCAGCACGATGAACGACCCGAAAACGTGGTTCTATCGTGGCAATATTTACCTGCAGATTCACATGAGTGAGAATCCCGCCTATAAGGCACTGGACAGCGATGCCCTTAACAAAGCTTATGAATCCTACAAAAAATCTATTGAACTGGATACGAAAAAGGAGTATTACACGGAAACCATCCAGAATCTGCTGATCATCAGCGAACAGTTATACAACGAAGGAGTGGTCAGGTTTACCGCCGATCCTCCTCAGTATCTGGCAGCTATGAAAAGTTTTGAATCAGCCGTTGAAGTGAATAAAACCTTTGGAAATACAGATACCCTGGCAATGTTCAATACTGCGCTTGCTGCGGAAAATGCAAAGGAATTCGGCAAGGCAAAACTTTATTACAACAAGGTTAAGGAGATGAATTATCCACAACCGCTGCTGTACAATTCACTTGCATCCATCAACCTGGAAGAGGGAGATACCACGGCTGCCATAGCTGTCCTAAGTGAAGGACGTAAAAAATATCCCGACAATTTCAATCTGCTGATTGCTGAAACCAATATCTACCTCAGCTCAAATGAAAATGATAAAGCCATGGCCAATCTGCAGGAAGCGGTTAAAACTGACCCTTTGAATCCTACAATCCATTATGCAGTAGGTGTTAATTATGCGCTGATGAACAATGTGGAAGAGGCTGAAAAGGCCTATATCAAAGCAGTAGAACTGAAACCTGACTATTTTGAGGCAAATTATAACCTGGGCGCCCTTTACGTCAATCAGGCAGCGCAGCTTATAGATGAAGCCAACAAGCTTCCGTTATCGGCCACCAAAGAATATGACGAACTGAAGCAACAGGCTGATGATATCCTGGGCAAATCAATTCCATACCTTGAAACAGCATCAGGGCTCGATCCTTCGGATAAAAACACACTCTTATCACTGAAAGAAATCTATACCAGACTTCAGATGTACGATAAGATGAAAGTCGTGAATGAAAAAATCAGTGAATTGGAATAATTCATTTAGCCTCTTAAGACTAAACTGCTCATCTGTCCGTTGGGCAGTTTTTTTTTGTATAAACTTCCGGATAGAGGAGATTCAGAAAATTGATATTTGACATAATATAAATTATGTAACTTTTTATAGAATGACAATTCAGACAATAACCGTAAAATACTCAACTGTATCAGGCTTATGCCGGCATAAATGAATTCATGCATTTGTTAAAGGGTTATCCACCGAAACCAATCCGAATTGTTCCGGAAAAATTTAAGTTTAATACTTAGAAAAAAAAAGACCGGATTAACCTAAATCTTCGTAATTTGTGACAAATTGAACTGTTTGAAACAAGATTTGTTTTTAGACTGTTTTCAGTGAAGATTCAGTTATACCGGGCGTAGATTTTCCGGGACGACGAATTGATTCATACTCGTAAACGATTGATAATTCCTTTCTCAGATGAAACAAAAACTCCCCGGTATAGTAAAAACAGATCCCTGGCTTTTGCCGGTGGTTCACGATGTGGAACAGAGAATTTCCAGGTTTCAGTCACGACTTGAAAGCATTGTATATGAGCATGATAGCCTGATGAAATTCGCTGATGCCTATAAATTTCTCGGAATTAATTACGATAAAAAGGCCAGGGGTTGGTATTACCGTGAATGGGCGCCTTCCGCGCATCAGTTATATCTGGCAGGCGATTTTAACAACTGGGACCCCCGCTCCCATCCCCTGAAGCGCATCGAAAACGGGATATGGGAGATTTTTCTTGACTTTAAGACTTATAAGGATAGTTTTATTCACGGTTCCAAAGTGAAAGTTTGGGTGGAATCGTTGAACGGATTTCTTCCAAGGATTCCGGCCTATATAAAGCGTGTTGTTCAGGATGAAGATACGCGTAATTTTTCCGGACAGCTGTGGTTCTCCGATTTTGACTGGCAGGGTGATGCATTCCGGATTCCGAAAGATGAAAAACTGTTTATTTATGAATGTCATGTAGGTATGGCTCAGGAAAAGGAAGGCCTGGGCACTTACCTTGAATTTGCAGAAAAGCTGCTGCCCTGGATTAAACAAAACGGTTATAATGCCATTCAGATGATGGCTGTGCAGGAGCATCCCTATTACGGATCATTTGGTTACCATGTTGCGAATTTCTTTGCACCGACCTCGCGCTTTGGAACCCCTGAAGATCTGAAATATCTGATCCGTAAAGCCCACGGTATGGGAATCGCAGTGATTATGGATATCGTACATTCACACACGGTAAAAAATGTGAATGAAGGCCTGAATATGTTCGACGGCACGGATAGCCAGTATTTCCATCCCGGCCCGCGTGGCGTTCATCCTGACTGGGATTCCCTCCTTTTTGATTATGGCAAAACCGAAGTGATACAGTTTCTGCTTTCAAATGTAAAATACTGGCTGAAAGAATTTCATTTTGACGGATTCAGATTTGACGGCGTTGGCTCTATGATGTATTTCCACCATGGAAACGGGCTGATAGACTCGCCGGAAAAATATTTCAGAGAGGGCGTTGAATGGGATGCCATCACCTACCTGCAGCTTGCCAATAAACTTATTCATTCGATCAATCCCGGAGCAGTAACCATTGCTGAAGATGTTACCGGAATGCCCGGATTGGCAGCCACAATCAAAGAAGGCGGGATAGGTTTCGACTACCGCCTCGGCATGGGTATCCCCGATTTCTGGATCAGACTGCTGAAAGAAAAAAAAGACGAAGACTGGAATATCCACGAGATGTGGCATGTTATGACAAACCGTCTGCCGGGAGTTAAAACCGTCGCATATGCCGAATCGCACGACCAGGCGCTTGTTGGAGACAAAACACTGGCTTTCTGGCTGATGGATCAGGAAATGTACTGGCATATGCATGTAAGCGACTCCAACCTTGTTGTTGACCGTGGAATTGCACTGCATAAAATGATCAGACTTTTTACCATTGCACTGGGCGGACAGGCATACCTGAATTTTATGGGAAATGAGTTCGGTCATCCGGAATGGATTGATTTTCCCAGGGAAGGTAATAACTGGAGTTATTACTACGCAAGACGGCAATGGTCGCTGGTCCATAATCCTGAACTGAAGTATAAGTTCCTTGCAAACTTTGATCAGGCAATGATCAGTACCATCAAAACCTATCATATACTTGACGAAGAATACGGTTCTCAGCTACAAATGGATGAATCAAACAAAACAATCGTCTTCTCAAGGGGAAAACTGGTCTTCGTGTTTAATTTTCATCCAACCGCAAGTATACCTGATTACGCATTTCAGGTGCCTGAACCAGGGAATTACAAAATCATACTCAATTCCGACAGCAGCGTTTTTGGCGGACATAACCGGATCAGCGAAGACTTGACTTATCCGGCCAGGATCAATCATACGAGCGGATTTCCGGAGCTCAGAATTTACAATACAAACCGGACAGCGCTTGTGTTGGTAAAAGAATAATCTTGTTTAAATAACTGATATTCTGCATGATACATAGAACATGTATAGAACATCAGTATTTTAGAAAAAATTAACAATTAATTCACTGATCGGATTATTTACTTGCGTATTATTGTAAACTTTTTTTTAACCTGAATTTTATATATGGAAAAGAAACGTTTGGTCGTAAATTATAATAATGTCTCCCCCGAAGTGCTGGAAGCAATCAGGCTGAAATATCCGCTGGGCTATTCCAATCATGTGATTAAGGTCAAAACCCGGGGTGACGATTTCTTTTATGCAATCACCGTTGATACTGCTGATGCCAGTTATCTCGTAAAAGTTCCCGTTAAAATTGACACCAAAGGAAACGTAAACGACGATGACAACCTGGAGGATGTCAATAACGAAAAGGAAAATGAAGACAATTTTCCCGATAATGATCCGAATGCAGAAAATGATGAATAAACGACAGGCAGCGCAGGCTGCCTTTTTTCATCCCTCATCCGAAGCAGTCAGCAGCCTGAAAAATCATAAATCCCCTGCCTGAAGCCCGGCGTAAGGTCTCCCCTACCCTATCCTTATTTCCAATTTTAAATATTTGATATTCAATGTATTAAATAATGAATAGGTCCATAATTCTATATCTTTGGAATCAACGCCTTCCGGAATAAATTCCGGGTTACCATTCCAATGCATATTTAAGGTAAATCCCGTCAAAATGTTCGTTCAGTGCAATGATAAATGCACGGATTATAAACATTTAATGGTTTCAGCATTCTCAAATGCATAACCTGGTTAAAAACCTGTTTTTGTCAGCTTTTTCATGATCTTCCGGCCGCAATTGATAAAACCTGGTGTAGCTTCATGCAACTGAATCTCAATAATATCGTAAAGTTCCCTTGCCAGCTCAGGAAAAATTGCTGTTACCCTGTGCAGGATAAGCATGCTGTACATTTTGACTGCCACACTTTCGTTGGGGGATTGCAACCATTTGAAACAAGCGTCTGTAAGAGGTCCAAGGTTCTCAACCGGTAAGCCAGACCTTGAAAGCATTCTAAGCCCGTGTCGTTTCAATCCGTCGCTTCTGAAATCAACTACGCTTGCAGCCAGTAATTCAATCCTTTCGTTCAGAAAACCCGGCTCTGATTCAGCACAGTAATCTACCACCCATGCGGCGCGGCGGCTCAGGGGATCCTGATTCAGCATCATGATTTCCCATAGTTCATTAAATAGCCGGGGCTCAGACATGATTATGCCGGTAATCATATCGGTATTTGCCCTTGATTGTTCTCTCAGTAAAAGTTTTTCCAGTCCGGGTAAGCTCATATTCTGATGCTGCAGTGTGCTGCTGCAAAAATAGGATCAAGATCAAAACCTGTGGATTAAATCAAATTAGGCATAGAGTTTAGATAACCGAAAGAGGAAAAAATTAACATCACTGACACCTCTATATTGTTGTCTGAAAGCTTTAATCTTAGCATTAAAAGATTCAGCACTTGCATTGGTACTTCGGTTATCGAAGTAGTTGAGGATTTTCCTATAATGATTCATTATTGTCTTGGAGATCGTGTTAAAGGCTTTAAATCCTGCTTTTTCGACCTTTTCATGCCATTTAGCGAGTCTGGTATAT
>Ga0116162_10001944_pt1 | contig 13177 bp, 8 predicted proteins | sample AD_UKC105_MetaG_FD_89875 | JGI IMG/M metagenome (GOLD analysis project Ga0116162, IMG submission 89875) | Active sludge microbial communities of municipal wastewater-treating anaerobic digesters from Hong Kong - AD_UKC105_MetaG | ecosystem: Engineered > Bioreactor > Anaerobic > Digestate... | reverse complement strand
GCCTGCGCTCCGTTCGACAGCCCGGACTTTCGCAACAGGCTCATTGACGTGAAAAGAAAGAACGAACAGACTATAGACATCGTGAGTCAGGATGAGGTTCTGCTCGCGGGTTTCGATGAAGCAGCCCGTGAAAGAGCCCGAACCATAATCGGCACTTTCAAGCAGTTCATCGATGACAATAAAGACGAAATAACCGCTCTCCAGATCATCTACAACAAGCCCTATGGACAACGACACCTGACCTTCGAGCAGATACGCCGGCTTGCCGATGCCATTGAAAAACCGCCTTACAACCTTACACCCGAACTGCTCTGGAAAGCATACGAACAGCTTGATAAGTCGAAAGTCCGTGGCGCCGGTGTTCAAAAACTGCTCACCGACATCATAGCCATTCTCCGCTACTCCATCGGCGAAGTAGACATACTCGAACCCTACGCCGAAACAATCAATCAGAAGTTCAACAACTGGTTAGCCGATCAACAGAAATCGGGACTTGAATTCACCCCCGAACAGATCGAATGGCTAACCATGATTAAAGACCACATTGCCACCAGCCTCGGAATAGAAATGGATGACTTCGAATACGCACCCTTCCACGAAAAGGGCGGTGCCGTTAAAGCTTATAAGATATTCGGAGACAAACTGAATACGATACTTGAAGAACTGAATGAGGTATTAGCAGCTTGAGTACTCACTATACAGAGATACCTAACGGTTGGTTATCATGCAAATTCGATGATATTCTTGATGTAATAAGAGGTGTTTCCTTTCCCAAAAACGCAAAGTCCACATCATATTCTGATGGACTAGTTGCTTGCCTTAGAACAGCCAATGTGCAACGTGAGGTTGAATGGGATGATTTATGGTTCGTGCCTAAAGAACACATAAAAAGGGATGAACAATATGTCAGACAATATGACATTCTAATATCGACTGCAAATAGCTTATACTTAGTTGGGAAGGTAGCTCTAGTCAGAGAACTCCCTTATGAATCAACTCTGGGAGCATTCATCTCAATTATTAGAACGCCTAAGGCGATTAACCCGAAGTTTGCTTTTTATATGTTATCAACATATGAAATACAGTCCTCAATAAGAAGCATGGCATCTACAACAACAAATATTTCCAATGTTTCTACGACCAAGTTGAAGGAACTCAACCTTAGACTTGCCCCACTTCCTGAACAACGCCGCATCGTAACCAAGATTGAAGAACTGTTTTCCCGGCTGGATGCCGGGGTGGAAGCGCTGGAGAAGGTACGGGCACAGCTTAAACTCTATCGTCAGTCTGTGTTGAAAGCAGCGGTGGAAGGCCGGCTTACCGCCGACTGGCGAGAGCAACACAAATCCGAACTCGAACCAGCATCCGAACTTCTGAAACGCATCCTCGCCGAACGCCGCAAAGCATGGGAAACCGACCAACTCGCCCGGTTCAAAGCAAACGGCAAAACCCCAAAAGACGACAAATGGAAAAAGAAATATAAAGAACCTGAGCCGCCGGATACAAACGATTTGAGTGACATTCCTGATGATTGGAATTGGGTTTACTTCGAACATCTATATCACGCAGCACAAAACGGTCTGTCGAAAAGAAAATCAAACAATGGTATTCCTTATAAAGTTCTTAGACTTGCGGATATTAAGGACAACAAAGTAATAGATGACAACTCAAGAACGATACAGCTAACTGAAGAAGAGTTTAATAAATATGGCTTAAATAAATCCGATATTCTCTGTATCAGAGTAAATGGGAGCCGTAACCTAACTGGACAGATAATCCATTTTGATAGAAATGACAAATGGGCTTTTTGCGATCACTTGATTAGATTTTTCATAGTAAGTGAAGTTGTCTTACCGGAATATCTTTTTTTCTATTTTCAAACACAGACAGCCAGACAAAATATTGAAAAGATGATGGTTACTACTGCGGGACAGAATACGGTCAGTCAGCCCTCAATGGCAAGTACCCCCGTAGCGATTCCTTCTATAGAAGAACAGAAAGAAATAATTAAACAGATTGATAGGTTCTTCTCAATAACAGACAAAATTGAAGAAAGCTTGGATACAGAGCTAATCAATTCGGAGAAACTACGGCAAAGCATTTTAAAGAAAGCCTTCTCTGGCAAGCTCGTTCCCCAAGACCCGACAGATGAATCAGCAGAGAAACTGCTTCAACGGATAAAGGCGGAGAAGGAAAAGTCAGCGAAGCAAATACGTAGGAAGAAAACGAAAGGCAAAACATGAAAATCAAGAATATCAGAGCAGCGAAATTTAGGCGTTTCACTGATCTAACTATCCAAAACATACCAGAGACTGCAAAGCTTGTGCTTATAGTTGGTCCTAATGGGTGTGGAAAAAGCTCTCTTTTTGATGTTTTTGATACATGGCAAAGATTCAATAAAGGGCATGGAAGATTTGATATTAATTATCATTGCAAGAGCTGTTTTAAAGGCAAAGATAAACATAGACCACAGGAAGATACTCAAGTAGATTTTTACCATTTGGATAATAAAAATAAAAACAGGGTTTTTTATATTCGTTCTGCATATCGTAATGAACCAAGTTTTACATTGTGCCAATTACAACGAATGCAAACCACTGAAGATGACAATGTTGTTTTAGAAAAACTAATAGACAATGATACTCGTGTATCTAGGAACTACCAAATATTAGTTTCTACTAATTTCGAAGATTACTATGGAACAGATAGAGATATTGAAACAAACAAAGAAGGAAAGGAAAGGATGATTGGTAGCATTAACACACCATTAAACTCTATCTTTCCCGACCTCGAACTAACAGGGCTTGGAAATCCATTAGTTGATGGATCATTTTACTTTACAAAAGGGGACAGCGAGAACTTCCCATATATGAATCTTTCAGGTGGTGAAAAAGCAGTCTTCGACATGATATTAGACATTGTAGTCAAGAAAAAGGTATTCAATGATACGGTGTTTTGTATTGATGAACCAGCACTTCACTTGAATTCAAAACTACAAGGTGCATTGCTCAAGGAATTGTACGATCTCATACCAAACAACTGCCAACTCTGGCTTGCATCACATTCTATTGGGATAATGAACAAAGCGTTTGAACTTTATAAAGAAGATAATAGCAAGGTATGTTTTCTTGATTTTTCAGACCATGACTTTGACCAGACCGTTGTAATGGAGCCTGCCAATGTTAGTAAAGAACTCTGGAGAAAGAACCTTGATATTGCTTTAGATGAAATGGCAAACCTTGTTGCCCCAAAAAGAATCGTAGTATGTGAAGGCGATCCAACAGGCACAAAGAACAAAGAGTTTGATGCAAAGTGCTATACGAAAATATTTCAGCAGGAATATCCCGACACTGAATTCATTTCCATAGGAAACTCAACAGATGTGGTGGAAAAATCAAACTTACTTCTATCACATTTCGAGAAGTTTGTAACGGGAATTGAGATAGTTCGTCTTGTGGACAGAGATATTATGAGCACATCAGAGGTTGAAGAACTAAAAGGAAGAGGAATTCAAGTATTAAATCAAAGACATCTCGAAGCATATTTATTCGATGATGAAATAATCAAAGCTCTTTGTGCTAAATCCGGTCAACCAGGAAAAGAAGCAGAAGCACTTCAGGCCAAGGCTGATGCTATAAGTAGAAGTATTGGAAGAGGCAAAGAATCAGATGATATGAAATCTTCATCTGGAGAGTTAAGTGTTTCATTAAGAAAGCTATTGAGTTTGGAAAGTAGTGGAAGCACACAAGAAGCCTTCTGTAAAGACATTCTGTGTCCTTTGATCATTCCCGGAACAAAAGTATACGCTGCAATTAAGAAAGATATTTTCAATGAATAGCATTCGAGGTAATTTATGACTAACGAATCTTCAACTATAGTACAACGGCTGTGGAATTACTGCACCGTGCTCAGGGATGACGGTTTGAGCTACGGCGACTACGTGGAGCAGCTTACATATCTTCTTTTCCTGAAGATGGCAGACGAGCAGACGAAACCGCCTTTCAATAAACCATCCGTGATTCCATCAGATTATGACTGGAATGCTCTTTCGAAAAAAGACGGCGATGCCCTTGAAAAGCAGTACCGGAAGACGCTGGACAGCCTGAGCAAAGAAAAAGGAATGCTGGGTATCATCTTCCGAAAATCCCAGAACAGGGTCCAGGATCCCGCCAAGCTGAAACGCCTGATAGAACTGATCAATGACGAAACATGGCTGGGCATGGATATAGATATCAAGGGCGACATATATGAAGGACTGCTGCAGAAGAACGCCGAGGACGTGAAGAGCGGCGCGGGGCAATACTTCACGCCTCGACCTCTCATAAGAGCGATTGTGGAGGCTATGAGGCCCTCGCCGGACATGACTGTATGCGACCCGGCATGTGGGACCGGCGGATTCCTTCTCGCTGCCCACGATTACATATCCAATAACTTCAAACTGGATAAAGCGCAGAAAAAGCACCTCAGGTTCTCGGCTCTCAAGGGATGGGAGATCGTGGATGCCACGGCGCGGCTCTGCGCAATGAACCTGTATCTGCACGGCATAGGCGGTGATGAAAGCCCCATTATCGTGATGGATACACTGGTCGCCGACCCCGGTGACAGGTTTGACATGGTTCTCACCAATCCACCATTCGGGAAAAAGAGCAGCATCACCATCGTCAACGAAAACGGCAAAGCGGCTAAAGACTCGATCACTTACGAGCGTGAAGACTTCTGGGCTACTACATCAAACAAACAACTGAACTTCGTGCAGCATGTTAAAACCCTGCTCAGGATCAACGGCGGCGCAGCGGTTGTCGTGCCCGACAACGTGCTGTTCGAGGGTGGCGCAGGCGAAACCGTCCGCAAGAAGCTCCTGCATGAATGCGATGTCCATACACTGCTGCGCCTGCCCACCGGAGTCTTCTACGCGCAGGGAGTGAAAGCAAACGTCCTGTTCTTTGACCGCAAGCCTGCCGGCGAGACTCCATGGACAAAAGAACTGTGGATATACGACCTGCGAACCAACAAACATTTCACCCTTAAAACAAACCCGCTTTCACCCGGAGACCTCACCGACTTCATCAAATGCTACAACCCGAAAAACAGACACGACCGTAAAGAAACGGATCGGTTCCATAAGTTTACCCGCGATGAACTGATGAAGCGTGACAAGCTGTCCCTCGACATCTTCTGGCTCAAGGATGAATCACTCGAAGACACCGAAAACCTTCCCGAACCGGATGTCCTTGCAAAAGAAATAATCGAAAACCTCGAATCAGCCCTGGATCAGTTCAATGCAATCTATGAGGAGCTGGAAGCGAAGTAAGCAAACTCTGGTTTATAGTGATTCTCAAAAATAAACTTGAATACATGCACAAAGGAAATAGCTTTGTGCATGGCACACTATCTTTGTATTTGTGATTTCTGATCGAGTTGTGAATCTGTTTTTATCATGAGGAATATATTGACTATCAGAATAAAAATAGAATAAATAAACGGAGTTTCCTGGATTCCTGCCGACTGCATGCAGGAATGACGGGCGCGTGGGCCGGAAACCATTCATGCAGGATTCAATGTTATTTATGATAATCGGTGTACTATATTCGAGAAGAATACGCCGGTGCTTGCACCGGGGTAAGGATTGCCGGTGTTGTATGGCGATGTTGTGGAGAGAAGCGCGCTTATCGCGCTTCTCGTCGAGAAGTTTTGAAAGAGTGTGAGAAAACTTCACTGGTCTCTCACGTATTTTTGATACCCCGTCCGCTTGCGGCGCGGGGTGCTGTTTTTTCAGAAGCCGAATTTTTCGTCCAGGTACACTTTGAAAAAGTCGGTGTTCCATACGTCCATCTCGCGCGGTTTGAAGCCCTCCGCATTTATCGGGTGGAGTTCGCCGGTTCCGTAAAACGCGGCGTAGTTTTTTCGCACTCCGAAACAATAGCCGGTAAGCCCGCAGTTCGAGCAGGCCTCTGTTTTGAGCATGTCCCGGTTTTCGGACCCGGAGTCGATAACCCTCGCGTCGGGAAAATATCGCGGGTTCCCGTCGAGAATGCACAGTGGGATGCCGCACATGGCGGTGAGCCCTGAGAACGGAACCCGGAGTTCGTAGCATAGATCGAGGGCTTCTGACAGGTGGCTTTTCAGTTCGCTCATTCTCGGCATCATTCCCCTGGTTATCATCGCGCCGTAGATAGGGGCTGCCACGGAAAAAACTATCGGCGTCCTGTCGAGAGCGGATGCTGAGAATTCGACGAAGCGGGACAGCGATGCGAAATTGAACGAGTTTATCACGTGGCTGATTAAAACCATTATGCCGTTCTTCCTGAGATTGGAGATGCCTCGCACGGTCTTGCTGAAAGAGCCCGGGAGCCCGGTCAGCATGTCGGACACTTCCGGGGAGTGAGAATGCAGGGAGACAAGCGCGAAATCAAGACCCGCCTCGCGGAGTGCAAGCGCATTGCTTTCCCGGTGCAGAAGAACGGCGTTTGTCTGGAGGCCGACTTTCCTGATATTCCCGGTTTTCAGCATCTTCACATATTCGACCAGATTTTTGTTAAGTGTCGGTTCGCCTCCTGAAATGCATACGGAGCCGACTTCGTAATTGCGGAGTTCTTTGATATATGATTTAACTTTCGATGGCTGCGGATTGACGAAACACGGATCGATCCAGCAGAAAAGGCAGCGCTGGTTGCATGTGTAGTTTATCCTGAGCAGCACTTCTTCAACGTATTTTTTTCCGTCTTTTTCAATGAACCCGGGTATTACAAACTCGTTCTCGACGCCTGCAAGTGTACGGGCCGGTTCGTTTCCCCCCGGCCATTGTTTTAAAACCGAGCCGGCGAACCCTGCGGAAGGCGCGGCCAGCGAACTGTCGTTATGCGTGTCGAACCGGGGGTGGATTCCTTTGCAGAAAAATCTCAGGTAGCAGTCTTCGCACAGTCGCGGCCTGCGAAAAACGGACGTTTCGTTTTCGCCTGTTACGGGTGGGAAGATAAACAGGGAACCGATTGCGTCCAGCGACTGGAACAAACAAGGCGCGGGGTTCCCGCCCGGTTTGAAATGGAGTTCCGTTCCCGCTTTTCCGGCCTCGTCAATGGCCCCGGGCAGAATCGTTTCCATCTCCGCGATGGATGCCCCGTCGTCGCCGTTTAAAATATCAAGAAAGATGTGTTTCGCGTGTGGGAAATTCTTTCCTATGAACTGCACGTGTTGATCCAGGCCGGCAATCGTCTGTTTCAGCAGGGGGATGCGGATTGCAGTTTCAACCCCGGTGCCGGCGGTCAGCTCGATGCCCCTGCGGGATAGTTCCCAGCCGCCCGGGTACTTCGTTGCCGCATCTGAAACGCCGGGCCGGTGGCTGATATGCAGAAACACGATGTGTGTCAGGCCGGAGGCGAGTATTTTTTCCGTATATGCGGGGTAGGACATCATAAGCCCGTTGGTTTCGAGGCAGATCGTCCTGTAAGCAAGCCCGGCGGCTTCCTCGATGTACCCCGCCAGGTGCCGGTCGATCGTCGGTTCGCCTCCGGTGAAAATGACGGCGTCGGTGGTTTTCCTTGCCGCCCTCAATTTTTCGGAGATTGTTTCGGGCGCTTCATCCGCGGTTCCGCCGGTTGATTTTTCAGAGCAGAAAAAACAGTTCTGATTGCACTTCCCGCTCACTTCGATGTTTTCAGCGAAAGGATCATAAAAACACCCGGACGCATTGCCTGACATTGATTTGCTTTTTTGCTTGTTCATCGGTTCATATAATACCAGAACAGGATATGGTTTCATACATGATTATAAATGCGGCGGAATAATTTTCGAAGCTGTGGCGGGAGCGAACCGAAAACATGCCGGAGCTCACGGCGCATAATTATTTGCGGCTCCATGATAACAGTTCCGGGGTTGCGGGGCGGCTGTCGTCAGGCGCGAAGGTTCCGGAAGACTTCGTTCGCCCGCTGCGAGTATTGAAAAACTCGACCGTTCCGTTTTTTATAGTGAAGGCATTCGCCGTTTTTGCGATATCTGCGATTCGTTTGATTGCGGAAAAAGATTTTTTTGCAGGCCCCTGGAAGATGAAAAAGGAATCATATTCGACAACATCGTCTTTTTTGTCGGGATTAATGAAACCGATGAACTGCCAGAAGCTCCAGAACAAATACAGTAAACTATCGATTTCCTCGAACAAGTCGACAAAAGGGCGAAAAGACCGTTTCTCGTCTTTGATAAGAGAAAATGTTTGTTGCGCTTTATGTATGGAATTTTCGCACGAATAGCTGCATGGGAGATGTTCTATAAGCCTGAAAGGGCTTGCGAGAAAAATGCTGTGTTCCCCCGGAGCGTTATTATAAACATACGAAAAGGCCTGCGTGTTGCCTTCGAAATTGTTGACTATCGACAAAAATTTATTGACGCAGCAATCCGGATAGCCTAAAAGCATCCCGGCCTCTTTGCAGTAATTCTCCCGAAGGGCATTCGGTATGCTTTCAGCCATAACCTGCTCGAAAATAAAGTTCGCGTGTTTTGATGTTTCTTTGTCACCGGTGATCACAATGGAAGAGAATGCGTCATTCGAGACAGGCGCCGGCAGATATTTTTCTTCTGTTTCGTCTAACTTAAAACTGAAAGGGAGTACTTTCGCATAGAGATTAATGCCCTCCAGTTCAGAAACCAGTTCGTTCACTTTGCCGGTCGGCACATCGTCGAAGAAAACGACTTTCCTGAGTCCTGCAAGAAGCTGGAAAAGGGAACCGACTGGAATCCGCCACCGATGATTCTTTCACTCCTGCGGCTCCTGCTTTATACAAAACAATATTTGATAATGAAATCATCTTGCGCCTTTGAAAAAAATGAAATGGAAAATAATTTTGATTTTTAACTCCGCATGTTCATTTGCAATTTCAATTTACTTTTATTCAGTGAGCGGCAATTGCAAAACGCGCCTGTCTCAGATGGTTTTTCAGGACGCTTTCTTTAGCCCGCGCTGGTGAGAAATGCAGGTTAATGCAAAGCAACCGCTCCACCATACAACTTTCAGCTATATTACCAAAAATATTTGTGAAAAATGTTGTTTGTTCGAAAAAAAACATAATCAAAAAAATTCATTAATCGGAAAATCTCAAATATAGCAAACCATAGAAAGAACCCGGAAAGAAATCGCAGCCTGTCGTATTCTATTGCACGAGGCTGTTGAAAAAATGTATCGTCGATAGTTTGTCATCCTGAGCGCAGCGAAGGATCTCGCTTTTGGAGCATATAATTGGGATTCTTCGGTCGCTACGCTTCCTCAGAATGACAGGGCGGGGATTTTTCAACAGCCTGGTGCTCAAGAATCATTTTGTTGTTTGCTATAAACAGTGTTTGATGCACTTATATCACAGGCCGGGAAATCGGGCCGGATTTTTACCATGCTTGGCCGGAACATGAGAGGCGTAGTGTTTCCGTATGTGATTATTCAAATGTTGATTTGACTGTATGCCGCCAACAAAGACGACAATGCATTAATTCGATTTATACAGGTACTGCTGCAAACTTATTCTTCAGTTTCCGGGTTCTCTTCATCCGCTTCGGTCTCTTCGGCGGCTTCAGCTTCTTTAGCGGCTTCAGCCTCTTTGGCAGCCTGAGCTTCGCGTCTTTTTCTAACTTTTTCCATTTCAATCTTATCTTTTTCTGCCTGTATTACTTTACGTTTTGCATCCAGCTTTTTGAACTCCTGTTCTTTTTCCATGTATTCTTTCATGTCGATCAGGTTTTTTGCATGGCAGAAATCGGCAAGAATATATTCCTTGTATAAAGTGCTGCAGTAATTCGCGTTCTCGAAGCTGCCAATAGCAACAGACAGGAAAGACGTCGAAAATTCTTGAATATAGTCATCTTTTTTGAGAGGCAATTTTCTGAGCACCTTGAAAGCTTTCAGGAATTCCACACATTTTTCATAAGGAGTGGTTTTCAGGTATCCGCTTTTACAACTGGTTTCCGCATCCATTCTTGTATACAGAATGCAAAGATCCCTGACAACATCGCTTTTGATAGAGCCGCATATCGAAGGATCGCCTTCTCTCATTGCGGTAAAATATTTGCTGAGATCATTCTCGCAGTCATCGCTCATTTTCATAAACTTACAGACCTCTGTCTCCAGCTTATTCCCAAGAAAACTCGTATCTCCCCTTATAGACAAAATGAACGCGGAGTCGTTTAAGCAGTTTTTTTCCGCATCCTTTATATATCCATCGATTTTCTGTTGGTTTTCTTTCGAAAGAGCGATTTCCGCGGCTGTTCCTCCGCTCGTTCTTGTGAAAAACGGCTCTGTCATGACTTGATCGGCTTTGCATACGAGTTCGCCTGTGTACTTTATCTGCATGCAGATCATAAAATCACGCAGGTGACCCATTGCCGAGAGCCCTAAAGTTTCGTCCTGCTGAAAAAGATTGTTGATTGCCATGATGTAAGAATTAACATCTATCGGCCCGCCGTTTTTAACGCATTCGCTTTCAATTTCGTCCCAGTATTTGTACTCGAAAGTAAGGACTTCGGGGATTTCCGTGTCGGTTGCGGCTTCGAAGATGATTTCCGAGGCTAAAGCCTCGTCGGTATCTATTACAGGGCTGTCACTTGTCTGGGAAATGGCGGGTGATCCTAAGAGCAACGTCACAACCAATGATGCAATTATGCTGAATAATACCTTTCTACTCATTATCATCACCTCGCTATTAATAACTGCTGAGATAAACGTTCTTGATATTTTCATTTATGTTTATCTTCCCACGGAACGGCAATATTGAGAACGTCATCCAGGTATGATTCATCACCTTCACTTGAGCTTTCTTCAATAATCTTCGCGATGGACTCGAGTAAAGGTTTTTCTTCTTCTTCTTTTTTGAAGATTACCGGGTTTGAAAGTGCGTTATACACAATTTCTTCACAGGTTTTCATATTGCTTTTCATCAAGGTTATCTGTATTTGTTTTTCATAAAGCTGTTTTCTGAACTCCGATACGAAGGCTTTCTTTTCTTCTTCTCCCGGGTTCGTGTGTTCGGTGGATGAACTCAGTTTTAACAGTACATCATAAAATTTTCCGTCATCGCTTTTCTGTATTAGAAATGCATTTTCACCGGTGGCAAGTTCGCAGCATGTTGCCAGCACAGCCTCTTTCTTAAACTTCGATTTCATCACTGATATTTTTACATTAGGTGTCATATTTCTTTTTCCCAGTGGATTTTTTCGCCAAATTCTAACTATCAGTACTGGATTTACAAATTTTACACTCGTAAAGTCCTAGTGTCAACTTATGAGCAAACCGGCAGGGGCTGAGACATGAAAATCAGGCACAGTTGATTATTTGCGCTTTTGAAATTATTATTGATTCCACAAGAAATTATGTTTAAGAATTACGGATAATATTCGAGGCCGCACTATGGCATATTCAAAAAAGCCTTTGTTTATGCGGAAAATACTCAAATCGGGCATCTTGTTATGGTTCGGTGACGGTGTGGTTTTCACTTCCAGAAAAGGAGGCTGCAAATAGTGGCTGGTAATTCCATATTATTCATATTGCATACAATTGCGTTACTGGCGACGGTGGCCTTTTTTGTTGTAAGAGTGCCTGCCGCGCTGCGCGTGGGCGAAAGAGCAAAAGCCTTTTTCGTTATTCTTCTTGCTGTGATAATTGTCCTGGGAATTTGGATCAGGTTCGATCATACTCCGCACAGGTTTAAAGTATTTTATGTTGAATATGAAATACATAATATCGCGCGAATGATCTCGAACGGGAATGATTTTTCGATCTGCTCTGCCGGAACGGTCGAAAAATGCGAAGACAGGCAACCGCCTGTATACGGAACAGGATTTCCTTTTATCGGAGCTGTTGCGATGAAGCTCACCGGGTCAGACTCACCGCGAATACTGTTCACTGTAAACGCAGTGCTCGGAGTGCTGTGTATCCCTGTTGTTTTCATCATGGCAATGGCGGCGACGGGAAGAGCGCGTTCCGCGCTTTTTGCTTCGTTGGCGGCGACACTGCTGCCGCTCAATGTGATCATGTCGGGAAACGCCACAACGGAGACAGCGGATTTGCTGTTTCTTTGTGTCGCGTTCACATTTATGTTTTTGTACATAAGAAACGGAGACATTCTTTCCGGTGCGGGGCTTTATTCGGCGGTGGTGTTTTCTATCCTGGTTGAGCCGCGAAATGTTTACACAGCCGCATTTATTTTTATTGTACTTCTCGTTTCCGGATCACGCGACATAAAAAGGGTTGCAATTCAGGTTGCGGGGCCGGCTCTGCTCATAGTTCTTGTTTTTCTGCTTCCTCCTGTTTACAGGAGCGTTTTCACGCTTCCGCCGGGCGATTATCCCGATATCCTCAAAACAAATATGCTTTTTTTGTTTTCCAGCCCGTTCATACCGTATTACATTTCTGTGCCGCTCGTTTTCGCGCCCGTGTTTCTGGGACGACGTTGCGGCGTTTCGCGCCCGCTTTTCTTTTTCCTTTTTGTCTCTATTCTATCAATATCGCTTTTGAATTTCAGATTCCCCCTGGGTGATTTTTCAAGATTCGTGTTGCCTTCGACCATTTCGATTATGATCTTTTTCGGGATAACCATCGACTGGATTCTTGAGTCAATAAAAAATACTTCCATAAAGAACGGCTTGATAGCGCTGTTTTTGACAGTCTTTGTAATTTCGTCGTACAACACAAGCCTGATTGTCCTGAGAGATTTCGCGGAAACGCAGGATGATTTCATTGCAGGCAGGCTTCCCGGGGCTGTCGGTGAATGTTCTGTTTTCTCCGTAAATTCTTCTATAGGAATGACTTATTCTGAAGCGCCTTCTTACGTGATGGAGAAGTTATTGGAAGATTCTTTCCTGGAAAAACACAGTGAATGCAAAATCGTAATATCCGAGATGGAGTGCGCTACCGGTCGGAAGGAGATGTGCGGAAAGGTTTTCGACAGGTTCAAGCCTGAAGAATTGTATACTGAGAATATTTTCAATTATTATGACTCGAAAATCAGCCTGATCCCCGCGGCTTCTCCCGCTGAGATTGATTGAGACGGCCGGTTCAATGAGATTTCTGATGTGAAGGCAGTTAGCCCGGATTTCTCACAGAGAAATCCGGAAAACCGCGATAAGGCCAATCCTGCTGCGTCACAGCGGCGATTCGGGATCGGTCACATACGCAACAGTATGCTCCCTCACCACTCACTTGCTG
>Ga0116162_10001942_pt1 | contig 13187 bp, 17 predicted proteins | sample AD_UKC105_MetaG_FD_89875 | JGI IMG/M metagenome (GOLD analysis project Ga0116162, IMG submission 89875) | Active sludge microbial communities of municipal wastewater-treating anaerobic digesters from Hong Kong - AD_UKC105_MetaG | ecosystem: Engineered > Bioreactor > Anaerobic > Digestate... | reverse complement strand
TCTTAGCCCATGGCCGTGTATATTTTTCAGGCTTCTTGCTTTTCTTCTGGCTGAAGCCTGCAATTAAATTCGAGTTTATTTGTGCCAACACGTCAAAGATGTCGGCAAGGATGATGTTCGATCCTGAATGACCCACCAAAAATGGTGCATCGTTCAACATTAAACCATGGCTATCACCTTGAGGTTTACACCAGTATGGGACAAACAGGCTATGTAATGATTCCGAATTAGAGGTGACCATTATGTTGATGCATTTATATAATTTAATTAGAGAAAAGTTTGATTTATCAGTTGTCGATGTTTCAATAAACACTGGAAATAACAGTCTCGAAATTAGTGTTTTCAATTCATTGCTTTTTTACTTACAATTTCACAAAAGCGATTTTGATATTTATATGGTAGTGGAAAATGGGACTATCTCGAGTAAAATAGGAGGACGTGAAATACACGCGATTGCATCTGACGCTGCTTTAATTTTTTCAATTGAATATATTGTAGAGTATTCAAGGCTTAGACTCGGATCAAAATATTTTGATACAGGAGACCAATAATGAATATTTTTGTCATAGAAAACTTAATCAGAGATGTGTTTCATGAAGATGTCTCTAATATTAAAATAATTGACAATAGGATTATTTTTTTTGTCTGCTATGGAACAATCCCTGCGGAATGTTGGTTATCCCGCGGACAACTAGAAGTCAAGTATGGAACTTTTGGTGCGTTAAATTCAGGCGTAGGAGATTTAAAACCATTAAAAAATGATTATGAAGCATATTTGTTCAAATATGCAGAATTACAGTTGCAAGCGCTAAAAAAATTATGTTTAAGTATTTTACCTGATAAATACTTAAACCTATACAAATTGGATTTTCAGATTACTAGTGACCCACCAATTAGTATTAGCGATGAAAGCGATTTAAAAAGAATTCTTCAGGAAACATTTACTTCTGAAATTAGCAATATAAGCATAGATGATAGTAGTATTTATTTTATTATGCATGAAACAATTTGTTTTGCTCTAAAGATAGAGCTTTCCAAGATAATTTTAAGTAGGCAATTAATTCGAGGATACTCGATAGACCTTTTGAAATTAGAATATAATAAAGAAGCTTTGGAATATGTAGTAATGTTTATACGAGTTTATTCGGATGCTATCATACCAGATGAATGGTTATCGACATTTCAGGGTAAATAAAATCTTGGATTTTTTCTTCGGTTTTCCTTTCCTGAATGACCCACCAAAAATGGTGCATCGTTCAACAAAATATACTCATATGATAATTAGCAGCGAAGCTGAGAGGGAAATGGATTCAAGTATTTTGGCATATTGAATCAGATAATGAGGTGGAAATTATGTTTGAGTTTAAAATAAATTTAAGTTATGACGATTATATACTATTCAATAATTATTCTTTTCTAAATAGCCCTTCTGGCAAAAGATTATTGATGATTAACAAGATGATGATTCCAATTTTTTGTTTTTTATGCGTTGTCGTATTGATTGCTTTTAACCTTGACGTCCTTTTAATATTGATTGAGGCAATAGTATTGACGATTCTGTCTATACTGTGGATTTTCTTTGATAAGAAAATCTTTCTTAGAATATTGGATAAAAACCTAAGAAAAACGGAGAAGGAAGGTAGGCTCTCATTTGAAGGCGAGGCAGTACTAAAGTTTGATGATGAAAGCATACATGTAATATCTCCAAATTCTGAAAGTAAGACGAAATATTCATTGGTTGAAAAAGTAGCGGTATCAGAAAAAGCTATCTATTTATATTAGTTCTGTACAAGCATATATTATTCCAGAAAATGCTTTTTCAGAAGACGACGAGAAACAAAAATTCTTGGACTTTATTAATTCGAAGGCTAATAGTAATAGAGAAACAAAACGAGCATAACACGAAGCTAACAAATTCCACTTTTTCGAAACTGAAATAATTCAGGATGAGAGGGAGTGACTTCTAATGATTAACAACAAATATATTGACCACGGGAAAGGGTTTGACTGGGGACTGGCATCCAAAGATTATGCAAAGTATAGAGATATTTATCCCGATGCATTTTATCAGAAAATAGTAGATATGGGGCTTTGCACAAAAGGCCAACATGTACTTGACCTTGGCACTGGCACGGGGGTTTTGCCGCGAAATATGGCTAAATTCGGTGCGAGTTTTGTTGGTGCTGATATTTCTGAGAACCAAATTGCACAAGCAATAGAACTTTCAAAAGCGTCAGGACTTGATATCGACTATATTGTTGCCTCTGCTGAAAGCTTTGATTTTCGCGACAAGACATTTGATGTGGTAACCGCTTGCCAGTGTTTTATGTACTTTGACAAAGCAGTAGCGTTGCCGAAGATTTATAAGGTGCTAAAAGATGACGGGCATTTTGTGGTGTTGTTTATGGTTTGGTTGCCATTTGAAAGCGAGATTGCAAAAACAAGTGAGGATTTGGTGCTAAAGTATAATCCATCTTGGACCGGCGGCGGTTTTATGAGATACGAAATCGGTACTCCGGATTGGCTCGGTGATATGTTTGAGGTGGCAAACGCCATTACTTATGACATAAATGTTCCGTTTACTCGAGAAACGTGGCACGGTCGAATGAAAGCTTGTCGTGGTATTAGTGCATCGTCACTTAGTGCGGGAGAAATCGCCGCATGGGAAGAAGACCATTTAACTTATCTTGCCACACAGCCGGAGGCTTTTGACATTCTCCATTATGTGTCAGTGTTAGATTTACGAAAGAAATGAGCACTAAATGAAGCAGATAAATCTGAATTTGGTGGGTATGCACGTTGTTAGATAAGAACGGATTGTCGGAAAATCTCGAAGATTATTGGATACTCATCATTCTATCACTCTTCATAATCAGACGGATACTCTGGTGGTTCTGGATAACCAGAAATACTTACTTCTTCACTTATTCTCCATCCAGTTATTCCTACTGCCTCAATTGTAACGATATATGTCTCCGTTAATCAATCAATTTTACTCGCCAGTTAAGCCAGGTGACTATAGCAATGGTCTCAAATTAAAGGAAATTAGTCAAATTCTAATCTTATGAGTATGTGTCTAAATTGATCATTAATATCGTTCACTCAGAGGCCTTTTAATCTTTTTTCTTCTTCTTTTCTTTGTAGAGTTCGGCATCCGCCTCCTCCATTAATTGATCAATGGTATATGTCGATTCAGATATACACGGAGCCGCACCCGCAGAGACTGACAAATGAAATTCTTGGTTACTTGATGCATTATATTCATCAAGCGCCTGATCCAGCCGTCTTCTGATTATTCTAAACTCACGAATGGTACAATCGATGGCCAAGACGACAAACTCGTCGCCACCAATACGGGCAATAATGTCCATACTGCGAAAGACCTTTTTCAGCAGAGATGCGAAAGCCTTTATTGCAATATCGCCGACCGCGTGTCCCAAAGTATCATTAATCGTCTTTAATCCGTCAATGTCAAAATATACTAACAACAGATTGCTGTTATTGCGATTTCTAATAGCAATCTGCTGTGAGGACAGAGCCGCAAAACCGCGTCGGTTATATAGTCCGGTTAACTCATCCATAACGGTTAAGCGCTCCAACTTTTCGCTGGTCTCTTGCACAACATTGAGAGCATGCTCGAGCTCAATCGTACGGTCTGCCAACTCTTTGGTTCGCTGTTCAACCTCTATCTGTAAGGATTTGGCATGTCTCTTGGCCGCTTCAAGAAGGTGCGCACCTTTTAAGGCTCCGGAAAGGTGGTCTCTGATGATCTCAAGAACCGGAACGTCTCTCGTTCCGATATCGGATACAAAATAACCGATGTCTTCCTCGTGAAAGAAAAGCGGCAAGACATGACGATAATATGGGCGAGGCAAACGGGAAAGACCGCCTCTGATAATTTGATTTTCAGGGAATATATCTCCGCTGTGACCGTTCTGATCGAATAAAACTTCCGCCTGGCCATGCTCTACATACTGAGCCAATGAGAAATCGTTGATACCTAAATAATTGAGTTGGCCGCGAAGAACCGAAAATATCTCATCGACTTCGAAATTTCCGATTAAGTCACGTGTCATCAGATTCACAAAGGATCTCTGCTCTTCCCACTCCCCTCTGTCTTGTTCCGACAGCATATCCGGCGACTCCTTCTGAGTGGCTCCTGTATGCAATGTCGAAGAGCCCACGCAACCGCAGGATTGCCGGACCGTCAACGGTGCTGGCAGCTGCTCATGCTGCGCCTTTATGTTGTTGTCACGGATACCTTCGGCAAGCCGACGCATAGCAAAAGAGCCTAGGTCGAAGGCGGACTGATGAACCGTAGTCAATGCTGGCGTACAGCTTCGGGCACTGACCAAATCGTCAAACCCGACAACACTTACCTGTTCAGGTACGGATATGCCTCTTTTTTGCAACGCCTTCATAGCATATATGGCCATATGGTCATTAGCTCCGACTAAGCCGTCAATATCCAGTTTTCGCTCATCCAAAAAAGTCTTAACCGCTGCAAAACCGTCATCGCGAAGAAAAGAACCCTGATACACATAGCGCTCATCGTACTCGATATTGTTATCAAGCAAAGCCTGCCGATAAGCCTTCAATCGCTCATCCGCTTCATAAACACCATATGTTCCGCTGATATAGGCAATCTTGTTGCGACCGTGCTCCGTAATCAAGTGACTGACCGCATCATACATGCCGGAATAATTATCTATACCGAAGGTCAGAAGCGATTCGTGCCGGATACCCACATGCGCGGAAGGGATATCCTTATAGCCCGAAACATAATCCCGAAAACGTTCCACTCCGATATAATTAGAAAGCGAAGAAGAAACATAATAGATTCCGTCAAAATCTTCAGGATTGACCAGCGAAAACAATCGGCTCCGCATCGCCATATGCTGAACGGGGCTTTCAATTGAGCCCACACCAAAAGTAGCGAGCGAAATTCCCATCTGCTCGGCGGCAAAGCGGGCTCCACGATATACAGCCACGCTGTATTCGTTATGAAAATCATTCAGCAATAATGCTATAGAGATATCATCAAACTTCTTCATATTCATATGATAGAAAAGAAAATAACCAAATTCAATCAAATCATGTCAAATTACCATTAATATACAATGAACAATATGAGATTTTTGCTTAGTGTTCCTGATTCAAACAGCTTTTGTAGAAGTGAACCATTTCCTCATGATGACGCATTTTCTATACGTGGGTGGTATAGTCTAGGGATAATGTTCGAATTGGAGAAGAGATAGAATAATAGGAGGCTGACTTGAATGAGAAGCTTTTCGAAAAGAGAAAATATATGATGTTTTTACGACAACAGATTACAATTGATATGCTTCCGAGCAGTTATCTGATGGGAAAGTGAGGAGTACATACCGATGCAAGAATTAAGCATAAATCCTGACAAACTGCATACAACAGAATTGGGTGCAGAGAGAATCAAGCGCAACCTTAATCTGCAAATCGACGATATAGTTTTGTGGTGTAAAGAATCCGTGAAACAAGCAGACATTATCATAAGGTGGGGAAAGAACTTTTATGTGTATCGAAGTGGTGTTGCTATCACCATAAATGCTAAGAGCAATACGATTATAACTGCTCATCCTATAAACTCAAATCCTTGCAACTAAATTCGGCTTCGTAGGTAATGAGGCGACAAAAACTATTCCGGGAGTTTGCTATGATCCCGCTTATATAGAACGTGCTCTCGACGCTTCTTTGAGAAGACTCCAGACAGACTACATCGACCTGTACCAATTTCATGTCGGAGATGTAGGTGTTTCTGACGCCGATGCCGTCATCGCGACTCTCGAGCGTCTCGTAGCTAAGGGCAAAATTCGATTTTTCGGCTGGAGCACGACATCCCTTCCTGCGGCGCGCTTTATGGCTACCCACTCAGGTTGCACGGCTATCCAGCACGAGTACAACATTCTTCAGGAATCTGATGAGATGCTGCAATTTTGCGAGCAGCAAAACCTCGCAAGTATTAATAGAAGTCCGCTTGCCATGGGTTTCTTAAGTGGTAAATTCAACCGCGATACCAGAATCTCAAAAGACGACGTACGCGGCGCCGGACATTCTTGGACAGAGAATATTTTCAAAGACGGCCGTCCGAATGAAGATGTCTTGCAAAAGCTAGACGCAGTTCGTGAGATTTTGACCTCTGGTGGACGAACACTCGCTCAGGGTTCAATCGCTTGGATCTGGGGTAAGAGTTCTTCGACGATTCCAATTCCAGGATTTAAGAACATTGAACAGATTGAGCAGAACGCAAAAGCTATGGAATACGGACCTTTGTCAGAAGCTCAGATGACGGAGATTGATAAGCTGTTGGGACGAAATTGAATCGCAATCAGCATAAAGAGACTGCAAAAACACAAAACTATGATAGAAATCCAATATTCTACCAATTTAAATACTTATCAATATTTTCTTGTCCTTTTGCTTGTACTTTCTGATAGATATCAAATAATATTATTGTAATAAGAGTAACTTTAATCTTCCTGCCTAAGTTCAGAGAAGAACACGAAAGGATTTAAGAATTTGAATATAATCAAGAGTAATGCTTGGGCATTCTTACTTTGGTCTACACTAGCTGGAACGATATCGTTTCTTTTTAGTTCCCTTCTGATAGATGCGATGATGTCGAAGTATGATTTAATGATTGTTGAGTTAGTTCTTTCCGGGGGGATAGGTGCCCTTTTGTTCGGAATTCTTCTCTTGAATAAGCATATGATTAAAAAAATAATGCTTGCTGGATTTCTCGCGGTACCTATTGGATTTTTTGGTGCTTTCGGTTTGGCGAAAGCGATGGATTTGCTTCTCTCCCTGCTTGGTGTTAATGCAGAGAGTCTGAACACAGCTGGCATTGGAAATAATATTGGAATAATCGTCATGGGGATGGTTTGTGGCGCGATTTTTGGGGCAGTCTTATATGGTCGCAAGGCTATTTTCTTGTTCACAGTAGTATCTGGAGCGGTATCTTTTCCGTTTGGATTATTAGTCAGCCTATTTAATATGAATTACCAATTAAGAACCAAGATTGCGATTACTTTAAGTTTTCTAGGACCAATCGATCTAAATTATCTCACAATCATAACGTCCTTTGGAGTTGGAATAGGATTGAGTATCGGCTTGTATAATATGCTGAAGAATAGAGATTATTATGCAGAAGAAAATAAATTTTGACTATTGAATCCATGATGAAAGGCGGGGAAACTATGAAAATTCAATTAATTTCTAAATCAGTTTCGGGTAAAGTTGCTGCGATTCTATCACTTGTTTTCATTGCTTTAATGGGAGTAAAATTGTCCCCTTTAGGAGAGGTAATTAATCTTCCTTTGCCTACGCCTTTTATAGCAGTGATAGGTGTTGTTGGATTTGTGTTTGGAATCATATCATTTTCGAAAAATAAAGACAGATCGGTAATGACACTTCTTTCAATGCTAGTTGGTCTGCTGATTATTATTTGGACTTTGGCTGAAGTTCTATTCCCACATTAAGTTTCAAAAAAGTATGGGAGGCGCAAAAATGAAGACTCTTAATGTCCTTATAGATAAATATACTAATTACTTACAGCAAGGCGAAATTCAGATTGCATACAAAGCAATACTGGAGTTTATTGGGAAATTAAGAGCTGAGTTCATTAGAAATAATCCAGAGTATGACGTGAGCAGTATATATCAAGGATATATGGATATGTCCTATTTCTCTTTGAGCACGAAAACTTTAAGAAATAAAGGTTTAAAAATAGCAATTGTCTACTTACATGAGAAGGGAGCTTTTGAAGTATGGCTCTCTGCCAGGAACAGAAGCATTGCGAAAAATTATGAATCGACACTTGAGAATTGTATTGCATGTAATTCAAACATTTTTCACGATAAAAGTAATCCGGATTCCATCGTCGAATGCAGACTTACACCTAACCCAAATTTTGAAGATCCATCCTCACTGATTGGCATTATTGATGAAGGTGTAAAGAAGTTCGTTTCTATAATAAGTGACTGCGTATTAAAGGAAATTTAGTTAAATAAATTCCAATAAATATAGGCTGTATTGCTATAATTGATATAAGCAATACGGGAGAGAATATGAAATTAAAAGAACGAGCAAAAAAACTGATTCAGGATATCCCAGTAGTTTTTTTGTGCTTAAAGGATAAAGAGACGCCACTGATAGCAAAGATTATAGCTGGAATTACAGTTGGCTATGCACTTTCACCAATTGATGTAATCCCTGATTTCATCCCGGTTCTTGGATATCTTGATGATGTAATTATTTTACCAGCATTGGTATTACTGACAATAAAACTGATCCCTTCAAACGTGTGGGAGAGAAATGTTAACTTGGCAAAAGGAATGTGGGCAGATGGGAAACCAAAGAAGTGGTACTACTCAATTCCAATAATAATTATATGGATAATTCTATTACTGCTTATAGTAAAATGGATTTGGTTCTAAGAGAATTGAAAAGAGTTCTGATTGACATATGCGAGAGGAGATTACAATGGATTTTTACGAAGCAGTAAACAAAAGGCGTACTATTAGAGATTTTGAGAATTATGTAATCGACGATGACACTTTGGAAAGAATCATTAGCGCAGGAATGAGAGCTCCAACTAATGATCACATGAGAGATTGGGCTTTTATTGTAATCGAAGATCAATCAGTCACTACTGAGTTATTACAGCTTATTCCAAAAGAATTCTCTGAAGAGGATATGGAAAACTTAATTAGGGATTGGAATTTATCCGATAAATGCCAGCAAAACTGTTATAGAGATGCGGTACCAAAACAAAATCGTATGCTAGCTGATGCTTCGCTGGTAATTATCCCTCTATTAAAGCAGAAAACGGATATATGAATCCGGATTCATTGTCGCATCTTAACGGCTTAGCTTCAATTTGGTGTTGCATCGAGAATATTTTCTTGGCCGCGACAGCGGAGGGATTAGCGTGCAATCTTAGAATTCCATAAAAACATGGATACACGCATGTGGCTTTTAGTCTAGGCTCAAAAGAGAAAGTCGAGGAGGCCACGGCGAAGCTTGCAAGCGATGGTTTTGAAGTCTTAAGTGGGCCAAGAACGACTGGCGATGGATATTTTGAGAGCTGTATTGTAGGTTTTGAGGATATTTTGGTAGAAATTACTGTATAATGCTAAGGAAAAAAATTATGGAGAGTACCAATGAATATAGTTTGTCTTGATTTAGAAGGTGTTTTAGTCCCGGAAATATGGATTGCATTCTCTGAGGAAAGTGGAATTCCAGAGCTTAAGCGAACAACAAGAGATGAGCCAGATTACGATAAGCTAATGAGATGGAGATTAGGTATTCTTAAAGAGCACGGACTTGGTCTTAAGGAAATTCAAAACACTATCGCCAAGATAGATCCACTTCCTGGAGCTAAGGAATTCCTTGATAAGCTTCGTGCAATTACTCAAGTTGTAATAATCAGCGATACTTTCTCACAGTTTGCGACTCCTTTGATGGAGAAGCTTGGCTGGCCGACGATTCTTTGCAATTCATTAGAAGTTGCGCCTGATGGGGAGATTGTAGACTTCAAGATGAGAATAGAGAATTCCAAGCTATCTACTGTCAAGGCGCTTCAGTCAATTGGCTATGAGACGATAGCAGCCGGTGATAGCTTCAACGATTTAGGAATGATTCAGGCAAGTAAAGCAGGTTTTCTATTTAGGAGCACCGAACAGATTATTGCGGATTATCCTCAGTATAAGGCGTTTGAGACCTATGAGGATTTCTACAATGGTATTCTTGCTGAATTGGATTGATTTTTTGTGAGGGCGCAAGAATGGACAGAGCGAATTGCGAAGTATTGATTCATAATGCTACAAAAATAGTCGGAGAGAAGACAGTATACGTTGACCCGTATATGCTTTCTTTTTCGAAAAAGGCGTCAAGCATTAAGGCTGATGCTGATGTAGTATTTGTTACTCACGAGCACGGCGATCACTATGATCCTAAAGAGATTAAGGCTGTAAGTAAGCCAACCACCATCTATGTTTTTCCTTTGAGTATGAAGGATAGTGTTTACCCCCCAGACTTTGGTTGTGATGATTCCTCGAGAATAGTTTTTGTTGAACCCGGTCAAGAAAGTATTGCCAATGGCGTTCAGTTCGAGGCGGTTCCCGCATATAATTTGCAGGCTCTTTTCCACGAGAAGAAGAGAAATTGGGTTGGATATGTAATCGCATTAAACGGGATGAGATATTATGTTGCAGGAGACACTGACGATACTCCTGAAGCATATGCAGTTACTTGTGATGTAGCAGTTGTGCCAGTTGGCGGCAAATATACGATGGATGGAAATATGGCGGCACACTTGGTTAATTCAATTAAGCCGAAGTACGTTCTTCCTTCACACTATGGTGCGATAGGTGGAACTGCAATGGATTGCAACGAGTTTGTGGCTAAGGTTGATAGTTCAATCGAAGTTATTTTATAAGGTCGGCACTATCGAGAAGTATCGTAAAAGGGCCATCGTTGACTAGATTTACTTTCATGTCAGCACCAAAGACTCCTGATGCTACCTTGCCTGTTCCTGCAAGTTTGGCTCTGCACTCTTTCAAAATATAGTCATATAGAGAGTTTGCTTTGTCGGGAAGAGCGGCTTCAACAAAGGAAGGGCGATTTCCTTTTTTGCAATTTGCATATAGTGTGAATTGCGAGACAAGAAGAATGGAAGCGTTACAATTCTCCAGCGAGAGGTTTGTTTTGCCTTCGCTATCGGCAAAAATCCTCAAGCCCAGAAGCTTATTTATTAGGATATCGGCGATGTGCTCGTCATCTTCCTGTGCGATGCCGATAAGAACAAGAAAACCATGTTCGATAGAACCGACAACTTTGCTATTTATAGAAACGCTTGCTTCGGTTACTCGTTGAACTAATAGACGCATAGAATACTCCTTGAATAAATTAATAATCATTCCTTCATTTTATACTATTTGCCCTTTTAATTTGTACACCCAATGTGCTATTATTTCAAAGAGCCGTTAAAGCGGGATGAGCTCTCCGAGTGAGAGCTCATTTGTTTTGTAGGAATATTTATATTGTTCAGCGGAAAAAGGAGTGTGAGAGAGAATGTTTACCAAAGGATTTGACAATGACAAGTATGTGCATCTGCAGTCACAGAAGATTCGAGACAGAATATCGCAATTCGGAGGAAAACTGTATTTGGAGTTCGGAGGTAAGCTATTTGATGATTATCACGCTTCAAGAGTTTTGCCAGGCTTCGAGCCGGATAGTAAGGTCAAGATGCTTCTTGAACTTAAGGCCGATGCCGAAATTATAATAGTAATAAATGCTGATGCTATAGAGAAGAACAAACGTCGTGGAGACCTTGGAATCACATACGATCAAGACGTTCTGAGACTTATGGACGCCTTTACGGAAATAGGTTTATTTGTAGGAAGCGTTGTAGTTACGTGTTACACGGGCCAACCTTCTGTTATCAAATTCGAAAAAAGATTGAACCAGCTCGGCGTCAAAGTCTATAGACACTATCCAATTGATGGATATCCATTAAATGTACCGCTAATTGTTAGCGAAGAAGGCTACGGAAAGAACGAATATATTGAGACCACTAAGTCACTAGTTGTAGTCACAGCTCCAGGTCCAGGTTCAGGCAAAATGGCAACATGCCTATCTCAGCTCTATCATGAGAATAGAAGAGGCATCAAGGCAGGTTATGCAAAGTTTGAGACATTCCCTATCTGGAGTATCCCTTTGAAGCATCCTGTAAATATTGCATATGAGGCAGCTACAGCAGACCTTAATGATGTCAACATGATTGACCCTTTCCACCTCGAAGCATATGACAAAACTGCAGTTAACTATAATCGTGATGTCGAGATTTTCCCTGTGGTGAATGCCATTTTCGAGAAGATATATGGAAAGTCCCCATATGCAAGTCCAACAGATATGGGCGTTAACATGGCGGGATTCGCGATTGTAAATGATGACGCTTGTTGCGAGGCGTCAAAACAGGAGATTATCAGAAGATATTACCAAGCAAAATGTGGCCTAAGACAAGGTACGACAGAGCCAGCCGAAGTTACAAAGGTAGAGCTTTTGCTCAACAAGAGTGGAATAAATACTTCCGACAGAAGAGTAGTAGGCGCCGCTATGACTAGAGCTGAAGCTACTCACGGACCAGCCGTTGCTCTTGAGCTTCCAAATGGCCAAATCGTTACTGGAAAAACTTCCGACCTTCTTGGAGCATCTGCGGCAGTCTTGCTTAATGCACTGAAGGAGCTTGCCGGAATTCGTCATGACATTCCATTAATCTCGCCAATAGTAATCGAGCCAATTCAGGACTTGAAGGTAAACCACATGGGTAATCACAACCCAAGACTTCATATGGATGAAGTGCTGATTGCATTGGCTATTAGTGCGGCTACAAATCCTATTGCCGAACTTGCTATGCAGAAGATAAGCGAGCTTCGTTACAGTGAGGCTCATGCGACTACAATCCTTTCAAGCGTTGACGACAATGTCTTCAAAAAGCTTGGGATCAACATATCCTGCGAGCCTGAATATCAGACAAAGAGACTCTATCACAAGTAATATATATGTTCTTCTCGAAAAGAACTTATTAGCGTCTCGGCGCTATGATATCGCGAATATCGATTGGATGCTTCGGCGTCTGACCGATATTTGTTTTGTGGAGAAAATCCTTGGATTAGTGGGAATTGCCTTTGGCCTACGGTTATAGGTTATTATCTTCGAAAAGTTCGTATTCTTTGTTTGATTTCTTTGATAGGTATTCATTAAATAATCCTCCAGTCTAAATTACTTGTCTTCAATTACCAATGGAGGTGAGATATGGAAATGGTCCACAAAATAATATGAATATCAAAACTATGTTAATGAATCTTAATTTGGTATTGATAATTTTGATGATTAAGAATAGTCTATCTGTATATGGATTTTATGAAAGAAGTAATTGTTATGCTAGAAAAAAGTACAAGCAAAGCTTTAAATATTCTCGCTTTTCCAACTGTTCTAATGATATGTGTGTCTATCTTGCTTTCAGGATGTAATACCATCGAGGACAGCACAACTCCAAGTGATTTATCTTCGATAATGACTGAGTCTACAGAATCAAGCGAAAGTGGAGAAGCTTCCAACACTTCATCAGAAACGACCACTTCTATTTCTAG
>Ga0116162_10001939_pt1 | contig 13198 bp, 6 predicted proteins | sample AD_UKC105_MetaG_FD_89875 | JGI IMG/M metagenome (GOLD analysis project Ga0116162, IMG submission 89875) | Active sludge microbial communities of municipal wastewater-treating anaerobic digesters from Hong Kong - AD_UKC105_MetaG | ecosystem: Engineered > Bioreactor > Anaerobic > Digestate... | reverse complement strand
TTGAATTATTGAACGCGGAGCGTTCAGGTCTGCATTCCCACGCGGAGCATGGGAATGAGAAAAAATACGATTGTGCCATGTACAAAGCGCCGTTCTTTGTGCATGAAGCATTTCCCGCTGAAGCGGAAATGTTGTTTCTCGTTACGATGATCTGTGTCGTAACGCGATAGCCGGGCGCTCTGCGCCCGAAGTTGAAGAATGGTGATATGTAACTGACAGGCAAATCAATGAACACGGAGCATGGGAACGGAAAAGACACATTAAGGTTTGCATGCACAAAGAACGACGCTTTGTACATGGCACCCAAAAGAATATATTTACACTAAGGAGTAGATCACGCGCCTTCGCGGTGATGACAGCGGGTGGGGACAGTGAAGACAACTTCGGAGCTGTTGAAAAACTCCCGCTCTGTCATTCTGAGGAAGCGCAGCGACCGAAGAATCTCAATAATAAGCTCCAAAAGCGGGATCCTTCACTGCGCTCGCATCGTCCCCGCTCGTCATTCCGGCATGCAGTTAGCCGGAATCCAGATAAAATATCCACACTTCAGCGAGTGCGTTCCATGAAGATTACCGGTAAAAGTCGGGATTGCCGCGTCGGCATTGCGAGACAGTCGCAATGCTTTCCTCGAAATGACAGAACAAATAACATTAAGGTGTGTTTCAAGTTTCACCTATTCACGAAGTAAGAGCGTAAAAGGGCAAAGAGCGGCCTGGGTCGCCTCGCAATGACAAGACATACTAAGGTGTTCTGAGGTTAAGCCGTACGCGAAGCGAGTATCAAGGAAGAAGCCTTTTTGGGAGAGCGGTGATTCAGCGGCAATACCGGCTTTTCCCAACAGGCTGCTTCTCGGGAACGGCATCGAGAATGGATTAAGAAGAGTGAGGTGTGTTAACTGCGGTCGGCATCGCGTGGTTCAGCGCGTCACATCGAGCACCACGCCGATACCCGAGACGAGGTCGTTGATAATGTTGTTAAGCTCCGCGCGAGTGGATTCCTCGAACGCCAGCACGCTGGTCTGTTTTATGAGATCGCCGGTCAGTTCGTGAATAAGCTGCACGCGGAAGCCGTTGTTCTGTGCCCAGAGCCGCACGGAAAACGGCGAGTTGTGGATATCCTGCCTTCGGTTGAACTCGTCCACGGCTTCGATCAGCGTGTTCCAGAGCTCCGCGTCGGGCGGGATGATCTCCGAATAGTATTCACGGCGTCGTTCGGACTCTCGCTCTTCCGTGCTGTCTTTCCCTCGCTCGACCTTTTTGCCTGTTATTCCCTGGGTTTTGCTCACGGAACGGTCGGCGATAGTCGAATAATCGCCGCTGATCGAGCTGATGGTTTTGCTGAAGCCGTCCGACATTTTTCCTGTCTCCCGTGTTTGTTCTTGTATATATTTTAACAGCTATCCCGTGAAAAAAGTTCAACTATGTCTTTTTGATCATTATTATTATCGGCATTGCGTTTTCTTTTCTGAAGTTTTTTTGTTCGCTTGCCGCATCATTCCATGTGCTCTTCCCCGGGGATGTTTTAACCTGCACTGGTGAGAAATGCAGGCTATATGTCCGACCGGTCGCGGCTTCGGCGTTGAAAATGTTTTGATGCAATCGCACGGTGAAGATATTTTTTAAACCGCGGGACAATATGCGCCGAGTTATTATAAAATAAGATGTTGATTCTGCATACAATTGAATGTTTGCGCTAACAAGAGAGATGTACGTGTCTTGAAGCGCGAATAACAAAAAGGACAAGATAGTCGCGCGTAATAATGCGAATTTTGTTTTTACATGAATTCGAGAGGTCGGCGAGACCATGCTCAAAAAAATGTATAAGCATCGTATCGAGGACACGGAGAACCTGATTCTGAGAGAGTTTTTCCAGGGGATACTTTCCAGGGTGCAGGACGGCGTGTGGGTTACGGACCGCAACGATAATGTGATATTCGCGAATGACAGTATGGGGAGAATCGCCGGATTATCAGCGGATAAGATAGTCGGAAAAAATGTTATAAATGGATTTTCAGAAGAGACAATCGGCGAATTCAAAAAATATTATCTTGAAGCGAAGCGATGCCTGAAGCCGGTGTTTTATGATTCCGTGCCTGTGCGAACTCCTGCGGGCAGGGATACATACCAGACGGGATGGATAACGCCCATAGTGGAGAACGGCGAATTCAACGGCATGATATCCACAGCGAACGATGTGACGAACATTGTCAGAACTCGCGAGAAGCTTTCCATCGCGATGCAATGCCTGGATTCGAACTCGCTGGAAATATTCTGGATAACGCCGGAAGGCAGGTTCGTTTATGCGAATGAGTCGGCATGCGAAAAACTCGGTTATACGTGCGAAGAGCTGATCGGGATGAAAATACATGATGTTAATCCGGTCCGGACTGAAGATCAAAGAAAAGAACAGTGGGAGGAGCTGAAATCAAGAGGCAGCAAGGTTTTTGAATCTCGGCATCGAAAAAAGGACGGAACGATATACCCTGTCGAAATTCGGGGGCATTATCTTGATTTCAATGGGAAAGAACTGCAGATTGCTTTTGCCGAGGATATTACAGAGCGAAAAAAGGCTGAGGCGGCGCTGGAGGAAAGCGAGAACAGGTATAAAACATATATAGACAACGCGCCGCTCGGGGTTTTTCTGGCTGATAATCACGGCAACTATCTTGATGTCAACGATCTGGCATGCGAGATTACGGGTTTCTCGCGCGAGGAATTGCTTGGCATGAACATCAGGGATCTCGTGATGGCGGGCGAAGCCGAGAACGGGCTGGATCATGTTAAAACGCTGATTGAAACGGGCAGGGCTTACGGAGAGTTCTGGTTTAACAGGAAAAGCCGGGAGAAGTATTGCATGTCGATAGACGCGGTGAAGCTCGACGAGGACCGGTTCATGGCGTTCTGCAGCGATATCACGGAGAAAAAGCTGGCGGAGGATGAGCGCGAGCGGTTGCAGGAGGCGCTGCTGCATTCGCAGAAGCTGGAAGCGATCGGGCAGCTCGCCGGCGGGGTGGCGCACGATTTCAACAACATGCTCGGCGTTATTATGGGGAACGCGAACCTCGCGCTCAATCAGCTTGCCGAGGGCGATGAGTTTTATCTTGAGTTGAAAGAAATAATGATGGCTTCGGAGCGCGCGCGCGACCTGACGATGAAGCTCCTGACGTTCGCGAGAAAAGATAAGTTGAGCATCAAGTCGGTCAGGATGACGGAAATTATCCGGGACCTGGAATCAATGCTGAACCGTAGCCTGAGTAAAAAAGTGAGGGTCGAGACGAGCGTTGGGTGCGACTGTATTATCAGGGTGGACTCGAACCAGATTCAGCAGGCGCTGCTGAACATTTGCAACAATGCGGGAGACGCCATGCCCGGCGGCGGCCTGCTGTCCATAACCACCCGGCATCAGATTCTGGATGAAACATTCAGCAAAATAAATCCCGATATCATCCCGGGCGGCTTTTGCCGGATCACTATAGCAGACAACGGGCATGGCATGGTGCCGGATATCGCGAAGAGGGTGTTCGACCCGTTTTTCACGACAAAAGGAAAAGGAAAGGGAACCGGGCTGGGGCTTTCAACCACGCTGGGAATTATTAAAAATCATGGCGGGCATATCGAGATGTCGAGCGTACCGGGAGAAGGAACTGTGGTTGATATCTATCTTCCCGTCTCTGTTAACTGCGAGGTCGGCGAGAAAGAAACGCGAAAGGCTGAACCGATGAAAGGGATAGGAACAATTCTGGCGGTGGATGATGAGCCGGGTATTCTCCTGCTGCTGGAAAGGATCCTGAACCGGGCCGGGTACAGCGTATTGAAGGCGGCATGCGGGAAAGATGCGCTGGATGTTTTTGAAACCGGTCGCGATGATATAGATGCTGTGGTGCTCGACCTGATGATGCCTGAAATGGACGGCGAAGAGCTGTTCGCTAAACTTCTTGAAATCAAGCCGGATGTGAAAGTTATACTCTCCTCGGGGATCAGCATAGACGGCCATGCCGGAAGCATCATGGATAAAGGCGTTTGCGGATTTGTGCAGAAACCTTTCGTGATATCCGACCTGCTGGGCGCGGTCTCGGAAATTCTGAAGAAACAGTAGTGCAAATATCCATATTTCTTATAATAATCAGCAGGAATACTTGCTACAGGTAAATAACAGCGATCAAGAATTATTATAAGGTGGTCGTTTTATGTCCTCTTTGGGAACAGAAGACGGGTTGAACAATTCAGGTTGTGAAAAAGAAGAAACCGGTGGCCCGGAAAAGGAAATTGAAAGACTGCGGGCGGAGCTTGAAAAAGAAAAGCTGCGTGTTTCCGGGGTGATAGAAAAAACAGCGACCGGCTATTTCAGGCTGGACGCCACGGGTAAGTTCACGCATGTTAATTCCGCATGGCTGAAAATGCATGGATACGAAAACAGAGAAGACGTTATAGGAAAACATTTTTCCACAACCCGCTCGGAAGTTGATCTGGAGGAGGTATACGGACATATAAGAGACGTTATTGACGGGGTTTGCTTCGAGGGCAGGATGTTCACAAGAAAAAGGATCGACGGGAGTGCAGGTGTTGATTTTTTTACGGTTACTCCGTTGATGGAAAACGGCGAGGTGGTTGGGCTGGAAGGGTTTCTGCTCGATCAGCCCGATGAAAATTATTCGCGAAAAGCGCTGCGGGAAAGCGAGTTGAAGTTCACAAACCTGTTCAGCAGCATGAACGAGGGAGTGGCGATCCATCGCATGATTTACAATAAAGCGGGCGAGGCGGTGGATTACGAAATTGTGGATACCAACCCGGCGTATCACAAGCATACCGGCATAATCAGGAGCGAATCAGTAAAAAAGCCGTCGAGACAGGTGTACGGAGTCGCGGAGCCGCCATATCTTGATATTTACGACAGGGTTTTGAGAACAGGAATCCCCGCGTATTTCGAAACATATTTCGAGCCTATGGAAAAGTATTTCAATGTGAATTGTTTCCGGTATGCGGAAGGAATGTTCGCAACTATTTTCAGTGATATAACCGGCAGGCGGATTGTTGAAAAACAGATGGAGGAAGCGCTTGCCGGTACGAGGAAAAGAGAGAAAGAGGTCGAAGCGCTGCTCAGGGGCGCGAGCTCGGTACTGGGGTCGGAGGATTTCGAGACAGCGGCGAAAGTAATATTTTATACATGTGGAGAGCTTATCGGCGCGACATCGGGATATATAGCGCTTCTGAGTAAAGACGGAAGCGAGAATGATGTACTGTTCCTGGAATCCGGCGGGATGCCATGCGAGGTTGACGAGTCTCTGCCCATGCCGATAAGGGGGCTGAGGGCTGAGGCGTATAAAAAAGGAGTTGCGGTTTATGATAACGATTTCATGAACAGTGAATGGGCGAAATATCTGCCCGAGGGGCATGTGACATTGCGTAATGTTATCTTCGCTCCGCTTATCATAGACGGTAATGCCGTAGGAGTCATGGGACTGGCGAACAAGGAGAACGGGTTTGATGAAAATGATGTCCGGCTTACGACTGCATTCGGCGAGATCGCGGCGATCGCGCTGAAAAACGCCCGGGCGAAGGAAGCTTTGCTCGGGAGCGAAGAGGCGCTGAAGAAGGCCCAGGAGATCGGGAAAATCGGAAGCTGGGAGTATTACCCGGAAGCAGACCGGCTGGTGTGGTCGAAAGAGATGTTTCATATTTTCGGCATTGATCCGTCGGAGGATGTTCCCGGTTATGAAGAGCATAAGAATCTTATTCATCCCGATGACTGGGAGAGGTTTGACAAAACGGTTAAAAGCATCGCCGGTGACGTGACGGGTTTCAAGTTCGATTTCAGGATAATCAGGCCCGATGGCTCGACCCGGCTGATTTTGATGATAGGAGAGAAAAATAGAATTGAAAAAGATGCATTTGGAAAGATGTCCGGTATCATGCAGGATGTCACGGAACTCAAGCAGGCCCAGGAGCAGGCGCGGTTGAGCGAGGAGAAACTGCGAATAGCTGTCGAGGGCGCAAACGAGGGAATGTGGGAGATAGATTTCATTGATTCATGGGTATATTTTGATAAAGCCGCGACAAGAATGCTGGGGTACGGACCGGATGAACTGGAGGAGAGCCTCGCTTTCTGCTTTGATATAATCCATCCCGATGATCGGACCGGCGTGGAAAATGCGCTGAACAACTATATCGAAGGGAAACAGGAGAAGTACTCGACCGAGTTCCGAATAAGGATGAAAAACGGAGACTACAAATGGGTGTCTTCCGAGGGCAGAATGATAAAGCATTCGGAACACGGCAGACCTGCGCTGATGGTCGGCATTCATAAAGATATATCGGAACGGAAGAAAGCGGAACAGGCCATCAGGGAGAGCGAAGCGAAATACAGGGCTCTTTTTGATTGTTCGGTCGAGGCTTTTGTTATTTTTGAACTGGAATCGAACCGGTATATCGATGCGAACCGGTACGCGCTGGATATGTACGGATACACCATGGATGAGTTGAGAAATCTGACGCCGCTGGATCTCAGCATGGAGAAGGAAAAGACTCAGCTCGCACTTGACCGGCTCCGGGAAGAAGGTTTTCTGGAAGCGCAGGAGAGAATCCAGAGGAAAAAGGATGGAACGCCGCTGCCGGTGGAGATATACAGCACGGTTTTCGAGATGGGCGGCAGAAAGCTGGCGTTCAGCATGATAAGGAACATAAGCGACCGGAAGCGTGTGGAGGAAGAGAGAGAGGTTTTAAGGCAGCAGTTGCTTCAGGCGCAGAAGATGGAGGCGATCGGTCAGCTTGCCGGCGGGGTAGCACATGATTTCAATAACATGCTCACAATAATCATGGGCAATGCGAATCTTGCGATGATGGATCGCGATCCGGGCGATAAAGATTACGAGGTTATCTCTGAGATTATAGATGCCGCGAACAGGTCAAGGGCCCTGACGATGAAGATGCTTACTTTTGCGCGCAAGGACAAGCTCAATATTCGGAAAACGAACGTGAAGGATATCGCGTGGGATCTCAATGCGCTGCTTGAGCGGAGTTTTGATAAAAAGATAATTATCAGGCTGTCTGTGGAAGAAGATATTTTTGTGGATGTGGACAAAAACCAGATAGAACAGGCGCTTCTGAACATTTGCATGAACGCGCGTGACGCGATGCCGGGAGGCGGAACGATTTCCATTAAGGCGTATAAGACTAACATGAACGGGGAAGTGTGCAGGCAGTGCGGCCGGAGTATCAGGGGCGAGTTCTGCCGGATAGATGTCGAAGACACCGGGGTGGGAATCCCGGACTCCATGGTAGACAAGGTGTTCGAGCCGTTTTTTACGACAAAAGATGTCGGCAAAGGGACAGGGCTCGGGCTATCGGTGACATACGGGGTGGTACACAGCCACGGCGGGCACACGTATATGAAAAGTTCTATAAGCGAAGGGACGCTTGTGTCGATAGTAATTCCGCTTTCGAAGTGCCCGAAAAAAGAAGAGCCGGCAGAGGCTTCCGAGATATCGACGGGAAGCGAAACGATACTGGTGATTGACGATGAGCCGGGAGTGCTAAAGCTTGCCGGTCGGATGCTGCGCAATGCGGGATACAAAATTTACGAGGCGTCGTCAGGCGGAGAGGGCATCGAGTTGTTCGGGACACTGATCGACAGTATCGATCTCGTGGTGCTGGACATGATCATGCCGGACATGGACGGCAAGGATGTGTATGTCAAACTGAAAGAGATGAAATCCGATGTCGGCGTACTCCTGTTCTCGGGGTACAGCGAGGATGGTGTTGCGGAAAAGCTTCTCGAAGAAGAAAACGTGCGCGGGTTTCTTCAGAAGCCTTTTATGGTGGATGAAATATGCGGCGCGGTCCGGGCGGCCCTGGATTCCTGAAATATTTTTACTTCATGATTTCTTAATGAGTTGTTGGCGGGCCGGGGTTGTGCCTGGTGCGACTGTGTTGCGATCCGCGATCCCCCGAACTCCCAATGCTTAGTTTTCGAAGACGCGGCAACAGATTCATGCACAGAGCGAAGCTTGTGCATGTCACCCGGCGCAGCAGGACAGGTGTTATCACGATTTTAACCTGCGCTGGTGAGAAATGCAGGATAGCTTTGTGCATGGCGCACTATCTTTGTATTTGTGATTTCTGATCGAGTTGTGAATCTGTTTTTATTATGAGAATTACTATAACCATTCCCGGTTTGCTTCTTTTGTGGTCGAAAAGTTATGGAGTGGTATCCGGGACAAACTTTCTCAAAATCGCCGCTGAGCCTGCGCGGGCTCGTTCCGGAGTTTGTTATTTAACGCTTTGCAGCATATAGGTGGTGGGAGCCGCTTTGCGTGCCCAGCTATTGTGCATTTTCTTGAGCTTTTTGACTATTTCAGGTCGCTCTTTCGCAAGGTTTGTCATCTCGCCGATATCCTGTTCGAGGTTGACGAGGAACAGTTTATCGTCGCTTGTGATCGGCGCTTTATGCGAAGAGTCGATGGGGTCGCCGAGCAGTTTCCAGTTGCCGCGCCGGATCGCCCAGCTGTTCATGTATGCCCAGTGTAGCACCTCGTGCGGCGATTCCGCGTCGGCGGACCGGATCACGGGCAGGATACTTTTGCCGTCGATGTCGTCGTTGAGCAGCGGCACGCCGCAGAGTTCGGCGAGCGTGGGCAGCCAGTCGCAGCCGTGCGAGACCTGGCCGCGAACCTCGCCCTGCGGCAGTTGTCCGGGCCAGCTTATGATCGCCGGCATGCGGATTCCGCCCTCGAACAGGCTGCGTTTCGCGCCGCGGTACGGACCGGCGTATCCGCCGCCGTAGAAGCAGCGCTCTTCGGTCGAGTGTCCCTGGTCGGACTGGAAAACGATGATCGTGTCGTCGCGCAGCCCGAGTTCGTCGACCTTCGACAGCAGTTGCCCGATGCGCTCGTCCATTGTTGACACGAAAGCGTTGTAGAGGCTGCGCGGGTGCGGCAGATCCTTATAGTATTCGAGCCATTTGGCGTCGCCCTGGTAGGGGTAGTGAGGCATGTTGATCGCGAAGTACATGAAGAACGGGTTGCTGCGGTTCCTTTCGAGGAAGCTGTTCGCCTCCTGTACCATGAGGTCGCCGAAGAACACGCCGCGGCGGTCCGCTTCCTCGCCGTTGAGCCAGAGGTCATGCGCGATGTTGCCGCCGAGGTGTTTGAAATGGGAATAGTTGTCGATGCAGCCGCTCATGTGGCCGAACGAGTAATCGAAACCCTGGTTGTTGGGCATGCACTCGGGAGTCGAGCCGAGGTGCCATTTGCCGATGTGCGCGGTGGCGTATCCGGCGGCTTTAAACATCTCGGCCATGGTAACCTGCGTGGCCGGCATGCCGGGAGTGTTGTGATCAGAGCCGAGATTGTCGGGCATACCGCCGCGTTCGGGGTACCTTCCGGTCATCAGCGCGGCGCGCGACGGCGAGCAGAGCGGCGCGGCCGCGTAGAACTGCGTGAATCTCACCCCGCGCTCCGCGATGCTGTCGATTGCCGGCGTGACGATGTCCTTCGTGCCGTAGCAGCCCGCGTCGAGCGCGCCCTGGTCGTCCGTGAACACTATGATCACGTTCGGTTTCCTGCCCGCCGCGATCTGCGCGAACACCGCGTCCGGGATCATCATCCCGAGCGCGCCCGCCGCCATTATTTTCAGAAATCTCCGCCTGTCCATTCCGTTATTCATAACTCCGCCGCCATCCCTGATTCATAAACCTCACGAGTTGCAGGACTTCATGATACCACAGAGAAACGGGGGCTGCAAAAGCATTGATAATGTTTTCCCGTGGGAAGAAGCCGGACGCGCGGACTCTTCACTTCAGCGATATTTCGACAGTGCAGGGAATATCCGCTTTGATAAAATAGCCCCTGCCGGATTCCAGAACATCACCGTATGCTACCAATCCGTATTCTCCGTCTTTGTAGTTAAACATAGTGCCGTCGATAATTCCATCGGCGATGGCCTGGTCTATGGGTAGTTGCGTATTGTTTACCAGCACCGAAACATGATCATTGTCGAATTCCACATCCGTCAGAAGGTTATGCCCGATGATATTCCATCCTTCGAAAACAGGGATATATATGCTGTTCTGTGTCCTCTCAGAGTAGCAATCATAAGCCATGGACGTTTCATGATCGGACAGATACCACATTCCGTGCAAAGATTCAAGTGTGTTATATTCGAATTCCATTCTCCTGTATTCCCTGTTTGAAAACACGAACGGAAGGTAGCCCGGCTCTGTTTCTTCTTCAGTTCCCCGGGGGATGCACGTGTCGCTTATGAACAGCAGGTTCCACCCGGCATCGATGTGAATCAGCGCAGGTTCGTATTCCGGCTCGGTGGTGACAAATGAATGCGTTCTCGGATAGAGATTCATCCCGTTCGAGATGTCATATAGCGCGGCATACCAGCTTTGGTATGGTGATAGTTCATCAATTGCCGGAACTGTCATGACAAGTGTTACGTATCCTGTGGTGTCGGGAAAAAGTTCTTGAACAACCTCTTCATAAAGGCTTTTGTCGAACTGAAATGCAAGCCTGTTCTCGTAGTAGTCAACCGACATGTGTTGCGTTGCGAAGGAGTGACTTCCGTCAACCATGCAATTGGGTGAAAACATCAAACTATCTGCATCGTTGCTCATGTAACAATCTCCGGGGCTTGCGCTGATCAGGATGCCGCAGTCGGTGTAATCGCTGATTTTAGGCAACGTCGCATTCTGTATCATCTGGCCCACGCCATCGAACGTATCTCCACGGTTAGCAGATGACGAAAAAATATTGAGCGAGTAAAAATACAATGAATTGTCATCATTAAAACTTCGGTCCGGGTTGCCCGCAAATGACATTTCGACACTGATTTTGTCTTTCGAAACAAGGGCTCTCAGACCGGTTATATCGGCTTTGGGTTTTAGTGAATCAACGCTGTCCAGAAGAGTAAAAACACTTCCGCTTTGCAGCGGGGGCGTTGTGTAATCGTTTTCATCATAATATTTCCAGATCCATTGCGAGGCTTCCCCGGTCTGATCCAGCACATAAGGAACTTCCGTTGCCACATTACCATACTCATCTTCAATCACCACAAAATAGCCGACATCGGTGCCCGCCTGCGGCAGATCATAAAAGGGGATTGTCAGTTTCCACATTGAATTTTCTTCCGAGCATTTCGATTCGCAGGTCATCGCATACCGGGTTCTGTTCAACAACTTATTGTTTGAACCTATCTCGTTTAAAAATAAATGCACTTTCCTTTTTTCAATGAAGCCTTCTTGAGGCGCAATCATTTGTAGCTCAAGGCCGTTCATCTTTTTTTGCCGGTGGAACATTGCGGACACAAAGAATTCCCGTCCGACCGGAACCTTTTTATCACCGACCTCGATTATTTCCGGCGGGACAGGGATAACTACCGAAATATCGATGAAACTATCGCTTGCCGCCACTCTTCCCAATGTCCCGGGTGGTGGTACGAGTAAAGGATTCATGGTTTCGGAGCATGAATGTCCCATGGTCGGATACGCAATGATCATAATTAAGAGGAAAAACGGGATTCGTCTCATGAGTATTTTATAGAGCAAAATATTTGCCAGAAGTCATATTGTTTAATAATCTTCAAGCAATCCTTATTTTATGGGGATTTATCGGGAAAACTTTTTTTGCGGCATGTTGATGACAAATTCAAGGTGTGACCTTTTTGCCGCAGGAGTGTAGCGTTTTTTCAGCAGGTGCGTATGGTAATCAAGATGAGAATTGGGGTATCAAGAATGCCGAATGTCGATATTGTTGTATTTTTTGATACCGGTTTTCGCCGGTGCCGTAAGGCGACACAAAAAGTTTCGGGATTGTTGTCTATCATGATGCAGCCGGGGTAACATAAAAGCGTGAACTCATTGTCATCTAACCTGGATATCTCTCAGAGAAATCCGGAAAATTGTGATAACGCCCGTCCTGCTGCGACGGGTGACATGCACAAGCTTTGCTCTGTGCATGAATCAGCCGCAACAGTATGCTCCCTCACCACTCACTTGCTGTTCCTTCGAAAAACGAAGGATTGGGGGCTCGGGAGACCTCGCCCCGCCGGAAGACATTCTCCTCAGGAGAATCCGGCTTCACGATTTTTAACCTGCACTGGTGAAAAATGAAAGCTAAATTAATGTTCTCTGCAGTTGTTGCAGCCGTGTTGCTGGTTCCCGCGGCGGCTTATGCATGCGAGCCGGTTCCTCTTGTTGTTATGATGTCGATAATGAGCATGAGTTCGGCCCCGATGGTGGGGTTTCTGCTGCATTCATTTGTTGCGCTGGTGGCGGTCGTGGCGGTTAAATCCTGTCTTTTCGCATATAAAAGCGACATGAAGTTTCACGCCGCGTTTTTCCTGATGGTCGGCGCGAACGCTTATTCGACGCTGCCGGGCATTGTGTGCGCCGTGTTTATGGCAATCCCGACGTTTCTTGTCTTGTTCGGATGGATTGCCCTGTATTTTCTTTTCAAAATACCCGCTGAACGTATTGTGAAGCTGAGCGGGAAAAATTTCAGGCCGGTAATTGTCAACGTAGTCCTGATCATAGCGGCGTATGTCTCGATGTTTCTTTGTATGAGTGTTACCTTTGCTGATCCGGAACCGAATGCGGCCTACTGGACAATCAAGATAATATACGCCACGCTCGGTGTGGCGATAGGGCTTGTCATAACGATAGGATACGAAGAGGCATTTGTCGCGAAACTGGCACGGAGAAAAGAGGGCGGGGAAAAGAGTTATCTGCAGCAGGTGACATGGGCGAATGTGTGGACGGCGATGATATTCGCGGTCATAGCGGCGGGTATCGCGCTTCCGCAGCGGCTTGCGACGCCGGGGTTTCTCCTGTTTGTCCAGAGGATCGTCCGGGAGTTCGCCGGTTGATGAAATGCCGGTCGCGGGCGACAGTCCGTGCAGGGCCGTGAAAAGCGATATCAGGGCGGCGGTCCTCATTTCTCGATTATATTTCCGGCATCGATATACGCGGATTTCCCGACAGGTTATTTCATCACCGCGCGGAAGCCGGTGTATATATTGATTATCAGAATAAAAATAGAATAACTAACCCGGATTTCTCACAGAGAAATCCGGAAAATCGCGATAAGGCCAATCCTGCTGCGTCACAGCGGCGATTCGGGATCGGTCACATACGCAACAGTATGCTCCCTCACCACTCACTTGCTGTTCCTTGTATTATCAGCCTTATCACGATTTTTAAC
>Ga0116162_10001938_pt1 | contig 13201 bp, 10 predicted proteins | sample AD_UKC105_MetaG_FD_89875 | JGI IMG/M metagenome (GOLD analysis project Ga0116162, IMG submission 89875) | Active sludge microbial communities of municipal wastewater-treating anaerobic digesters from Hong Kong - AD_UKC105_MetaG | ecosystem: Engineered > Bioreactor > Anaerobic > Digestate... | reverse complement strand
ATTAGGAGCAGTTGCTGAGAACGAATAGATATCACTTACTGAGAATTCATAATCATCAACTGAAGCAAGTTCTCCAATAGAAAAAATCGGTAAAGCCGTCGACTCTACCGTTTCATCAATATCCGTTTCTTTGAGAACCTGACAACCAGGCATTAGTATCAGTCCGGCACATAAAAGAGCCATTACTGCAATTCTTTTAATCTTCATTTATCTAACCTCAACTTTCTTTTTATTCGGTGGTTTTCCTAACATAATGAGCAAGTACTCGTTAAAGTCCTTGCCTTGTTTAGGGGGATCATCCATTACTGAATATTTGCTATCGAGAAGATGAGCAATCTGAGTCGCAGCTAATCTGCCAGGCTCATCACTATCCAAATGAAGACTTACTGACCTAACCGTCTCATTTACATTGAGAAAACGTTCTAATGCCTTAGGAAGATTAGAACTCGTTCTAGCAATACCACCTAAAGACAAAAATGCTTTATCTTGCCAACTCTCGCCGTTGCGAATGAGAATCGTTATATAAGACAAAAGATCTGGCACCGACTCAAAGACATGAACATCAGATGGATTATCAACAGTCTTAATTATGAAACCGACACTCTTATCACTGCCAGGAACATCACCCTTATAGGTGCCTATAATAGATCGAACAGCTCCATATCGAGCTTTACCATCCTCATCATAGCCAACAAAAAGAACATTCGGATATTCCTTTGTTTCACGGATAAGTCTTTCTTCTTCACACCATTTAATAAGACCTAAATCGATACCTCGTTTCACAAGATATTTCTCAGTTCTGTGCATATCAGAATTAAGTTTTGGAATAGTGAACACTTTAGGTGGATCAGGTGGTTTGGTGTGTCTTACAACTGGACCACTTGCAACTTGTCCTGTGATTCTCTCTACAGCATCAGGAAATGACATATCTCTTACCTTCATCAGATAACTTATAGCATCATTACCACCTATGCCTTGTGAAAACCAACACCATTTGCCATTACTGATAACAAGAGAATCGTGTTCACGAGTGCAATACACTGAACCTGATTTCTTAACAAGATTATCTGGCTCAAAATGTTCAAGATAAGTTAGCACATCCATCTCACGAGCTTCAGCAATCTGTTCTTGTGTTACATAAGACATAAAAATACTCCTTTTACATTTATTTGACCTAATAGGTCATGTAAAAGGAGTATTGATTTGTATGTCTCAACCTAGTTAAATTTCAACTTTATTGTGTTAAGCAATATACAATAATTGCCTGTTGAACTTCTAATAAAGCCTTTTTGAATTCATATCCAACAAAGTATTCTGAATCAATAACATCCGCTGAAACTTCTTCCCCACGATAAAATGGCGGACAAGGATTTAATAGTGCTCCTTTATTTGCTTTATCCATTATTGCTTTAGTTACTTGACACTTACTAAATGCTGCAAGTGCATTAGAAGGCAACGAATCTGTACAAACAATATCTTTTCCTACTACTGCTTCATCAATATCTTCATATGTATTTATGCCCTCTATCTCGTAGCCTTTTCCACAACACTGTTCCAGTCTAAATCCAAAGACATCTGATGCCTCTTTCCAAGCATTACCAATATTTCCATTCATTCCACAGAACAGAAAACTATCAGTCTTGAAGTCTGGTCGAATTTTTGATAAAGAATATAAATCAGTCAATATTTCACAAGGGTGATTAACATCTGTCATCGCATTAATTACTGGAACTTTTGCATACTTAGAAATTGTTTCTAAGACTGCTATATTTTTATGTCTAACAATAACTAAATCAGCCCAATTATTAAGATATCCTATTACATCTTGTAATTCTTCTTTTTTATCTAATGTTTCTGTCGGAAACAATATCGTTTGTCCACCTAACAAATGAATTCCTTTTTCAAAAGACACTCTTGTTCTAATGCTATTATTAGGAAAAAACATTACAACTGTTTTTCCTTCAAGAATACCTTTGTATTTATCTATTTCATCGGCTATATAAAATATTTCTCGTATTTCATCAACCGAATAATCAGTAAGCCTAATCAAGTCTTTCATATACAAAATCTCCATTAACAATTTGAATTTAACTCGTGTAAAGTTTTCTTTTCTGTAGTAATTATAAACGATACAGATATAAATGATAAAGCAGAGCCATCATCATGACAGCCCTGCCTATCAATTACCGGAGGTCAATTCATTATTTACGTTTTAAATAAGTATCTCTAACAGCAAATAGAATTTTATAAATGATATATCCAACCTGATAAATAATGATTGGAATATACACCCACGAAAAAGCTACACCAAAAATTACTAGATAGGAAATAATTGCTTGCATACCATACATCTTCGTTCCATCACTCCAAGCTGGCATTGGCCAACCTGAATCAATTCCAATTATGGTCCCTAATATAATTGCTAATAGAATTGTGATGGGATATAACAACAGAGAACACTTAAAAACAAGATTCCATATAACTTTGTAGTTTTGTTCTTTGGGCAAATCATTACAAGGTGTCTTATTAGACCACATAGCGGGAATCAGTAAGAGCAATGCTCACTATATGTTTCTTCTGAACATACACACCACGATATTCATTGTCTAACCAATACACTTCGCTCGAATGCTTATCTTTAAACCAGGAAATGATATCTTCTTTCTTTTTTTCAAAATCGTAGTGTGCTTCCATAGCGATATATTCATCACCATTATCCATTCTTACAGTGAATTCTTTTATGAACTGATAGTCCTTTTCAGGTCGATCTAAGTTATTGACTTTACAAAAGTACAAATAAACGGCAAAATCTTCAACTTTATCGTAATCATCACTAAAATATTTCTCTTTGGCTTCCGTATACAAAGCTATAACTTCATCGAAAGTCATATCGCACTCATAAACACAATCGTGAATTAAAACAACGTGACAATCATCCATTACATCATCATAGATTTCATGGGAAATCTGATTCACCAATTTGCAAAACGTTGCCTCTTTATTAGTATTCTTACTCATTTATAATGCTCCTTTATTTACTTAATCCTTTAGGCTTAATGTGAATTACTTTGATTTCATCACCAGCCATAACAAAACGCTCAGGGTATCTGAATTTATTCCTATACTTCTCAGCAAGCTTTGGAGATAAGGAATCAAAATTCTCTTCTCCAAGACCTACCACAAGGAACTTACCTGCAATAATGTCATAGGCCTTACCATCCTCATTGAACATAGCTCGATTAGGTGGAAGACCAACCAATTTACCTTCCTCATTACAGATAATTCCTACTTCATCCTCAAATGGATAAAGCACCTCAATATAGCCACCGACCATTTCCTGATACGCTTCAAGTTCATCCTTGATGTTTATAAGCTTCGGTGCTTTTCCAGGCTCTACAAGCAATACTGAAATATCTCTTTCATCACTCATCTGGCAGCCTCCTTTTTAAGCAAGGCGACTTTCTTACGATGCTCAATTTCTTCTGAAATCATAGTCCTAATATCAATATGAGTAAGGGCAAGACTTCTCGCCAAAATATCAATACACTCAGGACCATTATCGAAGATCACAGTCATATCAACCTTGTATTTCTGAACATCTAAAAGGAAGTCAGAATCAAAAACAACCTGTGATATATATTCATAGTCATGTTCAGTAGCTTTTAAACATCGACCGACTGAAGCTCCAGTAACAGAGCCATCAAGCGACAGAAAATACTGCATTCTGTCGCCCTCAAGCTCCTTACGAGAATAATTCTTCAATGCGAGTCTGATGTTTTCTTTCGTAACATCAATATACTCGTCAAATGTCATCTCTTAGGCACCCCAACCTTCTGCTGCTTCTGAAGCATCTTGTCATCGTGTTCTGTTCCAATAGAGAAGACTCTTGCCTTAGCATCGTAGTGAAGACACTGATTTGAAAGTCTCTCTTCAGGTGAAACCATTGTAGAGTTAACCTCACGAATCATATCGTTAAGGCCTCGTGCATCAGCTACCTTATCAGAGATAATAAGCACCTCATTTACAGAAGATGGGATTACATAGAAGTTTCCAGACACCTTCTCAGATACCTTGTCGTGGAAGTCTGGATAAGCAATAGCTGCAGCACCGTGAAGACCAGACTCAACAGATACTACATAAAGCATTCTGTCTGCAGGAACTTCATCAATAGCATCTTCAGGAATCATACCTGCAAGGGCTCCAACAATAGACTTAACAGTAATTGCATCCTTCTCAGGTGCATTATCTCTAGCTGTATTAAAGAGCGTATCCTCATCAATACCCATAGCTTCCATCATCTCATTTCGAATAACTGCTGTTGATCTTGAACCAGGATCGGCAAAGTCTTCAAAGACAACCTGTACCACGACAGCCATATCACCAATATTCTTATGAGGACAATTCTCAAGAATAGGTGAATCGCCAGGAACCATTCTGAGAAGCATATTGTCCTTTGCCTTATCGAAATCAAAGACAACATCCTTAACCATTCTTTCCTTCTCAATCATACCTTCGAAGTTCTCAACAATAGTGTTGGTTGCACGATGCACAATATCATCAAAGTCCATTGCTCCGGAATCGAGATCCTCATACATATTCTGAAGCTTGAAGGCCATTGCGATATTTGTATCCTCATGACCTACAACAAGTCTGTCAGATGGTCCAAATGGTGCTTCAATCGTTTCCTGATTAAGAGTTACACCTTCCAAATCAGTCATAGAAAGCTCATGTCTAATAGCTTCCATAAGTTCAGCCTTAAACTCTTCGTAATTCATTCAATCACTCTCCCTTCTTATTACTCTCGCCACTTACCTTTGCGAGTTCTTCCATTACTTCTGTCTTCGGCTTAGTACTCAAAAAGGTAAGATAAGTACTGAGTCGCTTTACTGGTCTTACGCTGTACGCAATAAATTCGTGGTCCAGCGTCATGTTAAAAATTGATGCCATACGCACCTCCTAAAAAGTTATTTGCCAGTTTTCTGGCATGTAAAAAGCTCTGGAGATGTACTCATCCAGAGCTTAGAAAAGAGGGGGATTATGACAGATTATGAAAACTTCATTGTTATCTTCACTTTAGTATTCTTAGGGATATCACCACTAAAAACTAAAGTTGCACACTGTAAACCAGTTCTCGCACTGCTTACTTCTCCAATAAATCTATTTAAGTGCTTAACCGTCTGCTTAATTTCTTTCTCAGAAACTGCATACCAGTAGCCATGTTTATCACTACAAACAGGCTGACCATACTGTCTTAGCTTGTTAACATATCCTCGTAGGGATCTCGTTGTTATATTGAACTTAGCTGCAAGCTTATCACTATGAATTGCATTGCTCTTACCGCTATGATGTTCTTTTAAATATTCAACAATCTGCTTTTCTCTATTCGTCATTTTGAATTCCTTTCTTATTCCATTGGTTCGCAAATAGCAATAAATATTGTGTTGTGGACTCTGTGAATTGAGCTGTCATAAGGATCAGTTCCGTATCCACAAGTTGCTATACAAAGCTGTTCTGTATTACTGAAATTAGCGTACAAATACTGATCGATATCCGCATCCGAAGCGTAGATACCGTCAACAATTCGATAACGATGAACTTCACCATCAGTTGTTGTAATGATTGCTTCTTCGCCAATATGTTCTACTAATGTTTCAAGCTGCCAAAGCATTGTTCTACTTCGGTTATTTCTGTGTCCGAAAAGAATGGTATTTCCTTCTTTCCCAATATTCGCTGACTCAGGAAAACGACCAACACCATATCTTAGTGCCACTCTGGAACACTCATCCCAGATAGGAAGTTCTACATCTATACAAGGAATCTCGAGGATACCTAAAAGAGTTAAATCCTGATGTCCTGAAGATATATCTGACATACTGGATAACAATCTTTCCAAATCAGGATTTTCGCCATCTTCTCCGTCAACTGATAAGAAATCCGTATCAGGAACCTGAATTTCAACATTACCTTCGGTATTTTCAATAGCTTGCCTTGCTCTATTTAAAGCATCATCCGCTGCATTATTTCGTAGCCAGTTTCTTAACGGAGTAATAATTAGTAGAAACAAAGCAAAAATAATCGCTACAGCAAGCAGTACATTTTCTATTTTTCTTTTCATTCTTACCTCCAAAAGGAAACCTCTTAACTCAAAAATGCCCTCCAGAATGTTTCCACTCTGAAGAGCACTATCAGTTAAGAGATTAAACCCTTACGCTTAAGCTTCCTTCTTCTTTCTGATAACCAAAATACCAAGTGAAGATACAAGGATAATTACGCCAATTACGGCAACCTTGTTTGCTACTTCACCAGTAGAAGGTCTGTAGTGAATTGTTACTGTCTGACCGTTATCATTAAGATCCTCGTGAACTGCAATAAGCACATCCTCAGTAGGACCACCATCCACGCAATTTGAATTCTTTGCGGAATAGAAAATCTTCTCGAAAACTACTACGCGAGTTCCATCAGTCATACCAACAGTTGAGAATGTGATATTTACATCAACTGTTCCATCAGCTGTTTCAGGAATGAACTCAAGCATTGCTACGATTGGAATACCAGCCTCATTAGTAAGCTGTGTGCCATCAGACAAATAAAGTGTTGCCTCTGCTCTATAGATACAACCTGGCTCGAGGTTAGAATAGGAAATTGTATCAGTGATAGTAATATCTCTTACCTCACTTGATCCTAAGTAGATTTCCTTAGCTCCACCAATAGTAGCCAAAGTGCCTGCCTGAGGACGCTTAACTGTCTGATTCTCATCATTGAGATCCATGTGAACACCAATGAGTGTGTTATCTGGCAAAAGTCTTAACTCCTCAAACACAACAACACTTGTTACTGTGTATGGAATCAAAACATTCTCAAATACTACTGGCTTAAAGCCATCAGAAACCTCAGCAACAAATTCAACTGTTCTTGTATATGTCTCGCCATTAGGACCAACATAAGGAAGTCCAGTTGTCTTATCCATAAGTGTTCCTGTTATAGAATAGCTCTCGCCAGGAATGAGGTTAGAAAATTCGCATTCATCGACGATAGTTACTGTTTCTGTGTAACTCATAACATGAGCACCAGTATTACCATCTACTGCAGTTGTATGAACTTCAGGTGGTGTAACTGTAATTGTCTGCTCATTATCGTTGATATCAGCGTGTACGCAGAACTCATATCCACTTTCAGATGTTAAACGCTCGAAAGCAACAATCTGTCTAGGCTGTGCTACTCTTACGCCATTCTCATCAGTTGTGAAAGATACAAGGTTTGAAGTGTTAACTGTAAAAGGAACTTCAAATGTTCCGCTAACAGCAGGTGCTACAAAAGTCATTGAATTTTCAGCAATTACTGAATTATCGAACTTATCAACGACCTGACTATTTATCACATAAGTCTCACCAACGACGAGATTAGAATAGCTAATAACGTCATAAAGCTCCACATTATGACCTACATTTGTCTCGTGAATTCCTGTCTGACCATCAAGGAAAGTAGTTCTTACTTCAGGGTTGAAATCAACAGACTGACTCTGATCCTGAATATCTTCGTGTGACGCATACTTAATTTCCTCATCACACTCGTCATCTGTCCAGTCTTCAGGTCCCCAAAGCTGCTCAAAAGCAACTACACCTACTGGCTGACCACCTTCACAAAGCATAGAAGAGTCAACAACAAATGTTACCTGAACTTCACCGTCTGTAGTTTCCGGAATAAATCTTACAGTTCCTTCTGCAATTACTTCTGAAGTAGCACGATCAACAAGCTGACCTCTTACCTCAAACTCGATTCCAGGAAGTACATTAGAAAAATATATAGTATCAACAAGTTCTACATTAGTTCCAAGACTACCAATATGGCTGCTTGAATTTCTATCAATAAGCTCTGTTCTAACAGTTGGCTTAACGTTATAAAGAGAAGCCTCATAAGTTGTATTCTCAATAAGCTCACTCTGTGTTACTGGATCCAAATTCAAGATTTCAATAGAAACCTGATTTGGAGTTGTAGTAGGCTTTCCGTTCTCGTCTGTGAAGAAATATCCTGCTGGAGTCTTTGTCTCAACGATTACATAATGGCCTACTCTAAGGTTAGAAGTTACATATGTGCTTGTAGCAGCATCCCAAGTTACTGTAGCTGGAACAAGAGTTTCTGTCTCTTCATCAAAAGTTGTAGCGATGATATCAATATCCTCATCGTAGATACCGTTCTCGTTCATATCTACATAAACAGTGAACTCAGCACCAGAAAGTGGAGCGTCTGTATCAATATCAAGCTTATGAACTGTTACGGAAGCAGAATAAGGTGTATTAGGAATCTCAAGATCAATGTCATGAGCTTCTGTTACTTCAATAGTTGTAACCTCAACTGGGAGATAGTAACCAAAAGGAGAATTCTCCTCAACCAAGAAGTAACGACCTACACCCAAGTCAACAAACTGGATTCTGCCGTTTCTATCAAAGTCCTCACTTCTAAGAGGTCTGTTTACTGCATTCTCATCAGGAGACTGCATCTCGAATGAATCGAGAACACCGTTATTATTAACGTCTGGATAAAGGATGAAAGATACATTTCTGTCACCACCATAAGGAACTTCTTCACCTGTGAAAGGATCAATAGTTACTGGCTGATTAGTCCATTCGTCAATCTTATCAACTGTGATTGTGATTCTAACAATGTTGATACATGTGTATCTAAGTGTTGCTCTGTCTGTAAGATGGATTACCTTAAATACATCATCAGTACCATTCCAAACAACTCTGTAACCATCTTCGTACTCACCAACACGATACCAGCCACAAGGAATATTCTCGAGGTGGATATTACCGTTCTCGTCAGTGTCTCTTAAGATATATGTGTGAGTTCTCTCGGAATAGTCATCCATTTCCCAGTAAGCAACATCACCATTTCCACCATACTCGAAAGCAAATGTGAATCCGGAAAGATCCTGCTCCTCAGTTTCAGACTGAACCCAAACCTTAGTTACATCGATAGTACCGTATGTGAAATTGTTTGTAGCTCCGTAATCAAACTGTCTGGAAAGTGCTGCCTTTGCTGGTGTTGTGAAAGTGAAGGACCAACAAAGCTCATTAACCTGTACCCAGCCTTCAGTTGTATTTACAACAGTGTAAGGGATACCGATTGATTCATAATCTTCACCTGAACCGTTCTCGATAGCTTCAATAGCATCCTCAATAACGTCCATATCGTAAACGCCATTTCTGAAATATCTTGTACTGAAGTTCTCATAAACAGTATAAGTTGTGTCAAATGCCAAAGATCTGAATACAGAATCAGAAATCATCTGATTATTCATATCGTACCAGTGCCAAGCACCATTAGCGTACTTGTATGTTGCAACAAGTGTGCCTGTCTCTCTGTCGCCAGCATATACAGTAAATACTGTAGAAGTTACATCAAAACCAGGGATACCAGCGCCAAGAGATTCTGTCTCTGTTCTCTTAATAAGACTAAGTGCACCTGCTGTCTCAACCCACTGAAGATCAACATTAGCAAGTGTTACCTTGTTCTCAGAGTAAGAGCTTTCTGCGTGATAGTTTGCAAAAGAACCTGTAATAGGATTTGCAAGTGTCTCACCATCAATTGAATAAGTTAATGTTCCACGTCTTGTTCTCTGTGAAACATCATTTACGGAAACATTTACTGTATAAGTATTTGGATCCATAACATGATTCATATTGCCAGCTGAATAAGGAACTGCGTTACCGTTAGCATCTGTAAATGAAGTAGCAGCACCTGTCTCTCTTAAGTAGTAAACAGAAGAAAAATCGTAGTAATAAATACCATCTCTTAATGTGCTGTTGTCAGGTGTATAGATAAAGTTGTAAGTTGCACGATATACACCAGTTGTGCCATCTTCAGTAAGTGTGCAGATAGCATTTGTGCAAGCCTCATCACTGTAAAGTGTAAATGTTGCACCGTGCATTCTTGTTCCATCAGCTGCAACCTTGTTAAGAACAAAGTCAAAACGAACTGTTGCGTATGGATCAGTAGCATGAACATCTACAATCTTTGCTGAGGAAATCTGCTCTGGATGATTCTGTGCAGTATTTCTGTCAACGAGATGATTCTCATCAACAGTAATTGCTACATCAGGACCAAAGAAAGAACACTCAGGAGCAACTGTTTCTGTAGCTACATAGAAGCCACGAGGGAGCTCGAAAATGTTTCTTGAAGTGATATATCCAATCTCTGGATTAAAGTTGCTGTATCTAACAGACTTAACGTTACCATTTGCATCAAGAGTTACTGTTGCAATAAGTGCATTAGCATTTCTCTCGTTAGCTTCAAGTGTACCGTTATGGTTTGCATCTACATAAATCTCGTAAACTGTACCATTCAAAGAACTTCCGAATGTGAAGCCGTTAACCGGAGTTACAGTATTAAGAGTCTTACGGAAGTTAATAAACCCAATCTGTCTTGTCTCAGTTGCACGGATTGTATCATTGCCAACAACCTGGAAAGCAGGTCTTACACCACTGACTGGAGTTGAAATATATCTCTCAAATCCTGATTCAGTTAATACATAAACGATACACTGATTAGAATCCTCTGGCATATTAAAACCAGTTGGAGCTTTTGTTTCACGGATTACATAAGTACCGTAAAGCATATAACTTCCTGTAGCTCTACAAGCCGGGAAACCGTTAGCATCAATTCTAACTGAGCCATTGCTACCAGCTGTAAATGTCATCTGTGCCCAAGGTGTGCCACCAAGAAGTGCTAAGCCCTGAGCTGCTGAAGATACATTAACTGTATCGTAGTAATAAACTGTGTACTGAGCACCTGAGAAGTCATATACACCAGGTACTACATTAAGTGATTCAGGATCAATCTTCTGAATAGAAACACTAAGAGGATCACCGTTAGGAACATCAGTAAAGTCAACTGTCTGACTGCCATTACATACAATTGTGCGAACATCAGTGTTAATACAATATCCTCTACCAGCTGAGATTTCTCTCATATAGAGGTTAGGACAATTACGTCTTACCTGAATAGCAGGCTTTCCGTTCTCGTCAGTTACAACCTGCATATTGTATGCTGACTCAATCCAATTAGGATTCTTATCAATCTGTCTAACTGTACCATCAGCATTAAAAATCATTGTAGCTACAAGCTCGTTACAGGTTGGATCAAGGTAAACACCATAAGTTGTTCCATCCAATGAATACAAACTGTTGTTGGCAATTGCAGGATTTGTTGAACTCTTAGTAAATGAAATTACTGTAGGTCTCTCAAAGTTCTCAATGTGGAGAACGGCGATTCTGTTATAACCCTTATTACCAGAAAGAGTAGGAGCATCACTTCTTGATCTAAGTTCTACATAAGCATCGCTTGAATAAGCCTCATAGAACATTGTGCCTGTACCAGCATAAATAGCAGCATGAGTCCAAGTGAAATCAGAACCTTCTCTTGTCTCACAAGAACCTAAAGAACCGCCCTGATTTGCCTGAATAGCACTAGTTGCAGCACTCTTTGCTGCAGACTCGCTGGAGTACCATGAAGTGTAATGAGTAGTTCCAGATCTATCCTTATAAGAATATCTGTATTCTGTGTTATAGTGACCAAAGATTACAATATCGCCTCTCTGAGCATGAAGACTAGACAAAGAAGCTGACAAGCTTGTTACTCTAACACCACCATTACCAATAGCATGTGGATTTCTATTAGCCCAACTTGAAACACTATCCATTCCAGTCTGAGTCCAAAGACCATAAGTACTGTTGAAACCTGTAAGGCCATTATAAGAAATACTATGACCTGAAACATTCAAACCAGAAATAACACCCAAAGCCTGAGCATAAGATCTATTTACGAATGTGATACAGTCAACTCGGTTATTACCCCAACCATTTGTATCACTTGCGTAGTAACCACCAAGCATTGCGCTTGAAGCGGAAATAACTGCATCTCTGAATTCATCAGAACTTGAATAACCAAGAGCATTAAGTGTATCAGCACTAAGCCAAGTCATCTCACCAGTTCCGTTAACTGCAAAATAGTCTTCAGCAGCTTCCCATTCGCCATCAGAAGTCTCAGGTACTTCATTAAGGAATTCTGTATAAACCTCATCGTAATTGTTAGAGATATACATACCTGTAAACTTAGCCGCAGCGTTAGAAGTTGAACTTTCAACTACATAGTAATTAACTGCACCACCATAATTTGAAAGGTAGTTCTTTGTTAAATCAGAGTTCAAAGCTCCAACTGTAATAACACCAGAAAGGCCTGCAGGAATATAAGCATAAGCGTCTGTATTGTTGTTACCAGCTGAAGCAATAACAGTAATGCCATTTGCCTGTGCTTCTGAAATAAGAGCACTGAAGGCATCACAGTTACCATTATTTCTCATGGACATTGCCAAGAGAATTACATCTACATCCATATCCATTGCGTACTGAACAGCAGCATAGACATTAGACATTTCACCGTGTCCGTCATCACCCAAAGCCTTGATAGAAATGATATAAGCATCACTTGTGTTATCAAGAATGATGTTAGACATTGAAGTACCATGACCGTTATAGTCAGAAGCATCATCACCGATAACTGAATAAGACTCGTTTGCTAGGTTTGAACCAGTATCAATAACTGCAACTCTTGTTGTAGCAGAAGGATTGATAGAAGCGTTAGTAATGAATGAACCATTACCACATACTGTCATATCACCATCGATAGCAAACTGATAACCATTAGTTACGCAATAGCAAATAGCATTGTCATAAGATTCCTGATCATCAAAACCAATTACGTAAGTGCCATCGTAATAAACACCATAATCAGCACCAAGAATTGAAAGGTCATCTGTTGTATTGATAATCAATCTCTCATTTCCTGGAAGACCAGACATAATCTCTACAAACTCATCTGCTGTGTTTGCAATAACGATAAAAGGCTCAATCTCTTCTTCGTCATCAAGGATTATTACTTCTGTTTCCTCAGTCTCTTCATCAGATTCAGTGTCCTCATCAGCTACTTCAGTTTCTTCAGTCTCCATAGGGGGAGCTGTTTCATCAATAGCTTCAGTTGGATCATCAGAAATCTCAATTTCATCATCAGGCATAATTGTTTCAACAGGTTCTTCATAATCAGAAGGGATAGTAATCTCAACTGTTTCTTCTGTATCGGCTTCATCTTCCTCATTCACTTCGATTGTTTCTACAATAGCTGTAGTTGAATCAGTTTCTTCCAT
>Ga0116162_10001936_pt1 | contig 13204 bp, 17 predicted proteins | sample AD_UKC105_MetaG_FD_89875 | JGI IMG/M metagenome (GOLD analysis project Ga0116162, IMG submission 89875) | Active sludge microbial communities of municipal wastewater-treating anaerobic digesters from Hong Kong - AD_UKC105_MetaG | ecosystem: Engineered > Bioreactor > Anaerobic > Digestate... | reverse complement strand
TCAAAAGTGCTTTGGATGATGGCGAGGAAGCAAGGTTATATAAAGAGAACCATATTTACGGCAGACTTAATGCCGAACAACAGACAATTTATATCACAGGCGTATTGCACGGAGAAGCCGTTAAAATGACGGCTAGTTTGCAAAATACAATGCCCGATAGTTTCGCAAGGACAGGCATGATAGACGGCAATATTGGTGATGAAAAAATCATATACACCTTTTCGGTGGGAGATACCGAAGAAGGCGATGTAATTTCCGAAAAGCACGGTTTGTATTACGCTGTTCCCACTTATGACGATGAATGGCTTACAGACAAGATTGAAATTGCCTTAAATCAGCAGTTTATCGAAATTGCCTTAAATCAGCAGTTTATCGGGGCTTGTGGTGGTAATAGCAGTAATGATGTTTGGCTTGAAGGTCTGCCTATGACGAACACGGACAAGCCTGTTCACGCATTGTATTACGATGTGCAGTTCACGTCAGATGACGATATATCGGAACTCACGGAGAAGTTTCCCGCAATTCACGCATTTTTAAGTGACAATGACTTAAAGGAAACGGTCTGTGTAAGGATATATACGGAATATGATGAAAAAAAGACCTTCCGCGACCAAAGAATAATTCTTATTGAAATTGAATTACACGCCCGTCATTATGGCGAAGAACTTGACGGCGAAACAAAACTGCAATTTGCATTTTAAGAAGGTGATTATATGGCTACCAAAACAAACGATACAAGAGTAAAAGAATATCTTACAAAGTGTAAGCGTAATGGTGATGTGATTATTGTTTACAAAGACAATCTTGATGACGGTATGATTAACCGTATCTATGCTTATGCAAGAAAGTATAATGAAAAGGTGTCTGTTGTAAGCAAATCCACAAGAGAGAAACAGAAAATGGAAGCAAAACTTCTATCCTGTAAAAATCTTTCCCCGAAAAAGATTATGGAAAAGACAGGGTGGAATTATCAAAAAGCTTATAAGTTCCTTAAAGCAAATGGTGTTGAGTGGAAACGACCACCACTGAAAAGGAATATCAGCAAAGCAACTATCATAAGGCTTCATCAAAAGGGTAAGAGTGGCAACACCATAGCCAAGAGTGTTGGCTGTTCAAGACAGTATGTAAGCCTTGTGCTGAAAGACGACCATTCAAAAGGAGAAGAACAATGAAGATGATAGAAAAGTTAAAAGAAACGCAGAAATCCAACAAAAAGGTGTGTGGCGTAGTGGAATTGTTCGTTCCCCTGTCGTTCATCTTCTTCGTGACGATGTATCTTGGGGCTTTGAAGGCTTCCATAATCATCACCTTTAATGAAATGGTGGGCTACATTTCCTATGATTTATCACAGGTGCATACAATCGGTAATTCCGTGACATACGGGCTGAATGATATGTTGACATACATTCCCGCCTCACAGTTGATGATATACATACCTGTTCTGTCTATACTTGGTGTGGTGGCAACAATGTATCTGACAAGCCTTTGTTTGAAAAAAGATGTAAAGCAGAAGGCGGTTTTATTCTGCCTATCTACTTTGATTATGTGTATTATCAATTTCTTTATGGTAGGATTTGTTGTCGGAACAAGAGATTTTTTAACCAAACTTGTACTTGTGGCAACTGTGGCTGACTTGCTTATTATTGCGAACAGAGTGCGGGTGGCTTTCTTTGTAAAAAAGGAATAGAACACTTAATGGCGTCGCCAAAGCGTTTCGGAAAGGAGCAACAAGTTACGCCCTGTCGGGCAATAAAACATCTATACCTTTCCTACACGCTGACAGGCATTGCAATACAAAGCGTGCAAGGGAATTTTCCGCAAGATGATATAATAACAGCATAGAGTAACGGCAGACAATCGGGACGGGGTAAAACCATCACAAATGCTACGCATTTGTACAGAAATTGGTACACCCCGTCCCTTTGTGAATACACAGGGGGCTTTGTACAAAATGGAGAAAAACAATATGATGAAGATTGCACGGCTTGGAATTAAGCAATATGAGGAATTGAAACGGCTTTCTGAACTGAAAGATTTTCCGTTTGAGATAAACAGGAAAACAGTCTTTAAGACCTGTCACGGCAAGGCATTTCGGAGAATGTGCAAGCCAAACACGATTCATAACAAAATGAAACAGATGTATGGCTGTTTTGACGGAGATAGCCTTGTCGGTGTGGTCTGTGTAAAGTTTGAGTTTGTAAGCCCTGTCGGAAGTGATAAACCTATGCACAAGCAGGGGTGGAACTGTGAACTTACAGGGACAATCGGTGCAAACATTTTCTGTCCGATATTTGCAGATAATAAATTAAACAGAAAGGAAAGATGCAATGCTTGGACTTTGGGGATGGTACATCATTTTGGGTAAGCATTGGTTACGGCATAGGGAAGTTCTCCCGCCCCGTCAAAGGTGTAGTACACGGCAAGCCGTATATCTATTCGGAATTGTTCCACCTTTGACTTATGGGGCGGGTATTAGCCGTTTCTTGCCGTCCTGTGTACATTGCAAAAAGGAGAAGGCGTTATGAAGATTAAGACAGGCGTAAAGTGTCCGTGCTGTGGAGAATGGGCGATTGTGCTTTATGACACAGAAACAGAGAATATTTCGGAAATGAAGATATTATTGCACATAAAATGGAAGGTTCAGAGAAAGACCTTAAAGCCGAAGAATACTTTGCAGATGACGATAGCAAGGCGAAGAACTTTTCCCTTGCCGTGGTGGGCTTTCAGTTAATTCTTGCCTTTCTTGGCTTTATCATTTGGCAAGTATTTGTACAGGCAAATGTGCCTTTTAATGAAGTGGTTTATCCCGATACAAACATCTTGCAACTGTCCCTGTATGGCACGGTTATTCTGTTCGGAGTAAATCTTCTTGCCACAGGAGTAACGATTGTATCGTTATACTTCCATAAAAAGAAGTATAAGTACGAACAGTTGAGTGAACGGGAAAGCCTATTGGAGAGAGTATCGCTTATCCTTGTGATAATCAATGCGATAGCCTTTTCCGTGGCTTATATGTGTCTGATTATGTATATCATGTCTATCTTTGAAGGAATGTCCTTTTGGAAGATGAAAAGTTTAACCTGTTGTTATTTTTTACTTGACAATGTAAAGAAAATGGTGGTATAATAGACTTAACAACAAAACAAAAGGAGAAAGATAGGAGAATTATTATGGGAAAATCAACAACCAAAACAATAGCAAACCGCCTTGTTTTTAAGTGGGAAAACGATGAACTTTCAGAAAGCATAGGTCATTATGAGTGCAACCTTTATGAAGTAATAAGAGGCAAAGAGAAGAAGATTGATGTAATTGATTTCACCGATTACACGAATGAGTGGCAGAGAGATAACGCACAGAAAAACCGCTACGACAGGGCGTGTGCCTTTAGAGTGAGTTGGTGCTGTGGTTGGTCTATGGACAAGAACTTTGGTTATGATGAAAAGTACAACAGTCGTGTAGATGAGAAAGGAAACCGTATATACGGCTATCACGGGGATTGTACTCTTACCGTGGACGATGTTAAGCGTTGGTGTGAAGAATGGTTAGCACAGCGTTATATTCGTTCTTACGAAGATACTGTCAAGACCCTTAATGAGAAGAAACGCCGTGCAGAAAGCCTTGAAACACAGGGTTACGGAAAAATGAACTTGGAAGAAACAAAATGGAAGTGATATTTCCAAAATGGAAACAGTTGGTTGTCGGTCAACCAAAACCGTCAGAAAGCAGGAAGAAATGGATATAGTTAAATTGTTTCAAAATAAAGAATGCACATATGATTTTGACACAGAAATAGAAATGGATAATATCCAATCAATGAATGAATTTTTATCGACGATTGAAATGAACGAATCTAATATTTATCTAAACGATGGAACACTTGTTATTCTAAAACACAAAGATTTTAATTATGGAATTAGAGTTGATAGTGGTGGTCGTGGAGATTTTTATAGTCATAGAATTAAAACAAGTGTTTACAACGGTGCTTATGAATAATCACACACAGTTATCGGACTTAAACCGATAGAAAGTAGGAAAAAGGAATATGGCAAAATTAAATAGTAATTGGTTTCATGCGTTTCAATGGTCGTTTGAAACAGAGGAAGATGTTATTGAATTTATATTTGAAAGACTTAATTTGGCTGATTTTGAAGATAGTTATATCCAATGCGGTAATGGAAATGATGCAAATACGATGGAAAAATATTCTGCTGAAGATAAGAAACAAGCATTATATGATTTTATGATGGACTTAGTAGAAAGAGCAGGAAAATAACCAAATTAAAAGAAAGTGAGGATTCACAAAATTAAAATGTAAGCGATATTTACAAAGTGTGTCAAGTGAAGCTTCCTAAATAATGTATAATAAAGGTAAATCAAAGCCAAACAGGGCAGAAAGGAAAAAATAAGAATGAGATATATTATTGATTATGAGAATGTAGGTGCTGACGGTCTTACAGGCATCGAAAAGGTAACAAAAGAAGGGAACAAGGTAAGTCTTTTCTATTCCGTAAAAAATGACCGCTTCCCGATTGACCTACTTTCGTATCTTACTTCGGACAAGTGCGTTCCGATTGAGTATTTTAAGGCAACAAAGACAGTACCGCAGAATGTGGATTTCCGCATTGGTACTTATGTAGGAAGTCTTATCGGAAGAAATGACAGCCTTATTGCTGACGGTCTTTTCATCATTTCATCTGATAAGGGCTATCAGAATGTAAAAGATTTTTGGGAAGAACAGGGTGTTAAGAATATCCGTCTTTGTCCAAATATTGCCCACAGTCTTAACTGCAAGGTTGAAAAGGTGGAAATGCTTGTTGAACAGATGGTTACAGAACCCGATATGGCTACTATAAAAGTACAGGAAGAAGAACCTGTACCCGTAGCCGAAATCGTAGAAGAACCTACGCCTGTGCCGTATCGTGAACGCATTAAGACCCTTTTCGATGAACAGGGTATTCCGAAAAAGAACGGCAAGGTAAACGAAATAGTTTACAAAGCGTTTGACGGTTGTAAGACACTTGGCGATTACCATTTTCAGTTGGTAAACGAACTTACAAGAGAACTTGGAGAACACTGTTATAAACTTACCGAAGAAATGTTCAAAGAAGCACATAAGAACACTTACAGGGGCAATTTCAGAAAGGGGAAGAAGCAATGAGTTATTGTACAAGCATTGAAGGCGTACAAATCTTTGGAAACAGTGAATACTATGCTGATTGGATTGCTTTTGTTGAATCCAACGGCATAGTCGTTGATGAAGAAGGCAGGTACGAAGGCGATATAACAGATGTCGAAGGAATGTTTAAGGTCATTGATGAAATGGTAAGGAAGAGGATTGCCGACCAACACGAAAAGGTTAGCCGTGGCGAAACAACTTACACTTGTAAGGGTAAAGAACCTTGCAGAGAAGCGACCGATTTCTCACATTCAATGTGGATAGACGATGATACGCCCCTTTTGATGTCGAACAGAATGATAATTGAAAATTCTTATTTCTTTATTCCGTATATGGTATTCAATGCAGTTAAAGGAAAGATTGTGCCGTGTAATGCATATGAATGGTATTGCTGTTCATTCAAAATCAAAGACGGAGAGAAAATACACATTGAAGCAAGTTAAGGAGTGAAGAAGAAAAGTATGTGTATGTCAAAACAAATATTGTGCGGGACTATATGCAATATGGACTGCCCGCACAAGATATGATTACTGAACGACTTGAAAGGTTAAGGAAATAATTATGGCAAGAGATTTCGGCGGTGTTTTTGATATTAACCCAACAGATTATTGGACAAGGGAAGATGTAGATGAAGTGGCTTCTGCCATCGAAGATACCTTCAAAGAAAAAGGAATGAAGGTATCTATCACAAGCAGTTATATTAACTATGATGAAAAGGCTGATAAAGATGTATTTGACATCGAATATCGTCTTGAAGCAAAGTCGGGTGAACATTACTACGGTTCACTTCTTCGTAGGATAACCATAGACTTCCGTAGGGCAAAAACGACGGAACAACTTGTGAAAGTTTATGTTCCCGAAATAGTGGAAGTCTTAATAGCGGAAATGTCGCTTTTTTGCTTGTAAAACAAATGGATATGTGGTATAATATTTACAGATAGGGAATTACAGGCAATCGTAGTCAATCGAAAGGAAATATGGATATGCAGAACATTAACATCAAAAACTTTATCAATAGCAAATTTAGCCTAGGGGATATTTTGGGTTCAATAAAAAAGGGAGCGTATGGTAGAAAGCAGAGCGTTAAGTCCATAGCCCAAAAGACAGGCAATGATATGGACGCTTTTCTTGAACATCTTCCAAAAAGCAATAACGAACTGTATTTCAATGCAAAGCGTAATGTGTACAATGTAGAGGATAACTATGTACACACACCTTTTTATATGCTCACAGAGAATGAACTTGCATATATCGTCAATATTGTAAAATATGCTTTCCGATTTGAAGGAACGGACGCTGACGATTTCGCATACCTTACGGAAATGCTGTTCTCTAACCATGAACTTGAATATGAGTTTTTGCAGAACTTATTTTCGGGTGACGGTACGGAAAACGAGGATTTTATGTTTGAGCCGTCATCTTATTTTCTTGAAGATGAATACAATGCTGTCGTAGTAAAATTAAACACAATGAAGGATGAAAAAAAGAAGTCCTTTCTTGAAGTTTGTGCCAAAGATTATAAGAACTACCTTGATAATCACGAAAAATATAAAGGCAGATTTGGAAGATACAACGAACTTCTTTCAAAGATTTATCGCCGTATTGATAAAGGCAATGACCTTGACAGTTTCGAGGAAATGTCGTCTTTGGAATATACGAAGTTGATGTTTTTCCTTGACCAACTTGTGACGATTAAAGAATGGCAGAAATGGAAAAAGGTCTATTCGTTATCTAATGACCTGTACGAAGATTTTAACGCCAACTTTAAGAGCAATACAGATGTGAAAGTGCCTTTATCGGTGCTTGAAAACATACCATTTGACATCTTTTATCTGAATTTAAGAGAACAGTTCATACGCTGTCCTATATCTGACTCGAACTGTGAAAGGTCGGTAACAGACGGAATGTTCATCAAACTTCTTCGTAATGAAGATGAAGTGCTTGGCTTTTCTCTTGTGATAAATGAAGTTGCAGGTGGAGAATATCAGACAGGTACAATTCTTCTTGACCTTGCTGATTTCGACATAGATGAACACGGCATAGTAAACTTCTCTTTTGACCGTATGCTTGAAACCCTTGCAAAAGGTAATTATAACTTTGAAGAACAGGGCTACAATGACGAAAAGTTGCGTACACGCCATGCAAAGTGGTTCGCAAAGATTTATTACATAGCCATTCAGACTATATTTTATCTCTGCTGTACCAATAAGCGTATGGGAACAAAGCATTATGTGAACGCAAATCCCGCTGTTGAAAACATCAAGACCGAAGATACAGTAGAAGATGTTACTATCGGATTTGTATTCACAAACGAATTACGACAGAAGATTAAAGAAAGCGAAGAAGCGGGCGAAGAAGTGTTTGTGAACAACACAGGCAAGCGTACACATCGCCCACATCTTGTAAAAGGACACCCACATCATTATTGGACGAAAAAAGGACTTATCCTTAAATATGTAGAACCTTACTTCACGGGTATCAATGCTAACAACTGTATCAGCAGAACGGTGTGCAGAAAATGAACTCTCAATAAAACTTGGGGTTACTACTTATAATATCGTGGTGCATTGTAGCAATAGACATACACAGGCGAAATAATCATTAGTATTTTAGGTGTCTGTATCTTGTAGTTGATTTTAGAAAATATCTAAATAATGTATAAGGAAAATAATTTTGTTTACATAAACTGTTGACAGGCGAACATAGTTTCTGTATAATAAGACTTGGTAATAGAAATGGGAACAAATCCACGGGAAACTCAATACTACGGGAAAATGCGGTGGCAGAAGTGCTACCGTATTTTTTATGTCTGTAAAGTTCTGAAAATTGTAGTGTGTAATTACAAGACGTGCAAAGTTTATATTCTCTTTTATGATATCATGTGATTACAGTCAAGGAAGTGTAGAACCCGCATAAATACAGGGGTTCACGGGGTATGAAATATTTTACAGAGAATGTGAAAAACTACTTGACTTGTAAAGTTAATGGTGGTATAATGATTTACAGATAGGAAAGAGAAAGTCCTACACAGTAAATCAAAATCAAACAAAAGCAAAGGAGAAAATGATATGAGTAGAAGAACTTATTTCGCACAGAAAAGAATGGTAGGCTTGAAGGTTGCTGACGGAAGAATGGCAGAGATTAAGGACGCTGTTAATTCCCTTATGGCTACCGAAGATAGCGTTTACATCAAGGACAGGGTAGAGTTTGAAGCCAACAAGGCTCACCTTACCGACATCGCTTCTTACAGCGGATATGGTTTCAGTTCTTGTGGACAGCGTATCGGTTTCCCCGCTAACTTCCTTGCAAAGCACGCAATCAAGGAACACAAAGATACCGTAGCACAGATTATGACTGATTGCTACAATGACTTCTTTGATAAGGCTGAACAGGCGAAGGACAACCGTTCTTCCAAATCGCTTCTTATCCGTTCCTTTGACGGACAGATTGCAGGAGTGCTTTCCGATAAGTATTCTATCTTCGATGACAACGAAGTAGTGGAACTTCTTGAAGGCAACGACTATCTTATGAATGCAGAAGAAATTTGGTATGTATCTTCCGCTGAACACTTCCACGCAAGATTCATCAGCAAGGACACTCTTGATTTTGACGGCGATGATAGTCCCCTTCACTTCTGCGTCTTTGTTGACAACAGTATGGTAGGCGACAGTTCCCTTCGTGTAAGATTTGGTCTTTACAGGTCTGCTTGCACCAACGGAATGATTTGGGATTTCAAGCAGTTTGAAATCGTCAAGGAGTGCCACAAGGGGGCAAAGGAATATGCCACTATCCTTGCAGACGCACTTTCCAAGTGTGCAGAGTACGAAGAAATCTTGAAGAAGGCTGTTGAAGAAATGGCGATGACCAAGAGTAACGTCTATGCTATGGAAGATGAAAAGGCACTTTCCTTCCTTCGTGATAACCTTAACATCGGCAAGAAGGCTTGCGGTAAAATCCTTGATTTCTACAAGAACACCTATGGCGGTGCGAGTAAGTGGGATTTGGCAAACGCCATTACCGAATATGCACACGAGGCAGAAAGCATTTCGGAGAGAGTTCGTCTTGAAAGACTTGCAACGAAGGTAGCGTAAGGTAATCGGACAATCATTAGACAACATGAGAAAGAGTGCAGTTAATTTGCACTTTTTCTTCAAAAAGACTTGTAAAGTAAAAGGATATGTGATATAATGGTTTACAGATAAGGAAATAATCAATGGGTAGTGAAACCGAAGAATTTATAGAAAGGTGGTTTTATCAATGAAAGGATATAAAGTTTTCAATTCTGATTGGACGTGTAGGGGTTATCGATTTGAGGTAGGTAAGACATTTGAAGAAGATGTGAAACCTGAATGTTGTAACAGGGGATTTCATTTCTGTACTAAAGCATCAGACTGTTTTAACTATTACAAATTTGACCCAAACAATAAGGTTGCGGAAGTGGATGCAGTTGGTGTCATTGACGCTTATTCTAATGGCACTAAGTGCAGTACCAACAAACTCCATATTATCAGAGAAATAACATGGCAGGAAGTCCTTGAACTGGTGAACACGGGAAAGGCTTGTACTGGTCTTTGCAACAGCGGTGACAAGAACAGCGGTGACAAGAACAGCGGTGACAAGAACAGCGGTGATTACAACAGCGGTGATTACAACAGCGGAAGTTACAACAGCGGTCATTACAACAGCGGTCATTACAACAGCGGAAATCACAACAGCGGAAGTTGCAACGGCGGTGATTACAACAGCGGAAATTGCAACAGTGGTCGTTACAACAGCGGAAATTGCAACAGCGGTGACAAGAACAGCGGAAATTACAACAGCGGAAATTACAACAGCGGAAATTACAACAGCGGAAATCACAACAGCGGAAGTTACAACAGCGGTCATTACAACAGCGGTCATTACAACAAGGCTTCCAATGTGGCAGGATGCTTCAATACTCAAAGTCGCAAGTTGATGTTCTTTGACAAAGAAACAGACATGACCTTTGAGCAATGGGAAAAATCAGAAGCCTGTTGTTTGATGAATGGCATTGGTTTCAGACCTGCTGATTGGATTCAGTCAAATGAAATGTCAGATGTTGAAAAAATTGAACATCCCGAACATGAAACCACAGGTGGTTATTTGAAAATTTGTGACAATACCGAGTGCTACATTAAATGGTGGAATGGTCTTTCTGAAAGAAACAAGGACATTATCAGAAGTATTCCGAATTTTGATTCTGAAAAATTTTATCAAATTACTGGAATCAGAGCATAAACGGTGATGAGAAATATAATCTCATGACCGACCAAGAATATATCCACTTAAAACAACAACAAAAGAAACGAAGCAAAAAGTTAAAGAAAGACAGAGAACATTGGATTGAGGAGGAAAATAAATATGATTATAAGTCCTATATTTTATATGGGAAACAAGAAGAAGTTAATTAACAAAGGTTTAATTGAATTATTCCCTAAAGATATTGACACTTTTGTTGATTTATTTTGTGGTAGTAGCATTGTGTCAATGAATGTAGAAGCAAACAAGTATATATTAAATGATTTTGATGAAAATGTATATAATTTATATAAAATGTTTAAATATCATAAATATGAAGGTATTATAAGCCATATTTTAAATAACATAAACTGCTTTCAACTAAAAAGAGTTGGTGTAAAACAAAATACAGAAGAATCAGATATTTATAAGGGAAGATATATTAAACTTAGAGAAAAAGCAAATAATACAAAAGATATTAAAGACCTTTATTCTTGTATTTTTTATGCTTTTAGTCAACAAATGAGATTTAATAATAATGGCAGTTTTAATATGCCTTTTGGGAATGGTGCTTTTACTAAACAAAATGAAGAATATATAAAGAATGGGTGTTTATTTTTCTCAAAAGAAAATGTATCTATTTATAATCAAGATTTTCGTAAATTTAAAGTTTCGTTTTTGTCAAGCAACGATTTTGTTTATCTTGACCCACCATATTTTAATACAACAGCAACATATAATGAAAATGGTGGTTGGTCTGAAAATGACGAAAATGATTTATATAAATTTTGCGAAGAATTAAATAGTAATAATATTAAATTTGCAATGAGTAATGTATTTGAAAATAAAGGCATAAAGAATAATATGTTAATTGAATGGGTAGAGAAAAATAATTTTAATGTATATACATTTGATAAATTTTCTTATTGTGCTTGTGGCAAAGGGAATAGTAATGCTAAAGAAGTTTTGATAACAAATTATTAACATTGGATTGAAATTCACTATGGAATTAGAATAAAGGAGAAAGAGAATGAATAAACAAATTACTATACTTTGTGGTCAATCGGCATCTGGCAAAGACACAATCTTACGCAAACTTGTATCAGATTATGATTATTTACCACTAATTAGTTGCACTACAAGAAAAATGCGTGAACATGAGGTAGATGGCAAGGATTATTGGTTTATTGATAATTGGGCTTTTAAATCAATGATTGAAAATAATAGACTAATTGAATATAGAAGCTATAATACATTAGTAAATGGAATTAAAGATATATGGCTTTATGGTTTGAGTAAATCTGAATTAGATAGGGTATATCCAAATCAAAAATATGTAGTTATATTAGATATTAAAGGCACTCAAAGTTTACTTGATTATTATGGAAAAGATAAATGTGAGGTAATTTATGTTGATTGCCCTAGTGAAATTAGAAAAGAACGTGCTATGAAGCGTGGTAGTTTTGATTTGACCGAGTGGAATAGGCGTAGTAAGTGTGATGAAGTAGATTTTAGTGAGGATAAAAGAGTTGGAGTTGTAGATAGAGTGGTGCAAAATTGGGGTATTAGTTTAGATGATATTGTTAAAGAAATTGTAGAGAAAGGTGGTTTAGAATGAATAAATATCTAACACGACAAGAATTAGAGAAAATGTGTAGTGAGGTTAATAATATTGCATTAGACGTAGATGATTGTATTATTGATAGCTTACAAGCAGATGTTACAATTCTTAACAAAAGATATAATAAAAATGTAGACAAATCGGAAATTAAATGTTGGAATTTCAATTGTCACTTTGATACGACATCAGATGAAATTGAAAATATATTCAATAGCCAAGAATTTTTTGATATTGTTCAATTCAAACCTAATGCAAAGGAATTTATTTTATCTCATAAAGATAAGGTTTTCCTAGTTACAAAGGGGAATGAGTTAAATTTATTGAGAAAAAGAATTTGGCTTATTGAGAACGGATTACAAGATATTAAGTACATAGGTGTTCCATTAAATGAAAACAAGGATATTCACATTCCATATGATAGTGTATTCATTGATGATAATAAAGGAAACTTAGAAAGTGTGGATTGCAAATATAAGGTTATGATGGTTACGAACGAAAATTCAGAGTGGCAGAGTGGGTATGAGGGTTATCGCATAAGAAATTGGTAAAATTAAATAAAGTTGTTGACAATGGAATACGGTTGTGATATAATGTTTGTAAGTAATAAAATAAAAGGAGAAATGATATGAATGTATTAAGTTTATTTGATGGAATTAGTTGTGGGCAAGTAGCACTTAATAGGATTGGTATTAAATTTGATGGGGTTGCTAATAAATATTTTGCTAGTGAGATATGCGATTATTCTATAAAAATTGCAAAAAAGAATTATCCAAAAACAATACATATAGGAGATGTAAGAGATGTAAAATATAATGGAAATTCAACAATTGATATTTTAATAGGTGGCTCTCCTTGTCAAAACTTTTCATTTGCTGGAAAAATGAAAGGAATGTCGACAAAAGAAAATTTAGAGATTACAACACTAGAACAATATTTAAAATTAAAAGAAGACGGATTTGAGTTTGACGGGTTTTCATATTTGTTTTGGGAATATGTTAGACTATTAAAACAAACAAAACCTAAATATTTTTTATTAGAAAATGTTAAAATGAGCGAGAAGTGGAAGAAAATAATTACCGATGCACTAGGAGTTGAGCCAATTATGATAGATAGTCAATTACTATCAGCCCAACAGAGAGAACGTCTTT
>Ga0116162_10001930_pt1 | contig 13228 bp, 9 predicted proteins | sample AD_UKC105_MetaG_FD_89875 | JGI IMG/M metagenome (GOLD analysis project Ga0116162, IMG submission 89875) | Active sludge microbial communities of municipal wastewater-treating anaerobic digesters from Hong Kong - AD_UKC105_MetaG | ecosystem: Engineered > Bioreactor > Anaerobic > Digestate... | reverse complement strand
CTGAATCACTGAAATACTTGCTTGGTTTCCTGACAATTTTATTGTCAGTTAATCCTGAAATAAGTTTACTCTTTTTTCTCATTTTACACTTTTTTAGTGTAAACCTATTTTAGGACGAGACAGTCGGCTTGTGCGACTTGGCAATGTGTGTGCTTTTGTGCGTAGGAGTTTCATCATTTTGTTGTCTCTTGATATATTCTGTTCATATTGTCAATTACCTTTTTCATTTGGTCTCTAAAACTCTTTGGTGAAATTACTTCCATTCCCTCTCCATAGGATAGAATTAGTTGTTTAAGTTCGATGTTTGGAATTACTTCAATTTCAATTATTGTTGCATCTGCTTTGGATTCTATCTTTTTCTGTGAACCGTGTAAAGGCTTTGTCAGAATGTATGGAGTAACTTCATTGTTAATTTTGAGTTTAATTTTGATTGGCTTTTCGTTTGGTGTAAAACTCACTCCAACAATATCTTCAAAGTATTCTTTAAAGTCCAGCGTTGTGTTTTCAATGTATTTCTCTGAACTTTGAGAAATGCTTTTAATCCTGTCTAATGGTAGATTATAAATGAGCTTATCTTTGTTGTTTAAGCCAAACAAAAACCAACGTTTATTGAATTGTTTAAGATAATATGGGTGAATTATCAATAGTTTTGGTTCAGATTCCTTAAATGACTGATATTCTATGTTTAAAGCCGATTTATTTGTAATGCTTTTATATAGTGTTGGCAAGTTGTCTAATCCAACTAGATATTCATTTTGGTCAAAACTGATAACTTCTGTAGGTTCTTTATCTTGAAATGCAGATTGAAGTTTGGGAAAAATTTCATTTACCCATTCAAATTGTGGAATGCCCCTGAAACGTAGTAAAACCATAAGTGCAGAGTTTATCGTTTCAATTTCATCATCACTGATTTTTTGATTTTGAATGCTAAAATCTGCTTCGCTGTACCTGTAGTAAACCTTTTTGCCTTGACGAATTCTTTCAAGAGGTATCGAAAAGCCAGCTTCACTTTCCATAAATTTTATGTCATCAAAAAGCTGTCTTCTTTCAACTTTTGAACCATCGCCATTGAATTCTTCGAATGCTTTATTTACTTCATCAAGTAAATCGTCAATAAAAAACATACGATACTTGTTGCTGAAACATTTGTCCAACACTTGGTATCTCAAGTATGCGTTTTTATTAATGCTCATAATTCTTGTGTATTGAATGAAATATAATCCATTCCAAATTCTTTGTTTGCTAAAGAACTGTATCGGACATCATCTATCTTTAAGGTTATTTCTTTTTCGGATGAGTTATCATACAATGCATTGCAACTAGAACATTTCATATAGTTCAATTCAGTTATGTTGTATGATTGAAAAGTTGTTCCACAACAAAAACAATGTAAATACGTATTTTTAAGTTCTTCTGCTCTCTGGTTTATTTCGCTAATAACATTAGATAATTCTTTAATGATATTGTCTTTGTCAGGCCTGCTTTTTTTTGCAAACAAAGTGTCGGTTTCAATCTGAATCCTGATTTCATCCACTTTTAATTCTGATTTAGGATAAGAGTGGAATGAAAATGTGTAGTCAGAAGTGTTGAAACTTACCTGGCTATGAGGTATATATTTGACGTAATCTCTTAACAGTTGTGGGAACTTATAGCTGCGTTTTAAGTTTTCATTGTATGAACTCAATAAAAACTTCTTAATAAAGGCACCTGCCCGTTCAATGGAGTCTGGGTCTAATGGATTTATGGAAATAGTTTGAAGCGTTTCGTTGACAGGATTTTCGGAATAATAAAATAAGCAGGTATTATTTTTCTTTAAAAATTCAATTTGTTCTCTTGTGTTCTCCGGCTCGTTTGCAATAACAATGATTCTCTTTTCAAACCTACCAATTCTTATTTTGAATACATTCTTGTCTTCTTTTAACTCAACAGTATCATAAAAAAGGTGTTCGCCTGAAAATCTTTGATAAGTGCCTTTTAGTTCGAAGTCCAAAGTATCATTTAGTGTGTAGGTAATAATGCTTTTTGCATATTGTCTTAGCCCGTTTATTACATCTTGTTCGTGTTTTAGTTTTTCAGAGTCAGTATTTTCGGGTTTTACTTTATCAAGTTCAATCCATAGTGTTTTGACGTAGCGATAATGCTTATGATTTACTAAAACATTCGTATTTTTTAATGTAATAGATTGCATTGCTCGTTTATTTACCAAGTCAAAGAGGTCTGACTTTTGAAGCAACTGTAATCTTTTCTGAATCTGATTTAAAACATTTTCAGTTTCGCTTAATGTTGCTCCGTCTTGCGATGAGCCACGATAGTTTTCATCATCATACACAGCACCAATCAATCTCAGATTTCTTTCTGTTTTTTTGTACCAGCTTTTTTGGTCGTTGCGATTTTTTAAAAGTTTTTCGTATTCGTTTAGAAACGACTTTATGTCCTGAATTTCCTTTAAACGTGAATTTAGATATACAAGACAACGTTGAACTAAGGTCACACAAAGTTGATTCTCATAAATATCTAAATTAAGGTCTAATTCTTCGTGTAAAATTCTGCTTGGCTTAAAACTGACAATGCTTTTATGAACCCAATCCTCTGTATGTGATGCTAAGTATTGATAACTTTTCGAAGGAATTCTTTTTGCTTTTGATACGTGAACCTTTTCAATCTCACGATGTAACAAGTAGTGTGGAACTCGGAAAATTTCTTCTAAATGAAAAAGTTTATCAAGCAGAAATTTTTCAAATTCATTCAGGTTTAACTTGTTTTTAATTCTACGAATTAATGGTACTACACTAAATTCGTTCTGTTTTGACTTTTCTACATCAACCGCAATGTCAATTAAAATATCCTGAATGCTTTTGTTCTTGTCCAAAAGCAAATCTTGTTTAATTGCCTTATTGGTTGGAAAGTTGGAGTAAGTAATGTCTTTTCCATTGTCAGCAAAACAGTATCTGCCAAAGTCAATCTGATTTGGTATTTCGTTTTCCGAAACTGTTTTGCCTGTATATCTGTCAAATAGCATCATTACTTCTTGCTTATTTCCGTATCTAAAAGGTCAATTGTGAAACGTGGTTTTTGATTGTTAAATGTCTTTTCAAAAAGTTTTACATATTCCTCCTTGAATTTTGTAAGATTGGTTTTGTCCAAATCATAACGGTTTTTTAGTGTTCTGAATAATCTGCTTGTAATCAAATGATCGGTTGCGATGGCAATATCTTGTTCCTTTTGAGTTCCAGATTCTACAAAAACACCAATAAATTTTTCTGCTTGATACTCTAAACGATTCCCAACGCCAATTCCTTTATCCATTAAAAGAATTTTCATATCATCAGAATTAATAAATGTGTGAAATTTGGAAAAAGAATCATTATGCTTTTTCTCGGCTTTTAAAAATTGTTCATTTAACCATTTATAGGTAATATTTAAGGGTTCAATCTCATTTTCTTGTCTTACAACTTTTGTGTAGTTTTTAGGCATTTCCATTAGGTTGGAACGGTCATATGTTTTTGGTGCAAATTCCAAAGTCGTTTCATCGTGATTTGCTGTTCCAATAAAACGAACGTTCTCGGGTATTTTCAATTTACCACCAATTACCAGTTCAGGAAGGACTTCTTTCGGGGTGTTGGTTAAACTGATATATCTTTCGCTTGGCGATTGTTCCAATAACGATAAAAAGTCGGCAAAATAATGCTCTGGTCTTGAAAGGTTCATTTCATCAAGGATTATCAGAAACAAAGTGTTCGTATATTTTGGCTGATTAGCTACATAAAGGGCTTTAAAAAAATCTGTTTCCTTGTATTTGTGTTCAAATGAATTGTAATAACCCATTAAATCCATATTGTCCCTCCAACCTGATTGAACTGCACAAATGCGATATGGGGCTTTGTTTTGATTATCGGAGTCTAACCCAACATAGTTGGAATCTGAAAGCAATGCCTTTGCAAATTCACGTGGCAAACTTGTTTTACCGGTGCCACTAATGCCTTGCAATATTGAGATGGGAGACATATGAAGTCCTGCAAGGAAAATGCGAATTGTATTTAGGTCATAATAAAATGGCTTATCAGATTTAAACGCCATCCATTGCTGAACGTAGTTTGTCAATGTTTTTAAATCTGCTGGCTGTTTCGCATTTTCGCCTAAATGTTTCTTGCCAAAATGTTCTTTGTCAGCATCACATTTCTTTGCAAACTCAAAAGCGTCTGCTTTTTTCAAAGATTCGCCTTTAAGCTGATCAATAGTTACAGATAAATCATCAATCGTTTTTTTGAGTGATGCTTCACGCACCTTAGAACTTTCGATTTGACTCTTGAATTGATTAATTTCCAATATGTAAGTATCAGAATTACTCAAAATAGTTTTTAGCCTAACAAGTTCTTCTTCATTAATTTTCTCTTGTAACTCAGTTACCTTAGCTTGTAGTTCCTCTATTTTGGCTTGCTTGCCATCTAACTCATATTGTTCAGGTCGTTCATTCAATTCTCTTTTCAAGTTCTCAATCTCACCTTTCATAAATGAGTTTTGCATTAGAATCTCCTGTGGGTCGGTGGAATCAAACGCACTTTCTAAATCTTCAAATGTTTGTTTCAGTTTTGCGTTCACTTCCTCAATGGCAGTGAACTTTCTTTGTAAACGCTCTAATTCCTTTGTTTTTTCAGTTAATTGGTTTGAAAACTTTTCTCGTAAATTGTCCTCAAAATCCGCTTTGTCTATTTCAAAACGCTTTTTTTCTTTTTTAAACTCGTTTATCTGTTTCTCTAACTCGGAATTAGAAATTAGACTTTTTGAAAATTCTTCAAGATTCGTTTTATGGAAGGCTGAGAGTTCTTTTAATAGATTTTCGGTATCGGTGAAAACTTTTTTTTCGGTGTCTTTAATCGTATCCAATAATCTTCTGATAACCCCTGTGTACTCACCATTATCAAGAGCCATCTCTCTTTCGGTGATTTCTTTATCCTTGCGATTATATTCTTCTAATTTTTTCTTTAAATCGGCCTTAATCGTTTCTGTTTCACGCTTAGATGTTTCAAACTCATCTTTCAATTTGGCCGCCTTTTCTTTTTCAGAATTTGCAATATTGAGTAGTGATTCAAGTCTTTTATTTATGTCCTTGACATATTTCCAATACTTCACTAAATCGTCCTTGGCTTCGGCTTCTTTTAATTTTGTTTCAGATTCGGAGCTTAATTGTTCCATTGGTTGAACATTGTCCTTTTCCAATTCATCCTTTTTTAACTCAATTTCCAATTTTTGGTCATCGGTTAATGTTGGCTTAACCGCGGGAGTGGGTTTGCTTTGGTTTTGTTGCTGCTGCCTGTTTTTTTTCTTTTTGCTCATCTTATTTCAGGTTTGAGTACTCGTTAATGAATGATTTAAAAAAGTCGTAATGTTTTAGAACTTCTGTTTTACTAAAAGCTCTCAACTCTTTTTCAGATGCGGTTTGTCCGTGTCCTTTTTCATTTCGCAGTTGAGCAATCTCAATAATTTGGTCAATGCGATTATTCAATAGTTTAAAAAGAATTGATTTGTTATCGTAATTGTAAGTTAAGATAAACGAAGCCACATAAGACAGTAAGGATTTTCCCCTTGCCAAACTTCCTTTAGAAACATTGATTATTGGCTGTGGAACTAATGTATTGCTGGAAAATAACCTTTGCCTATAAATGCCAATTAAACTTCGTTTTTTCTTATCAAAATCAGCATCTATTTCGCTGTCAACTCTTTCATATATGGAAATTCTTTGCTCTCTGTCCTGCTTGAAAATATTTTCTAAAGCGTTTTGAATGTTTAGTGAAAATGAGAGACTTGCATCAAGGTCATTATAGTTCTGTTGCTCAAGAAGAATGATGTTTTTTATAACCGATTCTATGTAAGTCTGCAAATTGATGTCAAGCGTTTTTGTCCCGATTGAAAAATCGCTCAATAGCTTTTCTTCTATTCGTTTATTGATTATTTCATAAAAATCAGTTAAAGTTTTCCCTTCTAATGTTTTGGCATCAGAAAATCTGCCAATAATGCTTTTGTTCAGATTCTCATTTCCCAATTTTGAGATGTAATATTTCAATGATATGCTATCACCGAAGCCGAATGGGTCAGCAATTTTCCACTCCGGGTCAAAATATCCTTTTTCGTTTTCCTTCAAATATATATAGGTGCACACCCAAACAATTTCTGGTTGGTCTTTCAAAAAACGAATGCTGAGCTGTTTGGATAACTTATTATTCTTTTCTTCATCTTCTTGCTTTTGCTGGCTTTTTCTGTTGGAGTTTTGAATAAGTTGTAAGACTTCTCGTTCGGTTGGCTTATTAAAAGTTTGTTTTTTTACAATCAAGTCGTCAATAAAAAACGGAAGTTCTGTATAATCTTCACCATCACCTTTTGTACCTGTTACGATTTTGGGATGTTGACCGTTATCTTCTAAAATATCTGCCGGCTCAACTTTTTGAATGAAGTATGGATAAAGTTTGTCCTGATTCAAGTATTTAAAAACATAACCAATTCTCCGTTTTCCTGAATTAACTACAAGACCGTCAACTTCATTTAGTTTCTCCCTGCCTTTGTCACTGAGTGAACCGTGCTCACTTAACAACCCTTTACCTTGTAACTCAGCAGAAACCATTGCAATTAATTTGTCATCAAGCCCTGTTAGTTGGGCGATGGTTTCGTTTTTAATATTAGGCTTCGCTTTGAACTTCAAAACAACCTTTTGGAAGAAATTTAGACCGTGTTCAAATTCATTCGTTTCCACTCGGTACATATAAAGTGGAATAGAGACCATCAGGTATTTCTTGGATGGTCTTCGCTTGATATGGTGATATATGCTATTGTATTCTATTTCCATACTGTTTGTCGGTTGAAAGATTAGTGTAAAACTCGTGCAAACCTTCAATATAGGTTTTTGCAAAGTCATCAGAGAGCATTTCGCTATCCCCAACCACTATCAAAAGTTTTTGGGAACGTGAAAAGGCAACGTTCAAACGGTTTTCAAGCGTTAAAAATCCAAATACCTTTTTGTAATTTTCGTGGGTTCTGCTAATTGTATTTGAACGTACCGTACTTAAAATGACAATATCAAATTCTTTCCCCTGAAAAGAGTCAACAGAACCTATTCTTAGTTTTTCTCTGCCGTCATTCGTTTCACGATAGGGAAGAGTGATTTCAAAACTTCCGTCAGCCCTTTGTTCTGTATATCCATTTTTTGAAGCTTCACGGAAAATTTCATCTACCTGTTTGGCGTAAAATGTAATGATACCCACACTTAAATTTTCAAAATTTGGGTCGGTCTTAAGCTCGTCTAAAAGTTTAACAATCCTTACAGCTTCTGCTTTTCTAGATTTACTTTTTCCACTTTCTTCAATACCCTGTGCTTTTTTTACGTCACAAAAAACAGCAACTTTATCTTGAGCCCAGGATAGACTCAAATTGTGTTTCTTTAAATCCGCCTGATTGGACATTCCGGCTTTCAATTCGCCTCTGTAATAGACTTTGCTGATAAAATCTCCAATGAATGGGTGCATACGAAACTGTTCCGTTAGTGTGATAGTTCGTTTTGGATTTGCACCAGCAAGATTTTTAAAGATTACTCCAAAAAGTGATTCTTCAAGTTTTTTTCTGGTTTCTGTGGTTAAGAATTTGTGCGCAAGTTTTGTTGAAGTTTCTTCTGCAATGTCATCTTCCAGTAGATGCGGTAGCTGATTTTGGTCACCGACCATAATTATTCTTTCCGTTGCTTTGGTCATTGGAATCAATAAATCCAAAGGATTGGAACGTGCCGCTTCTTCAAGAATTACATTGTCAATTTTTGAGTAGGCACTCATTTCTTTTCCTCCTGCAACTTGGTTGGTTGCGGCAAGACTTTCTCCGTAATCTTTAATTGTATTTCTGATGTATTCCGCATTACCGTCTAAATCTTCTCTCAATTCTTCGAGAATGGCGGACAAAAAAGTTTCTTCATCCTGGTAGTCAATGGCTTCTTTTTGTTTGAAGTAAAGAATTGTCATCTCTAACCAGTCAACAATTGCAAGATTGTTACCTGATGAGATTGAAGTATCCATTGCGTTCAACTGTTCAAGGTATTTCTCTTGCAGTCGTTTTATTTTGTCTAAAAACGATTCATCAGGATTTTCAAAAGATGCATTTTCCAGAATGTCATTCTCCGAATTAGTAAATGGCAAGTCTGATTTTTGCAATCGAACTATTTTCTCATAACCATCGTCATTATAGCTTTGAATATCGGTTCTTAATCCTCTTAATAATTTCAAATTCTTTTCAAGCGAAATATCATTAAACTGAGCATTGCCATTAATTTCCTGCCACGAGTTCCACAAATCATCGCAAATTGAAATAGTTTTAATCAATGTTTCTATTTCGGACTTTAACAGTTCCTCATTGTTTTCGCTTTCATAAAGTTTTTTTAAGTCGCTTAATCTTTTAGAAACTCGATGTGAATTACCTTTTTTAGAAAGATTTTGCAATGAATTGTCAATGTTTAAGCGTATTTCTTTGATTAGTTCGTCTTCTGCTCGAATGTTACTTTGTGTTTCTTTTCCAATTTTAATGGTAGGCAATCCCAAAGTGTAAATTTTGGAAGCGATGTGTTCTACTGTGTCGTTTTGAAAGGCGGAAACCAGAATTAGTTTCGTGTCGTCTTTCTTCGACTTTTCAGCGATTTCAATAAGTCTGTCGCAAATTGCTGCTACTACTGTTGATTTTCCGGTGCCGGGTGGACCCTGAATTACTGCAACATCAGGAGTATTGATTGCTATTTCAACTGCTTCCTTTTGGTTTTGGGTTAAATCACTAATTCCAAATTTTTCTTTTAAGAATTTTCTTGTTCGTTCAGTTAATGCTTTTTCATTGCGTTTTTTAATCAACATTGCATCCGCTAATCCTTCAATAGCAAACAATAAGTTTTGAGTAACGAATATTCGGTTTTCTCTCAAACTCTTTAAAGCTCTTTCTCTACGCTTATTTACAATTTCGTCCCCAATTAGCGATACTTCTAATTTGCCGTTATCTGGAAGTGTTTCCAACTCGTCATACAAATCAAAGCTGAAATCATTATTTACAGATTTTACTCGGAATCGTTTACTGTTATCGCTTTTAATTTCGTTTACATTTTCATTAGGAACTTCTAAAGATGTGTTTTGTAAATCGTCTTTATTGTCTTTGATGGTTGATTTTAAATCTTCTGAAAGATTGTTTACTCGAATTCGTGAAACACCATCATCTAAATGACGAATTATTGCAAAGTTTAACTCACCTATTTTCTCTTTTAAATCGGTTGCTCTTTGCAGTTCAATTTCAGAATATATTTTCCAAAGAGATATCAGCGTGTTTCCCTTTGCTTCCTCAGCTTTGATTGTTTCAATGGCTTCTTTTGCCTTAGATGATTCTACAAAACTGATTGATGGGTAGGAAGCTATATTTAGTGAAAGAAAATCTTCGTGTTTTTTTGTGAAAGGTTTGTTCCTTTCCTTTTGCATCAGCCATTTATTGTCTTTAACAATGATATCTACACGCTTATTTAAACCGTGAATTGTAAAGCTTAAATCGGTATTACTGGGATAAGTTTCAACAAAGATTACATCCCCAATATCTGATTGAAAAACATAGTCATTATAGAAATACTCTGATAGTTTATCAATTTTGGCATTCTTTTTAGTTAGCACAATATTGTCACCAAAGCCAATATCTAATGTGTCATTGAAAAATTGAATTGTTCCACTTGGAAGATATTTTAATTCTGCCACATCGCTATTGAAATCAGTAATCCAGAATAAACCATTGCTGAAAACAGTATTGTTAGGATTTTCGATGGATAAGCGTAGCGGATTTCCTTTAATGCTGAATAGAATTTGATTGGCTTCAATTTGTTCAACTTTCAATAGAATAGGACTATTTTTCCAATCTACGTGACCAGAAACAACTTTTGCTTTGAACGAAGATTGAAGTAGTTCTTCCGGAAAATTATTTAGTATGTCTTTTATTTCTGCCATTTCAATCTATTGTTAATACTCTTTGAGGAATGCTCAAATCTTTAAGGTGCAACATATACTTCTGCTTGTCGCTTTGGGTGGAATCTACAACTCTGATTTTTTTTGGAGTATCAAGCAAAATGGATTTACCTCCTTCTGCCAAACCTTGTCTTGGGCTTATGTAAAACTTCACACCGTTCAAAGGTGTAAGCCGAATTTTTGTTTCGTTATTTTCTTCCAAATACTCTACTTTCAATAATGACTCCATTGGCTCAATATCTGTCAACAAGAAGTTAAAAGCGGCAATTTCCTTAGGTGTGTTTTCGTCCATTAGAATTACATCATAAACAGTAGGTTCCAAATTAAATGACGATATAATTTCGTGAGTCTGGCTGTCAAAGGATTCGGTTACTTCCCATCTACGCATTTGAATTCTTGTAACTTTTTTAGGAGTGTGTCCGCAGAATGGGCACTTCTTATTGTTATTAAACGGATAAATCAAATTGCACTTTTGATTACCGCATTTAAGAAGTTCGTTGTTAGCAAGATTCAAAGTATCAAACCATTCTGCCATAGTTGGTCTTTCAATAGGATTGTTTAAACCAACTTCAAAGTTTTTTCGAAATAATTCTAACAAACGATTTGGTATCACGTTAAAAGTTGGAAGCCCTGTTGTTCTTTCGTTTGTAGTGTCATCTTCATTATCAACCCAGGGTAATTTACCCAATAGTGCTTGTTCTTCCAGTTCAGGTTCACCATCAGATACATAATCGCCAATTAACGGGTGATTTAATGTTAGCAACTCATAAGCGATTACCGCAAATGAATAACAATCAGACATAGTTGTGTTAGGAGAGTTATTTGAGATAACTTCCGGTGCTCCATAAAAAGGAGTATAAATGTTATGTACAACACTTGTCTTGTATCGTAAATTATCAAGGTCAATCAAAAACACATTGAATAAATGAGCTTTTTCAGATACAAATACATTGTTGGGGGACAAATCACAATAAGCAAGTCCTTTGCTATGTAAAGCCCTCAAAATGGCAGCTAATCTTATCAATACATTGTATCGCTTTGATAGACCTCCTGTTTTTAAATACCATTCGGTTAGGCTTTCTTTTACATTTTCCAATTTCAAATTAGAAAGTGGTTGCATTCCCGATGCAAATTCTGCTATGTAACCGTTTTTAGGTTGTGTGATTTGTCGTAACGGAACAGAAAATATTTTTTTATCTAATCCTAAATTGAGTAAGAAGTTTATTTTGGACTTACTTTCTGTTTCGTTGAATGAATGATTGAATAGTTTGACAATGTGTTTTCTATCCTCCAACAAATAAGTAGTACCCTGAGAACCCTCACCAAGTTTCTCTATCACATTATAGCTGATATTTTTAGAATCAATTACTTTCATTATTTTCTGTTTGTCCAAGTGTACAGTAACGATTTATCGTCATTGTTTTTATCCTCCATTATATTTTCAATTTCTGATTGCAGTTCGATATTCCTGTTATCAGTTGATACATTCTGAAATTTATCTTTCAAATAATTTTGAAACGCTTCTAATTTCAAAGGCTCTATTTCATCGCTTATCCCATCGGTGGCAATTAAAAAATCAAACGAGTGCCCAAATTCATATTTTGCAATTTTATATCGTTCATTTTTTCCTGAACCCAAACAATCGGTTTCATTACTAAATTCTTTTTGCGTTATTTCAAAATGCCTGAACAAACCGTCAATGCGTAATGAAATCATTACATCGCCTAACTGACCCGCAAGAATTATCTTTTCTTTTTTTAAAACCGACACAAACGAATTTGTTGTTCTGTAATCCTTTATTAGACCTTTGTTTTGTTCAACTAAATGCTGCCAATGTTTTGTGATTTTATCCGACAATGCGTTGAAGTCAACTTCTGAATTTTCGTTTTTCAAAATATCAACTACACATTCGCAAGCCAAACGTGCACCATCCTTGGAATGAAGCGATGAGCCAAGCCCATCTGAAACTGAACCAATATAGATTGTGTCGTTTTCAAATACCTGAATGTAATCCTGATTGGGAAGGTTGTCAGGCTTATCACCGGGAACGGTTGCTTGGATATATGAAATTATTTGTTCCATTAAAAGTCAAGCGTGTCATCATCTGGCATAGTTGGAACTTGAAGCATATCTGGCGTTTGACTTTTCATACGCTGTGTTACAGACATAGTAACAAATCGGAAGAACTTTCTAATGTCTCTTGCACTTTCTCCTGTTACCAAATATTCTGGTGTACTCACAAATTTCGAAAGCATATTGTGGTCTGCATCATCACCAATTGCCATTGCAATCCGGAATGCTTTTGAAGATCGCCCTTCATTTATTAAAGCATTCATTGGCGATTCGTAATCATCGGTTGGTATTCCGTCTGTCAGCAAAACAATGGTTGGCTTATATGACCTTGATGGAATTTGAATTTTGTCCTCAATTAAGTTTTTAATCAATGAAAATGATTCTCCCATTGGTGTTCTCCCATCTGCCTGATAAGTAGGAATTGCCACTTCGTTGATTGAAGCGAAAGGGATGTCGCAAGTAGCAGTGTCGCCCCCGAAACTAAACAATGCAATATGGATTTCCGCTTTATTGCTGTCTTCGTCCTTTAATGAATTGATGAAGTCTTTTAATGCTATGTTCAAAGCATCAATTTTGCCGTTTGAACCCATACTACCGCTGCGGTCAACGGCAACAATTACTGGTAACGGTCTTGGTTTTTGAATTAAGAAGTCATTTAGTGATTCCATTTTTTTTTGTTTTTTAAATTATGGAACAAAGTAAATACTCTCCTGTGCACTGAATCTGCACAGAATCCGAAAGTATAAAAAGGTTGGGAAAAATGGCTCTTTTGCTTTTGCCGAAGGGTCGTCTTGTGCGGTTGGGGCAAAAGCAAATGTGCCATTTGTGTGATGGCAATAGAAATTCATTTTTTTTTGTGCGGTGGGAAAAAAATTAAAACACAGAAGGGTCGGCAATGAGTGTCGGCTTACTCGTTGTCCGTTTGTTGTATTGTTTTTATGTCCTTGGTCACTTTTCAAAATGGTTTACTTTTTTCTCGTTTAAGTTCGTCTCTGTCTGCTGTGTCTTGTCGTTCCTTACGCTTCCAACTAACGTCAAATCTAACTTATTGATAATCTGCAGTTTGTAAAAATCCGACATCTTCTGGTGTTAGGTCAAATTTAGTAATATTTTTACGAATTCTAGAAACTAATTTCATTTTT
>Ga0116162_10001929_pt1 | contig 13231 bp, 12 predicted proteins | sample AD_UKC105_MetaG_FD_89875 | JGI IMG/M metagenome (GOLD analysis project Ga0116162, IMG submission 89875) | Active sludge microbial communities of municipal wastewater-treating anaerobic digesters from Hong Kong - AD_UKC105_MetaG | ecosystem: Engineered > Bioreactor > Anaerobic > Digestate... | reverse complement strand
TTTATCGGCGATGTGTCCGGCATCATCCAAGACGAATAACGGCGTGTGACTGTGATAAAAGCAGCACACGTCGATTTTTTAGGCATTGGGGAATTGTCCATAGCGCGTTTACGCTGATGAAGGAATATCCGGCACTTCGCTCAACAAGCGGAAAGGTTTTCAGGAGATGATTGATGATGCTGTCGCAGGCAAAATCGATTTAATCCTCACGAAGAGCATCAGTCGGTTTGGGCGCAACATCGTGGATATCCTCACAACTCTACGAAATCTCAGTGATCTGAACCCTCCCGTGGCTGTTAACTTTGAATCTGAGGGTATTTTTTCCAGCGATGGCAAGAATAAGCTCGTCATATCGATCCTGTCGGCGCTTGCGGAGCTGGAGAGCCAGCAGAGGAGCATTTCGGTGAAAGAGGGTATCCGCTATCGAATGCAGGAAGGCCTTTACAAATTTTCCATAAAAAACACGATCGGTTACTATCGCGACTACAGCGGTATGGTCAAAATCGAACCCGCCGAAGCGGAAATCGTACATTTTATCTATGACAGCTTTATCGAGGGAGCATCCCCGCAGGGAATAGCGGAATCCCTATCCCAGCAGGGTATCCGTTCCCCGATGGGAATGGAAACATGGCCACAAGCGACCATCCGCAGTATCCTCACGAATGAGAAGTATTGCGGTGACGTACTGTATCAGAAAACATTTTCAAAAGATTACCTCTCGCATAAATCTGTGAAAAACAAAGATATTCTGCCGCAATGGTTCTGGGAAAACAATCACCCGGCAATCATCAAGCGTGAGCAATGGACGCGGGCGCAGGAAATCCTTGCTTCCGGCAAATGGGGTAAGCGCGGAAAAGCATTGTCCGCCATAAAGAAGAAATGCACACTTGCGAAGGTCAAATCCGGTGTTTTGTGTGGATACTTCCTGCTGGATATGGATTGGACGCAAGGGGAACGGGAGCAATTTATCAACATAATCAACAATATTAACGAGCTTGACGATGATCAAGACGGAAGGAGTTAGACATGGCCATCAATTTTTCTAATATTAACCTTGAGGTCCTCGACCTCACTACCAACGCAGCACCGGATATTTACATCAATCAAAACGGCATTACTTTCAGCAAGCGTGTTTTGGAGGATCTGAACTATCCGCAGAACGTCCAGTACTGTACCGATCCTGCGCATGCTGTTTTCGCGATTCGCGTATGCAAAAGCAACGAGGCAAAATCCGTTCCGTTTTCCAAGCCCAGAAGTGAACAAAGCAACACGCTGAACTGCGGCAACAAAAACCTTCACGATGTGCTTATCATGCTTATTTCTGACTATCAGCCGAAAAAGCGCTATAAAGTCGTTGGCGAGTATGACACGGAGAACCGCATTATGTACTTCGACCTGTCCGCTGCGGAGGCTTTCGAGTTCCGCGCTCCCAAAGAATAAATATAAAGCAATGAGCCGCATGGCGGATAGATTCATGCAGCCCATTATGAGATAACGATATCATTATTACGCCCGTGATTGGCATGCAACGTGTCATAGAACTGGTCTAAACACAAATCAAGGACTATGAAATGGCATCCGTTCCATAGTCCTTGATTTTTATTTAAGAGCCGAAAAATTTCCGAAAGGCTGTTTATAAAAGCCGTGCAAGGGTAAACGAATGCAGTCTATTCGGCAGACAAACTCTTCGCCCATTTGATCGTTTGAGCGGAACTCTCCTCAGGGTTTTTCTTGGGTCCAATATAGTCTATTTCACCGATGAACTTATTTCCGGGGAGCGCTTTTTTCAGCTTGGCAAAGCACTTTTCAGTTCCGCCACCTCCGTGGCAGGCAAACAGCGCGATCCGTTTGTCCCGGATCTTATATTGGCTGATAAAGCTTTTTATCGGCGGCGTATAGGATCCGGCCCAGACGGGCGTTCCGATGATCATTGTTTCATAGCGGCTCAAATTGATCTTTTTGTTTGTCAGCTTAGGCTTTTCTCCGAAAAGGACGCTCTTTCCGCCACAAAAGTACTTGAAAAATCCTTTTGCAGGATATTTCTTCCTTATATTTAACGCGATAATCTCTGCGTCCAGCGTCTCAGCAATTTTTTTGGCAATAAATTCCGTGTCGCCGTCGAGAGAAAAATATACAACAAGAGTCCCCATCATGATTCTCCTTTATAATTTGAATATGCCCGGCATTGGCGGCCCCAACTTTGCCGTAGTTACCGCCGGCGGAACATCAAAGCCGAAGCGATACGATAAATCAGGGCAATCCCTGCGATCCCGGCGATCAGGAGGGCAAGGATCGGGCTTGTGTTGCCGAGGATCTTTTCGTAGGCGCCGGTCAGCGCGAGAATGCTCAGAATGAGAAGCGGCACCGCAAAGCCGATGATGATACTAAGATTGAGCAGCCTCATTTTAGCGGGCGCCGTCCTCTTTTGATCGTCTCCATGAGTTTTCATAGTTCCATCTCCTCCGATTGAAAGATCTCCGCTTTTTCCTCCATCCTGCCGTCGCGCATCAGCAGCGTCCGCGTGCTGAAATGCGCGGCATAGGGCGAATGCGTCACCTGAAGGATGGTAACGCCGCTTTCCCGGTTCAGCCGGCCGAAAAGCTCAAGGACCTCCGTGCCGGAAGCCCGGTCAAGGTTCCCGGTGGGTTCGTCGGCCAGTACGAGCTTCGGTGAGGCAATCACCGCGCGCGCAATCGAGACCCGCTGCTGCTGGCCGCCGGAAAGTTCTCTCGGGATGCTTTTCTTTTTATCGGAAAGCCCGATGAGATCGAGCAGCCGGTCAAGCTTCTCCTGATTGTCCCTTGCCTTTCCGCCGTCCATCAGAATAGGAAGCAGAATATTTTCTTCAACGGTTAGATCTTGAACGAGGTTGTAAAACTGAAAAACGAAACCGATGTTCCTGCGACGGTACTCACTTTTTTGCCGGTCGTTCATGCCGCGCAGATCCGTTCCGGAGAGCAGCACGCGGCCCTCATCCTGCTTTTCCAGCCCGCCGATGATATACAGAAGGGTGCTCTTTCCACAGCCGGAGGGCCCCATGATGGAAACAAATTCTCCTGCCTGCACCTCGAAGGAGATGTTTTTCAGCGCCTCGGCGCGGGAACTGACGGAGCCGTAAGCCTTGCCGATATTTTGTACGCATACCGCGGGAGCGGCGGTTTTCTCATTCATATTTAATCTCCTTTACAATGTCCATCCGGTTCAGCTTTCTGATCGGGAAGATGCATGCAAGACAGATCAGAACGAACATGGCGGCAGGCAGACAGAGAAGCATCGGCACGTCGATGCGGATCTTCAGATAAAGGATCAGGCTGTAAATCACGTCGCGCACAAGCGGCAGGCAGTAGAGCGCGGCGGCAATCCCGACCGCGCAGCCGGAAAGAAAAATCCCTACGGATTCAAAAAACAGCATGGTTCCAAGCTGCTTTCTGCTCATGGCAACCGAATACAGCCCGGCGTATTCCCTTCTTTTTTGGTTAAAAGCGATGATCCGGTTGTTCGCAACGCCGACCAAAGACAAAAGAACGGCCAGAACGGGTACTGCGGAAATTATGTTGAGCGCGGAAAGGGCTTCCCGCATCTTGCCGTTGATATAGGCGTCTTTTTCATACAGCGTCGGCGAATCGCCGGTGCGGTCCCGGATCTCGGCATAAAGGCTGTTGAGGACGTCCGAGGCGTTTTTGCCTTCCTTGAGGAAAATCCCGACCACGCGCGGCGCCTCGCTGATATAATTTAAATAATCCGATTTTGTAAGAAGAAAAGAGAAACGATGGGTATTCAGCGCCGTCGAATCGCAGAACCCCACGATTTGGAGCGTGAGGTCCCCATCCCATCTCGTCTCGTTCTCCGTGTCCGCAATCCGAACGGTATCGCCGATTTTGAAGCCGTATCTTTTTGCCCAGAGTTCGTCCACGATCGTCTGGCCGTCTTTCAGCGCAGACGGCGTACCGAACACGGTGATTCCGTCGGTGCCGGATACCGCAAACATGGCCTCGTCGCAGCGCCCGTCAATCTCCGTATTGACCCACTGCCAATAGCCGAAGGAAATCCCGGAGACGTTTTCGTCTTCGGCAAGAAACAGGTAATTTTCCTCCGGAAGAGAGGCATCTCTTGTTACGATATCATAAGGATAGAGCGTCCGGTAGAGATTGTAATAAGAGGAGATGGAGGAGGCAAACATGCTCACCATAAGCGAGAGCATGAGCACGGAGGAAATCAGCACGGTGCTGGAGAGATTCATTTTGTTTACGGCGGTCTCTTTGATGCCTAAGGATGCGGCAGGCCCGAAAAGGGATCCGCATACCGGCGCAAAGATTCGGGAGATCCAGCGGCTGATCAGCGGCACAAGCAGCCCGGCGCCCACTACGGCAAAGAGCAGCGACAATGCGCAGAGAGAAAACAGATAACTTGAATTCCATAAGTGAAGAAAGAACGATGCGGCGATCAAAAGGCAGCCCGCCGCGGTGCCGGTCTTTGAAACCTGCGCGGCGGTTGAACCGGTATCGGCGATGATTTCCCTGATTTCCCGGCGGTTGATCCGGATGGCCGCGCACAAAGATACCGTCACCTGCAGCGCGACGGCAAAGAGTAGCGAAAGGAAAATCTGCCATCCGCGGATTCCGGAGCCGGAAATTTCGCTGAAGCTGCTGTAAAAATCGCTCAGTCTTCGCCGCAGCAGTTCGCCCACGGGAATCCCGATCATTCCGGCCAGCAACCCGATCAGGGCGTTTTCAAGAACCAGCGCAAGGTTCGTTTGGCGGCGGGTGGCGCCGATGCTTCGGAATATACCGATGACCGGCAGCCGTTCGGCAAGGATCAGGTTTGTGGTGGAGGCGATCACATAAATGCAGATGCCCGCGGCGATGAGCAAGACAATGGTGAGGGCCGTCTGGATGTTGGCGGCCTTGTTTTCCGGGAACAGTTCATTTTCAAGAACCGTCACGTCATAATGTGATTCCGCCTCGATGGCCCCGGCGAATTTTTCGGCATCGGCGTTCCCGACGTCGATGTACATTCCGTCGAACTGAGAACCCCCTTCAGACGGCAGGATCGCCTCCAGATAACTGCTGGAGGAAAGCAGGCCCCACAGCGGCTCAAACAGCCCGGCAATCCGGTATTCCCTTTGTTCTCCCGACACCTTGATTGTGACGGCGTCGCCCAACCGATAACCGTAGTATGCCGCTTTTTGTGCGGAAAAAAGAATCTGCCCCGGGTTTTCCGGGTCATATTCCGAGAGCACGGAAGTGAGGGCGAACATTTCTTCCTCGGCCGCTTCTTTTCTGTCCATGGAGATCAGGCGAAATTTCACCTTTTTCCCACTGTCGGAGGTCGCCCGCCCTTTTTCCAATGAAAAGCCGAATACACCCGCGGGCGTGTAGCCTTCGGGAATCATTTCTTCCTCGGTAAAGCTCCCGCCGTTTGAAACCACCAGCAGATCGTAGCCGAGGTTTACGCTGTCCGAAAATTCCTCAAAGCTGCGGAGCATATCGCTTTGGATGCTTAAATTCAGGTAAAAGACCGCCGCCGCGAGCGCTGCCGAAAGAATCATCAGCACGCTCCGGAACCGGTTCTCACAGATATTGTGCCGGATATGTTTCATCGGGATAAACACGGAAAGCCTCCTTGGGCAGGATCATTCGATCGACCCGGAAGATTTTAATGAGGGGAGAGGCGCCTATAGTTTTAAGGGCGTGAAACTGCCTTCCGGCAAAAAAAATATCGGCAGCGTTTTCTACGAAAAAACGGCGGATTTCTGCGTTTACGGGGATATTTTCCGCTTTTAAATAATGAGATCATTATATCACGGGATCTCGAGCCGTTCAAACCAATGTTTGACAAAATCCAACTTTAATTGTACGATATTTTTTCGGAGGTGGACGGAGATATGAGGGAGTTTCTATATAAATTTTTCGTTTTGACGCCGGTTTATAATGAGGCAGGCGTTGTTGTGGACGCCGGCCCTTACGAGGACGGCCTCGGAGCCGGCGCATATTCGGATTGGCGGCATTTCGCATGGATGCTTCTTTTAATTGTGCTCGGCATCCTGCTCCGGAAGCTCGCGAAAAAGCATCCGGAGGGCCTGTATAGGGGCGTTGTTCTTGCTTGCGTTCTCATGCTGGCCGCCCGTACCGGCAACCAGATTTACTGCGCCATAGCCGGATGCGGCGGCACTCCGTGGAGGAGCATTCCGTTTCATCTCTGCACTGTGATGTCGTTCCTGCTGCCGATGACCGTTATTTTCAAATGGCGCAGGCTCTATGATGCGGTGTTTCCTCTCTCCATGATGGGAGGCGCCATCACCGTGCTCATCGGCGATTACTTCAGCAACCGGTTTCTGACTTGGTCCGCATGGGAGGGCATGACGGCGCATTCCATCCTGTTGCTCGCGCCGCTTGTCATGGCCGCGGCCGGAAAATGGGAGATCCGGTTCGACAATTTGTGGAAGGCGGTCGTGGGAATGTGGGTGGAGATCGGATGGGCAACCCTTGCCAACAAGGTCTTTTTTCCTTCCTTCGATACGAATTATCTTTACCTCATCCGCAACAAGCTTCCCGGCCATATCGGCGGGGACAAGTATTTCTTCTTTGTCTACGTTCTGATTTTTGCCGTCCTTGCCGCCGCCATTTTTGTTCCGCCGGAAGTTCTGCGCCGGGTCAAGGCGCGGCGAAAGTTGGAGGGCGGCCGATAAAAATAAAGCAGCCGAAGCGGCCGCTTGGAAATGATGATAACAATCAAGATTTCCCTGAAAAATCTTCATCTGAAGGCAAGGAGGAACCTGACATGAAAAAAGGATTATGCTTTATATTAGCTGCGTTAATGTGTATTTCTTTCATCGCATGCGGCGTGCCCGCAGAATCAAAAGCGTCGGATACGGTTGTTTTCAACGATCCTGTTCTGGAAGCCATGGTACGAAAAGCAATGTACAGAACGGAAGACGAGGCGATTACATATGCCGAAGCTGAGATGGTAACGGAACTCAATTTGGGAATCGAATGGCAGCAGCAGATCCCGGAAGAAACGCAGATCAAAGATATCAGCGGGCTGGAATATTTCATCAATCTGACGAGCCTTGACCTGTCGTTTCACGCGATAAGCGACATCAGTCCGCTGGCGGGGCTCACCAAGCTCACTTCGTTGTCGCTCGGCGGAAACCCGGTCACCGATCTCACGCCCTTAAGCGGACTGACCAATCTCACATGGCTGGCGTTATTCAACTGTCAGGCAGAGGATTACAGCCCGCTTTCCAATCTCATCAATTTGGATGGCATTATGCTTGACTATTCTACGATAAACGATATCGGTGTTCTTTCCGGCCTGACCAAGCTGCAGAGCGTCAGCCTGACAAACACGCAGGTGAGCGATCTTTCGCCGCTGGCCGCACTGACCGAACTGAAATCCTTGAAGCTCGAAGCGTGTCCGATCACCGATTATTCACCGATTGCAGACATCTATCAAAATCTTGAGGAAAAGGACTTTACGGTTGCTTTTTCGCTCTCCGAGCTGGGATTTGCAATGAATAACGACGGCACGCTGGCGGAGTACATAACGGAAGGATTGTACATGGCCGTCCATCATTCGGACTGGGACATACCGGCAGAGGATATGCAAGGAAACGCCGTCCGCATGGCAAAGCAGATGGACGGCGGCTATACGCTGATTGTCCTCTACTATCCGGATATCCAAGCCTATGTGTTTCAAATCAGCCCTGAAAATGGCGGATTGCTGGCGAACTATATCTATGAACCGTCGAGCGGCGAGTTTACAGCCGGAGTGGACGACCGCGAAAGTTTGGAAGCGCTCGTTGAATCAGTGGTGGGCGACCCCGGTTCCGGCGATGTGCTGCTCGCGCCGATAACCCTTTTTAACGATACGATCGAAAGCACCTTTGGGATCGGCGCCGACGATCTCTATGTGCTGCCGCTTTGAGCCTCGGGTTTATCCCGGACAGGGATAACGCCACCCTCTTCTATGAGCAAGATGCGGAAAAATACACGAGCATGGAAATCCGGTATCCCGGATGGGGAAAAGAAGTACGCCGTCGGATCTTTTTCGCCGATCAGGGAGTACGGATTGGCGGCAAGCACGTTCGATCTCTTTATGTTGGTTAAGCCGCTGTTCCGGCCGGTAAATAAAAAACGGCAGGGTTCATTTGCCTGACGCCATAAACATTTCTGTTTTATAAAAATATCCGGGTTTATCGTTATGGAGGCTCCGATCATTAAGAAAAGCAGGAAATCGCATGATAAAGCGGCTTCCTGCTTTTTTATTTTGGCACGGCGCCACGAACGGAGCCGCTTTTTTATGGCTGATTTACGAGGTCCCCGGCTTCTTTCCTGTTTTCCGGGAATGTGTGCCGACGGCTATTTTTCAGGACGGAAACGATACCGGAGAGCTACTCACGGCAGGCTTCTTCCGGTTCCATATCGGACGGACCGCAGGGGCCCTGCTCTTCCGGCCTGCATGGACCGCAGATTTCCTGGATCAGGGCCAGCTTCTGATAAAGAACCTGTTCCAAAAACGTGGTGTTGACGACCGCCTGGTTGACGGACCGGTTGACGGCAAGAAGCGTATCAGGATCATCGGTGGACGCGATGACCCGCTGCAGTTTTTCTCCCTCCGCATTCAGGACATGAGAGAGCGCCGTCTGTGCCAGAGCGACGGATTCCAGCAGATCCTCGCAAGGCATCGGCTCCGGATGAGGTGGCTTCGGCTGACACGGGCAGCAAAACTCGGGCCCCCACATGCCGTCCACCGGAACACATTCCAACAGATAGGAGTAGCAGCCGTGTTTGGAGGCCAGAACGAACAGGCTGTATGCGCCGTCCCTTTTCGGATTGCAGGCAAAGACCGACGCATCCACATAGAAGTCTTTTGGAATGCAGCATTCCCACAAAATCGCTCCGTTTTTGGTACAGCACTGAACCATCTGCTTGTTTTCTTCGGAAGAGCAGCAAAGATCATACTGTCCCGCGGCGAGCGCGCAGCCGAATGGATGTCTTTTCTGGATACAGCAGGTTATCAGGCCTTCTCCATCCCTGACAGGCACCCAAGCCAGCCCGATTGCCGAGGACACAAGCAGACATTTCTCCTCCTCGTCATAACTGATGCTGGTGATGACGCCGATTCCCGAAGCGGTTTTCCGATCTCTCAGCCGGATAAAATCCACTTCATGAAAGTGTTCATCCAGTTTAAACAGGACGGAAGGGCATCGGTTATCGGAGGCCCAAAAACAACATGCGCAGGGATCATAGCACAGACATGTGTAACACCGGCAGGTCGGAAAAAATTCCGCCGCATGGAAACAGGAATCCAGTCGGGTGATCTCCGGCGCTCCTTGTCTGGTTAAAAAAAAACAACGGCCGTCAAAGGCAATACCCCGGTACCGGACAGGACAGGTACCGGCAAGTGAGATTTCAGATTGTATTTTAATGATAATGATCACTCCTCACTGAGCCGGCCCCTCACGCCGGCATTTTCCGTGCAGGGAGGCGCATGCCTGACCCGCCGCCTCCCTGCGGTCAAAATTTATTCCGTCCCGGCGTCCATCGTATAGGGCGGGCAGACGCAGAGGCAATCTTCAAATAGCTCCAATTTGGACTGGAGAATCATTTCCAGACGTGCCACGGAGTTGATTGCCTGATCTACGCTCCGATTGATTTTCAAGAGATCATGGGGATTGATGAAAGGAAAAGAAATGATCTTTTCCAGTTTGTCGCTTTCGGCGCTTAAAATATGCCCCAGCGCGGCTTGCTCCTGAGCTACGGACTCGATAATATCGGTAATCGCCTGACAACGGGTGATCGGTGCAGGCGGCATAATAGGCATAATCAAATTTCTCCATTTACTGAATGAGATAAGCGTAGGCGGATGACGGCCTCGCTTTCATCAGCAGTATATTCGAGGCTCCGTTCTCCCGGCACGGAGACAAAATATCCGGCATTTGATGAGGTTTTACATGGGCGAAAGGTGATTCGCGGGGCTTTCATTGAAACGATGCCGCGTCTCCGGAAGAGTGGGGAACAGGGCAGGAAAGAACACAGGGGGGACCTTAAGGACGCCGGGCGGGATGGAATTCGCTCTTTTCCGGGGACGGCTGCAAAACGAAAATGGAAACGCCATGGGGGAAAAGTCCGGCCGGGTCCGCCGGGATGGCCTTGGCAAATCCGTCGGCGGAATGAGTCCGTCCGGCCCCGACTCCCTGATGCCGCTCAAAGAAATTCAGGATTCGCCGGGAATTATCCGGAAAAAAAGGAGCAGCCAAAACCGGCCGCTCCATTTTTTTTGTTTTTTCTGTGCTGCCGACGTCTTTTGTCGGCCATGTGCCCGGCGTACGGAAGGGGGCAAGGTCAGTTTTTCTCGGTCCGGCCGAGCTTCGAGCGGTAAAAGAAATGTTTGGTGATCTCTATCGTAATCAGATAAAGTACGGCGATGCCGAGAAGCGAAGCCAGCGTCGGCAGCGGGATCGAAATCAGATCGAGCAGCTGATGAAACGGCAGGTACGGCATAGCAAGGCTGAAGAGTCCCAGCGCGACGGTGGAGAAAAGCAGGATCGGAGCGGGTTTGCTCCGGTAGAAAGGTTTCTTGGTGCGCATGGCGAGCAGCGTCACCAACTCCGTCAGGATGGAGAGCACGAACCAGCCGCTCCGGAAGAGTTCCTCCGGCGTATCGAACGCGAGGAGGAGAATCGCGAAGCACAGGTAATCGAAAACCGAGCTGATCAGCCCGAAGACGACCATGAAATTGCAGATAAAGCGGATATTCCAGCGATGCGGCGAGCGGATCATCTCCTCGTCCACCGAATCCTCGGCGATCGTGACGGCGGGGAAGTCCGTGATGAAGTTGATCATCAGGATCTGTTTGGGGAGCAGGGGCAGGAACGGCAGGAACAGCGAGGCGCCGGCCATGCTGAACATGTTGCCGAAATTCGCGCTCGTCGTGATCCAGATGTATTTGAGCGTGTTGGCGAAGGTCGTGCGCCCAAGCTCGATGCCGCGGATGAGCACGCGCAGGCTCTTTTCTTGAAGCACGAAATTGGCCGATTCTTTGGCGACGTCCACCGCCGAGCTGACCGAGATGCTCACGTCGGCCGCGTGCAGGGCCGGCGCGTCGTTGATACCGTCGCCCATATAGCCGACCACGTGATTTTTCTTCTTCAGCGCAAGAAGAATGCGTTCCTTCTGGCTCGGGTCCACTTCGGCGAACAGATCGACGGTCTCGATCGTGTTTTCCAGCAGTTGATCACTGAGTTTCGCGATCTCCGGGCCGGTCAGGGCTTTCCGCACATTGAGGCCGATCGCCGACGCGATATGAAGAGCCGCGAGCTTGTTGTCGCCGGTGATGATGCGCAGGCCCACGCCGTGTTTGACAAGGTCGGAGACCGTCTCTGCGGCATCCGCTTTCGGAGGATCAAAGAAGAGCAGGAACCCCATGAAGACCATGGCCCTCTCGTCCTCAACCGCGTATTTTTCCTTTTTGGGCACCGATTTCTGAGCGACGCCCAACACGCGGTAGCCTTTTTCGCTCCAAGCCTGAAAACGCGCCTGAATGTCCTCAAGCGCCTTCGTATCCATCACATGACGGGTCTCTCCGATCTGGGTCTCGTGGCATACGCCGAGGATGCTTTTCAGCGCGCCCTTGGTGATCAGCCGGCATGTCCCGTTTTCTTCTGCGATGACGCTCATGCGCATCCGGTAAAAGTCGAAAGGAATCTCCTCATGTTTCGTCACCGTGCCCGTATCGAAGCTCCGGTAGGCGACGATCGCCTCGTCCGTCTCGTTGACCATGCCCGTCTGGAGGCTCGCGTTCAGGTAGGCGAGCCGGAGAACCTCATCCGAGGGCTGTCCTTCAATGTCCACGGCGCCGTCGAGCCGGACCACGCCCTCCGTCAGGGTGCCGGTCTTATCGGTGCAAAGGATGTCCATGCTGCCGAAATTTTCAAGGGAAGTCAGGTTGCGGACGATCACGCCCTCCTTTTCCATCACCTGAGCGCCCTTCGCCAGCGTGATGTTGATGATGGCCGGCAGAAGCTGCGGCGTGATGCCGACGGCGAGGGCCACGGAGAAGAGCAGCGAGTCGATGACGGGCCTGTCCAGAATCAGGTTGACCGCGAAGACGACGATTGCGAGAATCAGCATGATTACGGCCAGCATGTAGCTGAAATGCCGGACTCCGCGCCCGAATTCCGTTTCGGGCGGGCGGCTTTCGAGCTCCTTGGCGATCTGGCCAAATTCGGTATGTTCGCCCGTATGGACGACCAGCATCAGGGCGCTGCCGCTTCGGACGTTGGTGCCCATAAAGACGCAGTTCTTCCGATCCGTCAGGTTGGCATCCGCGGCGACCTCCCCGGCCTTTTTCTCAACGGAAAAGGCCTCGCCCGTGAGCACGGACTGGTTGACATAGAGAGCGTCGCAGGAAAGCACCAGACCGTCCGCGGGGATCAGGGTGCCGGCGGAGAGTTTTACGATGTCGCCGGGCACCAGCGACCGGGTCAGGATCTCCTCCTGATGCCCGCCCCGGAGCACGACGGATTTGATCTGTAATTTTGAGCGAAGCTCGCTGATCGTGTTGTCGGCGTGGTACTCCTGAAGGAAGCTGAGCACGGCGCTTGCGAGCACGATCAAAAAGATAATCAGGGAATCGAGCCCGTCGCCGGTCGCGGCCGAGATCGCGGTCGCCACCAACATGATGAGAATAATCAGATTTTTGAACTGATTGAGAAAGAGCACCAGCGGGGCGATTCTTTCCTGCCCGTGGATGGAGTTTTCCCCATAGGTTTTCAGGCGGGCGGCGGCTTCATCCTCGGTGAGACCGTCCGAAGAGGCATGAAGATGTTCCAGTACGGTGTCGGAAGGCAAATTCCAGTATGTATCCGCTTTCAAATCCTGCACGGCAATTCAACCTCCACTTTTTTTCATCAATCGGATCGGCCGCAAAAGAAACGACCGGCCCGATTAATCGATGAGCATCATTCTTTTCTTGAAATTCTTACGAGCCATGCGTTGGCCGCAAAGCCCAGAATGCTCGGCAACCAGAAGGAGAGAAGCCGGTATCCCAGCACCACGACGACGCTGGTGCCGGCGGGGACGCCAAGGCTTGTAAATACGGCCGTCATACCGCTTTCGACCACGCCGATCCCTCCGGGAACGAAAAAGGAGATCGTTTTCAGGAGAAACGCAATGCTGTATCCGGTGACCAAGACGACAAGCTCGACGCGGTGTCCGGAGGCGATAAA
>Ga0116162_10001925_pt1 | contig 13242 bp, 9 predicted proteins | sample AD_UKC105_MetaG_FD_89875 | JGI IMG/M metagenome (GOLD analysis project Ga0116162, IMG submission 89875) | Active sludge microbial communities of municipal wastewater-treating anaerobic digesters from Hong Kong - AD_UKC105_MetaG | ecosystem: Engineered > Bioreactor > Anaerobic > Digestate... | reverse complement strand
ACTAAATCCATAGTAATGGGTTCCTGCGGATAATATGCAGAACCGCGTGCAATACAATGGTCAGTTGCCCAGCAAATATTCTTTTTTGTTGTACGGTCTTTGAGGAAAACATCAAATAGTTCTACACTCAACTCAGAAATTTCCTGTTCTATAATGTCTGTCACTATTTCTTCACCTCCGATTTGAAATGCAGCCATGCATCTTCGATACATACATATTCGATATCATTCCGAAGACAAAACTCTTTTATATTCTTCATTGCAGAAAAGTTCGGCTTAGCTTTACCGCCTTCCCATCTATTAACGGTTGAAAATGCAACCTTTATTTCTTTCGCAAATTCTTCTTGAGTTAGGAAGCACCTCTGTCTGATTCTTTTAATTTCTTCCGGTAAACTCATTTTTGCATCTCCTTTTCATTTATCTATCACAAATATAGCATTATTATAGCATATTTTTACGAATTTTTCTCTTATAATGACAGAAAAAACCATTTTTTCGTTCACAATAAGTCTTTTGTCATATTTATTTATATTTTTTATAACTTCAAGAAAAAGAGATGAATAGTTTTCTGAGTTTAAATTTTCAGATTTTATAAAACAGGCACCTTCAGAATCATATCCGTCAGGAATTATTTTAAGATTATCGTATCTTTCTGCAATTACAAAATAAAAAATACCTATATGATGAAATGTATTAATTTTTTATACAAAAGAATACTTAAAATGTCAATGCCGGAATTTTTAAAAGATATTACGTTTGTTTTTAATGATAAACTGCACAAATAAAAAACAATATTTAAAATTTTTATTATATAATATAATGAATTCAAGTAAGGGGGTATTCCATGAGAAAATATATTTTATTATTCTTTTTATGTCTGTTTATTTCTTTAGGTTTTTCAAGACAAACAATAAAAATTCATGTTGAAAAAGATTCTCAGATTCCTACGGAACTTTTTATGTCTGTAATAGATGATATAAAATCTTCAATAACTTCATCACAGAGATTTATAGTTCTTGATGATCAGAATCCTGCTGCGGGAGAAGAGTATGTTCTTTCATATCTTTTTAATCTCGGAACGACCACTGACAGTGTTATTTCCGAATCAAATCTGAATTTATACATAAAAATCTCTGAATACAGTTCCGAGAAATCAGCTTCATCGGAATCATATATTCAGAATAATGATTCAGGTATATACATAAAACAGGGTTTTTCATACATCGAAGTTCAGAAAGGAAAATTATACTCATATGACACAGAAAAAAGAAGATTTTCAGAAGACCCTGAAGGCAGTTATGTAAAAACAGTTTTCGGTGATTATGTTACTGCTTCATCATTTTATTCGTATTATCCTCATGAAATAAAATCAGTACGATACAGTTTCGCTATACTTCTAAGTCTTGAAGATGAAACAGGAAAAACTTTATACAGTAAAAAATTTAATATTAACCAGACTCTTAATCTGACAAATTATTCATATAACAGTTATTCAAACAAAATAGAAAAGCAGGAAATTCCTGAAACTTCTGTTTTTAAATATCTTATAACCGGTTCTGGATATAGTATGGTTGAAACTGTAAAATCTCTTTTTAAGATAAAAACAAATCTCATAGATTTTTCCGGAAACAGAGTTTTCTTCTCTTCAGGTGAAAACGAAGGTGTTAAAAAAGGCTATTTATTCCTTATAAAAAACGGTGATTATAAATCTTATGCAGAAATAAAAAATGTAAATCCTGATACTTCAGAAGGTGAGATAATAAATTCTGATTACGGAATGACTTATTTTAAAAATATGCCGTCAACAGAATCATTAAGTCTTCCTTTCCGATCTCCTGTAGGTATTTCCGGTTTAATCGGAAATAAAATTCTTATAGACTTTTATATAAGAACAACCGATATTTACGGAGAAACAACAGGAACTGCCGGTCTGAGAGCAAATTATAAATTTGATGATTTCAGTATTTTTTCCGGAATATCAGTTTTCAGAAACAAAACACTTAATATTTTTCTTAAAGGCGGTGTATGGAAAGACTTCTATTATGGCGGTATTGAAATACGTCTTTTTAGATATTTCGGAGCTTATGCCGATATCGACAATAATTTTAAACCAACATTTGGCTTAACGGCTGGAATATAGGTGATAATATGAAAAAAATAATACTGATTATAATGATTACTTTACTTTCTGTTATATTCTTTTCCGAAACTCTTGCAACATTTCTTGAAATAAATGATTCAACCGGAATATCTCCCGATGCCGTTCAGAATATAATAGCCGCAAAATTTAATTATTTCAGCGTTTCATTAAGACAGAAAATAACATATAATTCATCAGAAATGTACAATCCTCTTGCATCCGGGAAAGGAACCGCGGACTACGGACTTTACATAAAAATAAATGAAATAAAAAAAGAATCAAAAACAGATTCAACAGTGCAGTTTATGAGAGATGACACAAGAGGAAACTATATAAAAGTAAACGGTATTTATGTACAGGCAACTTCAAAATTAAGATATAGCTACAATATGCAGAAAGATTCATATGTACGTAATGATAACGGAAATTATATATATCTTGCAAACTATCCATGGGCAAGAGATAATTTTTCTAAATATGTAGTTTTTGACGGTTTTTATTCAAAATACACAAAAGACTCAGAAAATTATAAATACACACTGAACGGTTTTTATCAGTTTGTAGATTTTAAAACCGGCTTTATAATTTCTTCCGGAACAATATCAAAAAATATAATAACAGACGGCGGACTTATTAATCGTGATTCTCTCATAGAAAATGCCATAAATGAAATAAATTTTGACTATAAAAAATTATATGATGAAAAACCAAAGATTGCGCTTTATATAAACAATTATTCAGATAAAAATGTAAGTGATGAAATTTATGACAGAGCACGTTCTTTATTTGAAAATGACGGAAGATATGTTGTTTTGGACAGGGCTAATCTCGATAAACTTTTTGATGAGAAAAAACTGGATATGATAACTGAAAATTCAGATAAAATCGCTTCAGAATTAAAAAATGTAAAATATATGGTTTTTATTGATTTAAACTACTACAATGAAGAAGAATACAGACAGAGTAAAAATTATTTCTTTAACAACCCGGTATCCGGAGATTATATAAACGGCGAAAAAGTTGTAAAAGGAATATTCTATTCACCTGAAAAAGGTAATGACGGAAAAACAAAATTTACGGAATACTCAACAGGAAATTATGTAAGAGTTGAAACCACAACATGGGATAAAAACTACAGATACGTTAAATATTCAGTGCCTCAGGATGTTAAAGTTTTTGATATAACAAAAAATTACGGAATAATTTCCTATTCTTATAAGCTTCTTGATCTGACATCCGGAACACTTCTTATGGAAAAAGCAGATATAAAAGAATATGATACTGAAATAAATATACTTGCTGATAATTACGGAAGTACCAAATCATTTTTCAAATCGACACTTGAAAATGCTCTTGTAAATTCAGCAGTTTCCGATGCAATTTCAAATATAAAAAAAGCTTTCCCTGTAAGAACAGAAGTTCTTGTAGCGGAAGATAATATTTTAACACTCGGAGCCGGTAAAAACTATGGTGTAAGAAGGGGAACAATATTCAGAATTGTGGATAATTATAAAACCGTAGGTTACGCATCAGCACAAAAAATATATGAAACACAGTCAGTTTCTGAAATTACTGAATTAATAAATAAAAATGAAAAACCTGAAGTATCCGATTTCGCATACGAAGATTTCTATTATGATTATTTTTTCGGCGGAGGTTTTGGATTTTACATGAACAGTAAACTTATGCCAGGTTTTAACTTAAGATTTAAAAATACCGATATTGAAAAAAATACAAAATCTTTTGTAAATTTATCAAATTATTATGAAATACCGGAAACAACAGAAACACAAACTGCCACAGACTCAAAAATCTATATAGCCGCTGATTACTGCTTTAATCTTTTGAGAACAAAATCAATAAGTTTATATGCAGGAGCCGGAGCAAATTTTGAATTCAGCAAAAGCACATTTGATATTTATCCTGTAATTGAAATAAATAACTATTACAAGAAAAATACGGTAAACATTTTTTTCAGACTTTCACTGGAAGAAATAATTTCAGGTAACTTTATTCCTGTATCTTATACCGGATTTTCACTTGATTTTTAAAACTGCCTTAGGGCAGTTTTTTTATAAATTTTTCTGTTTAAAAATTTATAAAAATGATTATAAAAACCTCATAACTATGTTATGAGGTTTTTTCCTGATCCTTTGTTAAAAACATTTACACAAATTTTAAATTCAGTTTGACTTAAAATTAAAATTGATGTATAAAGATTGATGGCCTTGGGAGGGGAAGAGTTTATGAAAAAGATAGCTATACTGGGAAGTAGCGGAGGAAATCTTTATAATCTCGGAGGTAAAGAGCCTTTAAAATTAATTGGTGAAATTGAAAAACAGGTTTCTTCCGCAGATATCATTATCGGTGCCGTACAGTTTATAGGAGCTAATGCTTCAATGGATCATGTGAGTGAAAAAACCTTATCCAGACTGTACTACTTTGATAAAGATGAAAAAACAGTAAAATTTTCCGAAGAAAAATCTTTAAAAGAAACAAATGAAGATGCAAAAAAACTTGACGGCGAAATAGCAGATCTTATCAATAAGGGTGAAATTGACGGACTCGTTCTGATGAGCTGTGATCCTAACGGTATAAACAAATTAGCTATAAAAGCCGCAGCAGAGAAAAAAATACCTATTGTCGGTACAGGCGGAACGTCAATGGCCACAGTTCAGTCATTGTCAGGAAGAGTTATTGCACCTTTGGCTTTAATGCTCGGAGACGGAATAAGATATTTAATAAATACGGCTCTCAGTTTTAATTCAGTTTTAGCCGGTACAATTGCCGGATTGTTAATGTGGCCTGCAATAATGGGTGGTGTTTATCATGCTGCAATACTTCCTATTGTTTTACTTGAAATGGAAAAAACAGGTTCGAGTTTTCTCGGAGCTATAGATATGACAGCACTTGTAATGGTATCAGCCGGTATAACACTTGCAAATATTATTTATCCGAAACAGAAAAGTGAAGCTGCAATTGCCGGACCGGGTTTCATAATTAATGTAGCTTTCGGAACTTTTGTAGAGGCTTCTTATCCTTTCATGTTCTCAGATAAAATAGTTTTTGCCGGAGCACTTATATCCGGTGCATTATCCGGAACTTTTGTAGGACTTTTCAATGTAAAAGGAACTGCTTATGTTCCTTCAGTTACAGCACCTTTCTTATCCACCAATGCTTTAGGTTTTACTATATGTATGCTCATAGCTTTAGTTTCTTCGTTTTTGTTCACAATTTTTGCAAACAGATTAAAAAGACAGAAAAAGGGGGCTTTATAAATGTTTATTGCTGATATGGAAAAAAAGAGACTTAACGGTATTAAAAAAATAAAAGATGCTATAAAACTGCATAACGGAACAACTTTACTGAGTACAGGAATTACAGGTGACGATGCAAGACTTGCAAAAGCTGTAGTTGATGCAGGAGTAAAACTTCTTGAACCTAATCATCCTGCAGTAGCACTTGCAAGAGGTTTAAAAGGTGTAACAACTATGCATAATGCCGAACAGATAAGGCATGAAGTACCTATTCAGGAAATGATAAATGTAACAAGAGGGGTAAGAAATGTAGTAGGAAATGATATATATATAACAGTTGGTATACCTGGCGGATTCTGTGAATTAGTACCGATAGAAATTCAGGATGAAACTTTTATGGAAATGTCAAAAGCCGGCGCAGACGGTCTTCATATTCATAAAGCAAGTCTTGAGGATTTAAAGATAGTAGTTGAAAAAGCACACAAATACGGACTTCTTGTAGATGCATATATAGGACATCCTGACGATCTTCACACTTTCGGTTTACCGGCAAGAACTCCTGAAGAAGTTCATAAAACAGCAAAAGCCATGGAAGAAATCGGTGTTGATTTAATCGGTTTAATGACAGGAATGAGCTATGAAGGCGCAGAAGCAGGTGAAATTCATCCTGTTGTAAAAGAAAGACTTGAAGCTCTTGTTTCCGCTGTTAAAGTTCCTACACTTGCAGAAGGCGGTATTAATCTTACAAACTTCAAAGCTTTTACAAATACAGGCGTAAATATTCTTGTTGTAGGAACTGCCATAGATGATATGGTCGAAAAAGCAGCAAAAGAAACCGTTAAAAAATTTATATCATAAACATTGAAAAAACCGGACTTAAGTCCGGTTTTTTTATGTTTCTTTATATATTTAAAAAATTTCTCATAATTCTCTCGGCATGCTGGCAAAAAACATATATTTATCGCCGACATAATGTGATTCAACAAAATAAAGAGGTTTATTGTTATCCAGAAATACTATACAGTTCATTTTAAGTATCGGATCACCGGGTTTTATGCTTAGTTTCTGAGCCATATTATTTTCACATTTTATTGCCTCTAAATAAATTTTTCCGTATTTAAGCTTTAAACCGTAAAAATCTTCATATATTCTGTAAAGAGATGAATTCTCATCTATATGTGAATCAAGATTGGGACATGTTTTATAAGGTATATAAGCTATTTCATAACTCATAGGAATATTATCTGCTTTTCTCAGTCTTACAACCTTGTAAACTTTATCTGTTATCTTTAATTCAAGATGATGTAAAATTTCTTTTTCAGGTTTTTCGAGCAGTATTTCAATTATTTCACTCGAAGGTTTAAGATTTCTGTTATTCATCTGTTCGGTAAAACTTTCCAGTACAGTCAGTTTATATCTTGATTTAATATTTTTAACAAATGTGCCGGCACCGACCTGTCTGTATATATAACCATCCTCGCTGAGCTTTTGTAAGGATTTTCTTATTGTATCCCTGCTAACTTCAAATATAATCATAAGCTCGTATTCGGGAGGTAATTTCATTCCCTCATTCCAAACACCGCTGAGAATTTTTTCTTTTATATCTTCATAAACCCTCAAATATAAAAAATCATTTTTTTTCAATATTACACCCACTTTCAGCTGTTTCTCGGTACATATATATATTATACAGTACTTTTAATTCAGTAATATAACTATTTTATCAAAAAATATTCATCACTGTTAAAAATCAAGGTTTACTTATTTAAATAATTATTATTAATTTTTCTGAAATATACTGCTTCCGTTTTTTCCGGGAATAATTTCTATTTTTGATTTTATTCTTTCTTTAAGTTCAGAAACATGAGAAATTATTCCTACAGTTCTTCCGGCTGACTGAAGATCGGCAAGAACCTCTATTGCATTATCAAGAGATTCTGCATCAAGACTTCCGAAGCCTTCGTCTATAAATATTGTATCAAGTGAAATTCCGCCTGAATATTTCTGAACAACATCAGCAAGACCAAGTGCCATCGAAAGTGCGGCTTTGAAACTTTCACCGCCGGAAAGTGTTTTTACTTCTCTCTCTTTTCCTGTGTAACTATCAAAAATAAGCATTTCAAGTCCTTCATTTTTTCTGGCATCTATAACCCTGTCAGCGCGCAGAAGTGTATATCTGTTATCAGAAAGTTTTTTAAATCTCTGATTTGCAAAATAAAGTATTTCTTCAAAATAATATGCAAGAACAAACTTACTTAGACTCATTTTTGATTCATTATCACCTTTACTGACATCCCTTATTTCTTTTATTACCGAATATTCATTTTCTTTTTCCTCTATAATTTTTCCGGTTTCAGATATTTTTTTATATTTTTCCTCTGTATCTTCCCTTAAAGACTTAAGATTTTCGGAAACTTTTATTACTTCCTCGAGATTTTCGGTTTTATTTTTTATTTCATCTTTATAACAATCTGTTTCTGTATATTTTTTACCTTCAACTGATTTTTTTCTCATACTTAATGTTTCGTTTTTACTTCTGAGAACTGTATAATATTTTTCTGTTTCATTTATTAATTTTTCTTTTTCTTCCTTAGTTATAATATTTTTCTGAAATTCTTCATAGTTATTAAATCCGTTTTCATTAAGTAAATTTAAAAAAAGTGTTTTTTTCGTTTCATATTCCCTTTCAAGCTGTATTATTTCTTTTTCCGCTGATTCGGTAATTCCTGAAATTCTTATTTTTTCGTTATTATTTTCCGAATATTTTTCTTTTATTTCATTATATCTTTTTTCCTGTACGGAAATATATTTTTCTTTTTCTGAAATAAGTTTAATTGTTTCTTCTTCCCCGGTTTTTATATTTTTTTCAGATATTTCTTTTTCCGAAAGAATTTTGTTATATTTATCCCTTATATCAGCATAAAATTCAATTTTTTCTTTATAACTGTCTTCTGAATATTTTTTTTCATCTTTAAGTTTTTTTAATTCTTTTCTTGTTTTTTCAAGATTTTCCTGTATTTTTTGTTTTTCGGAAAGTTCCGAAAGTTTTTCTTTTAATTCATTACTTTTTTGATTTTCAATAATATCAATTTTCTTAAGAACTTCTTTATATTCTTTTTTATCCGTTTCTGTTTTCTCACAGAGTAATTCAAGATTTGTTTTAAGTTCGGAAATTTTTTCATGGTATATGAGTTCTATTTCTTTATATTTTTCTTTTATATCTTTTAATTTTTTCTCTGTTTCGTAAACTCTTTTTTTACTATTATTTATATCTTCTTCGGTAACAATTTTATCACTGCTGAGAGAAGGTGCAGGATGATGTTCTGAGCCGCATACAGGACAGGGAATACCATCTTTGAGTTCTTTGGCAAGTCTGTATGCCTGTGATTTTATGAAATCAGAAAAAATATTTTCATTTTTTTCTTTTATCTCTTCAAAATTTTTTTCTGCTTCATTCAGAATTTTTTCTTTTTTATCTTTTATTTCTTTTGCATTATTATATTCGGAATATATATCTTTAACTTTTTTTATCGTTTTCAGAATATCTTTTAATTTTTCACATTCATTTTTCGTTATTTCGGTATTGATATCATGATTTTTTTCAATATAAAATTCAGCTGATTTTATTTTTTCATCTTTTTCTTCTGATTCTTTCTTTAACAAATCAATCTCTTTTTCGGAATTTTCTTTATTTTTTCTGATTTCTTCAAATTTTTTATTAACTTCTTTAAGAGCTTTTATTTTTTCAAGATTTTCCGTAAGTTTTGACAGTTCTGTTTTTATTTCCGAAATACCCTTATATTTTTCTTCTTCTTCTTTTAATTCTTTTTCTAATTTTTCCGATTCTTCTGCAAGTTTTTTATAAAGTTCCTTTTTTTCATACAATTCATTCTCTTTTCTTTCTTTTTTATCTGCTGTTTCTTTAAAAATATCATAATAAGGTTTTATTTTTTCTGATTTTTCTGCTTTTATTATTTTCTCTTTTTTATATTCTGTTTCCTGTCTTAATTTTTCAAGATTTTCTATTTCTTTTGTAATATTATAAATTTCATCAAAAATAGAATTTATATTTTCTGTTTCTTTTAATTTACTGCTGAGAACATTTATTTCCTGATTAATGATTTCTTTTTTTTCATGATTTTCAGCTTCTTTAATTCTAAGTTCCGAAATACCGTTATCCAGAATTTCCGTAATCTCATGATAACTGTAATATGGTTTTTTTAATATATCTGAAAAAATTTCCTGTGAAATTTTTATGTTTTTTACCGTATAATTCATTTCTTCTTTGTGCTTTTCTATATTCTTATTTATATTTTTATATTTTATATCACTTATTTCTTCAAATTTTTCAAAAATACTTATATCAAAAATTCTTCTGAAAATATCAGCTTTTTCATTAGATCCCGCTAATATAAATTTTCTGAATTCACCCTGAGGTATCATCATTATCTGCCTGAACTGATCATATGTAAGATTTAGAAGTTCTGTTATTTTTTCTGTAACTGCGGAAGCACCTTCAGTTCTTTCATCTGTACCGATAATTTCCATATATGCTTTTGCTGAACTTTCGGTAAAACCTTCTCCTCTTCTCTTTGCTCTTGTATACGCCGGACTTCTTTTTATGAATATAGTTTTATCTTTGAGTTTAAATGTAAATTCCACATAAGTATCCGTATCTTCGGAAGCAAAATCAGATCTTGCATTTGAACTTTCTCTGTCACCTATTGATCCTTTACCGTAAAGTGCAAAACACATAGCATCAAAAACAGAAGTTTTGCCGGCACCTGTCGGGCCTGTAATAAGGAATATACCGTCTTTATACAGATTTTCAAAATCAACTGTCTGCTTTTTCGCAAAAGGTCCGAACCCTTCAGCTGTAATTTTCAGCGGTTTCATTTTTCATCACCTCTGTATTCTAAAATCTCACCGAATATTTCATTTACTTTTTCTTTTGCAGGCAAAGTCATTTTCTTTCCTTTTACTTCTTCATAAAAGTCTTCAAAAAGATTTTCCGGTGAAACTTTTTTTATATCCCTGTCATAAGTTTTAAGAGAAGATGACGCTTTTATATTCGGGAATTCAAGAGAAAGTACATTCGGGTATCTGACTTTTAATTTATTTATAGCATCGTATATATGATTATCATCTTTTATTCTTATAAGAAGATAATCTTCAGAAGTATTTTTTATTATTTCATCAAAATATCCTTCTATTATTTTCATATCTTTTTTAGGCTTAAACAAAAGCTGTTTTATTTCAGTATTTCCTTTTTCTTTAAATTCAACACAATTTATACCTTTTTTATGACTTACCTCACTGAAAGAATATTTAAGAATTGATCCGGGATAATTTACTTTTCCGCCGATTTTCTGTCTTCCGTGAAGATGACCCAATGCGGCATAGTCAAAATCTCTGAATACCTCTGAATCGATAAATTCACTTCCGCCAACAGAAAGGCGTCTTTCAGAATCACTTTCAATTCCTCCGGCAACATATTCATGTGCAATAATTATATTTCTCTCTTCGGTGTTTATATTAATATTTTCTATTATGTATTTCATCATTTCCGTTTTATCTTTAAAATCTTTATCGTATATACTTTTAGCTGTTTCTGTTTCAATAAAAGGTAAAAGATAAAAATTTATATTTCCGTACATATCACTGAAAGAAACTTTTCTGACTTCTTTCTTTAAGCTTCCTTCAATATATAAATTCATACCTGAAAGTATACCGTTCAGAAATTCAAGCCTTTCCGGACTATCATGATTTCCGGCAATTATGAGAAGAGGTATTTTCAGATTAAGTGTTATTTCGGAAAGAGTCTGATTGACAAGTCTTACTGCTTCAGACGGCGGAACGGCTCTGTCATACAAATCACCCGAAATAATTATTAAATCAGGTTTTTCCTGATGTATAAAATCAAAAAACTGTTTTATTACATATTCCTGATCATCTGTCATATAATTAGAAAAAATTATCTTACCTATATGCCAGTCTGCTGTATGAAAAATCTTCATTATTTATTCCTTTCAGAAAAATCAATTTTTTTAAATACAATGGGATAAATTCCTATACCGAAAAGAACCATGATAAAATATCTTAAAAAATCAAAAAATGATTTGTCCGGAAAAATCATTTTTAATCCTATTTTTAAAGCAAAAACAATAACAAGTCCTATAAGTATTCTTATTATTCTGCTCATGATATTAGTTTTATTGGAAAAATTTATATATTTTTTTTCTATAAATATTCCGAGAATAAATCCGGCATAAGAACCGAAAGATTTTATAAGATCTCTTGACCCTTCAAAAAATACAAAAGGTATAAATATAAGAAATACAATTATATAAAGAATATTTCTGTTTTTAACTGAGTTAAAAAGTTTTAAAGATATACAGGCTATAAAAAATCCAATTACCAGACCAACCAAAACATCTTTAGGATAATGAACCCCGAGATAAAGTCTTGAAAATCCTACAAGAAACATCACAGCAAATGAAATTATGTATATAAATTTTTTTCTGAGATAAAGTGCAACCGAACCGTAAAAAGCAGCAGCTCCCTGACTGTGACCGCTCGGAAAAGAATAACCGGTTGCAGTATTAACTCTCAAACTCCTTATTCCCTCTTCCCCTATAGGTCTCTTAAATTTAAAAATATCTTTCATTGAATTATTGAGAAGAAGACTTGTAAATACTGAAAACCCAACATATTCGCCGAGTTTTTTATCATAACCCCAGTAAATAATTGTAAGAAAAGGGATTATAATAAGTTCTTCACCGAAAACCGTAAAAAGCTGAAAAATAAAATCAAAAAACGGATTTGCAATACTCTGAATTCCCCTTAAAATTTCAAGTTCCACATAAATCCCCCCATTTTTATTTTCTTATAATTATTTTAACATATTTATGGATATAAAAAAATACTGTGATAATTTAATCACAGTATCATAAATATTTTATTTTTTTATATAATAAGTGCTTCTGCCGGATCCCTTTTTTATAATAAGATTTTTGCCATTTTCTGAATAATGATTTTACCCCGTCTGCAGTTAACCCGGTTTCAGCTCTTGCTTTTTTATTATCAATACTTTCATTTTCATTAAGATATTTTATAATTATTTCTTCACTGTCAATTTCTTTTTCCGGTGTTTTTCCGGTGTCAATTTCTTTTTCCGGTGTTTTTCCGGTGTCAGTTTCTTTTTCCGGTGTTTTTCCGGTGTCAGTAGACCTGAAAAAATAAATTTAAAAAATCTACCTTCTTCATGATCTTTAAGTCCGTTTCCCTAAAATTTTTATACAATAATATTATACATTAAAATCAATATGCTGAATCATTCCGGCAAATCCGTTTTCATTTAAATATACTCCTGTTCTTCTAAGTATACCGTTCTGTTCATCTATTGCATTTTTCAGATGAAAAAGCGTTTCCGAAGAACCTGTATAAATAGCTCCTATATCTTTATCCAGCAATCCTAAAAGTTTATTATTTCCTTCATCATCTACAATCCATATTTTAAGTTTTTTAAATACCGAGTCATTTTCATCTATCCATCCGTTACCGTCTTCATCGTATTCAGAAAGTTCTCCGAATCCGTTACCGGTTTCAGGTCCGAACATTTCCGATCCGTTGTTTATTATTCCGTCATTATTTCTGTCTATAACAAGAAATCCCGATCCTTTTTTCAGATAAGAAATATTATCCTCTGTTCCGTCGGAATCAATATCAAATTTAAATTTTGAATTACTTAATTCCGCAGAATTTCCGTCAAAATTTATAACAAGCGGATCTATAGCTGCATCCCCCATTTTAACTGATAAATTTTCATTTTTATAAAAACTTCTTT
>Ga0116162_10001923_pt1 | contig 13250 bp, 10 predicted proteins | sample AD_UKC105_MetaG_FD_89875 | JGI IMG/M metagenome (GOLD analysis project Ga0116162, IMG submission 89875) | Active sludge microbial communities of municipal wastewater-treating anaerobic digesters from Hong Kong - AD_UKC105_MetaG | ecosystem: Engineered > Bioreactor > Anaerobic > Digestate... | reverse complement strand
TTCCTCGCGGTCGATCGCGTTGAGCTGGTCAAGATAAACGCTCGCTTCCTGACCGAGGCGCTTGGAATCCTCCTCCGTAAACTCGCCGAGCGTCATCGGCACCGTGGAGGGATCGATTCCAAACGAGTCCGGGTCGTCAACGAACATATGGTAGGTATAGCCGTCGGTCGTCGCATACCAGCAAAAGACTTCCAGGTCCAGCGCGTCGAACGCAGCGGCCGCATCTTCGCTTACTTCAAAAGTCGGCTCCGGCGTCGCCGTCGGTTCCGGCGTTTCCGTGGGCGTATCGTTCTCTACGGTGATCGTTTGCGTCTCGGTCGTGCTGTCCGGCATTTTGCAGCCGGAAAAGGCGCTGAAAAGCATGACGAGCGCGGCTATCAGTGCGAGCAGTTTGAAGGATCGTTTCATTTTATTCTCCTTTATCTTCCAGTCGTTTCAGACATTCCATCAATTCCTCTTTGCTTTGCTGCCCGCCCGCCTTTTTCAGAGCAAGCATGAAATAGTCCGGCGGCGGCGCGTAAAAGCGCATGGCCTCCCCGCTCTGCGGGTGTTGAAACGTCAGACGGTATCCGTGCAAAGCCTGTCCCTTTAATCCGAACGGGCGCTTCGATCGTCCGTAAACGTCGTCGCCCGTGACGGGATGCTGCACGGACGCCATGTGGACGCGGATCTGATGCGTTCGGCCCGTCTCCAGCTCCAGCCGGAGCAGCGTATACTGCCCGTAACGCTCGACCGCCTGCCAGTGCGTGACCGCTTCCCGTCCGCCCGGCACGATCGCCATTTTTTTTCGGTCGGCGGGATGCCGCGCGATCGGCGCGTCGATCGTCCCTTCGTCCTCTTTCAGGTTGCCGTCAACAAGGGCGACGTAGCTCCTGTGCGCCGTGTGGTCGCGAAACTGCTCGCTCAGGCGCCTGTGCGCCGCGTCGTTTTTGGCGACGACCAGCAGCCCCGAGGTCATGCGGTCGATACGGTGGACGATGCCGGGCCGAAGCTCCCCGCCGATGCCGGAAAGATCGCCGATTCGGTACAACAGCGCGTTGACCAGCGTGCCGTTCGGATGTCCCGGCGCGGGATGCACGACCATGCCCTGCGGCTTGTCTACCACGAGCAGGTCGCGGTCTTCGTAGAGCACGTCCAGCGGGATATCCTCCGGCTGCACGTCAATCGCCACCGGCTCGGGATAGCAGATGTCGATCGCGTCGCCGGGCGCAGTCGCCGTGTTCGGCTTTGCGGGTTCGCCGTTGAGCGTGATCGCCCCGTCGCGAATCAGTTTCTGCGCCTGCGTGCGCGAAAGTTCCGTCTCCGCCGCAACAAACGCGTCGAGCCGGAGCTTTCGGTCGCTTACGATTGTCTCGCTTTCCTGCTCAGGCATCGTTGCCGCTGCCGAGGGTCTTGTCGGGCCTGTTTTTGGAAAAAGAGACGCGTTCAAAGATCGAACGGTCCTTTAAAAACAGCGCGTCGACGACCAGCAGGATGCAGCCGACGGTCAGCGAGCTGTCCGCAACGTTGAACACCGGGAAGTTGATCAGGCAAAAATCGAGAAAATCCCGCACATAGCTCAGCGCAACGCGGTCGATCAGGTTTCCGACGGCGCCCGCAAACAGCAGCGCAAGCGTGATGCGCGAGAAGACGCAGAGGCGCTTGTGATGGCGGATCAGGACATATGCGATAGCGCCGCAGACCACGAGCGTCAGCGGGATGAACATCCAGCGGAAGCCGGGCAGCATACCCCATGCCGCGCCGGTGTTGTGCGCGTTGGTCAGTTGAAACACGCCGGGAATCAGCGGCAGAGACGTGCCGACCGGCGAAAGATAGAGCTGTATCAGATATTTCGTGATCTGGTCGGCGGCCAGAATCGCGACGATCAAAATAATTTCCAGCAAAGGCGTTTCCCTCCTGCCTGAGATGATTCAGTATAGCACGCTTTCTATCCCGCTTCAACCGAGCTTGCCGCGCCTGCGGCAAACAGTTCCGGGTAGAGCGTCGTATAGTTTTCGTAAGCGGTCATAACCTTTTCATAGTACCGCGCGGTCTGCTCAAACGGTATGCTGGTCAGCTCGCCGTCCGCCGAAAACCGTTCGTCCTCCAGCCATCCTTCCACGCTGCCGTGGCCGGCGTTGTACGCGGCGACCATCTGCATGACGTTTCCGTCGAACCGGCCCTTTAAAAAGTGCAGGTACCAGCAGCCGAACTCGATATTCGTATCCGGGTCGTAGAGCATGTCCTCCGTATACACATCGTCGAGGTCGAGCTTGTGCGCGATCCAGGTCCCCGTGTCCGGCATGATCTGCATGAGCCCGATCGCGCCCGCGTCGCTGACGGCGGAAGGGTCGGTGCTGCTTTCGCAGCGCATGATGGACTGCACGAGATACGGATCGAGCTCGTATTCCTCCGCATAGGTTTCAATCAAATCCGTATACGCGGTCGGATAGTTTTCCAGCGCTTTTTTGTACTGTTCGTTTTCATAGATCAGATAGCCGCAGAACGCCGCGCAACAGAGAAAAATCACCGAACCCAGCGCGATGATTGCAATCTGCAGTCCGCTGAGGCGGCGTTTTTCATGCGGTTGGCGTCGTGCCTTCGGTCTATTGTTCGGCTGCTGCATAGGCGGACTCCGTCAGTTTTTTATAAAGCGCCCCGACCTGTTGCTTCAGGTCGGACGTCGAAAAATTGTTGTCCAGGACAAAGTCGGCGCGCGCGCGCTTTTCATTTTCCGGCATCTGCGAGCGCATCCTCGACAGCGCCGCTTCGCGCGTGGCGTCGTCGCGTTCCATAACGCGGCGGATGCGCGTTTCCTCATTGCAGGCGACGAGTATGTTCGCGTCCATCTCGCTGTCCATTCCGCTTTCGAACAGCAGCGGCACGTCGAATAAAACGAGCTTACATCCGCGGTCTTTAAAAAGTGCGTCCGCCTGCTCAAACATCGCTTCGAGCACATGCGGATGGATGATCCCGTTCAGCGCACGGCGCTTTTTTTCGTCGGAAAAGACGATCTTCGCCAGCGCTTTTCGGTCGATCGTGCCATCATTATGCAGAATGCCCATGCCGAACGTTTCGATCGTGCGCACATAACACGCTCCGCCCTTTTCCAGCGATTTACGGGAGATCTCGTCCGCGCCGACCACCGGCGCGCCGAGCGCGGCAAAATATCCGGCCGCGGTCGTCTTGCCGGAGCCGATCCCGCCCGTCAGGCCGATGCGTTTGTATTGCGCGCGCGTCATTTGGTCTCGAACCAGCTCTTTCCAACCTTCACGTCCGCGTCCAACGGCACGCTGAGTTTGATGACCTGCTCCATGCAGTCGTGCACCATCAAAACGACCGCGTCGCGCTCGTCGACCGGCGTGTCGAAGATCAGTTCGTCATGCACCTGCAAAATCAGCTTTGCTTTCAGCCCGCGCGTTTCGAGCTCCTTCGAAACCCGGACCATCGCGAGCTTGATGATGTCCGCCGCCGTGCCTTGGATCGGCATATTCATGGCGACCCGTTCGCCGAACGAGCGCGTGTTGTAGTTGGAGCTCTTCAGCTCCGGCATGGCCCGTCTGCGGTCGAACATCGTCTTTGCATAGCCGGTCTTTTTGGCGGATTCGACGCTTTCGTCCAGGTACGCCTTAACGCCCGGATAGCGCTCGAAGTACAGCTTTTTATATTCGCCCGCGCGTTTGACCGAAATGTCGAGATTGCGCGCGAGGCCGAAATCGCTGATGCCGTAGACGATGCCGAAGTTGACCGCCTTTGCGGCGTTCCTCAGCTCGCCGGACACCGCGTCGAACGGAACGCCGAACACTTCGCTCGCGGTCGTCCGGTGGATGTCCTTGCCGCCGTTGAAGGCTTCGATCATGCCTTCGTCGCCGCTGATGTGCGCCAGCAGCCGCAGCTCGATCTGCGAATAGTCCGCGTCGACCAGCACGCATCCTTCGGACGCGACGAATGCCCTCCGTATCTCCCGCCCCTGCGCTGTCCGGACCGGGATGTTCTGGAGGTTCGGCTCCGTGCTGGAGATTCGGCCCGTTGCGGTCACGCACTGGTTGAATTGCGTGCGCACGCGCCCGTCGTCCTTGCTGCGGACGTTCAGAAGCCCGTCCACGAACGTGCTCTTGAGCTTTGTGAGGAACCGGTATTCGAGGATCAGCGGCACGGCGGGATGGCGGTCCCGTATCGCTTCGAGCGTGTCCGCGTCCGTGGAAAAGCCGGATTTCGTCTTTCTGCCGGTCGGTAAACCCAACTTGTTGAACAGCACGTCGCCGAGCTGTTTGGGCGAAAGGATATTGAACGTTTCGCCGGTCAGCTCGTAAATCCGGCTGGCGAGGACTTCGATCTGCCCGTTGAATTTCGCCTGCAAATCCTTCAGGATCGTTTCGTCGGCGTAGAAGCCAACGCGCTCCATATCGTAAAGCACCAGCGAAAGCGGCAGCTCCATCTCTTCATAAAGCTTGGTCATGCCCGCCTGCTCAATCTGACGCGTCATGCGCTCTTTCAGCGCGAACAGCATCGCCGCGTTCGGCTTGCAGTCCGGGTCGGACCGCTCGCAGAGCACCGCAAACGAAGGCGAAGGCCGCGTCGCGTCGAGCAGATAATCCGCGATCATCGCGTCGAACACGGCTGCGTTCAGGGCAATGCCGAAGCGGTCCAGCAGATGCCGCAGCCGCTTGGTGTCGAACGCAAGCACCGTTGCGTTTTGATTTTCAAAAACGGGCTTGAGCGCCTTCCAGATTTCCGTTTCGTCCACCGGCGTGGAGAACAGATCGCCGCCCTGCACGACTTCGTAATACCGGTTTGCATCCAGCGCGAACATGATCGTTTCGCCCGCCTCGATCGCGATCGACCGAACGTTTTTTACATCGCCGAGCGCGTTTAATACTTCGCTCGCGGTCGTAATCTCCGTCCGTTCCGCCGCGCATTTCGGCGTTTCCGGTTCGGCTTCCCCGCCGCCCGGCAAACGCGAAGCGATGCCGCGCATTTCCAGCTCGATCAGTTTTTTCCGTCCGCCCGGCATAGCGTCTTCGCGATAGCGGCAGTCCTCTATGGAAAGCGATACCGGCGCTTCCGTGCAGATCGTGCCGATCTCGTAGCTCATGCGTGCGGAGTCCGCGTTGTCGCGGACTTTTTCGCCGAGCTTGCCCTTGATCTCGTCTGCGTGGGAAAGCACGCCGTCGATCGTTCCGTACTCGCCGAGCAGCTTGAGCGCCGTCTTTTCGCCGACGCCGGGGATACCGGGAATGTTGTCGGAATTGTCGCCCATCAGGCCCTTGAGGTCGCGCATGCGGTCCGGTTCGAGCCCGTATTTTTCTTTCAGCAACGCGCTGTCGAACTCCACGGTGTCGCTGATGCCTTTTTTGGTCAGCAGCACGTGCGTGTGTTCGCCGATGAGCTGCAGCGCGTCCCGGTCGCCCGTGACGAGCAGCGCGTCGACGCCCTCCGCCTCGCAGCGCTTTGCGAATGTGCCCAGAATGTCGTCCGCTTCGTACTTCGGCGTTTCACAGACGGCGACGCCCATCTGCCCAAGCAGTTCCTTGAGCACGGGGAACTGGAGCCGTAAATCGTCCGGCGTTTCGCGGCGGCCCGCCTTGTATTCTTCATATTGTTCGTGCCGGAATGTCGGTCCGTGCATGTCGAACGCGACCACCAGATAATCCGGTTTGCGCTCGGCCAGCTTAAAAAGCATGCTTAAAAACCCGTGCAGCGCGTTGGTCGGAAACCCTTCCCGCGTGGTCATGGCCGGCAGCGCGTAAAATGCACGGTGCATCAGGCTGTTTCCGTCGATTGCAATAAGCTGTTTCAATTGGCACTCCCCGTTTGCGTAATATTTTCGTCCTGTGCGCCGGGCTTCACCGGATCACGTCGTAAACCATCGGCGCGATATGGTCGGGCCTGTCGCCGATTTCCACCGCCTGATTCATGGTCCCGATCGCGTCTTCGAGCGACTTGTCGTCGTTGACGTAAAGCGTGCAGATCGCCTCGCCTTTTTCAATTGCGTCGCCGACGCGCTTGTGCATCACGAGGCCGACCGCCGGGTCGATTACGTCCGCCTTGGTTTCGCGGCCGGCGCCGAGCACCTGCGCCGCGCGGCCGATCAGTTCGGCCTGCATGCCGATCACGTGCCCGCCTCTGTCGGCGAGCACCGGTACCTGCTGCTTCACCCTGCAGAGCGTGTCCATGCCCTCCGGCGTCAGCAGCGTTTCGTCGCCGCCGAGTTCGTGGATCATGGCGCGCAGCTTCTCAAGCCCTTTGCCGCTGTCAATCGCATGTTTCAGCTTTGCGCGGGCCTCGTCGTCCGATTTTGCAAGCCTGGACAGCCGCAGCATCTGCGTGCCGAGCAGCATGCAGACTTCGTACAGCGCGTCGCCTTCCGGCACCATGCCGGAGAGGAGCTGCACCGCCTCGCGCGCTTCCAGCGCGTTGCCGACGGAGAGGCCCAAAGGCTGATTCATGTCCGTTACGACCGCCACGACCTCGCGCCGGAGCACCTTGCCCATCTTGACCATGAGCTCGGCGAGCCGCCGCGCGTCGTCGACCGTCTTCATGAACGCGCCGCTGCCGACCTTTACGTCCAGCACGATCGCGTCCGCGCCCGCGGCGAGTTTCTTGCTCATGATGCTCGCCGCGATCAGCGGCACGCTCTGCACCGTTCCGGTCACGTCGCGCAGGGCGTACATTTTTTTGTCCGCGGGAACGAGATTGCCCGTCTGCCCGATGACGCAGACGCCGGTCTTGCGGACGATCTCCTTAAAGCGGTCGATCGGCTGGGCGATGTTCACGCCGGGGATCGATTCGAGCTTGTCCAGCGTGCCGCCGGAAAACGCGAGCCCGCGGCCGGACATCTTCGCGACCGTTCCGCCGCACGCTGCAACGAGCGGCGCTACGACCAGCGTCGTCGTGTCGCCGACCCCGCCGGACGAATGCTTGTCGACTTTTATCCCGGGAAGGTCGCTCAGATCGACCGTGTCGCCGGAGCGCATCATGGCGAGGGTCAGGTCCGCCGCCTCGCGTTCGTTCATGTCGTTGAGCACGATTGCCATCAGCAGCGCGGACATCTGGTAATCGGGTATCGTTCCGTCGACGTAACCTTCCACAACAAACCGGATCTCTTCGGTTGAGAGCTCTTCGCAATTGACTTTTTTTTCGATGATATCGACCATTCTCATAACAGGCGTCCTCCGAATCGTTTGATTGCCGTGTGTTATCAATATACGCGCACGGACGCAATTTTGCACCCGGCGGAAAGGATTTGTTCCAAAATAATTACATTTCGTTCAGGATCGTTTCCGGAACCTGATAGGAAAACGGCCGTCCGTCCGCCGGGAAGCTTTGAATGCTTCGAAACAGTTCGTCGGCTGCTTCGTCGAACGTGCGGCTGATTAGCGGCTTCGGCGTGTCGTTGTCGAGCTTTGCGAAAAAGCGCCCGTCGTCCATAAACGCGAGTACGGCCGCGTGCTTTTTCAGCCCGTTGCAGTGGAACAGCAGCGTGTCCGTCGTCGAGTCCTGCAGGGACGCGTTTTCGTCCCGCATGCGCGTCAGCACGATCAGCCAGTCGGCTTTCCTCAGCCGGAAATCGAACCCGCAAACGTCCAGAACGGTTTCCGCACCGTTGCGGTATTCGATCTGCGAGCTGTTTTTGCGCGAAGCCGGAATCCGCTTCCCAAGAACCGTCGCCGACACGCCGTCCGGCACGCAGTCCGGTAAAACCCCTCCGCCCGCGCCCAGAATATAATGATGAAACCCGCGATTTTGCGGCATCGTCAGCGCAAGCGCGAGCTGCGCCTTCGTCAGCGGCTCCGATTCCATGACGATCGTTTCGCCCGGCAGGATTCCATAACGGATTTTGGTCCGGGCCCCGTCCGTTTCTTCGATTTCGCCAAGCAGGTACCTGCCGTTTACCGAGCAGACGAGCGCGTCCAGCGTGCCGCGCCCGCCGTCGGCGATCAACTGCGTTTCGATGCTCGCCTTCGGCATGTTGCGCGCCGCCGAGCGCAGCATGTGGCGCACCGCGTCCGCGGACGTAAACTTACCCTCCCATGCGTCCGGCGCGATCAGGATGCGCTTGCATCCGTTCGCCCTGCCGCAGGGCTGCGGATCGGTCCCGGTAAAACGCATCGAGCCAAGCGCAATATCGCCGCCCGTGACCGCGCCGTCCTCCTGCACTTCCCCGACGTAAACCGGGTTGCCGCATTTTTCAACGAGGTTATTCTGGATAAAAGGCTTGTAGATCGTTAAAAACGAAAGCAGATACGGCTTTTTGCGCAGCTGCGCATAGAGCTCCTTCCCCTCGCTGAGCGGAAGGTTCGAAAACATGCATACGTACGCGGTTTCCGATTCGGCCCTCGCAACGTCGTCCATTGCGCCGAAGAGATGCGCCTTTAGCATATGCGTGACCGGCACTTCGGAAAACACGACGTTCCAGCAGTCTTCCGGCGAAAGGTCCGCGTCGCTCGTCATGGCAAACCGCAGCCCCAGCGTAAATTTGGAATAATCCATACTATTCGTCTTCCTCCGTCATAAGGCCGGCATATTCCGACTCGGCCCGCTCCCATTCGATATAGCTTTTTTCGACACGGCGCCGCTGCGTCTCCATTTCGGCATAGATTGCGTTCGCCTTTTCAAAATCGCTTGCAAGCCCGGGCGCGCAGGCACGTTCTTCAAGCGCTTTGAGCGTTTCCTCCGCTTCCTTCACGCCGGCTTCCGCGCGGTTCAGCGCGCCCCTGGCGCGATTGACCGCCGCCCTTCGCTCCTTTGCCAGCACATAGCCGTTTTTCGTCTGCGCCGTTTCTTTTTCCGGCGGCGCGGCGCTTTCGGCAAGGAACGTCTTGTACGCGTCCCAGTCGCCCTCGAACCCGCGGATGCCGTCGCCATCCATAATGATGATGCGATCGGCAATGCGGTTTGCAAGGTAGCGGTCGTGCGTTACGATCAGCATGGTCCCGCCGTATTCGTTCAGCGTGTCCTCCAGCGCCTCGCAGGACGGGATGTCCAAATGGTTCGTCGGCTCGTCCAGAAAGAGGACGTTGCTGCCGGAGAGCATAAGTTTTAGCAGCTGGATGCGCGCGAATTCGCCGCCGCTGAGGTCGGCGACGCGTTTGAACACGTCGTCCCCGCGGAACAGGAACGAGCCGAGCATATTGCGTAGCTGCCGCTGGTCGTACCGCGGAAACGCGGCGTTGAGCGCTTCCACGATCGTCCGCGGGTCGTTCGGGCGGACGGAGCCCTGCTCATAGTATCCGACGTGCACGTTGGAACCAAGCTTATAGCTGCCCGCATCCGGTTCCAGTTTGTTCGTGAGTATCTTTAAAAGCGTCGTCTTGCCGCAGCCGTTTGCGCCGAGCAGGCAAACCCGCTCGTCCCTCCGTATCAGCAGGTCGAGGTTTTGGAACAGCACCTGCCCGTCGAAGCTTTTCGAAAGCCCCCTGCAGACGACGACCTCGTTCGCCGTCAGCGCGTCCGCCTGCAGATGGAAACGAATCGCGTTCGGTTCGTCCTCCGGCTTGACCAGCGTGCTCCGGATGCGCTCGATCTGCTTTTGCTTGGACGCGATGGTGACGTAGTTGCGGGCCTGGTTCCAGCGGCGCTGCTGGGTGATGATGCCCTCGATGCGCTTGATTTCGCGCAGGGAGTTTTTGTATTTCCGCATGGCGAATTCGCGCTCGTCCATCTTCTTTTCCATGGACCGCGTATAGTTGCCGGCATACAGGTGCATGGTTCCGTTTTCCAGTTCCAGCACGCGGCTGCAGACCTTGTCAAGAAAATACCGGTCGTGCGAAATGACGATATAGGCCCCGCGAAACGCCGTCAGGTAGGCTTCCAGCCACTCCAGCGACGCGATGTCCAGATGGTTCGTCGGCTCGTCCAGAAGCAGCAGGTCCGCGTCCGACATCAGAATTTTCGCAAGCGCGGCCTTTCGCATCTGGCCGCCGCTCATGACCGATACCGGGCGCTTCATCTCCTCCTCCGAAAAGCCGAGGCCCAGCAGCGTCGAGCGCGTCCGCGCGCGGTACGTCAGCCCGCCGCCGGACTGGTAACGCTCCTGCAGGTCCGCCTGTTTCCGTATCAGGGAGCCGGGGACCGAGTCGCTTTGTTCGATCCGTTCCGCGATTTCGTGCAGTTCGCGCTCGATTGCCGTCCATCTGCCGGAAGCCTGAAGCACCGCGTCGTAAAGGCTCATGCCGGCCGGCCAGTCGGGCGACTGGTCCAGCAGCGCGACGCCCGCGCTTTTATTCACCGCGAGCTGTCCCGCACCGTCGTGCGGCTCTGCGCCCGCTATCATGCGAAGAAGGGTGCTCTTTCCGCATCCGTTTACGCCGACAAGACCGATATGGTCCTGCTCGAACACATCGAATGCAACATTGGAAAACAGCGTCCGTTCACCAAAGCTTTTTGTCAGTTCCTGCGCGTGTATCAGTGCCATCGTTTTACTCCAATATTTTGACAAATCATCATACCATAGCGCGCGTGCAAAAGCAAAAGCGCGCGCCGGCCGCCCGTGTGAAAAAACGTGACGGAATCGAGGAGCTTTCGGACAAGTTTATGTAATATTCGGCGGTCAAATTCGCAGAATGTTCAAACTCAGCCCCACGTATCGCCGGTATAATGAAAGCAGGTTCCGGAAGCTTTTGTTTCCTGGACCGCAGAGAAATCTTTCGAGGTGTAACGATTGAACCAGCCACGCCTGAACCCCGGTAAAAAACGCGCCGGCCGCCTTTTCACGCCGGCTGCGCGCACATGGGTCCTGACCATTCTCAGCGCAGCCGTCGTCGGATTTGTGCTGATTCCGCTTGCCGTCAACCATTTTTCGGGAGCCAACGCCGTGTACGTGGCCGTTGCGCAGCGCGGCGAACTCGCCGCCACGCCCACGCCGATTCCGTTCGAAGCGGCCGCCCTCGCGCCGGTCTGCGCGGACGTTTCTCCCGAACCTTCCGCCGAACCGACGGCCGGCGCGCTGGTTTCCCAGTATACGGTTTTGCAGGAAAACGACGATTATCCGACGGTCGAGCAGCTTCAGACGCGTCTGATGGAGCTCGGTTATCTGGACTCGGACGAACCGTCCACCTATTATAATTCCGCCACGACGGTCGCCGTCTCGCTTTTTCAGCGCACGATCGACGACGATATGGACGGCATCGCCACAAGCGAATTACAGGAATACCTTTTCAGCGATGCCGCAACGCCGTACGAAATCAAGCTTGGCGACAGCGGAACGGACGTTGAGAGCATGCAGTCCCGCCTCAACGAGCTCGGCTATTACGAAAGCAAGATCAACGGCTATTTCGGCGTTGCGACCGAGGACGCGCTGAAAGCCTTCCAGACAAAAAACAAAATCGATGTGGACGGCGTTTTCAACGTCTCCGACCGCGATCTGCTCTATTCGCCGGACGCGCGGCCGAAGATCGACCCGACCCCGACGCCTTCTCCAACGCCGAAGCCTACGCCGAAACCGACGAAGAAGCCGAGTACGTCGACTTCCAGCAGTTCCTCCAGCTCGAGCAGCTCTTCAACCGCAACGGCCACGCCGACGCCGAAGAGCAGCACGACCACCACGGCGACAGCGACCCCGGATAGCAGTTCTTCGAACTCGAGCAGCTCGTCCTCGTCGAGCGGCACGCCTTCCTACACCGCGTCCTACAGCGCCGACGGGTTGGTTTCGGTCGCGACCGCGATGCTCGGCTACCCCTATTCATGGTCGGAAGAAAGCCCGTCCAAGGGATTCGACTGCTCGGGCCTCGTGTACTTCTGCCTGCGCACCTGCGGCGTCAGCACGAGCCGCTACAGCGCGGCCGGTTTTTCCGCCGTAAGCTCGTGGACGGAAATCACCTCAATCAGCGACCTGAAAAAAGGCGACCTGCTGTTCTTTAAAAACGATTCGTCCAGCCGCGTGAGCCACACCGGCATCTATGCCGGCGGCGGAACGTTCATACACGCGTCGTCGAGCTCCGGCGAAGTGCGCAAAAGCAGCATTTCGACCGACTACTGGACGAGAAACTTCGTCAACGCAAGGCGCGTGTTCGGATGAGGTACGATCCGAAAAACTGCAATCTCTGCCCGAGACGGTGCGGCCTTGATCGCACCGTCTCGTTTGGGTTCTGCGGCGCGGACGCCTATATGCGTGTCGCAAAAGTCATGCTGCATTTCTGGGAGGAGCCGTTCATCAGCGGTACCCGTGGTTCCGGCGCGGTCTTTTTTTCCGGTTGTAATCTCGGCTGCGTCTACTGCCAGAATCACGACATCAGCGGCGGACACGTCGGAGAACGTTACGATGCGAAACGCCTGGCGGAAACCTGCCTTACGCTTGAATCAAAGGGTGCGCATAACGTCAACCTCGTCACCGCGGCGCCGTATGTTCCGCAGGTTGCGGAGGGCATACGCCTTGCAAAGGCGTCCGGGCTGACGATACCCGTCGTCTACAATTCGAGCGGTTATGAGCTCGTGGAGACGCTGCGTCTTCTCGACGGGCTTGTCGATATTTATCTTCCCGATTTCAAGTACGTTTCCACCGGGCTCTCGTCGCGGTTTTCGAACGCGCCGGATTATTGCGCCTTCGCCCTGCCTGCGATACGGGAAATGCACCGGCAGGTCGGCAATCTGGTTTTGTCCGGCGACGGCATCGCGGAAAAGGGCCTTGCGATCCGGCATCTTGTGCTTCCGAACTGCGTGGACGATTCCCGCCGCGTGTTCGACGAGATTGTTACGCACTTCCCGCTCGGCACATACGTCTCGATCATGAGTCAGTATACGCCGCAGCCGGATGTAACAGACTTCCCGCTGAACCGAAAAATCACCGCCCGCGAGTATGAACGGGCTATTTCGTATGCGCTGTCGGTCGGCCTACACAACATTTTGATTCAGCAGCGCGACTCGGCAAATTCCGCTTTTACGCCAACATTCACAGTTAATCAATAAATTTGACACATTCCGTTACGCTTTCGTGCTTGCAATTGCATAATTCCGATGCTATACTGAATATGTAATAAAAAAACATATTAAGTTTCCGTCCGTTATGTTCGTTTTTTCATTACCGATTTCCTCCTTAAACCGCGTAACCGAACTACTACGTAACTTCATAACTACTTTCCGGTGGATAGGGCACCATCAGAAAGGCTTGACGGACGGGAAATACAAAGGAGCCAAGAAATTGGCTCCTTGTCTATTTGTTGCGATTCTGTTGCAATCGATTTTGGCATAATGAATTTCGAGCGCGCGGCGCTTTTTTATTTTACCGCCATTACCATGACGAGGCACGGATTGTGCGCGTCCCAAAGCTCCTC
>Ga0116162_10001921_pt1 | contig 13262 bp, 12 predicted proteins | sample AD_UKC105_MetaG_FD_89875 | JGI IMG/M metagenome (GOLD analysis project Ga0116162, IMG submission 89875) | Active sludge microbial communities of municipal wastewater-treating anaerobic digesters from Hong Kong - AD_UKC105_MetaG | ecosystem: Engineered > Bioreactor > Anaerobic > Digestate... | reverse complement strand
TGATGTATTCCGACATGTCCGAAGCAAGGAACAGCGCCGCTTTCGCGACATCCTTCGGATAGCCGAGGTTACCCAGCGGAATGAGCCTCGTCAGGTTCTCTTTAGCCTGATCGGTCATTTTATCAGTCATTTCGGATACTATAAATCCGGGAGCTATTGCATTGACCCTGATCCCTCTGGAGCCGAGTTCTTTCGCGCTTGTCTTGGTCATTCCGATGACACCCGCTTTCGATGCGGAGTAGTTGATCTGCCCCGGATTCCCCATCTCACCGACTACGGAAGTGATGTTTATTATCCTTCCGCTTCTCTGTTTCATCATCGGCCTTGTGACAGCTTTCGTGCAGTTGAAAACACCCTTAAGGTTTATTTTTATAACAAGATCCCACTCCTGCTCCGACATTCTCATAATAAGATTGTCGCGCGTGATGCCTGCGTTATTTACAAGTATATCAAGTTTCCCGAATTTCTCTATTATCTGATTTATTAAAGATTCGACTTCTTCGTATTTCGAGACGTCAGCCTTAACCGCCAGTGTCTCGACATTGTACTTTTCCTTTAATTCAGCTGCGGTTTCATCAGCTTTATCCTGAAGTACATCCGAAATGATTACTGCTGCTCCGTTCGCTGCGTATTCTTCCGCGATGGCTTTTCCGATACCTCTGGCGGAGCCTGTAATAAGTGCGATCTTACCTTTGAGCATGTTACCTCCTATAAAGCTAAATTATTCAATTCCTCAAGATTCTGAACACCGAAGAACCTGACTTCCTTTGAGATCCTCTTGCCAAGTCCCTGTAGCACATTTCCGGGGCCGACCTCGATGAAAGTATCGACTCCTTCGGCTATCATAGCTTCGATCGTTTTCGTCCAGAGTACCGGAGCCGTAACCTGATCAACGAGGAGTTTTTTCATTTCACCTTTATCAGTCGAGGGTTTCGCAGTAACATTAGGTACAACAGGTATAGCAGGATCGGAGAAGTTCACGGTCTGAAGCTTTGACGATAAAGGTTCGACTGCTGACTGCATCAGAGGAGAATGGAACGCCCCGCTGACCACAAGTTCTTTTACGATCTTTGCGCCTTTTGCTTTAGCTGTCTCCATACCCTTTTTTACTCCGTCGATGGATCCGGAAATGACGATCTGGCCTGGTGAATTGAAGTTCGCCGGCTGCACTATCCCTGCTTCGGAAGCTTCTTTGCAGGTCTCGAAGATCAGGTTGTCGTCAGGCAGCCCGACCACAGCGGCCATTGTTCCGGGATTAACTTCGCCGGCCTTCTGCATTTCCGCGCCTCTGATCTTCACTACTTCAAGCGCGTCCTCAAATGACATTACACCTGCGCATACAAGAGCTGAATATTCACCGAGGCTGTGTCCTGCAGTGATGACAGGTTTTATACCTTTTTCTTCGAGCAGTTTATTTATTATAACCGACAGAATGAATATCGCCGGCTGTGTTATCTTTGTCTGCTTCAGATCTTCGATCGGACCTTCAAAGGATACTTTTTTTATATCGAAACCGAGAATATCATTAGCTTTATCATATATCTCTTTCGCTAGAGTAGAATTATCGTAAAAGTCTTTTCCCATACCGACATACTGGGATGCCTGGCCGGGGAAGATAAAAGATGTTTTTGACATGAGATCTCCAAAAAGAATTTAGAATTTTATTACAAGTCCGCCCCATGTGAATCCGCCGCCGAAAGCCGCGACCAGGACTATATCGCCTTTTTTAATTTTTCCGCTCTTTCTTCCCTGATCTATTGCGATAGGGATGGTTGCCGCGGAAGAATTACCGAGATACTGCAGGTTCCTTATGACTCTTTCGTTGGGCATGTCGAGCCTTTCAGCTATAGCGTCAATGATCCTCATATTAGCCTGGTGAGGTATAAGCACATCGATGTCTTTTTCCGTTATACCCGCATCCTCCATCGCCTTTTCAGCCGACTCGATCATCGCTCTGACAGCATATTTATATACTTTGTTTCCTTCCATTCTGATCTTTGACCTCTTGTCGTTCCCGTTAGAATCGGTCATTTTTTCCTGATCGGTCACTCTTTTATTTACTCTCGAACCTCCTCCGTATGACCATAGCAGCTCTGCAAGATCGCCGTTGCTTTTTATATATGATCCCATAATACCGGATTCATCAGTTGAAGGCTGAACTACTACGGCTCCGGCTCCGTCTCCAAAAAGAACGGCAGTGCCTCTGTCAGTCATATCGGCTAGAGATGTAAGAAATTCTGCACCGATGACAAGGATATTCCTGAATTTTCCCGATGCTATAAGACCTTCAGCTAAAGTCATTCCGTAGATCCATCCTGTACAGGCTGCTGACAGATCGAAAGCCGCGGCATTTACAGCCCCCAGATTCTTCTGAACGAAGATCGCTGTCGAAGGAAACGACATATCCGGAGTAACGGTTGCGATTATTATAGCGTCAACATCCCCGGCTTGAATTCCGGCATCCTCTATAGCCGCTTTAGCCGCGAATGTAGCAAGATCAGATGTAGACTGATCAGCGTCTCCGACAACCCTTCTTTCTTTTATTCCGACTCTTTGAGTTATCCACTCGTCGGTAGTATCGAGGATCTTTTCAAAGTCCTGATTCGTCATAATTTTTTCAGGCAGATAATGCCCTGTTCCAGCTATCTTCATTACCGGTTTATTTTTCATTAAAGCACCTGCAGGTTTAGATTTTACAGTATTTCAAGCACAGTTCAAGTCCGGATGATACAGCTTCAGATGATGATTTTCCGTGTCCGACAGCTATTCTGCCGTTAACGCCGAGAAGAAAAGCTGCGCCAACATTCTCATATGAGAAATCTCCGGTCAAGAAATTTAACAAATTATTTTCTTTATGACAATCTTTTATATGTGCGAATTTCTTAAGTATATCGTTAAATGATTCCAGAAGTTTCAATACGGTATTACCTGTGAACCCGTCAGTGATAATTATATCTGATCCTGAAAACAGAAGCCCGTCTCCTTCGATATTGCCTTTGAAATTGTAGATACTCTCTTCAAGCATTTTATAGAGTTTCTTGTGCTCAAGAGTTCCTTTCCAATTTTCCGTGCCGATATTGAGAATGCTTACTGAAGGGTTTTCTGAACCGAAAAGGATATTGTAAATGTTTACAGCTTCAGGGATAAGCTTATAATACAGCTCAGCGTCAAAAACACGGTTTCCCAGAGCTCCGACATCGAATACCGCGGCAGGCTTTCTTTCGAATTTGGGAAAGAATGACATCAGAGCCGGAGCTGTTATATCATTTTTCATGCCCAATATGTCTATGGAGTTCAGTATGACGGCACCGGAATTTCCGCATGAAAAAGCACAATCCGCACGGCCTTCTTTAACAGCCCGAACGGCTCCGGCAATTGTATTGTCAGGCTTATCCTTTTTGGCAACGGCAGGTGTGTCGTTCATAGCGATGGAGTGTTCTGATATCTGTATTTGTATTCTGGGGTTAGTTACATAAGATGAAATTCCTGCGGCTGTGTCTTTATCTGCACAGAAGATAAGTTCGCATTCAGGATGCGAGGAAATGAAATCGAATGCACCGCCGATAATCTGGTCCGGCGATCCGTCGCCTCCGTTAACATCAACAGCTAATTTCATTATAAGTCTTTTCCGGAAAAATTCTGCAAATAAAAAAGCCGCAGCGCCCCTTTTTTAAGCTGAAAAAATAACGGGAAGTTGCGGCTCATTTTAAAGATCAGACCTTTACGCTTATCACAGCTTTACCTTTGTAATATCCGCACTGCGGACATATTCTGTGAGACAGCTTCGGAGCCGAGCAGTTAGGACATTTGGAAGTACTTTTAGCTTCCAATTTCCAGTGGTTCTTCCTCGATTTTGCTCTTACTTTCGAGGTTTTCCTCTTTGGTACCGGCATTGAGTTTCTCCATGTTTCTTAAACGAGACCGGGAATTAACACGGTCATTTATCTTTATTTAACAATTTCGTTAATGTATCCCACCTCGGGTCCGGATCGCTCTTAACAGGGCAAGAGCATTTATCCAGATTGAGATTCGCTCCGCATCCTACGCATAATCCTCTGCAGTTATCGCTGCATAGATTTTTTAACGGCAGAGAAAGGATAAAAGACTCTTTAAGATGATCGTCAAAAAGCAGTTCGCCGTTCGTTTCTTCAGGATAAATGATCTCGACATCATCTGATGCAGCGCCATTTATCTCTCCGATGTGGAAATAGTAGTCTATGTTAACGATCAGTTCAGTCTCAAAATCCTCAGCGCACCTGTCGCAGCTGTCCTCGTAGCTTACTGAGCATGAGCCGTGAATATGAAGGTAATCGTCGCTCTTTTCGATCTTCAGGCAGAGTTCTTCAGTCCGGATGATCTTTTTTTCGGTGCTGAGTAACTCAGAGATTTCATCTGCTTCAAATACTTCTGAGTTCCCGCCTTCCTTCAGTTTATCTATTTTAATACGCATCGTTAAGCCATTCTTTTTCAGAGGGTTAAATATAATCCAGCAGACTGTAAATGTCAAGTTTGAAAAAGCTTTACCATCCGAGCAGATACGCGAATATCAGCGGCGCGACTATTGTCGCATCTGATTCTATAATGAATTTCGGTGTGTCGGGAGTAAGTTTTCCCCATGTAATCTTTTCGTTCGGTACCGCACCCGAATACGAACCGTAGCTGGTCGTTGAATCGCTTATCTGGCAGAAGTATGCCCATTCCGGTATGTTCTCCAGCCTAAGGTCCTGATACAGCAGAGGAACTACGCAGATGGGGAAGTCGCCGGATATCCCTCCGCCGATCTGAAAGAAACCGATGCCTTTCTCAGAATTCTTCTGATACCAGTCGGCAAGGAACATCATATATTCAACGCCTGATCTGACAAGCGAAGGATCGAACATTTTTTCAATGCAGTGCGCAATAAAATAATTCCCGCAGGTCGAATCCTCCCAGCCGGGAACGATTATCGGTAAATTCTTTTCGCAGGCCGCAAGCATCCATGAATTTTTCGGATCAATCTGATGATCTTTCTCAAACGCTTTGCTCCTGATGATCTCATAGAAAAACTCATGCGGGAAGAGGCGCCTGTTCTCATTTTTCAGTTTAGTCCACAGGTCAACAAGATGCTGCTCTATTTTTCTCATCGCCTCTTCTTCCGGGATGCATGTGTCAGTTACCCTGTTGTAATGGCTGTCAAGCAGGTCCTGTTCATCCTGAGGTGTAAGGTCACGGTAGTCCGGAACTCTTTTATAATTATTATGCGCCACCAGATTGAAAATATCCTCCTCCAGATTCGCGCCTGTGCAGGTAATGATGTGAACTTTGTCCTGCCTGATCATTTCAGCGAGAGAGATGCCGAGTTCGGCCGTACTCATAGCGCCGCCCATGGTAATCATCATTTTCTTGCCTTCCGACAGCATTTTCTCGTAAGATACCGCAGCGTCGACAAGACTTGCGGCATTGAAGTGCCTGTAATTTTTTATAATGAATTCTGAAACGGGTCCTTTGATGTTCATTTTATTTATCTCCTCTGAATTTATAGCTGAGCATTTTATAGTACAGTTTTGCGGCAAGAAAATCCGGATGCCTTAATCCCGGTACCGGCGCAAGCTCAACGATATCGAAACCGAGCACGCTTCTTGAGCCGAACACTTTTGAAAGAAAACAGAGCGTTTCATCCCAGAAAAGACCTCCGGGTTCAGGCGTGCCAGTGGAAGGCATTATTGACGGATCGAAAGCATCCAGATCGAATGTGATATAAACATCGGCGGTTACCTTTTCCAGCGCTTTCTCCATCCAGTCGGGATCTTTATGAATATCAGCAGCGAAAAAGCATTTGTTCATATCCAGATGTTCTTTCTCCGAAATGTCCATACTTCTGATACCTATCTGAACAAGGTTCGCTGTCTTTGATGCCAGATGAACAGCGCAGGCATGGTTGTATTCCGATCCGTTGTACTCCTGTCTCAGATCGGTATGAGCATCGAAATGCAGAATTGTAATGCCGGGATGTTTTTCCGTAAATGCTTTTATAATCCCGATGCTGACAGAATGTTCTCCGCCGAAAAATGTCGGAAATTTATCAGTTCCAAGTATTTCACGGGTTTTGAGATAAACAGCATTGTACATTTCCTCCGGGGAACCGAAATTATTTAGTTCCGGAAGTATATGAATACCGTTTTTCCATACTTCAGAGTCGGTCTCGATTTCATAGAGCTCCATATTAGCAGCCGCTTCAAGAAAAGCCCCGAAGCCTTTATCGGCTCCCTTACCCCATGTGCTCGTCCCGTCATAAGGTATGGGCTGAAGAAGTACTGCCGAATCTTCTAAAGTGCAGTATTTTGGATCTGTGTCACCGAAAGTTCTCATTCGTCATATCCCAGTATTTTAAGCATCGTATCTACGGACTGTTCTTCACGGTATAAAAAATCGATCACATTGCCTGTTTTATCCCTGTCGATAATAACGTGCTTCGGATCTGGAATCAGGCAGTGCTTTATTCCTCCGTAGCCGCTAATGGAATCCTGATAAGCTCCGGTATGAAAGAACCCGAGATAAAGAGGTTCGGGGTTATCGTCTTTAAAAGTGGGCAGAAGAATCTGCTGGTCCATGTCTTCTGAATTGTAATAATCGGATTTGTCGCAGCTGATCCCGCCGATGCTTACTCTTGTATAGTCGTTGTACCATTTATTTATAGGCAGAAGTATGAATTTCTCGTTTATTGACCATGCATCAGGGATAGTGTTCATGACGCTGTTGTCGACGATATACCATTTCTCGCTGTCATTCTGCTGTTTCTGCTCAAGTACTTTAAATATTATCGCACCGCTCTCGCCGACCGTAAATCTCCCGAATTCTGTAAAAATATCCGGTTCCTCAACATTATCGTTCTCGCATGTCTCCCTTATATTTCTGACGATCTCTCTGACCATGTGATTGTAGTCGTAATCGAACCCGAGATGGTTCCTGATCGGAAAACCGCCTCCCAGATTGAGAGAATCGAGGGACGGGCATACTTTTTTGAGCTTAGTATAGAGATTTACAGCTTTTTTGAATTCTCCCCAATAGTAAAAGCTGTCCTTTATGCCTGAATCGACAAAGAAATGAAGCATTTTCACGGTATAGTCGGGATTGTCTTTGAACCTTTTAATATAAAAGTCAACGATCTCTGTGTTTCTTATGCCTAATCTTGATGTATAATACGTGGACTGCGGATCCTCATCAATAGCCATTCTGATGCCGAACGTCAATTTTCTCCTGCCTCCGGTTATGCTCTCAATACGGTCGAGTTCCTTCGGACTGTCTAAAACTATAATGCTGTTATTAAAACCTTCATCCTGTATGGAAAATATTTTTTTCAAATATTCTTCGGTCTTGAAACCGTTGTGTACAAGGATCGTGTTCTTGTCGAATTCTCCTTTTTTGTATAGTCTTTTAATAAGGTCTATATCGAATGATGATGAAGTTTCCAGATTGACTCCGTGCTTCATTGCGGTACCGATAACATGATGATAATGGCAGCATTTTGTACAGTAGCAGAAATGGTATTTTCCAGAATAACCGTTGGCTTTTATGGCTCGGTTGAACAAATTCTTTGATTTTTTTATCTGGTCTCCGATCTTAGGCAGATAGAACATCCTCAAAGGAGTTCCGTATTTTTCGATCAGGTATTTTAACGATACTCCGTGAAAAGTAAGGTATCCCTCGTCAATGTCAAAACCTTCCTGGGGGAAATAATACGACTGTTCGATCAGATCGAAATAAGTTGTTTTCATTATGCTTTAATCCCCCCTTTTTTATTGAGCATATACTCAAGCGAATGAACTATAACGAGAGCAAGATTTTCCTCAGCTTTTTTCAGGACCGAATCATCGGGCGTCTCGTTTCTAGTCCTGTTCACGATCACCGAAGCTATGCAGCCTGCTTTTAAGCCGAACGCCGATGCCATCGTAAAAAGCGCAGCAGATTCCATTTCAAAATTCAGAACATTGAGTTTTTGCCATTGTTCCAGGCTGCCTTGAAAGTCCTTGATCACATATTTTGAAAATGTATCATACCTCTCTTGTCCGGGATAAAATGTATCCGACGAAGCGGTAATACCTGTATAGTACGGTACTCCGGATGCTTTTGCACCGGCGATTAGTGAATTTGTCAGCTCGATATCAGCTACGGCAGGATATTCTACAGGTGCGTAATGTCTTGAGGCCCCGTCTAGCCTTACGGCTCCTGTTGTTATTATCATGGAAGGTATATTAATGTATGGCTGGATCGCTCCCGTAGTGCCTATTCTGATAAAATATTCAATTCCGAGTCCGGCCAGTTCCTCAACAGCGATGGAAAGCGACGGTCCGCCTATGCCGGTCGAACATATAAGGATCTTATTTCCGCCAACTTCTGACAGCCACGAAGTGTATTCACGGTTCGTTGCAAGAAATGCGGCATTAACGCTGAGTGTCTTAGCTGTCTTTTCCACACGCCCCGGATCGCCCGGCAGGATAGCGATCTTTGCGTTTCTGATCATTTCACTTGTCAGTTTTATATGATATTTCATTGGAACCAGCCTTAATTTATTATATATCAGGAATTCTTATTAAAAATAAGAACGATCACACCTTTTTCAAAATTAATTTTCTGATTATCTTCAGCTGTCAGATTGCTAAGACCCAAAGGTATATTTCTTGACAGAACCTCATTTTTCAGCCCGTATTTAAAACCATCAAGAGTCACTCCATGACATTCATCCGTTCCTGCGAACACCGAAACCGTCGAACCTTCAGGAAAACCGAATTCATAAATCTCAGGCGCAATGCACGGGAGAAAGAAAATATCCTCATTCTCACCCGAAAAAGTGATCTTCATCCCTCTCGAAGCAAAATCAACAGCAGTTTCGTAATTGGAAATAAAATGATCGGCCCTTCCGCCCGACGCCGCAAAAACCAGAACATCATTCACATTTTTCTTATACACAAGATCAAGCGCGAGAAAAAAATCAGAACGATCCTTATCAGAAGGAAAAATGATCGTATCCATGACCGGAACTTTTGTATCAGGCTTAGAAGAATCCATGTCCCCGATATGAATAACAGGCGGAACATAAATCCCTTCAAGATGAGCAATACCACCGTCAACCGCGATCACAAAATCAGGGTCTTTCCCAAGTGCATCCCTGAACCCGCCGTCGCAAAAGTCCTGACCGTTAAGAACCAGTATAGCCTTTTCAGTTTTCATAAACTCGTTCCGAAAATTGTAAATCAGCAACGAATAAGTCTTATTTAAAGCTGAATTTCTTTTTCCCAGTGACGATCTTGTCGTCGATGGTTATTTTTTTCGCGTCTTTATGATCGGGAAGGTGGAACATGATATCGTTCATTATATGTTCGATGATGCTCTTGAGTGAACGGGCCCCGGTCTTTCTTTTTATGGCTGTTTCGGCAATGGCTCTTATTGCTTCGTCAGTAAACACGAGTTCACAGCCCTCCATTTCGAAAAGCTTCTGGTACTGCTTTATCACCGCGTTCTTCGGTACTGTAAGTATGTGCTCAAGGACTTCTATGTCAAGATCATTAAGTGCTTTAACGACGGGAAGTCTTCCGATTATTTCGGGTATCAGACCGAACTTGAACAGGTCCTCGTATTCTATATTGGAGAGTATCTGATCTGATGACATTGTATGGACATTCACCTTGTCAGAACCGAAACCGATCGTCTTTTTACCGAGTCTGTGCCTTATGATGTCCTCTATTCCGTCGAAAGCTCCGCCGCAGATGAAAAGTATGTTCGTGGTGTCAACTTCGGTGAGTTTCTGCTCGGGATGCTTCCTGCCGCCTTTGGGCGGGACCTGTGCTTTGGTTCCCTCAAGGATCTTGAGCAGTGCTTGCTGTACGCCTTCGCCTGAAACGTCTCTTGTGATGGAAGGATTTGACGATTTTCTGGCGATCTTATCTATCTCATCAATATAAATGATCCCCATTTCGGTCTTTGCGACATCGTAGTCGGCCGCCTGAAGAAGTCTGACTATGATATTCTCGACATCTTCGCCCACATAACCGGCTTCTGTAAGAACAGTTGCATCAGCGATAGTAAAAGGAACATCGAGTATCCTTGCCAGAGTACGGGCTATAAGAGTCTTGCCGGTTCCTGTAGAACCGACCATGAGAATATTTGATTTTTCTATCTCGACATTGTCTTTCTTAAACAGATTGCCAAGTCTTTTGTAATGATTATAAACCGCTACCGAGATAGCTACTTTTGCATCATCCTGGCCTATTACATACTCATCAAGTTTTTTCTTGATCTCCGAAGGGACAGGAAATTTCGCCGGGAGACTTTCTTTCGCCTTCTTTTTTATCGTAATGTCGAGATAATCTTTTGCGTGCTCGACACATTCTTCGCAGATAAAGGCGTTGTCTCCCGCAAGAAGAGCCTTTACTTCCCTGTCATTTCTTCCGCAGAAGCTGCATTTATCCTCTTTATTGTAATTCCGGCTCATTTAGCTTCCTTCTTATTCGAGGTGAATATCTTGTCTATTAGGCCGTATTTAAGTGCGTCTTCAGAGGATAGAAAATAGTTCCTGTCAGTATCTTTCTCAACTTTTTTCAAGGTATTACCGGTAGTCTCGCTCAGTATCCTGTTGAGAGTTTCCCTGGTCTTTTTCATCTCTTCGGCAGCTATCATAACATCAGAGGTCTGACCCTGAGCTCCGCCCCACGGCTGATGGATCATGATCCTTGAATTCGGCAGGGCTATTCTTTTACCCTTTGTGCCTGCTGTAAGAAGTATTGCGCCCATACTGGCGGCCTGACCGATACATATAGTGGATACATCGGGTTTGATATAGTTCATTGTATCATAAATGGCGAGTCCTGCTGTTACAACTCCTCCGGGGCTGTTGATGTAAAGTGAAATATCCTTATCAGGATCTTCAGCCTCAAGATAAAGCAGCTGGGCAACAACCAGACTGGCGAGGTTATCCTCGATCTCGGAATTAATAAAGATTATTCTCTGTTTAAGAAGCAGTGAATATATGTCGTAGGCCCTTTCTCCTCTGCCTGACTGTTCTATAACCATGGGTATTAAAGACATTGCGCCTCCATTTAGTTATTTTCAGTTTCGCTCTGTTCTTTTGCAGGTTCAACAAAACTGACTTTATTCTTTGCTAAAAGTATATCTCTCATTTTCCTGTCGAGAAGATCGTCTTTGAGCATCTGTTTCTTTTCTTTGGGAGAATAATATTTCTCCACTTTTTCAATATCAATGGAATTTTCTTTTGCGATCTCCTCAAGACGGGTCTTTACATCCTCATCGCTTACGGTAATATTTTCATTTTCGACTATTTTATGTCTGATGTATTCCCATTTGAGAGACACTTCGGCGTTCTGACCGTATATGTTCTTCATCATTTCTCTGTCAATGCCTTTACCGTACTGCTTACGGGCGTTCTCTACAAGATCATCAATGTAGCGGTTAAGTATTGTGGGCGGAACATCAAAATTGTCGTGCCCCTCAACTATCTTTTTTGCCAGCTTGTCGAATATTTCTCTGCTTTCGTTCAGCTCTCTGTTCTTTTCAAGCCTGTTCCTGACATCTTTCATGAGTCCTTCAACACCCTCGATCGCGGGATCGTAGCGCTTCACGAATTCGTCATTGAGTTCAGGAAGTATTTTTTCGCTAACTTTGTCGATTCTGACCTCTAAATCATGTTCAGGGTTTTCGTCAACTTTTACAGTTTTGCTTTCACCTTTTTTCATGCCTATGAACTGCTCATCTATTTTTTCATTCTCATTTTTTCCGATCTCTACTGTCTGTTTCTGCCAGTCGGATCCGGCCGGTCTTATTGAAATATCCACGACATGACCTTTTTTTACAGGGTCGTCTGTCTCTTTCTCAGACGAATAAGTGTCAAGAAGGCGGTTGAGCGAATCTTCGACTTCTTTCTCAGTAACTGCGGACCTATTCTGCTCTACTGAAATGTCTGAATAGCTTCTAAGTTCGAATTCCGGAAAAACTTCAAGTACCGCGGTAAATGTAAGAGCATCGTCTTTTCTGTCAATATTCTCAATTACTGGTTCAGAGAGCGGATAAATATTGTTCTCTATCAAATATTCTCTGTAAGAAGAGTTCACGGCCTCGTTCACGGCTTCAGCCTCTATACCTGCCGCAAATTTTGTTCTCAACATAACTTCGGGTACTTTACCCGGCCTGAATCCGTCAACCTTAGCGGTCTTTCTGAATTTCTCAAAACTTGTTTTTCTATATTTATCAAGTTCGGCCCCGTCAATTTCAAAACTTACTGTTTTCTTATACCCTTTTTCAGTCTTTGACTCGGTTTTCATTTGTTCTCCTCTTGTTTTTCCTTAATTCTGTCTATTTTTACCCATCCTATTCTTTGTTTCTGGACGGAAAGAATTGTGTAAGTAAATTCTGCGGAGGTTTTTTTATCCCCAGTTTCAGGCACCTCACCGAAAAGATCATATAAATAGCCTCCCAAGCTTTCATAATCGCCGTCTTCAGGGAGGTTTACATCCATTATGCCGTTAAGTTCGTCAATAGGTATTTTAGCGTCAAATTCATAAGAATGGTCGTTTATTTTTCTGTAAAGTCTCTCTTCTTCATCGAACTCATCCTGTATTTCACCGACTATCTCCTCAATAATATCCTCCAGCGTGATCATTCCTGAAGTTCCGCCGTACTCATCAACTACAATAGCAATGTGGGTCTTTTCTCTCTGGAACATTTTTAAAAGTTCAGAAATGTCTTTTGATTCAGGAATAAATGTAACTTCTCTTACGATCCTTTCGATATTGAAATTATCTTCAGGAGATTTTATGTGATGGAGAAGGTCTTTAATATAAAGGATGCCTGTAATGTTGTCAATGTTGTCTTTATAGACAGGGATCCTTGAAAAATTGTTCTCATTTATAAATGCAAAAAGATCTTTTGTTGTAATATCTTCGGGTATAGTCATCATATCCACCCTTGGAACCATTATCTCTTTTGCTGTTTTTTCGCTGAATTCAAAGATCGAATTTATCATATTCTTTTCGTCTTCCTCCAGCACGCCGTCCTCGCCGCCGACCTCCATCAGGTTCTCGATATCTTTCCTCGTATATTCAGATATCCCGTCAACATGTTTCAGTTTTCCCACAAAGATCCATACGATCTTCTCGATCGCAAAAGACAGCGGAAGGAGTATGTAGTAGAAAAATAGAATTATGCCCGAGAAACGTGTTACAAAGGCTGTCCTGTTCCTGATAGCAAAGGATTTGGGTATTATCTCTCCGGTC
>Ga0116162_10001919_pt1 | contig 13273 bp, 11 predicted proteins | sample AD_UKC105_MetaG_FD_89875 | JGI IMG/M metagenome (GOLD analysis project Ga0116162, IMG submission 89875) | Active sludge microbial communities of municipal wastewater-treating anaerobic digesters from Hong Kong - AD_UKC105_MetaG | ecosystem: Engineered > Bioreactor > Anaerobic > Digestate... | reverse complement strand
GCTCGGTTAGAAACTACCGCAGGGAGCCGCTCGATCCCAACGTCATCGCCGAATTGATGGATATCGTCCGCTATGCACCGACCGGCATGAATACCCAGACGGTTTTCTGGAAGGTTATCCTCGACGAGCAGGAGATCCAGTTCCTCTCCCTCGAGGTGATTGAATGGCTGCGCACCCTGGAAGGTACGGAGGTGCATGGCATCAAGGGAATGCTGAAGGCGTGGGAGATGGGCCGCGACCCGATCCTGCGCAAGGCTCCTGGGCTGATCATTGCCCATGGGGCATCCGATGACCCGGTGGTCGGCACGTCGGCAACCATTGCCCTTGCCACTCTTGACCTTGCCGCCCTGTCCTACGGTCTCGGTACCTGCTGGGCCGGCTTCCTTCTCCAGGCCGCTCTGAGTTCTCCCGGGGTCGCCACGGCGCTGGGCTTGCCGTCGGGCCACAAAATGTGCGGCGGCATGATGATCGGCTACCCGGAATTCGAATATACACGCATCCCGCTGCGCAATGAGGCACGGATCGCTTGGGGGTGAGCCTGAGTATTTTGGGATTTCGTAGGGGCGAACCCGGGTGTTCGCCCACCACATTGTCGAAAGGGCAGACACATGTGCCTGCCCCAACATCGCGATATGATTAATTGCATCGAAATCAGGAGTTTTTACCACCATGACAGAACAGAATTTTCACCGATTCGGCGGGGCCGGCCGCTACGTACTTGATGAGGAACTGGCCTGCATCGTCAACGTGTCCATTGCACTGGAGATGCCGCTGCTTCTTAAAGGGGAGCCGGGTACCGGCAAGACCATGCTGGCCCATGCCATCGCCGAGAGCCTCGGCATGCCGCTCATCATCCTCAACGTCAAGTCGAGCATGAAACTGGTGGAGGCGCTTTACCAGTACGACACCCTAACCCGTCTCAACGACAGTCGCTTCGGCGATTCGAGCCGCGATGTCAGCAATATTTCCGACTATATCCGCATGGGAAAGATCGGCCAGGCATTTGTTGCCGATCAGCGGACCGTGCTGCTCATCGACGAGATCGACAAGGCCGACTCCGACTTCCAGGACGACATGCTCGACGTTCTCGACCAGATGCAGTTCGATATCCTGGAAATCGATCACACGGTCACGGCCCGCCACCGGCCGGTGGTAATCATCACCTCAAACGCCAAGAAGGACCTGTCGGACCCGTTTCTCGGCCGCTGCAATTTTCACCATATCGCCTTCCCGGACCCCGACATGATGCGCCGCATCATAGCCGTACACTTTCCCGATCTTTCCGAGGACTTGGCCCATGCCGCGATTGCGGCCTTCTACCGCTTGCGCCTGATCGAAGGAGTCGAGAAAAAACCGGCCACCCGAGAACTCCTCAACTGGATCCGGGCACTGCAGGCTGATCCGGACTTCCGCACCGAAGCATTGAGTGACGGGATTCTTCCCTATCTCGGGATCCTGTTCAAAAAGAGCAACGACCTGGAGAAGGCGGTCATGCAGGCGGCTTCGTGACCGTTTCCAGCAGTTTCACCTTAGTTTGAACAGGGAGTTGATTCGATGTTCGTACCGTTTTTCTATACCCTGCACGAGCGGGGCGTGCCGGTTACGCCCACCGCTTTTTTGCGCCTACAGAAAGCCTTGAGCCTCGGCCTCGTTACATCGCTGGACGATTTTTACACTGTGGCGCGATCGATCCTGGTAAAAAGCGAGCGGGACTTCGATGTCTATGACCGCATTTTCAGCGAACTTTTTGCCGGTGCGGAGGCGGACGACCTGCAGGGGATCACCATCGACGATACGGTGCGGGACATGTTGGAACAGTGGTTGAAGGAGCCGGCGGAACTGGCCAAGGCTCTGGGAATCGACGAGGAACAGCTTCGCCGCTTGAGCAGCCAGGAACTGGTGCAGTATTTTCTCGATCGTCTCAAGGACCAGAAAGGCGAGCATCACGGCGGCCGCAAATGGATCGGCACCGGTGGGGTCTCGCCGGTCGGACATTCGGGCAAGCGTCCCGGCGGCATGCGGATCGGTGGCGCCTCGCGCAATCGTTCCGCGATAAAAGTGGCCATGGAACGACGCTATAAGGATTATTCGCGGACCGCTCCCCTGTCCCGCTCGCAGATGGGAGAGGCCCTCAAGCGCCTTCGACGCCTGGTGCCGGCCGGACCGAGAGATGTCGTGAGTGTTGACAAGACGATCTACCATACCATGCGCAATGCCGGCGAGATAGAGATCATCTTTGACCGGCGCCTGGCGGATCGGCTCAAGGTACTTCTTTTCATCGACAACGGCGGCTGGTCCATGGACCCCTACGTAGAAACGGTCCAGGCCCTCTTTCACTATGCCCGTTCCCAATTCAACGACCTTTCCATACGCTATTTTCACAATACCATCACGGATCGTATTTGGCGCGATCCCGAGCGCCGCGCCAGGCCGGAGGCAGTTGAGGACCTCCTGGGGCGTGATCCCGAAACCCGGCTGGTGTTTGTCGGCGACGCCAGTATGGCACCTGAAGAACTGCTGGCAATCGACGGCTCGATCATGCCGGAATACCGTCAGAAACAGGCGAGCATCGAGCGTTTGAAAATGCTGGCCGGTACGTTCCGCCATAGTGCCTGGTTCAACCCCATTTCATTCTCGCTGTGGCGCCACAGCGAGACAATTGATGTTATCGGTTCAATCATTCCCATGTTCGAGCTTAACCTGGCAGGACTGGAAAAGGGTGTTCGCCATCTTACGGCCCGATAAACCTTTTCTCCGGCAACTGACAGATTCAAATGTAACTCTTTACCCGTCCGGTGAAGGTTCTTTCAAATGCGGCATTGGGCCTCACCCTGCGGGCGGCCTATACTGTCAACCTTTGATGGTTTCGCAAATTCTCAAATAAGTTCCCTCCCCCCTTGCGGGTGTATAGACCGGAGTCAAGGGAGGGGGAATGACTTTTTGTGAGAGCATCAACCTTTGCAAATACGTTTTTTTCCGGGAGAATTTCGAATCAACAGGCAATCATTTATTGGCGAGGGTTCCAGAATGGAAATATGCTGGGACGTTTCTGGTGAATGGTTGAGACGATGAAGAGGGGAGAGTACCAAGCGGTATTCACCCCTCTCTTGTTAAGAGTCTCTATCTACGGATGGCATCAGGCCTTTTCGTTCCGCCAGAAAGCGGTTCGTTTCCGCGACCACCACGCCGGAAAGGCCGAGCAGGCCGATCAGGTTCGGCACGGCCATGAGCCCGTTCATGACATCGGCGAAGTTCCAGACCAGTTCCAGCTTGATGGTGGCGCCCACCATGACGATAAGTGCATAGAGGAGCCGGTACGGGAACAGGGCCTTGACCCCCAGCAGGTATTCCAGGCATTTTTCACCATAGTAGGCCCAACCTATGATGGTGGAGCAGGCGAAAAAGACAATGCCGAACGTCACTATGTAACCGCCTGAATTCCCCGGGAGGCCGATGTCGAAGGCGGATTTCGTCAGGACCGAAACCTCGGCGCCGGAATGCCAGGCGCCGGTAACGATCAGCACCAGGCCGGTCATGGTGCAGATGATGATGGTGTCGATGAAGGTGCCGGTCATCGACACGAGCGCCTGTTCGCAGGGCTCGTTGGTCTTGGCCGCGGCCGCGGCGATCGGTGCGCTGCCCATGCCGGATTCATTGGAGAAGACTCCCCGTGATACGCCCTTCTGAATAGCGAGCATCAGGGCCGCGCCGAGGAAACCGCCCGTTGCCGCCGTGCCGGTGAAGGCGTCATGACAGACCATCATCAGGGCGGTCGGTACCTGGTCGGCATAGCGGAACAGGATGGCGAGACAGCCGAGAACGTAAATGATTGCCATCGACGGGACTATGATAGCGGATACCCGTCCAATGTTCCTGATTCCTCCCAGGATAACGATGCCGGTGAGCAGCGCAAGGGCGATTCCCGTGGCCAGTGGTGAAATATTGAATGTTTCCTTCAGGTTGCCGGCTACGGCATTTGCCTGGACGGTATTGCCGATGCCGAATGCCGCTATCGAGCCGAACAGCACGAACAGCACGCCCAGCCATTTCCGGCCCAGTCCACGTTCCAGGTAGTACATGGGTCCCCCGGCCATTTCACCGTTTTCGTCCTTGATGCGGTACTTGACGGCCAAGACCCCTTCCGCGTACTTGGTGGCCATTCCCACCGCCGCGGTGACCCACATCCAGAACAGGGCGCCGGGGCCGCCGATCGAGATGGCGGTGGCCACGCCGATGATATTTCCGGTGCCGACGGTTGCCGCCAGGGCAACCATCAGAGCCTGGAAGTGGCTGATGTCTCCCAGTTCATTGGATTTTGGTTTTACGAACGTCTCATACAGGGCATGGGGCAGCATCCTGACCTGCAGGCAGCGCAGTCGGAAAGTCAGCAGCGCGCCGGTTCCCACGAGGAGCACCAGGAGCGGCACACCCCACACATACCCGCTGAGGGCAGCGAAGAAGCTGTTCAATTCGGTCATGATGATATCCCTTTTCCCGTGGTGGGTTTTCCGCAGTTGAGGAGGGGAATACTCTAATAAGCCTTGGCAGTAATGTCAACGCCGTTCTTCTTTGCTGAAAACGCTTTCCTGCCGGTTTGGAGGATCTTTTGACACTTTGGGCCAAATCGTTTATCTTTTTGGTCAGTGCACCAAATCGAGCCAGGAGGATGTATCCATGACCGCGGCAACCATGCTCTGTTTTCTCGGCGCTTCGCTTGCCCTTACCATAGCACCAGGACCGGACAATACCTTCGTCGTCGCCCAGGGCATCGCCCGGGGAAGAAAGGCGGCCATCGTCACTGCGCTGGGGATGTGCAGTGGGGTCAGCGTCCATACTACGGCAGCCGCTTTCGGCATTTCAGCGCTGCTCTATTCGTCCGCGACCGCTTTCCAGGTACTGAAATTCGCCGGGGCCGGCTACCTCCTGTTTCTGGCCTGGAAATCCCTGAAGGAGCAGAGCATCCTGCTTCCCCAGGGCGTGGACAACGGCATGAGCCATTGGCTCCTGTTCCGGCGGGGTTTCATCATGAACGTCGTCAACCCGAAGGTTGCGCTTTTTTTTCTGGCGTTTCTTCCCCAGTTCGTTTCTCCCGGCGCAGGAAACGCGTCGTTGCAGATGTTTCTGCTGGGGATTCTTTTCATGGTGCAGGCGGTTGTCGTCTTCAGCGTTATCGGCTGGCTTTCCGGCAGTGTCGGGGAAATTGTCCTGAAAAAACCGCGCATTGCCCGGTGGTTCGGCTGGCTGACGGCCGGGATTTTTGCTTCCCTGGGCGTCAGGCTTGCACTTGCCGAGCGGTGACATGCGGTTTTCGATAATTCGAATCGAAGCGGGGAAGTAAACGGTCAGCTCCGTATATTTGTGGGAACGACGCTGCCGACCGACCGGTCATGGAGAAAAGCGAGGAGGAAGGTAAAAGGAAAGGAGCGGTGCGTCCGCTCCTTTCCCCTTTTGCTGCTTGCCATGTACATAGATTACCATCACTGTCAGGGTGTTGGGGCAGCCGGCTCGGCTTTTGCTTCCTGAATACACAGGACCAGGTCTTTTTCCTCCGCCGGTGCGAGATACTGGTTTTCCTGATAGAGGCATTTAACGGGACAGGCATCGACGCAAATTCCGCAATAGACACAGGAAAACGGATCGACTTCCCAGGTTTTCGCCTCTTTGTCCACCTTTATGCATTGCGAGGGACAGCGCATTTTGCATACGCCGCAGAAGATGCATTTATCCAAATTTATTTTCAGTTCGCCGCGAGCATCTTTGTAAGCTTCCTTTTTTTCGAAAGGATAGAGCCGTGTAGCGTACTTCGTCATCAGGTTCTTTAAAACGGTTTTTGTCATAAACATGGTATCGTCTCCCGATGGGTTATCGTTCCGTGCAGCTGATGCAGGGATCAATAGTCAGAATGAGAACAGGGACATCGGCCAGATCGCACCCGGGTAACATTTCGAGCAATGGCGGTATGTTCGCGAACGTCGGGGTGCGGATGCGTACCCGGTCGAGGTATTTCTTGCCGGTTGCCTTCAGGTAGTAGAGTACCTCGCCGCGCGGTTGTTCCACACGGGCTACTACTTCGCCGTTCGGCAGACCTTTCGGTTTGACTGCGAGTTCGCTGTCAGGGAGCTTGGCAAATGCCTGCCGAATGAGATCTATGGCCTGGAGCGTTTCGTTGAAACGGACCAGGTTCCGGGCATAGCAGTCGCCATCCGTCTCGACAATCGGTTCGAAGTCCAGTTCGGAATAGGCGGCATAGCCGGTCTGGCGCATATCCTGGGCGATTCCGCTGCCGCGCAGCGTCGGACCCGCGGCGCCCAGCTCATAGGCTTTCTCCTTCGACAGTACGCCGATGCCGACGGTCCGTTTTTTCACGGTAAAGTCGTCCATGATTGTTGATTTGAGTTGAAGCAACTCTTTTTCCATGGTTTTCATCGTATCGAGAATCCATTTCTGGTTTTCCGCACTGATGTCACGCCGGACGCCGCCGACGCAATTGACCGAGACGATGACCCGGTTGCCGGCCGTGGCTTCCTGCAGGTCCATGACCCGTTCGCGAATTCTCCAGATTTGCATGAAAAGGCTCTCGAAGCCGAACGCATCGGCAAAAAGCCCGAGCCACAGCAGGTGGCTGTGGATCCTGTGCATTTCCGCCCAGATCACGCGCAGGTATTCCGCCCGGGACGGGACCTGGATATTCATCAGCTCCTCGATGCCCTGGCAGTAGCATTGGGCATGCATGCAGCTGCAGATGCCGCACACCCGCTCCACGATCTGGATCATCTGGTTATGGTCGCGGATTTCAGTCAGTTTTTCCAGGCCCCGATGAACATAACCCAGTTTCGGTAACGCTTCCTTGACGATTTCGTCTTCCACGGTCAGGGTCAGGTGCAGCGGTTCCGGTAGTACCGGATGCTGCGGACCGAATGGTATTACTGATCTTGCCATAATGTATATGCCTCCTCGTACAGGTCAAATTCCGGTAAAATGCATGGTCCCCGCCGTGCGACGGGGCATGATCGCGGGATTACACCCTGGTGATCCCGATCTTGCAGAAGGGAGTTTTTTGTACCTCTTCGTCCAGATACAGCATTCCCTGGAAGTCGAGGGGGAGGCCGTCGAATTCCACGCCGAAATGCTCTTTGATCTCATTCTCGATGAGAACGGCGCAGGCGTAGACGGAAGCAATGCTTGGTATCTTAGTGCCTTTCGGTACATCAACTTTCAGGTTTACCAGCTGAAGGTCCTTGTCGAAATGGTATAACACGCAGACGCTGTCACCCAGGTCCGCCGAGGACATGGTAACGAACCGGAACCCTTCATCCTTCAACACCCGGGTCTGGGTGATAATCTTATCCGGGGCGATCTCCGGCGTGTTATCCTCGCTTATGACAACCACACAATCTTTCATGGATTAGCTCTCCTTCCCTTTTCCTACCGGCTTTTTATGAATTTCTGGGCTTGTTCGAGCCGCTCGTAGATACCCTGGTCGACCTTCTTGCCTTTCTCGGCAAGTTTGCCAAGGGCAATGACGACGCCGTCGATGATTGCCTCGGGCTTGGCCGCGCATCCCGGAACATAGGCATCCACGGGGATGACCTTGTCAACGCCGCCGACGACGTTGTAGGCATCGCGAAAGATCCCGCCGGTGGTGCCGCAGGCGCCGATGGCTACGACCACTTTCGGTTCCGGAATCTGGTCGTACACGTTTTTCAGAGCCTTCTTGTTTCGGTGATTGACGGCACCGGTGACCACCAGTATGTCGGCGTGCTTCGGATTCCCGACGTTGAGAATCCCGAAACGCTCGATGTCGTAGACAGGAGTGAGGCAGGCGAGAACTTCTATGTCGCAGCCATTACAGCTGCCGCAATCGAAGTGAATGAGCCAGGGAGATTTGACTCTCGATTTATTGATTAGACTTTTCATATTCAGATAACCTCTCGTAAGGGATGTGGTCACGACGCCCTGGTCGAATTGCGGACTGTGGGTCGGTGTTCGGCCGCAATCTGCTTTCAGGCGAAGCGCCGGACCATCCCGTTTCAGACGTCTCGAACGATTTTGAGTAATTTCAACTCAACAGGAATGAGATTTCTCACCTGTCGCTTACTTTATTTTCTCGTAAATCCAGAAGTAATTGGCAAAGGCCATAATCAGTCCACCGGTCCAGGCGTGGGGGAGCATCCAGCGCCAGGTAAGTCGGGCGCAGATGTTGTCAACAAGGACTTCACCGAAATAGGTTGCCACGAGCAGAACCGCCATCCAGATGAGATTGGTATGCCAGAACAGGGCGCAGAGACCGAGAATGAAGACGGTTTCATACCAGTGCGAGATTTCGATGATCGCCAGATAGGGACCGGAATACTCAGTGAGAACACCCTTGACGATTTCCTGGTGCGCATGATGAGAGGTGGCGATGTCGAACGGTGATTTCTTCAGCTTTATCACCAGTGCATAACCCATGACCACGAACAGCAGCGGCAGGGAAATAAGCAGCGGCTCATGGTAGTTGGCGATTATCTCGGAAATCTTGAAGCTTCCGGTTTCCAGGTAGATACCGACGAATACCAGGATGAGCAGCGGCTCGTAGGTCAGCATCTGGATCAACTCGCGCTGGGCGCCGATCTGGCTGTAGGGCGACTCTGCCGCCAATGCGCCGATAACGAGGAAGACGCCGCCGACCGCCAGCACGAAAAAGATAAGCAGCAGGTCGGACTGCATGGCGAGCAGGATAACGGTCAATACATCCGCCACCAGGTACATGTAGGCGCAAAAAATCTGCCAGTAGTTGACGATCATCTTTTCCTTGCCGAACAGTTTGAAGACATCGTAGAACGGCTGGAGTATCGGCGGACCGTAGCGCCCCTGGAGGCGCGCGGTCAGCTTCCTGTCAAGACCTGCGACGATACCGCCGATAAGTGGCGACACGAAAATTGCTGCAAGTATTGCGATAACTTCGTTCATGCTCATCGTAAAACCTCCCCGAACAAGACTATCAAGATAATGAGAGCGATAATGTTGATCCAGTAGGATATTTTTTCTTCGCCGATGATATCCTGCATGTAGATATTGGCGGCAACATAGTCCTTCCAGCTGTTCAGGTGGCTTCTGAACTTGGGTTGGGCAATATCGGAGTATTGCTCACCGCACATATACGGCGCGCTGAATACCCGGTGATCTTTTTGTTTCGCGGCCACGACGGCTGCGATGTAGCCGATGATGGAGACGAGGAAGATCGGCAGGACGTAGAAGGCTCCGGCACCGCTGGTGAAGCCCAAGGGGTTGGTTTTGAACGGTTCAACGAAGAGCCCCGGTTTGTAACAGGCGAGAACCGGGTCGACCAGGGTCGTATACAGCCAGGGTACCGCGAGACTCAGCACGATAGCTCCAACCGCCAGGGTGAGGAGCGGTATCTTGATGGAAGCGGGGTCTTTCCATTTCGCCTTGGTATAAAATCCTTTGAAGATCGTAGTGACAGGGGCCAGGAACCCTTCTTTCTCATCCGACTCGAATACTTTCTGATGGGGACCGCTGACGAACAGGCCGGCCCAGCGAGCCCAGAAGAGGACGGTAAGGCCGCTGCCGAGGGCTACCATGACGACAACCCAGGGAATATTCGCGGCGGCTTCGATCGCCATCCACTTGCTCATCAGCGCGCCGAACGGCGGCAGCATCATGGTGAGGATGCCGATGATCGTGATGCGGGAAATAGCGGGCATGGAGTTGTAGAGACCCCGCATGTCTTCGATGTCGCGGCTGCCGATAGCGTGCTCGATGGTTCCGACGCAGAGGAACAGCAGGCCTTTGGATACGGCATGGAAGATGATCAGGAGGACTGCCGCTATGATTGCCGCCGGGGTGTTGATGCCGGCGCAGGCAATGATGAGGCCGAGGTTGGCTATGGTGGAGTAGGCGAGAATCTTTTTGCCGTTGCTCATGTTGACCGCAAGGGCGGATGCGGTCAGGAAGGTAAAGGCGCCGAAGGTCGCGACCATGGTGCTGAGGTAGGTGCCCTGGTAACCGGGCGCCATCCGCACGACCAGGTAAACGCCGGCTTTAACCATGGTGCTCGAGTGGAGCAGAGCCGAAACCGGAGTCGGCGCCACCATCGCTCCGCAGAGCCAGCTTTGGAAGGGAACCTGGGCTGCCTTAGTGAATCCCGCGAAGCAGAGCAGGGCAAAGGGGAGCATGACGGCGGTCATTACTTCCGGCCCATGGTTGATCAGTGTCTGCAGGGAAAGATATTCGGCGGATTGAGTTTTGTAATATACGAAGATAATCGCCGCAACAAAAGCAACACCGCCGGTCATGTTCATCCAGAGGGCACGGGTTGCATTCCTGACGGCGATCTCCGTTTTGTCATGGCCGATCAGCATAAACGAACAGAAGGTTGTCACTTCCCAGAAGAAATAGAGCCAGAGGAGATTATTTGCGAACACCAGGCCGTTCATGGCGCCGAGGAACATTACCAGGTAAAAGAAAAATCTCGGCTGGCGGGTTTTTTTCAGGTGAAGATGATGCTCATGCTCTTCCATGTAGCGGATACCGAAAATACAGATGAGGGATCCGACGATGGAGATGATCAGGTTCATGATAATGGAAAGATTATCGATGTAGAAGGCAGGCGTTACTTCTACATGATGCACCATTTTCAGTTCGAAATAGCCTAACGGTATGATCTGCAGCAGCGTAAGGACGATAATCAGGGGGTTGCCGAGCTTGAATGCAATTCCGAGGATAATGAACAGCAAGGCAAAATCAGCAAAAGTAATAATCGAATTGACGTTCATGCCGAGCAGTGTCTCAGGGGTATACCCGTACGGCCCGTTGAGATTATGAAACAGCAAGAGGGAACTGATCGTCAGGACTATTCCCGTAGTAACGATTATAACGGCTCTGCCCTGGTGATTCTTCATGATAAAGCAGAGCAAACCGGCTATAAACGGCAGCAAGATACTGATACCAATTAATGCGTCTACCATTGTAAACCTCCCTTCGTCAGAACAGCCAGCGTTTCCGTGGTACTCCGTGCCATGACTTCTCCTTTCCAGTAATAATGTGTTCTGAAGCGAGTGAACACGCTATTGGCGAAACAGTAAATTTTCCTTGTTAACTATAACTAAAAATTGTTCTTTGTTTTGGATCTCGGCAAAACAGCAACAAACCGGCCTATGCTAGACCCCTTATCAAGAACGTGTCAAGGAAAAAAATTTAGCTAAAATCAAAATAGTTTACTTTTGGTTTAAATAAGATCGCAGAACGTTTACTAAAAATAAAAATTGTGCTGGCTTGTCAGGAGAAAAAAATATTCCTGGCACTGCGCGCGGTGGTGCGGCAAGTAAGGGTCACAGCCCAGAGATTCCCGGTGGTCCACGGATTTTAAAGTCGAGTTCTGCAAGACGATTCTTGTGGCCAGAAACCCAAATTCATGCTCTTTCGACTTGAGTATTATCCGGTGAAAAATGAAAAGGCCGGTGCCACAGAGTAGAACTGTGATACCGGCCCGAGGAATGCATGTTCATGACCCGATCCGGTTGATCGGCTGTCCGGCTGTCGTATTGCTCCTTGCCGTTCCATGCAGATAAAAACCCATGGTTTGCCTCTCTTCCGTGCGCAGTCCCTCTTTCGCGGGCTGCCGTGTTTCGGTCCGAACAAAAGTGTTTCAGCTCAAGGGAATCCACATGCTTTTCGCGGTACCGATGAAGGTGGTATAGGAATGAAGCATGCCGAAATTTGAGCAGCTCAAGGAATATCCGTCAATATCGCGCATATTGGCCAATTCTTCCTTGATCTCGTCGATCATGATGACACTGGATTTCTTTTCCGAGTGGACCTTCTGGATTACGTAGGCCTGGTCCTCTTCCGTGAGGAAAGAGTAAACAGGAACTAAGGCGTGATTGTCCACGAGCTCAATCAGATCTTCGGGGAAAATATCCTTCTGGGACTGCACCTCGAGTTCAACCCGGCTCAACTGGCCGAAAAGACCGCCCGGCTTGTCAATATCGGATGCCGGATAACTGGTAACGCAAGGAACGGTGATCTTCAGAGAAACCTTCGGCTTCAGGTCGCTTTTGCTGACACTCGCCGAATAGGTACACTTATACCTGACAAGGCATGGGTCCTTGGTGACGGGAGTCAGCTTTTCAATGAAGAAGGGGTAGTTGAAGTCCACCTTGACCTTGGTTGCGTTAAGTTCCTTCATGTAGTCGAGAATGTTTGCCTTGAGCGATTCCGTTCCGATGTGATTCCGATGCTGGTGAAGGATCTGAATGAATTTGTCTATCCAACCGGCCTCAAATTCATGCATGATACGGGCGGCGATTGAAATGTTGGCGATAGTATGCTGTCCTTCAGAATTTTCCCGAGACAGAACTTTCATCGGAAAAGGCAGTTCCGACATGCCCACATCCTGCATAAACCTTTTTTCGTCTTTCATGTATGCCTCCTTAGGGTTGCTCGTTGTACCACAAAAATAAGATTCAGCATTCACCCCCACTCCAATGAAGCCAAACCTTATTTGCAGACGAAGATTCGGGTGTCGCTATTTTTTTTGCCTTTTCACTACAATAAAAACAATTTTATTTAAACTGATATTCTGGCAAAATGTCAAGCATATTTTATTCATACTAAAGGATATTTTTTGAGGATAGAAAGGTTGGTTCGAGGAGGCGGGCTCACATAAAAAAACCCCCGACTTTCCGAGGGAAAGTCGGGGGTTGGATACAATGCAGAATGGTTCGGAAATTATTCGTCGCGTTCGTAATCAACGATACGCTCGGCGAGCGCCTTGTAGCACAGCAGGTCGCTGTAGTTGATGTTGTTGCCCAGGTAGTTGTTGCCGTCGGTGCCGCAGCCGAGGGTCAGTGAAGGCGGCAGCTTGTTGTAGATGAGACCGACGCTGCCGTGTACCGCGGGCTGGTTGAGGAGCAGCCGGAATGCGGGGATTTCCATGGCCCACTTCTCGATGACTTTTTCGTCCTGGGCATGGAGAGCCGCGGTATGACCGGCGCCGCCCCATCTGAGCTGGCTCTTGGCGGCCGCGATCGCTTCGTCGGAGCTGTTGAAGGCGATGTAACCCAGAACCGGGGAAAGCTTTTCATGGCTGAACCAGTCCTCGGGACCGATGGTGGTGAGGGGCACGAGAAGGAACTGCACGTCATCGGGCACTTCGAAGCCGGCCAGCTTGGCGATGAATTGCGGAGACTTGCCGACGATGGCGACTGCCGGTACGCCTCTTTCCTTGTCGAACATGACCGCTTCGAGTTTCTTTTTCTCTTCGTCGTTG
>Ga0116162_10001918_pt1 | contig 13275 bp, 5 predicted proteins | sample AD_UKC105_MetaG_FD_89875 | JGI IMG/M metagenome (GOLD analysis project Ga0116162, IMG submission 89875) | Active sludge microbial communities of municipal wastewater-treating anaerobic digesters from Hong Kong - AD_UKC105_MetaG | ecosystem: Engineered > Bioreactor > Anaerobic > Digestate... | reverse complement strand
TGGGTACCAGGGCCATATATATGCCACGCTCGGCAGCCTGGTCGATGACATAGTCCATGTGATCCCAGTAATCATATGCAAGTGAATCAGCCGGATCAGATCCCTCCGTGACGATTGGCTTCGTAATATCAGCGGCAAGGATTGCCGTATCTCCATACACATTGATACAATGTCTGAGGTCATGAAGAACCATCACCTGGATAACATTAAATCCTTTCTGGCTGCGATTTTCAAGGTAAGTTGCAGCCTCTTCCCGTGTGAGTTTGGTGAACAGGAGCCAGCCGGTATCGCCCAGCCAGAAAAAGGGCTTGCCCTGGTCTGTTTCCAGGTAACGTCCGTTTTCAGAAACTTTCAGCAGGTGGACTTCTTTCTTTTGATTCGTATCATTGTTACAACCGATTAAAGCGGCTAAAGCAAAGAGCAGGAGGTAGTAGTTTTTCATGATTAATTGGTTTTTCGGATCCAGGCAATAATTTCGCCCTTTTCAGGTGGTTTTAGTTTAGTTAATTTCTCAGGCCGGTACTTCACGTCAGCTTTGATGACTGTACCATCTATAGGACGTATCCAGGTGACCCTCAGGGTGACACCTGTGGCCTGTAAATCGGGAATAATTTCACCTCCTGTACTGTATATTATTGCTTCACCTGCTTCATTTTTCAACGTGTAGGAGCCTGGACTTTTATCCGGGGCTGGTTTCATGCCAGCAGCTGATTCCAGGAATCCTTCAGCCTGTATACCAGGGATGGCAGCCAGTGATCCCCCGGCCATAAATACTGCCCATTGATAGCCAGGTCTTATTGGCCAGGAATAGGTAACAGCTTTATCAGGGTAACGATTTCTGTATTCGGATACTGCCCTGTATATAGACGCAAAAGATGCATTTCCCTGCCTTTCCACCCGGTCGTGCTGACGTGGAGCCAGGTTCAATCCCCCTCCGGGAGCATAGAGTGAACTGTCCTCCCTGTATTGCCAGTATTTAATGTCAATTACATCCACCAGGTCAGCCAGCTGATAATTCTCCAGTATCTCATCCTGAACATCTTTGGTGGCGCTTAACCCGATAAAGGGATCCAGCCCGGTTTCATTCTGCCATTCGTTGATAATGGTCAGCCAGTATTCGACGAATGAAACCGGCCCTGTAAATTCTTCACTTATATGCTGTATTACATTGGTATTATCCCTGAAATTGTCCAGGCATTGCCTGATATACATTCGATGCAACTCATTTCGGACGGGGTCGGAAGTATCGTAGAACTGCTCTGCCATGAAGATACGTTTATCACCGGCATAGGGTGGAGGTTCAGGAAACCCCGTGTTGTTAATGTTGTTGGCCGACCGCCATGGAAAATCCGCCCAGTGTGCCCCGGCTTCCAGTATATTGTGCTGAAAATAGTCCTGGTGGATGAGCATCAGTCCGTTCATGTCGGCCAGGTCGGCAAATTGTTTCAGACGGTTCCAGTACCAGGGATTTGGTTGGGTAAGATCGTATTTGCTCAGGCCATCCCAGGCTGTGCCCTGGCCTGATCTGGAGAAGGGTTGCTCATAGAATGGAGGCCATGTTTCGGGATCCATCCTGCGGGTACGTTCATGGTCATCCCTTCTCCTGTCGTACCACAGGCCGTAATGATGATTTATGGCAGCTTGATTATTTTCAATCATAAATCCTGCTACCTCGTCCAGCCGGTCGGTGAGGCCGGTTCCATTGCGGCCAGGAACGAAGCGCGTGATATGAGGAGATGAATTTTCAACAGCCCATGGGCGCGTACTTCCCCTCCACCATTGAATTGGCATGGTGCCACCGGTCAGAATTTTGTTGTTTATTACAAGTACACCATTTACAAGATTCACATTTTTTTCAGGTGTACTACCTGTATTGATTTCTTGTTGCTTCAGAAAAGTTTTTGCCTTGTCATGTTGTGTAGGAAGGGGATTAAATTCTGCTGATTTCCGGACCCAGTCTTCCAGCGTTATCAGGGCTTGGTGAGATTGCGCTGCCAGTTCCTGCGCCAGTTCCACTGAAGGGCTGCTGGTTGATCCCAGGTCACCTGGCACAAACCTGACACGTTCTTTAACATCACTGCCTATGCGGTCTGCCAGTTGAGAATAGTAAAGGCTGCGAGGGCTGATAAAACTGTTTGCTTCATACCACTCACCATTTCCGGCAAACCTGCCCCATGTGCCATAGGCATAATTTTTGGCTGTAGGAGGGGAGTAGCATTCGATCCTTGATGCTGAGCATTGCCACAACATGGAATTTGCTGCTGTCCATCCAGCTCCCTGCCCGTCTGATTCACAGTTTTTCAATGATAACGCATTACCATCTACTCTAACCCCGTCGAAAAGTATCCCGGAGGCCCAGCGGTCTATGGTGCCGCTGAAGCTATGTGGCAGGGAGGATTCACACTGAACAAAGGCAATCGGGCCGGTAGTAAAGTTCCCGGTGGAAAAATCATGATACCCGTCTTCCGCGTAACAACGCTGGAAAAGTACCTGTTCACCTGATGCAAAGAAAGTATGCCTGCGTTGTGCAGCAATTTCGGAAACGGGTTTCAGGGAAAGACAATCCTCGATGGTGATTTTGCGTGAGGATTCGTAAACGGCTACTGCCGATCCTGCAAATCCGGTAAACGAAACCTGTCGTACCCAGCTATCGTCGGCATATTCAAAGCTGATGGCGTTCCAGCAATGGTTTTCGTCTTTGGGATTCTTTTTATCATAGACAGATTCCAGGGCCAGGTTTTCGATGCCGATTTCTTTTATCCTGCCCGGCTGGCTTATTTTTGCTACGGTACCTCCTCCAAATTCCGGATCAATGGCTGTTGTGATCGGGGCATCTATCGTGATGGTATTTCCTTCCAATGCTGTGATCACTCGGTGCCATTGTATTTCATCCCGTCCTGCTTTCCACCCGATATAATCCGTTTCTCCTCCAAAATCATTCATGCCGAGTGCGTCGATCCATTTTTGATTCAGCGGCCGTTTAATTACAATGGTGTCACCTACACTCAGACCGCCGGAATACGAAATGGACAGTTTCATGGCATTTACAGGAACAAATCCTTTAATATCCGCTGGAGCCTCCTCCCTGGTTCTTTTCGAATTTCCCTCTACTCGAAAAAACGTTTCCCTGTCTGTTCCTCCAACCAGCAAGAGGGTTCCACCCGGATTCATGCCGGCTCCCCTGATTATTATTCCTGAGGCCTGAATTTTCAGGCGACCGGATATCCTGTAAATCCCGGGATCAAGTTGAATTACTCCCCGGTGACCTTGCTGGTTTAGAGGCAATGATGACAGATAGTCTATTGCCTGTTGCATAATAAATGTTGCATCATCTACCTGAGAAGGGATATAAATGCTTGCGTCATAATGCGGCAGGACTATTACACCTGCATGATAACCTGCATAGGAGAAATCTACTACGCGATTACCTTTCTCATCGCTTTTGTACTTTAACGGACTTCCATTTCCACCTGAGACTGCCGGTACGTTGGACTGTCCGTTGCAGACCAGGTTTGATACCAGGAATATAACCAGTAGAATTTGAAAAAATCTTTCTGTCTTAAACATGGGCATCTGCATCAGTATTTTAATGGGTTTGTCCCGGGGAGGCATTCCCGTCGTACAAAAAAACAGGAAGCCGACCCGGTCAGGCCGTGATCTTTGCAGGGATGCTTATCGGATCAGATCTTCGGCAGTCAGCGTATTTTTGTTATTTGACAGGTCCCTCCAATCGATTTTCTGCGTTGGATCAATGCCATTAATATATTTTTCGATATTGGTATAGCCGTCTCCGGATATATCACCGGTAGCGTCAGATGGATCTTTGGGATCCAGTCCGTATTTCTTTTCCCATTTATTCGGCATACCGTCGCCGTCGGAATCCTTATACGATTTTCCTTTGTATTCAGGATATCCTCCCACCTGGGCAATATCGGTAATAATTCCGTATTTGTATGAATCAGCTCCCATGCGCCTGTGTTTGAACTGGTACAGGGTATCGATAACCGTATAGTCTGACAGGTCCACCTGGTTGGTCCGCACCTGTTTAATAATTCTTGTATCCACGGGATCCCTTACTGGAAGGGTGGCTCCTGCATTATCCAGCACATATTTATATGCTTCTTCTGCCGGAAGGATCGTAACCGGAGCCATGGGAAAAGGTTTATCCCACTTAATATTTTCGCAGTACTTATTACAATCGGGAAAGTCTTCAATCTGAACTCCTCCATCCCAGTTATTAGCAGTCACTTTCTCATCTCCCTCTACAATATTTCCATTTACATAAGCCCGGCCGAATACCAGGTAACCCAGGTTGCTTCTTCCTGATTCCGGTTTGAGGATACGGTGTCCGACAGGTTGATCTGTGAGGGAAGCGGGGCCTGGCTTGTAATAGTTGTTGATAATATTGTAAAGTGCGGTATAGTCGCCTCCGTCTACTGATCGGTGGCGCCAGTTGTAGATTACGTTATTGCTGAAATTGAAAACACCATTCCAGCCAATGGAAGGGTTCCTGCCGGTATTGTTAGCCCAGAGATTTCAGCTAAAGGTGCAATTTTCCCCACCCAGCGTGCTACCGAACGAATGATTGTACGTATCGAGGGCTTCAGCAAAGATGCTATTCTGGATGGTTATATTCACGGTGGGGAGTTTCAAAGGTTTTGATCCATCACCCGGATCGAACATATGGCGATAAATGGACATGTTTTCATCCAGTCCCCAGCTGGCAGAGACGTGATCGATCATGATATTTCCCACCGGGTTGCCTCCGATGGCATCATCTCTTCTCCCTACCCAGGTTTCACCGCGACGGAAGCGCATGTGGCGGATAATCACATCATGGGTCATGATGGCGAATGTTTCTCCTGCAACCACCACCCCGTCTCCAGGGGCTGTCTGCCCGGCGATGGTAATATAGGGAGCCCAGATATACAAGGGTGATTTCAGTTTAATAATTCCTGAAACATTGAAAACAACGATCCTGGCTCCACCGGCATAGCATGCTTCTCTTAATGTTCCGGGGCCTTCATCCTCAAGGCTCGTTACTACAATGACTCGCCCGCCTCTGCCACCGAAGGAATACATCCCGCCACCTTCTGCTCCGGGGAAGGCAGGAATTTCTGCCTGCGGGAGATCGGTTGGCCTTGCGGCCCATGGTATATAGGGTTTACCCTCTCGTGCTTCTTTTTCAATAATCGGCATGGCTGCCATAAAGGCATCAAGTGCTTTCTTTTCTGCTGCCGCCTGGTATTCTTCGGATGCTTTCTTTACGTCTTCAGGTATTTCCGGGTACTGTGCGTAAATGCTTGCTGATAGTACCAGGATACCTGCTAAAATTAAAAAAGGTCTTTTCATTTTGAATCGTTATTTCTGTAAATCCTGAGTAAATAATATTCCAGTATAGTCATTGAAACTGAAGACCGGACTTTCGCCCAGACTACCTTTTGTTTCCCTTCGGGATGCTATTCCTGTTTCTTTAATCATTTATTGTCAGACATAAAACGTACCAGAGTGCATGCTTATTGAGAAAAATCTTTTCTTAAATAATTGATTTGCATCTGTCATTTGACAAAGCAAGACCAACCATTGGATTAAGAATTAATATTATACAAATTAAAACAACCTCTTAAATTCAGGTGTTTTCTTATCTTCTATAAAAAGTTTAAAGAAACTGCCTCATATGAATTACGAGGCAGTTTCAATTAACTAAAAATCAGAGTTTTCCCTGTTCACTATTCAATAATAAACCTGGATACGTTCAGATCATTATCCAACTGGATCTTGATCAGGTATACACCTTTGCTCATATCAGTCAGGTCGATATTGCAAAGATCGCTTGCACTTACTTCGGATTTCAGCATCCTGCCATTCAGGTCATAGATCGAAATCATTGCACCTGTAGCATTGGAAACGTTGATTGAGGTATTTGCCGGGTTCGGATAGATCGAGATCATTTCGAACCTGTTCTGATCAACACCAACAACTGTATAATTGATGTCATAATCCTGCGTTGTAGTTCCATCCTGAGCAGTAACGGTAACTGTAATAGTACCGCCGGCAGCATCAATGGTAACTGAACCGGTACCAGATACACTAGCATTTACATCTGTCGGAGTTGCAGTCACTTCAACGGAAGTTGTGGTTGCATCAAACTGTACATTATATGAATATGTACCTGAAGCGAAACCATCAACCGTTGTACCGTCAATTGCAAGATCAGACAGTGTTGCATCAGTACCAACAGAAGCAACAGTAACGTTAACTGTATAGGTCAGCGATGTTGTTCCGTCTTCTGCAGTTACAATTACTGAGGCGGATCCGCTTCCGACTGAAACATCCAGGGAACCGGTTCCGGTAATTGTTGCAGTAGCATCTGTTGCTGTGGCAGTAACTTCTACTGAAGTTGTACCACCTGCAACTGAAACATCATATGATAATGTAGCAGCATCGAAGCCTGTAACTGTTGCACCGTCAACCTGAAGATCAGACAAGGTTGCATCTGTACCAGCGACAACTACAACACCATCAGTCGGAACAGTGAGTCCTGTCAGGCTGTAAGCAGCATTTCTCCAGATGGTAAGACCAGATGAAGTCATGTTGTTTGGCAGACTGATAGCTCCGAAGTTCATACCCAGGAAGATACCACGGTTCAGGGAAGCCCTGTCACCGATTGTGGTACCGGCGGGTATGTCATTTACAACAACCGAAGTTGCCAGGTCTGTAGTATTGGAAACATATCCGAGCATAGTATTTGCATCGGAGAGCGTTAATCCGGTAACATAATTAATGGCTTTGGTTCCTTCGGCAGTTCCACCGTCAGTGGTTAATCCCCTGAACAGAATGGACTTATCACCGTCAAATTTAACGCCATTGAACAATTCATTGCTCTGGTTACCTGCATCAACAGTAAGAACTACACCGTCAGCTGATTCACCTGCAGTACCACCACCGCTGGTGAGAGCCTTGCCATCTCTCAGTGCATAGGTTTTGTTATAGATGAACGGTACCGGAATGGTAGCGAAATCCAGTGATCCGCCTGCTTTAAATATTGGCGAGCCTGAATTGAAACCTTCCTGAGCTATAACCAGGTCATAGCCGGTAAGATCTACAACACCATCCTGAGCGGTCAGTATAACAGTAACTTCAAAGTTTCCGTCTGCCTGGAGCATTTTCACTACATCATCTTCACCCAATGCAGCTGCACTGGCATCCATTGTTTTATCCTCGGTGATGTAGGCAACTTTTTTGGTCAGGGCGGAATTCCACCTCAGGTCACCAATTTTGCCTCCATCGGTTCCGGCAGTGAGTAATGTTGCATTTGTGATTGTGAAATCACGTGTAGCCACATCTTCAGTATAAGCTGAATACATTGGATCAGCATATACATAGCTTGCAGCCAGCGTTACATTGGTCGCAGTTGCTGAGTCAACAGCTCCAGGAACATTCCAGTAGCTTGTATTACCAATGTTATTGTTCTCAGGTGTAGCAATTGTTAGCCTTGCCCAAAGAGAAGTACAATCAAACACATTTGTAAGTACAGTATTAGTAATTGTTACTTCATTTCCGGTAAGATCAGCTTCAGTAGTAGAGCTATAGAACGGACTTGTTGTTCCATAGATACTATCGATGGTACAATGATCAACCAGGATTTTGGTATCATCAGCCAATTTGTGGGTGATTCGGAATACAGGTCCTTTAATCTTTGACAGGGTTGAATTAGTCAGAGAGAAACTTCCATAGTAACCTGATGTAGTATTTGTTCCGAATACAGGATTATTATCACCTCCACCGCAATTGATAATTAAACAATTATCAACAACAGCATTATCAATATTCCTGCCACCTGAGGTTTGCAAGATCACACCCCTGCCTACATTCGAAATGTTACAGTTTGTGATTTTGATCTCAGGCACATTACCGGAAACCCTGAGTACATAGTTTCCTCCGTTGTAATCTACATTGTCGAGAGAGAAACTACCTGTACTGGTCTGGAAGTTTCCTCCGCTAGCGTCAATATATGGCCTTCCGTTTGCCAGGTTGGCTGGACGAACAATTACTGATTTGTCACCAATATTGAATGTAGTGGTGAATGCGTAGGTAGAGTCCACAGCCAGGTCAGCAGGTGATAATAATTCAATAATATCACCAGAAGCAATCAATCCAGCCAGTTTGTTCAGCTCAAATGGTCCCTTTGGAGTCCAGATACTGACCAACTGGTTCGTCCATCTTGGATCTCCTATCTTTTTACCATCGGTGCCAAGCTTAAGCAGGACACTATTGTTTATTGAGAAATCGCGAGCAGTCACATCCTCTGTATATGCTGTATACTCGGGATCAGCATTTACGTAGGTAGCAGCCAGTGTAACTGTTGTTGATACTGCAGAGTCAACTGCAGCACCTACATTCCAGTAGCTGGTAGTTCCAATATTGCAGTTTTCCGGAGTTGCAATTGTCAGTCTTGACCATAGTGAAGTGCAATCAAATACATTGGAAAGTACAGTATTGGAGATTGTTACTTCATTGCCGGTTAGATCAGTCACATTGGTTGAAGAATAAAATGGACTGGTAGTTCCATAAATACTATCGATAGTACAATGATCAACAAGTATTTTGGTGTCGTCAGTCAATTTATGGGTAATACGGAATACCGGACCCTTTATCTTTGATAGGGTTGAATTGGTCAGGGAGAAGCTACCATAGTAACCTGATGTAGTATTGGTACCAAATACAGGATTGTTATCACCTCCACCACAATTAATGATAATACAATTATCAATAACCGCATTATTAATATTCCTTCCTCCTGATGTTTGAAGTATTACTCCCCTGCCAACATTCTGAATGTTACAGTTTGTAATTTCAATCTCATTGACATTACCGGAAACACGAAGAACATAATTACCTCCTGTGTATTCGATATTATCCATATAGAAACTACCTGTGCTGGTCTGGAAGTTACCTCCGGTTGCACTGATTTGTGGCATGCCGTTGGCAATATTTGCCGGTCGGACAGTTATATCTTTATCACCAATATTGAAAGTGGCGGTAAATACATATGCTGAATCTACAGCCAGGTCAGCAGGTGATAATAATTCAATAATGTCACCGTTTCCAATACGAGTTACCAGATTATTTAAAGTGGCAGGTCCCGGAGGAGTCAATACTTGAGGAACGGTTAATGTCTTGGTAATATTATTACCATAAAAGTCTGTAGCACTAACAACAAATTCTTCACCGGCATAAACAGCTCCAACAGCAGGAGTTTGTGTTACGGTAATTGTTGCTTTATAGACATCGCTGCCAGATGCAAACATTGCAAATAAGTCCGGAACAGTTTCTCCGACTTCTAATCGATAATATGCAGGCAGGTTAGGTGAAATTGAAGAAATCAATGTATCAGAGCTGCGAACAATCAACCAGCCGTCTTCCGGATGCACCAGAATATTGTTAGCATCCAGCCAACCCGTATTGAAATTAACTACTCCACCATTTTTGCAGTTCAGAATTACACCACCCGGTGAAGAAGTTCCGACGTGAGATTTGAAGATATCAATTTCTCCGCCAAAAGCATTAACTACCGGATAGTTTTCTGCGGCTGAACCTCGTCCAATCCTGATGTAATTGGCCTTGCCTTCCCAATAACCGCCATCGAGAACAGTAACAACTGCATCATCGAAATTGCCGTTTGCATCATTACGCATGTTCACATGTCCACCATTTCCAATAGTCAGGCGGTCGGTTGAATCACCTGAGAATATCAGCTTGTCGGCCTGGTAGTAGTTATTCAGCGTAATAACAGCACCGCCATCAAGATGCATTCCAAAGCTATATCCGTTTGAAATCTCGTTTGTGGAGTGGTCCAGTGTACTGGTAACATTGGCATAATGTATTATTTCCCAATTGCCATTAGGAGTGGACCATTCTTCGTAATTGTCAGCATCGTTATAATCTGAACTTACGCTACCATTCCAGTTGTAATCGGTGATGTTTACCCTTGATCCGATGATCCCGGTTACTTCCCGGCCAGCATAAGCAGCATCCAGGAAACTGAAGTCCAGTCCGCCGTTTGTAGTAGGAGCGGTCCATAATTCAGCTGCTGTTCCTGCATATGCTTTCGGAGCAACATCAAAACCGGTTAATGCACAATCTGAAGTAGCTACGCAATTGGTGCAATTAATGGTAACGGTTCCGCTTTTTAAACGATCATTTGACAAACCGAAAATCGTGTTGGAGATTTCCAGGGGTACCGTTGGGGCTGTTCCTTCAACCCTGATCAGATAACCAGAATTATCTGATGAAGGAGAATTATTGATCGAACAATCTGTAATGGTCAGAGCACTTACATTTATTGCATCTCGCCATCTCATTAGCTGATAAGAATTGGAGAATACGGAATTAGAATAGGTAACAACAGGACAGGAGGCTGTTGCATTATCCATAATCATTACTCCATAGGTCCCGATACTGTCAACAACTGAGTTCAGGATGGCGAAGCTTCCAATGTTTACATCACTTGTTTTTGCACGGAATACTCCGCGCAGATTGTGGATATAGACTCCATCAAGAACAAATTCCGTAACATTGCTGGAATTCGCAATATTCATGAGATACCCGTTTGCAATATCTCCTTTTACTTCAACGTCGACGAATTTTAAAATGCCCAATGTTACACCTGCGGCAACATTGAGAGATGATCCTGCCGGATTTAAAACAGCCGGATCACCTGCGCCTTCGGCACTCATGATAACAACTCCTACGCTGATGGTAGTAGAGGTAATATCATACTCCATACCCCTTGCCAGAAGAATGGTATCTCCCTCAGCGTATGTAGGAGATGAAAGGGTGGTTTTGAGTATGCCCGAATCTGTCGATCCGGTAAGATCGACTACGGTCGCATTCAATTGGCCTGATGCAAAAAACAATAGAAGCATTAGGCTTAAAAAGTTGAGTTTTCTTTTCATAGATTAATAGTTTTAATTAGACAAACAGTTATGTAGTGGTATAAATAGTCTTAAATCAAATGCATAAATTCTCCCTTTTGATCCTGTGGATTTTTCCTGTCAGAACCTGGCTAAAGAGTTATTTTTTATCATTGGCAACTCATACAAGTTTTAGTTTTTAATGAATTGTGAATATTGTGATGATCCATCTTCAAAAAGTACCTTGACGACGTATAATCCCTGTTTCAGGTTTGAAATCTCCATGCTGAACTGGTTTCCATTGCAGGTATGATATTTTATCCTTTGTCCGTATAAATTAATTATCTCAAGGTTTTCCATCTTATCCGATGTAACGATTTCAATCATTGAAGATGAGGGGTTTGGATAGATCCTCAATTCATTCTCCGGTTTAATAAGCGTTGTGCCGGTTTTAAACTCTCCTGCCAGTTCATTCAGGTATACTTCCAGGTTGCTGTATCCGCTTTCAAGGATCAGTTTTCCGTCATTGATATCATCTTTATCCAATCCGTTGGCATCTTCCCACTCATCGGGGATGCCATCTTCATCCGTATCAAGAGGAGCCTGGGTGTATAATATTTTTTCATAGATATCCCATGCTGTCCAGGAGGCATCGGCATCGGCAGGTTTCAGGTCATCATCTGCATCAATGATACCTTTCATACTTCCATATACTCCTCCAAAATTGGCATTGCCATTGGTAACTTCTTCAATGATCCGTAAATCGATTTCGTCGCGCACAGGCGATGTGGCCCCGGCATTGAGCAATACCTGCAAATAGGCAAGATCGGCACTGGTAGTAGTAATCGGGTCGACCTCGAAAATCCCGTCGGCGTAATGTTCCGTCGGGCCATTCAATCCCAGCCAGTTATTATTCGTCTTGTCCGGGTTGTCATACATTACATTCCCATCCAGGTACCAGAGTCCATACCCGAATTCGTATTCATTCCCTTCACCGGTAACGGCGGGTCTTCCGCCTGATGGTGAGCAGAAATACTGGCTTGATTTGTTAGTAGTAGTGGCCGGGCCGGGGTTGTAATAATTATTTATCAGGTTTGAATGACAGAAACCACCGTTCTGTTCTATTCCACCTCCATAAAATGCGTCCGGGTTTCCCCAGTTATAGTGAACATTATTGCGATAATCCCAGGTAAGCTGGTAATCGTTGGAGGTGTTCCCGTTCTGCCTGGGCATGCGACTCACATGGTGAGCCAGCAGGTTATGGTGATAAGATGAATGCTCGCCTCCCCACTGGGCGGCATAGCCCCTGTCGCCTTTATCGTGGAATGAATGGTAAAGAGATTCGCTGTTAATACACCACTGGAAGGTGACACTGTCCACATCGGTGATATTCACGTTTTCTTCCAGCGACCAGCTGAATGAACAGTGGTCAAAGATGGCCAGTTTGCCATTGCTAAAGGTCAGGGCCGGGTCATTCTGCTGGATGTCATCACCAACTCTGACGCGCATATGCCTGACAATAATATTGTTGCCGCTGAATTTCAATCCGTACCCTTTCACGCAGATGCCGTCTCCGAGGGCTGTTTGTCCTGCCAGGGTGATATTACTCCTGGTGCAGCTAATGGCTCCCTGGAGGCTGATGGCACCTCCACATTTGAATACGATGGTGATCGGGTCAGATCCTTCAGTCTCAAGTGCAGCACGCAGTGAACCTTTGTACCCTGCGCTGAATTTGTCCTGGCTGTCCTTATTATGGGTTACGTATATTACTCTTCCGCCACGACCACCGGTAGCATATTTGCCATATCCTTCGGCTCCCGGGAAAGCCGGAGTGTCCTGTGCATTTACCTGCAGGACAACTGCAAGAAGAAATACCATTATCTCATAAATCCGCTTCATTTCATTCTGTTTTAATGCCTGTAGGAACTGTTAATAAAGATTTTCTCAACCATGTGTTCATCTGCCCGGGTTACTAACTCAACGATGTAAATACCATCCGGTAAAGAACCAACATCAATGGAGGTTGAATTCACAGATTTCATAACCTGTTTTCCACTGATGCCAATAATCCTTGTGTATTGATTTTCAGGTACGATAAGCCGATCATATTTCAAATAGATACCTGGCTTTCTATTCAGCAGTGTATTCACGGAGGAGGTCGGAAGATCAACGATAGCGCTCAGTGCACCATATTTACCAACGGTCCGGATACCAAAGTCATTTATCGAATAATCAGTGCCGATTGCGAAGCTGGTTTCTTCAGCGAAAGCAACTACACTATCATTTCTAAGTATAACATACCCTCTTGCATCATCCACGGCTGACCAGTATATGGTATTGTTTGCACCGAAAACATTTG
>Ga0116162_10001917_pt1 | contig 13284 bp, 10 predicted proteins | sample AD_UKC105_MetaG_FD_89875 | JGI IMG/M metagenome (GOLD analysis project Ga0116162, IMG submission 89875) | Active sludge microbial communities of municipal wastewater-treating anaerobic digesters from Hong Kong - AD_UKC105_MetaG | ecosystem: Engineered > Bioreactor > Anaerobic > Digestate... | reverse complement strand
GCCCCATGTGAGGGCACAATAGGTGACTCGGCTTAAGGTCTTTGCGCCGCTAATTAAAGACCATTTGTTTTACGCTCTTGACAGCTTTTTTCATAGGTGACGGCAGGCAGTGCCTGCTTTTTGTCCTTTTATGCTCTTGCTTTGTGATGAGCTTCTTGTTAAAAAAACCCTTAGAGTTTCTTGTCCTGTCATTGCGAGGAAAGCATTGCGACTGTCTCGCAATGCCGACGCGGCAATCTCGACTTTTACCGGTAATCTTCATGGAACGCACTTGCTGAAGTGTGGATATTTTATCTGGATTCCGGCTTACAACATGCCGGAATGACGGGTGGGGGTGGGGATGAGTCTTTTGAAAAATGTATAGTTGAGAGTTTGTCATCCTGAGCGCATCGAAGGATCTCGCTTTTGGAGCTTATAGTGATTCTCAAAAACAAACTTGAATACATGCACAAAGGAAATAGCTTTGTGCATGGCACACTATTATGTATTTGTGGTTTCTGATCGAGTTATGAATCTGTTTTTATTATGAGAATTACTATATAATTGAGATTCTTCGGTCGCCGCGCTTTCTCAGAATGACAGAGCAGGGATTTTTCAACAGCCTCCTCCGCGGGTATGACAACAATATGTTTTCCTATACCGCCGGGGCCTATTCGGCCATAAACATTGCGCGGGTCAGAACTGGACGCCGATCTCTACGGAATCTTTCATGGAAAGGCTGATGCGGAACAGGGTGTCGGAAACCTGCGACATCCTTGTCGGCGTATCGTCGAAAGCCTTGCATGATTTCGGGCTAAACCCGGGCGGGCAGTATATGAACACGCTGCCGTCACGTTTCGCTCGGGCATCTATCCTGAAACGGAGCATTTTCTTCCTTGGTTGAAATTTCTGAGCCGCGAGATCGACGCCGCCCTGCGTGAAGTGGAACGTTGTCGCAACAACCTGAGGCTTGTCCGAAACCGGCCTGATGGACAGGATTCTCGATGCGTGCTTCGGGATCTTCCTGAGCGTGATGCCGCCCGTGTGGACGCCGAGGTATTTCTCGGTCCATATCTCGAAAACATGGAACTGCGTGTCTTTGGAAAGCCCGATCTCGCTGAAGTTCAGTTTCAGGTCGCGGTCGCCGTTTTCCCAGTTGAACAGGCCCACGACATCAGAGTTATCGAACGGTTTCCTGAATTTCTTCACGAGCACCGCCGGCGGGCTGTTATGGAACAGGTCCACCGGGACGGCTGCCTCGTCGAGCGGCGGGATAAGCTGCTGCGCGAGCTTGATCGAATCGGCTTTCAGTTTCGCGAGGTTGTCGCTTATGAACAGCGGTCCGCCGGACAGGGCGACAATTGCCGCATGAGATAACACCTCGTCGCGTGTCAGCTTCGTGTCCTCGAATCTGCACATCAGGCAGTCGGGATCGCTGTAGCCCCACGCCCCGTTCATGAAGTAGCGCGTGAAATTGGCGAACGCGGGGTCGAAAGCGCCGGGCGCGCCGGGGTGGCCGAGTATGGCGGCGAGGAAATAGCTGTGCCAGTACGGGCCGGTGTCGCCGGAAACCCTGCTGCCGTTGACGAGCCCGAGCGACATCGCGAGCGGGGTTCCGCAGCCGAGGATGTAAGTGTCGGGACCCGCGGCCTCGCGTATCGTCTCCATCCCGCGGCGGAACGCCTGCGCGCGTGTCGCCGACGGGTCATACCGTTCTCCGTCCAGCGACGCATTGTATAGAAAGTCCAGCTTGAGATATTTATAATCCCAGTCGTTGACGATAGTGTCGAAAGTCTCTCGGAGCCATCTCAGTGCGCCGGGGTGGGTCGTGTCCAGCGGGAACGTTACGCCGAAAGTGTCGCTGTTCGGCCACAGCGTAGTGAGCCGCGGTTTCCCGTTGCGGTGTATGAACCAGTCCGGGTGCTCGCGGAACAGTTTGCTGCGGTTGGTCGCGAAAAACGGGGCGAGCCACAGCCCGGGCTGCATGCCGGCCTCGCGGATTTTCTGATTCATCCATTTGAGGCCGTTCGGGAATTTCTTATTGCATTCGAGCCAGTCGCCGGGCGCGGGCTCGTAGCCGTCGTCGATCTGGAACAGCTCGATCGGCAGCCTGTCTTTCAGCGACTGGGCGGCTTCGAGATTTTCGAGGATCACCTTCTGTGTCATGTGGTTGTAATAGTAATACCAGGAGCACCAGCCGACGGGCGGGTGCGGGAATATTTTTGACTTCGGGACCTGGTTCGGCTCCGCGGCAAGCCTCGCGTACTCGCGCAGCGGCCTGTCATGAGTCGCGTACAGCGGTCCATCGGATTGTGAATCGTCGTCGCAGGAAACGCAGCACGAAGGGGTGATGAGCAGAAGTTTTTCGGAAGCCAGCGTGCCGCCTTTTTTAAGCGGCATGCCCTCGGCGTGGCAGACGGCTCGAAGGTGGTGGAACCTGCCGTCGCCCGATTTGAAATCTATCTGCGACATCTGGTCCGCCGTGGTGATGAACCCGGCGACGAGAGTGCCGCCGAGCGCGGCGTCGTGGATGGCGGAGTAAACCTCGCCGATGAAATGGCCGGGTTCCTTCGGAAGTTTCACTGTCGGGTTGTGGCAGGCATCAAAAATGAAGCGGTGCAGGTTGCGTCCCATCTTCTGCGTCGATGAATAAACATCGCCGCCGCTCCATGTGAGCAGCCCGGCGCGAAGGAACCGGAAGTCGTGTCCGGCTCCGCCGCCGAACAGCGATCCGCCTTCCACCCGGTCGGCTTCGAGCGGAAAAAAATCGACATCGACGATGTCTGCCGCGCCGCCGTTATCGACCGACACCGCGAGGATGAACCCGGGTTCTGCTTCAAGAGGCTCGACGGAAAATTCGAGCGTACAGGGCCTGTTCTTGAAATTGTGTGTTATGTACAGTGTGCCGTTAATCGTGGACTCCAGGCGGGAGATGGCGTCGCTCGTACTGAGCGAGCCGCCCCTGTTCCCGAGCCGGGCGGACGCCGTTGCGCCTTCGATTATCTCCTGTCCCGATTCGACATCCCTTATCCCGAAAATGCCTTTCGACAAATCGTACTCGAAAACAAGGTTTCCAGATTCAATTTTTACGCTCATGTTTTTCTCCCCGGATTGATCTCCCGACCGCGCCCCTGCGGTCGCTATCCCGGATTTCTCACTGAGAAATCCGGAAAACGGTTTTTAACCTGCACTGGTGAGAAATGCAGCTTATATATTTTATAATGTTATTGTCGGAAAGTGAGTACATTTTTACGATGTTTTTTATAGAACGCTTGTTGTTCGCTATTTCGCATCTTTCCTTTTTTGCCGAAATGTGATATTCTCCTAACCGTCTATTAATAGTAAAAACAAGAAAGATGGGGGATATGCAATGGCAAGGTATCTTGTAACCGGAGCCTGTGGATTCACGGGCTCTCATCTTTGTGACATCCTCGAGGAGAAGGGGCTTGATTACAGGGCAACGGATATAGAGCAGGCGAACCGGCAGTGGGTTCCCGCCGCCGCCGAATTTGTGGCGTCGGACCTTACGAAACCCGAAACGCTGAAGCCCGTCCTTGAAGGGATTGATATCGTGTTGCATCCGGCGGCGATCTTCGACTGGATGGCGAGCGAGGAACAGCTTCATGCGGTGAACGTGACCGGAATGGAGAATCTCTGCGCGGCGGCGAAGGCGGCGGGAGTGAAAAGGCTGGTGTCCTGGAGCACGAGCGGCGTGTACGGCGACCAGAAGTTCGATGAGTTGCCGATCCGGGAAGATTATCCGGTCAAGCCGATAGACAAATACAGCATATCTAAAAACAGGCAGGACGAGATAGCGCTGAGATACAACAGGGAAGAGGGGCTGGAGACATCGATAGTCAGGCCGGGCGTCGTGTACGGCCCGCGCTCGAAGTACGGGGCGATGCAGTTCTTCGAATATTTCACGATCATGCCGATCGTGCCGATCCCGGCCAACTTCAATATCTACAAGCTCGGAACGGTGCATGCGAGAGACATCGCGGGGGCGGCGCTGTTCGTATCCGGCAAGCCGGAGGCGGCGGGCCAGATTTACGGCGTCGTGGATTCATCCGAAGTGACGATCCCCGAGTTCTGGCGCTACATCGCGGCGGCTATGAAAAAAGACACGCTGCCGATCTATCTGCCGCCGAGACTGTCCCGCGAGGCGGGACTTGTTGCGGCTGAACTGCTCGAATTCTACGCGAAAAAAGTTTCCAAAAAACGACCGCTGGTCGAGAAGGACCCGATCCGTTTCTTCCCGATGTCTCTGGACGTCAGCAACCAGAAGATCAGGGATCTCGGCTACGAGTTCGAGTATGATGATATCAGGAAAGGCGTGAACGAGACCGTAGACTGGATGCGCGACGAGGGCATGCTGGATGTGGGAATAATAGATTTTATGAAGGAAAAAGTTCTTCCGTAATAAGGCGGATTGATAGTGATTATCCATGAAGCCCCCGCAAGGGGGCTTTTTTCATGCCCGCCGGTTTGGGGAAATGCAGGTTAATAATGGCGAGAAGAATCCGGCATCAGAATGTTTCGATCGTTATGTCGCCGCTTACTGTTGTCACGGATATGAAAATTGAACCGTCGCCGCACTTCAGCTTTGGTTCCCTGTCAGACTCCTCGACAGTTTCAAGCTCGGCATAGGAAGTGTCGATCTTTCCGGAAACGGTTTTGATGCTGTATGTGACATTGCTGTTTTTCGGCAGGATGACGGATATGTTGCCGCCGAGCGATTCGAGTTTCATGCCCGGCGCGGTGATCCCGTCGGAATCATAGTTGATGTTACCGGAATGCGTTTTGACGTGGAGAGTCTCCGGGCAGTCGTAAAGTTCAACGTTCCCGGTGATTGTTTCAATGTCGATCGGGCCGGTTATGTCGCTGACCACAATGTCGCCGCTCACGGTTTTTGCTGACAGTGGTCCGTCCGTCGCGTCGATGTCGATCCCGCCGGAAACGGTTTCGAGCTTCAGGGGTATTCTTCCGGGGACTTTTATATCGTAATCCACGCGACCGGTAATTATCCCGTCGAGGTGCGGCGGCGGCGTGGCGGCGATTTTTATGCGGTCCGCGGGAGCGAGCACGCTTATCCTCGTATCGAGTGATTCACGCCGCGCTGTTTCGAGATCCCGGGCGAACGCCGTCTTCATTGCGTCCAAGTGAATATTCTCATCTTTTGCCGCCCTGATAAAGACGCTTCCCTTTGTTTCAAAAATGTCCAGGGTTTTATCTGCAACCCAGTCGAAGGTCTGTCTGTAATCGGAAGTGAATCGTTCAAGCCCGTCGATTTCGCTGCAAAAACACGCAAGCGCGGTCAATGCCACTATCAGCAGCGCGAACACCGGTATCCTGCGGTTGAAATACAGCAATCCTGTTTACCTCACCTGTATTAGTTTAGCAGACAAGATGAAAAAAATTAATGGCAATGGGACGATGAATCAAATGCGCTGCAAACTAATTCCGAATATCGACTAAACGAGAGAATGCGGATAAAATGGAGAACAGGGAAGTTAACCGGGAACAAAGCACGAATAAAGAAGTGTCGCGTTTAAGCGCGGATCGGAGCGTCGTTATGGAAATCAGGGCGATGAAAATTGATGATTACGATTCGGTGGTGGATGTATGGAAACGCGCGGGGATAGACTACAGGCCGGGCGGGCGGGAGAGCCTGGATTCGATGAAAAGGCAGATGAAGGCGTTCGGCGGTCTCATGCTGGTGGCGGAAGATGAAGGCAGGGTGATAGGGGTCGCGCTCGGGAGTCATGACTGTCGCAAGGGATGGATAAACAGGCTTGCGGTGGTACCGGAGATGCGAAGGAAAGGCGTTGCGAACATGCTGCTGGCCCGGCTTGAAGAGGAATTCGCGGCCTGCGGAATCGGGGTGGTGGCCGCGCTGGTTTCGGAGGACAACATGCGGTCCGCGCGGATGTTCAAGAACTCCGGGTTCAAGCTCATGAAAGATATAAACTATTTCTCGAAACGGCAGAGCGCGGATATCTGATCGCGGGCAACGGGCTGTTTCTGTTATAATCCGGCAGGATAATTTGACGGGCGATAAGACATGAAGTGCAACTGGATTGGTAAAAATGTGACTGAGCGGCTGCCGGAAGGCAGGTTTTTCAGCCTGCTGATGTATCCGGTGTACAGCATGAGCGGCGATTACAAGCGTGAGTTGTGCGAACTGTCGGGAATCCCGATGCTCGACATAAAAGTGAGGGTGCGCACCGGCGGTTTTTTCCTGCTCGAGCGCGGGACGAAAGAAGAGCTCACGGCCAGGGCGGGCAGGCTGAATTCGAACGGTTACAGGTGCAGATTGTTCGACGAGGCCGCGCAGTACGAAGTGCCGGAAGCGATAGATACCGGGCTTGGCGACATCAGGCCGGACAGCATAGTGTTTTTCGACGAGGCCGTGAACGTGGCGCTGGAGATAGCGCCGGACGACCGTGTGCTGATTGTCACCGGCAGGGTTGAGATCGTGTCAACGGTATCTACCAACACCCAGGATAACGTAGTGGGATATCCCGGGTTCGGGCTCGGCGGGCTCGGCGGGATGCGGGTCGGCATGCAGGGGATGAGAATGCCCGCGCGGGCATCTTCGAGCCGGAAAGCGAAAAAGGTCGGCGTTGTCGATATCTACAACATGACCCGCGGGCAGTGCGCGCGGATCACCGAGCGGGCTTTTGATTTCCGGGATTATTTCAGCGGCGACGCGGATTACAGCTTCCTGGTCAATTGCCGTAAAATGATAGACGGGATTAAAAAGTTCGCCGCCGGCACGGTGGTTGACGATTGCTATGAAGAGACATCACTTCCGCTCGGAGTGTCCGACACTGAGAAGCACAGCAGCCAGTCGGGCGACATGTTCGGCATTTCATCATCGAGAACCGTTACCCGCAGCGACATGAGCAGGTTTAACCAGTATTCGAAGTTCCGCTGCATTATCCAGACAATCGACGGGTAGGCCGCTTCGCGTTTTCCGGGCTCAGTCGTATTTTTTTCGTTCTGAACTCCAGGATTTCCGGTCGGTAAAATATATTTCGATCTGAAGATCTATTTCATCGAGGTCCAGCCGTTCGTTGGTGAAAAGTTCGCTGTCGCTCGTAAATGTGTTCTGGAAGAAATAGGTATCCTCTACCATCTCGACGAAAAAAGCGTCGAGTTCCACGCAATCGTTCCACGGCGCTTCCGGCAGCTCGGTCGTTATGTCGTACATCGCTTCCGATAACTCCACGGCTTTTTCCTTGAGTTGCTTTTCGTTTATCTTCATTTCTTTGTAACTCTTGAAGAGCTGTTTAAGTTCGATCATTTTTGAATGCAGCAGAGATGCGATCTCGTCGCTCTGTTCGAGGTATTCATTGCGCGGCAGCCCGGAGTATCCCATCGCCTGGAACCGGGGCAGCAGCGCGTTCATATTGTATTCATAGGAGGGTTTCGAGCCTTCCGCCCAGTACAGGCGTCCGACCCACCATTCCGGGTCTTTCTTGAAAGTGTTCTGCGCTGCGTATGCTCGTATGACTATCCGGTCCGCGCTTCTTCGATGCACGAAGCCTCTTTGCGAGCGCCAGAATTCATAGATTTCCGTCAATGCGCTCTCGATAGCCGATTCCTGCGCATCGCTGCCGATTTCTATCCAGATCTCGACCTTTGTCTCGTGTTTCGAGTCTTCAACTTTCTGATCGAGAAGCGAGATGCCTTTCGGGACAGGTGTTGCGGGCAGCGCGGGAGCCGTGCCGGAGCCTGTGCCGCAGCCCCGGATCAGAAGAAACGCTACGATTGCTACCAGCAGCGCGGCGGCGGCGGGCGCTATATATTTCAGTTTTCCAGCCGGCAGAGAAGGCTTATTGTTGACAGGCAGTTTTTGAGTGAATCCGGCAAGAGCGGCGCGAAGCCGCTCGATTATCGAAGGCCGTGATACCGATTCCGCTTTTTTTGAAAATTCCGGCCACTGTGACTCCGGCTGGACAGGTTTTTTGACGGTGAGCTCTTTATGTGCGGACGGCTTTGCGGTTTTTTTTACAGGCGCACGGGCCGGAGGTTCCGCTTGCGCCGGCGGATGGGATTCGGGTTTCGGCGCGGTCGAATCGGGGACCCGCATTCCGCATCCTGTGCAGAACTTTTTCCCCGGGTCGAGTTCTTTTCCGCATTTAGCGCATTTCATCGAAAACAATCCTTTTGCCGGCACGATGCAAAACACCGGGATAATAAATTATAGCGGAAGCTATGCGGACTGTCGAAGCCCCGGCGCGTACAAATAATCGAGTTGTTATGCTATAATCACCGTTATCTGAAATTCAGGCGCAATTTGCAGGCAGGAGAAAGGAGCCCGATTTGAAGAACGGGTTGAAAGTGCTTTTCGCCGCATCGGAAGTGTCGCCTTTCGCAAAAGTAGGCGGGTTGGCCGATGTTGCGGGATCGCTTCCCGCGGCGTTGAACAGGCTGGGCTGCGATGTCCGTGTATTTGCGCCGCTGTATAACTGCGTCGGTCGAAAAGAAGAGATGGAGAAAGTGACGGGCGATTTTTCGGTCCGCGTCGCCGGAACCCGGTTCGAGGTATCGCTGAAGATGTTGAAGCGCGACGGGGTGATACATTACTTCGCCGATATTCCGGGGCTGTTCGACCGCGACGAGATTTACGGGTGTGCCGACGATGTTGAACGCTGGATAGCGTTCTGCCACGCGGCTCTTGTCTCGTTACAGCATCTCGGCTGGAAGCCCGAAATAGCGCACTGCAACGACTGGCAGACCGCGCTTCTGCCCGCGCTGCTCAAAACAACACTTGCCACGGATCCTTTTTACGGCAGCATCGCATCTGTTTTTACTATTCACAATCTAGCCTACCAGGGTGTTGTGCATGACAAATACGTCGAGGCGGCGGGGTTGCCACGCACCGCTTTCGACATGAACACGATGGAGTTTTACGGCGGACTGAATTTCATGAAGACGGGGATAACCTATGCAGATGCCGTCAACACCGTCAGCCCGGGTTATCGGCGCGAGATACTTACGCCGCGATACGGAGAGAGGCTGAATGAACATCTTGCGGCTAACTCGCACAAGCTGTATGGAATACTCAATGGCATTGACGAGAAGGAGTTCGACCCGTCGAAAGACAGGCGGATCGAGAAAAGATACGCGGCAAACCGTTTGTCGGGCAAGGAGAAGAACCGGCAGTGGCTGCGCGAGCGGCTGGGGCTGGAACGTGAGCCGAAGGGCAGGGTGCCGCTTGCCGGGATGGTGACACGGGTGACGGACCAGAAGGGATTTGATATCCTCGGCGGCGCGATAAAGGAGATGATGGGCTGCGGGATGCAGATTGTGGTTCTTGGGGAGGGAGATCCGAAATACGAGAAGATGCTGCGGTCGGCTCAAGAGAAGTGGCCGGGGGAAATGTCGTTCGTGAACTCGTTCGACCCGGTGCTTGCGCAGAGGATCTACGCGGGCAGCGACATGTTTCTCATGCCGTCGAAGTTCGAGCCGTGCGGGCTGGGACAGATGATCGCGCTGCGATACGGCACGCTTCCGGTGGCGCGTGCGGTCGGCGGGCTTGCGGATACGATCGTGGATTACAGTTCACGCCCCGATCACGGTACGGGTTTCCTTTTCGACGATTACAGCGCGGCGGGGCTGATGTCGGCGGTGCTGCGGGCGGTGGCTGTTTATCAGGATCGCGCGGAATGGCGCCGGATCGTCGGAAACGCGATGCATGCGGATTTCTCCTGGGACCGTTCTTCGGGTGAGTATTACGATCTCTACCACAAGGCGCTGGAAAACTCGTCGCGCCGCTGATTCATGATGTGCGGAACATGGCTTTGCGGATCAAATCATGATTTAACCCGGATTTCTCACAGAGAAATCCGGAAAATCGCGATAACACCTGTCCTACTGCACCGGGTGGCATGCACAAGCTTTGCTCTGTGCATGAATCAGCCTGCGATGGTGAGAAATGCAGGTTATAGCGATTCTCAAAAATAAACTTGAATACATGCACAAAGGAAATAGCTTTGTGCATGGCACACTACCTTTGTATTTGTGATTTCTGATCGAGTTGTGAATCTGTTTTTATTATGAGAATATAATCACTTCAACATTTCAATAAAGCTTAAATCACCTTCGATTTTATGTTGTTTTTCCCGTTCTTTTTCACATCGTACATAACAGCATCGGCTTCACTTATCATTTCATTCACGGATTTAGGAGCTCTGTAAAATGTTGCTATTCCTATGCTGAAAGTCACAGGCCAGCCGTTTGTAACCATCGCGTCTATAAGGTTCTCACGGATGCGCTCCATTACTTTCGTTGCTCCTTTTTCGTCTGTTTCCGGTAAAAGCAAAATGAATTCATCGCCGCCTATCCGTGCCGGGATGTCTATTTTTCTAAGGTTTTTCTGAATCAATTCGGAAACCAGCTTAAGAACCAGATCGCCTGTGCTGTGTCCTTTCGTGTCGTTCACCGTCTTGAAATTGTCCAGGTCCAGGAACGCAATTGAAAGAGGGTGTTTGTGCCTGACGGTTCTTTCCAGTTCCAGCCCGGCAAGCTCATAGAACGACCTGGTGTTTTCTACCCCTGTCAGCGGGTCGGTTCTTGCCATGTCTTTTTCAAGATCCCATCCTGTTTTTGCCCATGACACCAGGAAGGTGAATATCATGAAAAACGACAACCTTACGAAACCGTTCCAGTAAGGGATCAGGACATTGGAATAACCGGCTGTTGTCAACAAATCCGATGCTATCCAGATCCCCGCGCCAGTGACACATAAAACAAACCCCGTCGTCCTGTTGATAAACCATGTTGCTGCAAGTATCGGAAGCAGGTAGAAAATTGAAAAGGATAGTTCCGCGCCTGTGATGTAGTCCGTAACACCAATAAAAAACAAAGACAGCAGGCAGAAAAAAAAGATTCCGAAACGCGATATTCTTGAAGTGTTTTCCATCTGCAAATCGTCCTTGTTTTCTTCAAATTCACTTTTCATTAGTTGAAAGCATGACAGGGCTAACTCGACACTATGCTCTACCGGTTCTTTATCTCAAAGGTTGTCATTACGCCGAGGTGGTCGGAAGGGTACAGCCCGTCTGCGTCGTGGTTCTTGAAACACACTACTGAATCGGTGATCCGCACCCTGTCTTTCATGGCGTCCGGGATTTTAACGAACACATAATCAATCCTTTTTCGAAAGACCTGGACAGCGTTATCTTTTGACAGAATAACCGGAGAGGTGTTCCCGACGTCCGGGGTCCTGTCTCCGTAAAGATATTTGAAGGTGTCGATGAAACCGTTTTCCATGAAATTGCCTATGGCGCTCGATGAATCTATCGCGTTCATGTCGCCGGTGAGAAATGTCAGGAACCCTTTGTTAATCTTTTTCTGAAGTTTCGTGATTTTGTCCGCCTGCAGGAACCTGCCGGAATCTTCGCAGCGGTGATGCAGGTGCGTGTTGAACATGTCTATCTTGATATCGTCGGAAACCCCGATGCGGGCGAAAAGCGCGGGCCGCCCGTATTCGAGATCGATCGAGCTTTTGCGTTCTATCGGCATCCTGCTGAAAATTGCTATTCCCTCTCCGTTGAACATCTCCGCGCCGTATTTCAGCCGTTCATGCAGGTTGTATTTCAGCGCGGGGTTTCTTTCCTCGATGAGTTTCATGAGGACTCGCGATTGTTTAACTCCTATCTCGACTTCCTGGAGCCCGATTACATCGGGCGAGAGCCTGACGATTTCATCGGCGATGAGTGGGAACCTGTCCTCCCAGAAATCCGAGTTATGACGGAGATTGATGGTCATGATTTTGAGAGTTGTCGTGTCCGCGGCCTGCGAATTTTGTGAAGAGGCGGTGAAAAGAAGCAGTACGGCGAATAAAACGAGGAGATATTTTTTCATGGTTGGAACCCTCAGATGTTGAATTCCGCGGCGAGAAAAGTGTGGTCCGACGGCTTTGGCAGCGTGCGCGGGTGCGTGTCTATCCGGCAGCCGATGGATTTTTCCGCCAGCGGTTGTGTCGCGAGAATATGGTCGATTCGCCACCCGAGACCGCGTTTGAGCGCGTTCGGAAGACGGTAATCCCAGAATGTGTATTGCCCCGGCTCCGGCGTGTGCTTTCGAAAGATGTCGGTGAATCCCCAGTCTACGACTTTCTGAAATTCAGCCTGCTCGTCGGGGTGGAACCCGCAGTGGCCGGCAAGCCCCTCGGGATCGTGAACATCGATGGCCTCGGGCGCGACATTCATGTCGCCCGTCCACACGATCGGCTCGCCGGGTGTATGGTGTTTTTCAAGATAAGCTTTCAGCCGTCGCATCCATTCGAGTTTGTAGTCGAACTTTTCCGAGCCCGGCTCGAATCCCTGCGGCACGTAGCTGTTGATTATCCTGATCCCGTGGAATGTGCCCGCTATGAGCCGCGCCTGCTCGGGCTCTTCGGCCCCGTCGCCGAATCCGTATTTCACCGATTCAAGCGGCCCGCGGCTCAGGATCGCAACGCCGTTGTAGCTTTTCTGCCCGAAAAACGCGGCGTTGTATCCCGCTTCCTCGAAGGCGGCAACGGGAAAATCTTTGTCCTGGCACTTGGTTTCCTGCACGCAAAGCACATCCGGGGCTTCTTTTTCAAGCCAGTCCAGAATAATGCCCGCTCTGGTTCTGATGGAATTTGCATTGAAAGTCGCGATCCTGAACTTTTCCATGAAACTATTCTACACGCGACGGGGCAGTTGATCCAGAACCCGGCATGAATCGTTATCGGCGGCACGGCGAAACCGTTTAATCTGGATATCTCACAGAGAAATCCGGAAAACCGCGATAAGGCCAATCCTGCTGCGACGGGTGGCATGCACAAGCTTTGCTCTGTGCATGAATCAGCAAAAATCGGTCGGGATCGGTCACATACGCAACAGTATGCTCCCTCACCACTCACTTGCTGTTCCTTGTATTATCAGCCTTATCACGATTTTTAACCTGCACCGGTGAGAAACGCAAGTTAAGCGCAAAGCGATGTTCCCGGCAATCCGAGGCTGTTGAAAAAGTCGGGATTGCCGCGTCGCGCATTGCAAGACAGTTGCAACACTGCTTCTCGCAATGACAGACCAAAAGATACATTAAGGTGTTTTGAGCATAAACCATTAACGAAGAAAGTACATAAGAGGACAAGAAGCGACTGGTAGCCGCATCGCAATGACAGAACAAATAGTATTAAAATATATTCCTGAAAACAGACTGCCTACGAAGCTGGAACGTAAAAGGACAAAAAGCAGGCGGTGCCTGCTGTCGTCATTCTCGACGGAGATCGGGAATCCAGGGGGGCCAGGACGGCCAGGGGTT
>Ga0116162_10001912_pt1 | contig 13300 bp, 13 predicted proteins | sample AD_UKC105_MetaG_FD_89875 | JGI IMG/M metagenome (GOLD analysis project Ga0116162, IMG submission 89875) | Active sludge microbial communities of municipal wastewater-treating anaerobic digesters from Hong Kong - AD_UKC105_MetaG | ecosystem: Engineered > Bioreactor > Anaerobic > Digestate... | reverse complement strand
CAGGCGGCTTGAGCAGCATGCGCCTGGATTTGACGTCGATATCGTGGAAGGAGATGGGTAGGTGGGACTCTATTTTGTTAGTTGGGTGTATAGATTAGGAACCTTGGGATAGACAAAGTTTGGACTTGCTTCTGGGTTTTTAGGACTAACTGGCGACTTTAGGTAGACTTTTTGCATTGAGGATATACCGCATATCAATGCATTATTTTGTCTATATTAGTTGAAATTACAAAGCAGCTAGTTTGCACCTTTACGAGCAGACTTTTGGATTCCAACCAGATCACTTACTCGCCAGTTACCGTCTGATAGGATGTATTCATCCTCAGGAATCATTTCATACTCCTGATCGTCGCTTGACAACTGTTCTGAAGACGCCTCCTTGCGCAACCATCGCTTTTGCTTTCCCCTTGAGAAATAGTGTAGATTTAAGATGTTAGTTGGCTTACGCTAATAACATGTATTCGAGAAGTATTAGTAATTGGATGGAAGGAGTTGAGATGCCCGGCAAGAAAACTGTTCCGGTGAAACCGCACAAAAGGAGTACGCCATCAGCACCTCCACATGATGGCCCCGGGAAGAAGCCCGGTCCGAAGAATGTTCCCGTGAAACAGCATAAGCGATCAAGGCCCAAGTCGGATTAGCTTTATTGCCAAGGTTACTTCTCAAGCATTCTTGAGTGGGCTTGTTCTTTGTAATATCGAGCAACATCCTTATTGAACTTCACATACTGCTCTAATATGGAAAAAGCTTCTGGGATAACTTCTTGGATAGGATTCTCAAATCGAAGTTCGCGTTCTACCCGGATTTTCCGCTTCGCTCGTCTACCATAGTAGAAATTCTTCCATATCAGTTCGTCGTAACCGGGAAGCCTCCCTTTGATGACTTCTTCCAGGTAACCACCGCTTATCCTATAGCAATGGCGATACTTCTTCCAGCAAGGATCTATTAGACGCTTGATATCACTGGAGTAGAAAGAACGATGCTTCCCTTCATTATCCTTGAAAGCCAATGCTCTGATGAAATAGCACCACTTTCGTATGTACCATACTGTTCGGTCTAGCATTTGAAGAGCATCCATTGATTGCGTCATGGGTCTATCCAGATATCTGTTGGTACCGTAGTGACTGAGGTAACCTACATACTCTTCTACATCTTCAGGGAAATCGAAGGGCAAGTCGGGGATACTTCTGACTCGAAGAAGCGCTTCGGTAAGATTATGGTTTATCTCTTTAGCAGATACAAAGTTATAAATCAGAATGGCCTTCAGATACTTTTCTAATGCTTGCTCTGCCAGCCATAGGAATTGCTGCGTACACTTCAGTCTGTATACTGCTCGTGCGGCAATGTAGTCCTTGTCTGCTTGGTTTCTGAAAGACTGTTTCGCACAGCTGTTTAGAGCGACCATTTCGTCATCTGTTAGCTTCTCCAGAGCGAAATGAGTCGGATGTTGTCCTCGGTGACTTTCGCGACCATCTTTAAGCTTCATAGACTCATGAATCTTCCCTGATCCTTTAGCCATAGTGTTGCTTGCTGGTAATCTGGCAGGCAGGATGCTATGAGGCTCCAGAACTCACTGGAATGATTCCTGTGTCTCAGATGGCATAACTCATGGACTACGACATATTCCAGAACCGGTTTAGGGACCATGGACAGCAACCAGTTAATCCTTATGCTTCCATCCTTTCCACAGCTGCCCCAGCGTGTCTTCAGCATGCTGATCTTCACTGGACCAGGGCCTACACTCAGCTTAGGGGCATAGTAGTCGATCAGATCTCTAACTTCATCCTTCAACCTGTGTCTGAGCCACTTCTCCAGAGCAGCCTTTACCTCTGCGTCTGTTGCTTCCCTGGGCTTTTCTACAAGAAAGCCGTTTCGGTAGTGAATTCTGATCCCTTCAAAGTCTCCGGTGGTAACTCTCAACCTCATGTTGCGTCCGTGAAAGGGAATCTTGGCTCCGGTCACGAACCTGTCAGGCCATCTGAACCGTGTCTGCTCTTCATGCTCGATCATTCCCTCTACCTTGCGGTAGATCCATTCTCGCTTCCTAATGACAAATTTGTCAATTTTGACTTGGGGGTATCCGTTGGGAGCAACAGCTTCAACGAGATCAGGTGTTACCCGGATACTTAGTCGTCTAGCCTTTTTGGAGAAACGAATAGAATAGGGGATCTCTGTGGATCCTACTGTAAGCACAGGCATCAGCAGGTCTTTGCTAAGTGGAATCTCATATAGAACTTCCCTTGTTATCAAACCCAACCGTGGTTCCCAGGCTTTCCAACAGGCTCATAAATCCAGCTCATTCGCAAGAAGCTTGATATTCTCATTGAGATGAAAGTGGTCTGGCTCATGTTTCAATGCTCGGACACGAATCTGGAAACCAGGATCAGCTGGATTATCGGCATCGAAAAGAATCAAGCCTATTCCCGATATGCAACAAAGAGCATCAAGACGCTCTAGGTCACTTGTTGGAGAACTCTCTGGGACAACGAGATAGGATCGGTGAGAGAACAACTTGTAAGCGCATGCTTGACCATAGGCAGTAATCAGTTGGCGAGTATCTAACTTTATCTCCGCACTTGTCACCTCTATGGGTTTTGGGATGATGTCCCAAGCTCTTGAGCAGTAGATACCAACAACATCTGGGGTGCCCCATTTCCCGCCAAGTTTAGCGCCACCGAGAGGAATGGCCTTTGTACACTCATTAAGCTGGTTAACCAGGAAGTCAGTGAAGGGTTCGTAAAACTGCGACTCCTTGACTCGCTTAATTTCCACCTCAGTAGGAGACTCCACAACGGTTTCAGCATCAGGTTCTCTCTCCCTGAAACGAGTCAGCCTGAATAAGCCTCGTTCTGGCTTGTAGACCTGCTCAGGGAATCTAATGTGCAGGTCCCATACTGCTCCTCTGAAAGTACCAAGCAGAGGATCTTCTTTCGGAAACTCCCTTGCAACTGCAGAGACAAGATCAGAGTACCGAACACCTCCATCGTTCTCTGCCAATATCTTCAGAGCAACCTTGGTGAATCGATCTTTTTTAGTCATTGCTCCTCCTTGCGATGCTGTGACACAGACCAAGAAATGCTCTGCTTACAATCACCGATTAGCCTACCTTCACATAGAATCGGAGAGCAAACTCTTCCACCTTATGGGGAAGGGGCATGAGCTTCTTGGCGTCCTTCAGCCCTGCTTCATGAGCCATGGCCCTGACTTTTTGTCTTAATGACTTCTTTAGCTGAGACTTCATGTGCCAGCCCACAGGAGCTTCAGCATCTGAAGAATAGAGTTCATCGATGTCTTCAGCCAGTTCACGGATCCAGTCCATCAAGGTCTTACCTTCACCATGCTCACCTGTCTCTGTTTCTGTGTCATCAGTCTCGTCCTTCAGATACTCCTGCAGCAGACGGTAGACACCATATGCCTTCTCATTCATTCCTGAAGACCTGTATGACTGCTCTTCTTTCCGTACTCCAGTTAGCACTTCATCAAGACTACCCAGGGCTTCAGCAGCATCAACCTGACGGGCCTCGAGTTGATGCAGTATCTCCATTACCCTTGCGGAGAACTTCTCGTATCGCAGAGGGTTCTCGGCAGTCTTTTCACGCAGGACCTTAGTCAGTTCGGATCCCCTGCGTATAGCTGCAGCGTTCAGATCCTGGGTTGATTCACCAATGATCTCCTGGGGTTGGAGTTCTGCCAGTGTTCTCAGCTTTATGATGGAGACCATTCCAGAGACTTCAAGATACTCCCTGAGCATTTCTCTGACCTTGGCGCTGTACTTCCGCAGGTCGAAGTCTTCACCAGGCTCAAAGCGTAGTTTCCCGTATGCCATGAATGCCGCGATCCATTTCATGTAATCTGTGTAGTCAAGTATGAATGGGTCTGGGCTGAGGGACTCGTAGGCTTTCAGGAAAGCAGTTGCCCTACCCTTGAATGTATACCATTCATCCTCTCCCGACAGCGATGCCAGCATGGTGTCCATTTCAGCCTTAACATTGCCAGAGCCTGGCTTTACCGCTGTAGTGAGCTTTGACAGGTCCTGATATGCTGCAGCAAGACGGTCCCTCTCAGCCTTGATGTCTACCATGGCACTGGCGATGTCAGGTTCGTGGTATGAAGCAAGAGCTTCCTTCAGATACCTGGTAACTCCGATGTAGTCCACGATAAGTCCGTAATCCTTGTGGTCTCCATACACCCGGTTCGTTCTGGCGATTGCCTGCAGCAGGTTGTGGTCCTTGAGAGGGCTGTCCAGGTACATGGTGTTCTCTACAGGGGCGTCGAATCCCGTCAGGAGCTTATTGCAGACGATCAGGAATTTCAAATCACCTTTTGGGTCCTTAAATCTTGATATGACATCCTTCTCTGCCTGACCTTCGGTCTTGTATCTGGCAAGATCTTCCCGTATTTCGTTCACCCAGGTATCCTCACTGGGCTTGCCGTCTTCCTGATTAGTGGAGTAGACAGGAGCACTCATAGAGGTAGCCATGGCAACTGCTTCTGTTTCAGGCATTCCCTGTCGCATCAGGTCCTGTGTAATTACCTCGTCCAGTGCTCTCTTGTAGAGGATGATGGCTTCCCGGTCTATTGCAACTATTTGGGCTTTGTACCCGTCCGGTTCAACACGTGCCTTGTAGTGAGTCCAGATATCTTCTGCAATGGTCTTGATCCTCCTGGGATGCTTGGCAAGGATGGCTACCGTTACACTCTTCTGCTTCAGTTCCGAGAGGTTGTCCTCATGCAGGTCGCTGAACCAGTTATCGAACTGCATGTCCAGGTGCTTCTCGTCCACCTGCCATTCAGCCTTGCGGCTGGTGTAGCGGACAGGGACTGTGGCTCCATCAGCAACGGCATTATCAATGGAATACTTATCCAGGTATCCTTCACCCCGCACACCGAAGTTGGCATAGGTGTTTAGGTCATTCTTCTTCACGGGTGTTCCGGTGAAACCGAAGAACCAGGCATCAGGCAGTGTTGCGCGGAGGAACGCACCGAGATCCTTCTCCTGTGTACGGTGGCATTCATCCACGAGAACAATCCAGTTGGAGCTGTCTGGAACTGGATTCCTTGAGCCCTCGAACTTGAAGATTGTGGACAGAAGTGTAAGACCGACAGTACCTGAGTGCTCATAGTCATGGAGATCTCGCACAGACTTCATCTGAACCGGATTGGGAAGACCGCAGGCAACAAAGGTCTTGGATATCTGATCATCAAGATCTATTCTGTCTGTCAGCACAAGGATGTTGGGGCTGGCTAGGGCTGGATCTGAGATAGTCCGGTGGCTCTTCAGCTTCAAGGCAGTGAATACCATGGTGAGAGACTTACCGCTGCCCTGTGTGTGCCAGATGAGACCTCTACGGTGTTTACCCTCTATAAAACGATCAACGAGCTTGTTGACGGCTCTGTACTGCTGATACCGGCACATCTTTTTTACAGTATTGCCGTCCCTGGTCTCGAACACAATGAAGTGGGCAAGGATGTCCAGTAGTCGGGATGGTTCCAGAAGGCAGTAGAGGGCCTTGTCCAGTGGTGAATTGAAATCTCCTTCAGCCTTGGGCCAGGGATCCTTCCAGACGCTCCAGAACTCAGAAGGAGCACTTGTAGTACCGTAGAGAGTACGTTCCCCATCAGTAACAATGTTGAACAGGTTGGAGTAGAAGAGTCGGGGAATATCTCTCTCATACTGCTTGATCTGTTCGAAGCCCTGCGAAACCTTGTCTCCCACAGCAATTGGACTCTTGGCTTCGATGACTATCAGAGGGATACCGTTCACATAGACGACTACATCAGGCTTGCGGGAGCTTTGAGCTTTTACGAAGAGTTGATTGGTTACAGTGAATCTGTTCCTGGATATATCCTTGAAGTTGATAAGATGGATGGTCTGCTTGGTGGATGATCCGGGAACCGTTCTGCTGTAGTCGCCACGCAGACGGGACATCCAAGTCTGGTTGTCAGTCACATTCAGCATGTCCAGGTAAACAGTACGAGCTGTATCCATGTCTATATCATTGATCTCAGAGATGGCAGAGATGAATTCATCCCTAAGGAGGACTTGGTTCAGGCCGTCACGGGCTAGTTCGTTCTTTGTGGGATGGAGCCATGAATACCCCAGTGCCTTAAGACCATCAATGCAGGGTTTTTCGGCGAGGGTGTATTCGCAGGGAGTGGACATCAGACTGCCACCCTTACCTTGCCGGTGAGGAGATCTTGCATGAGGCCTTTCTTCAGGTCCAGTTTCACTTCTAAGCTGCTTTCTGCAGCTCTCTCTGAGTTTTCCAAGACATCAAGTGTCTCGACAATGTTATCCTGCTCAGGAATGGAGGGCAGGGGAACAGTAATGGTTTTCAGTCGCTTCAACATAAGCTCTTTAAAGGTCGAACCTGTTGATTCAATTCTTGCTTGTTCTCGTGCGTTTTGTCCATTGAGAGCCCAGTAGAGAAATCTAGAGCGAAGTCGATCCCCTGAGCGAATCAATGCTGTGCCTCTTGATAGGTTTGCACCCTCGAGGGTTTCAGGTATCTGGAGAACCTTGCCAATTTCTCCTCTGAGTGCGTAGATAACATCACCGACGCTTACCTTTGTTCTTGCGTAATTTGCTGCAATAGATGGATGTGTGCACAGCATTCCTTCGGCTGAGAGTTGATTCCCCTTCATGTCGGTAACGCGAACATAGGGAACACCATCTGGTATATGAGGTCCAGCTTGGACAATACCGTAGGTAATAGGAGCGTCAGAAGAAACAGCTTCACTAAGCTTAACTGCTTCCCAGCTTTCCGGAATCTCCCCAATCTCCGTCTTCTTGAACTTCGTATGCCCAATCCCCCTGGTCAGAAGCTCCTGCATGAGCCCCTGCTTGACCTTCTTTGTCTGCTCGATGGTTTCCCGGGTGGCCTGAATGGTTTCGTCTACGCTGGAGAGGATGGCAGCGATCTTTTTTTGCTCGGGGAGGGGGGGGAGGAGGACTTGTTCAGACCGAAGCATCCTTAGGCTTATGTTCCTGAGTCCTGTTGAGCCTTGGACTGATTGAGAGATTGATTTCTGTATTCGATTACCGGAAAGCAGTCTATATAGGAATTCCGGGGTAAGTTGATTCGAGTCAAGAGACTCAATCCCAACAAGGAAGGAAGCGAAGAGAAAATCAGTGTCTTCCGACATGAAAACACAGTTTCCTACTCTGTCAGGATTACCGTTTGATCCAACCATTATGCTCCAACCTTTTTGAGCTAAGTGTTTGGATCTCTTTTTGTAGTTAACATCATTAATGTAAAGAATGTCAGTTAGGTCAAGCGATTGCTGAATGTTAGGTATCCTTAGTACTGGCACTGAATCAGAGGTCGGCTCATGAGACTCCTGAGATCTGCTCCATGTAAGTCCCCTGTTGACCTTAGCGATACGGTTTAAATCAACTTTTCCCCACCCTTCAGGAACGGTCATAACCTAGCTCCTTCAGGAAGGCTTCCATCTTCGCTTCAGCTTCGTTCCTCTTCACCGTCAGTTCCTTGAGCTTCTTGTACTCCTCGGCAACATCAATCTGCTCTTCGGGCTCTGTGCTGTCCACATACCTGGCAATGTTAAGGTTCCAGTCGTTGCCCTTAATCTCGTCAAGGTCTACTATGCGAGAGAATCGCTCCTCATCCTTGTATGCCTTGAATGCTTCCACCAGTCTGGTCACATTCTCATCTGACAGGCTGTTTTGGTTTTTCCCAGGGACCATTTCTTCAGCACCATGAACGAAGAGAACCTTTCCCCTACGATCAGCAGGTTTGTCCTTGTTGATGATTATGACACAGGCAGGAATACCAGTTCCGTAGAAGAGGTTCGGTGCAAGCCCTATGACTGCTTCTATCAGATCATCCTTAAGGATTCCCTCTCTGATCCTACCCTCAGCTCCTCCCCGAAAAAGAATACCATGGGGGAGGACTACTCCAAGCTTGCCCTCCGGCTTAAGGCTGGCGATCATGTGCTGGACGAATGCCAGGTCTCCATAGCTCTTGGGTGGGCATCCATACTTGTCTCTGCTGTATGGATCTCCTGCATTCCAGACTTCCATACCCCAGCTCTTCAGGGAGAATGGAGGATTGGCCAGCACACGGTCAAATCTCTTGATGCTCTTGCTGCCCTGGAGATGCCTTGGATTCCTGAGCGTATCTCCCTTGAGAACTTCTGCGTCATCTATCCCATGGAGGAAGAGATTCATCTTGCAGATGGCCCAGGTATTCAGGTTAATCTCCTGGCCATACAGGCTGACCGATCTGGGATTGAGTCCGTTCCTCTCCATGTAGTGAACTGACTCAAGGAGCATACCTCCTGAACCACAGGTGGGGTCATAGATGCTCATGTTATCCTGAGGCTGCAGACACTCAACAATGAGACGCACCACCATCTTGGGAGTGTAGAACTCTCCGCCCTTCTTGCCAGCATCATCAGCGAACTGGGCGATCAAATACTCATATGCGTTTCCAAGCATGTCAGCTTCAACATTGCTGTTCCTGAGCGAGATCTTTTCGAAGTGTCGAAGAAGAAGCTCCAGGGTAGCGTCAGGGAAGCGTTCCTTGTTATTGAAGTCCACGTCCTGGAAGATTCCCTGAAGGCGCTGGTTGGCATCCTCGATGGCGTGGAAGGCTGCATTCAGGTGTTCACCGATGTTAGTAGTTCGCTGCCGGACATCCTTCCAAAAAGCGCTCTTCGGGATATCAAAACGGTGCTCGTCGGGCAAAGCTGCTATTTCTGCATCGTGGTACTGGGCTAGTCTATCCTCGTACTCTTCTTCCCAGACGTCACAGATTCGCTTGAAGAAGAGAAGACCGAAGATGTAGTGTTTGTAGTCCGAAGAGTCTATCTTGCCTCTGAGGATGTCCGCTGCACCCCATAGGTGGGATTCGAGTTGTTGGAGAGTGAGCATAAATACTACCTGCCTGTCTTGTGGAGGTTGACCAAGCTAAAATGTCTCATAAGGTTCATTAGGGCAATGCCAACATTTCGGGCGAGCTCATAGTTGATTGGCATTGAGATTATAATTACTGCCAATAGGATGGAGGACCTTTTGGGCGACAAAGATACTGAACCCCATGGAGTTCATAGACCAGCAAAAGACTGTAAACCTATCTCAAGCGCAGCAGCCTCCTTTCTTGAGAAACTTGTTGATGATCGTCATATCCTCGTTACGGATTCATTGCTGGATTACCCTTCAGGCATTGCGATCCCCATTGAATCGAATTTTCGCAAGACAGCCTTTGTCGGTACCACATATCAGGGACCACTGTTGTTCGATAGTCCTTTTGCAGTTAAGCAAGGTGGACATATGGTCTTCCAGAAGATATGGAGATACTGCGAGCATGATGGCGTTCCTCACGTCAACGCAGACATTATTGCTTACTGGGAAAGCCTGAACGGGAAGTGGTATAGAAGTATTGCCGGGACACCCGTTGATCATTACTTAACCTTAGCGTCGGGAACAGCCAATACTGCGATACGGAACTGGCTTGTCGATACTACGGATGGAGTTGAACCTCTCGAGCAAGCCGGAGTTGAGTTATCTATCTACCTGACTGATACTGGGCCAACTTCTTGCTTCTAAGCCTTGAATAGAGGATGATGTTATAGAAGCAACTGCATGAGAGAGGCCCTTCAGATCATTGTTGTAGTGGATAAGGGAAAATTCATGGTGATATTGCATTGTCTCCAAGATGACCGCGACGGTTTAGAAGTCATCAAATAGCTGTAAAACCTAGAAAGCGAGTTCTTATGAGCCAGCCAATTACCCTTTTCCCTTCGTACAAGCAGAGAGAAAACCAAATTTCGAATTACTGCGGCATGGTACTTCGGATGGTTCACGATGAGAGTCCTGGTGCATTCCAGTCCCTCTTGGAGAATCTCTGTGCAGGGGACTTCGAGGTGCAAGTTGGACCGATATTTGAGCAACAGGTCCGGAGATCAAGATCCATTCCTGACATTGCCATTCGCCAGAAGCAGTTTGAGATATTTGTGGAGACGAAACGAGGATCAGGATTTGGGCAAGAGCAGATAAAGAATCACATTGATTCGATCGCCCCGAGCAAGGAAACAGCAAAGAACTCCACGGTCGTTCTCCTTCTTCTGGGTGATTTTGAATCAGATGATCCCTCTGCTGAGTTTGAAAATGATAACCTCTATGCACAGAAGAGGAATGTCAGCTTGGTTGTCATTACATTCCAGCAACTCATTGACGTGATCCGTGAGGTACTGCCTTCCGCTGATAAGATGGAGTTTATTGCAGACTTCCAGGATTACCTTAATAGAGAGAACGTCCTGCCGAAGTGGAAGTATCTTCTCGATGTGGTGAACTGTGTTAATTCCATGCAGGAGGTAGAGAGGGGCTTCTATGCATGCCCGAATACAGGAGGCAATTACTCCCATGTTCGGGCAAGGTTCTTCGGACCCTACAAGAACAAAGTAGTCAACCAGATAAGAGAAATACGAGCCGTGGTTGAAGTCAGCAAGGGACTGGCGGACGAGGATTTATCGCCGAAGTGGATCAACTCCAACGAAAGTAAGTCCGACATACGGGATGCTGTCAGAAGTCTGATCAAAGAAGACCCCCATAGGCAAGCAGAGCTGCAGTCTGTTCCCATCCTCTTCTTCCTGTTGGGTGAACCCCATTCAACTCTGTTCATTAAGGGATCGCCCGATGGAGCATTATGGAGCAAGAAGTATTTCTGGGGCATTGCAGAAGGCATTGAGAGTGCAGCTGCACTAGCACAAAAGCTCAATGGCAAGAAGATGGAGGATTTCTAGCTAGGGACAACATAGCTCTCATTTGTACAAAACGGTCCGAAAGATGTACTGCGTAATTAATGTGCTGTGTCCATCTAGCATCTAGTTATTATATTTGGCCCAATATAAACCCGGCAGTAGTGGAGTTGTTTTGGGAAGTATAATGGAGGACTGTTTTCTTAAAGATCAGACCAGAATCAGTTTTCATGGGAATTTCAAGGGGAGAAAGGTGTATAGAAATAGTGACGGCTCTCGATTCTACACATATGACTACACTCATAACGAGGTAGAGGTTTATAATAAGAGGGGAGTGCATATTGGTGTAGTGGACCCTGTTACCGAGGAGTATATTAAGGGTGCTATCAAAGGCAGAATACAGGAGGTTTAAGATGCCATATTCATTTATCGATAGGTGCTTGTCGTGTGAAGCATCACCTGAGTCAATAGATGACTACATTGATGCGTGGCACAGAGATGAATCCTCTAGTGAGCCTTTAATTGAGAAGCTAGGTTTTACTCCAGATGAGTATTCCATCTGGCTGCGTAATCCTAACTTCATATACTCAATACTGTTTTCGAGGAAAAGGAGTCTTCCTCTCGGTCAAGCAGTTGAAATGCAAATGTCTTCCGGCAATCTTGCAGCTAGAGCAATTAGTGACGAAGAGGGGCAGAGGGTCATTCAGTGGATAAAAGACAACTGCTAAATGTCATTCTCTGAGCCTATCGAAAATCTTGCCAGTAGGGTCGTGTGCGGGCACAATTTGGTTCCACCAGTTGATATTGAATCCCTGGCTAGTAAATACGCGAAGATTAAATTTGCCCCTCTCAGCGAGAACTTGGATGGTATATCCGCCTTCCTGAAAACTGGAGAAACTCCACTAATTATAGTGAATTCAGAACGCCCAACTTCAAGAATCCGTTTCACTTTGGCACACGAGTTGGGCCACGTCTTGATTCCTTGGCACATCGGCTCTGTTGCATCACATATTGACGGTTTTGAGGAATCTTCAGATCTCATATACAGAGAGATGGAAAGGGAGGCAAATCTGTTTGCTTCCTCAATACTGCTACCTGTAAGGTGGATTCATCAGTTTGACGATGCGGAAGAGCTTATTGGATTTGTCGAGAGGGCTCCGGATGATTTGGGAGTGTCAAGAACTGCTTTCTGCTTATCCGTTATTAGAAGGCTTCCTCCCGGGTGGATGTATGTTGAAACGGATTACCAAGGAATGGTGGCGTTTACTAGCCAAAGCCCAGGCTCTAGAATGTCGGGAGCCTTTCGAGAAGGCTACTTCAATGCGTTAGATTTCACTAGTACTGGAGCTGAGGTATACGAGTATAAAAACAGTATAAACACTGTGTATTTTGTGCACAGCAGCTCTATATCTATTGAAGCTGGGTATGTCTCCACAGATTGGCGAACTACGCTTCAGGAAATACTTTCTGACACATTTGATGATGAGGTTTATGGGACGAGGATTGCTAGAAGCATTAATGCAATTACAGGATGTGAGCTTGGAAGATCATCTGCGGATTCGGTAGATGAATATGTTCATAGGTTGGCTCAGAGATTTGTCGGAAGATCAGTTATCCCTAGATCAGTTCTCAGTCACGTGAAGTTTCCTGAGTACATTCGGCGAAGAGCTTCTGACTACTGGGAGAGGAAATCTGGACAATAGTCAATCGATCATTCCAAATCCTCAATTGAACTGTGATTCTGCTCTCTATCCCACTTCCTAAGGAGGCGAATTGCATCTGATGACTTGTTCTTATTCATCTAAGAACCTCCCCCAATGTAATGGATGACGCAGATGACGCTATTTGAGGAGAGAAGCTATTTGCGCGTCGACCAGAATTCCGGTACGCATGAGCTCCTTAACACCATGGAACACGCCGTGATAGATCCAGAGAGAAGTCATTATGGAATTCGTGCGCTCATCGGGTACGAACCCGGTCCCTGATTCGAAGGAGTAGCTCCTTTAGACATTGCCATGCATTTTCCCCCATTTTGGGGAAAAACATGCTGTGCTGCACTTGTGAGTCAACATGCGTATGTGTCTTAGTATGGAGTCATGGGTCGAAGGTGCCTCAGATGCATTTCATCTACTTGCGTTTATCCTTACTCGGTTTCGCCTATTTAATCTAAGTTCTCTCTCCGTAACGATCTGCCGTTCCCAGTAGTCTCCCAGAGCAAGAATTCTTGCCTTCTCTTCATCTGGTAGCTTCAACAGGCACAGCCACTGGGTTACTCTGTCAGATGTGATACCATGCCTCTCTGCCAGTTGTTTCCGGGTGAGGTCGTCGCGGACCATCTCTTGATTTAACTCCATCGCATAGATCAAAGGGTTACGGAATGTCTTTTTCGGTTTTATGATTGGAATGTCAGGACGCCTGAACCGAAGTGCTTCCGGTGTTTCCTCGATGGTTCGACTGTAGTAACCCTCGGCGTACCAGCAGATATTGGCTCTACACCATAAACGGGGGCACCTGACCCGATCATCAAGCGCTGTTTTCATCACTTCACATCGCTCTATTCTTGCGACTCCTCAATGTAGTT
>Ga0116162_10001909_pt1 | contig 13304 bp, 6 predicted proteins | sample AD_UKC105_MetaG_FD_89875 | JGI IMG/M metagenome (GOLD analysis project Ga0116162, IMG submission 89875) | Active sludge microbial communities of municipal wastewater-treating anaerobic digesters from Hong Kong - AD_UKC105_MetaG | ecosystem: Engineered > Bioreactor > Anaerobic > Digestate... | reverse complement strand
TTGAATTCCGCCGGAGCGCCGAGATCGTATTCTATCGAAGCGGAATTCACGCCGGGCGAAGTGCTCCAGAAAGTATTCGTGTTGCCGTCCACGGTGTTGGCCGCGAGGGTTTCATCCTGTCCGCGCGAATCGGGCGATGACGCCCGGCATCCGAGCGCGAGGTCGTCGTCGAAAAAATCGTCGAGCAGTTCGCGGAATTCGAGCAGGCGGGCCGCGTCGTTCTCGTGGATGAGGCCGCGTTTGTCCGGCGGGATGTTGAGCAGCAGCTGCGAGTTGCCGCCGACGGAGTTGAAATAGATTTCCACCAGGTCGAAAAGTGATTTCACGCTGCCGTCTTCGTTTTCGTGGTAGAACCAGCCGGGGCGGATGGAAGTGTCGGTCTGTGCGGGGTGCCATCGGAGAGATTCGCCGGTTTTCGCGGCTTCGAGCAGGCGGGGGATGCTTCCGAGATCGGGGTCCGCGGCTTTTATGCCGCCCGGCTGGACGCTCCACTCGCTGTCGCGGCCCCTGCCGGCCTCGTTGCCGACCCAGCGCACGTCCGGCCCGCTGATGGAGATCACCGCCCCGGGCTGGAGTTCGCGCACAAGGCTGAAGATTCCCTTCCAGTCGTATTTCTTCGAGCGGCACCTTATGTCGCTCATCCAGTCGCAGGCGCCGTCCATCCAGACTTCCGAAATGTCGCCGTATTCCGTAAGCAGTTCGCGCAATTGATTTTTGTAATATTCGCTGTATTTTGGTTTGCCGAACGAGCGCTCATGGCGGTCCCAGGGCGAGAGGTACACGCCGAATTTCAGTCCGGCATCCCGGCATGCGTCCGACACCTCGCGCACGACGTCGCCGTTGCCGCCGCGCCACGGGCTGTTTTTCACCGAGTGTTCAGTGTACTTGCTCGGCCAGAGGCAGAAGCCGTCGTGGTGCTTGGCCGTGAGTATTACGAGTTTGAAACCCGCGTCTTTGAGCGTTCGCGCCCACTGCTTCGCGTCGAACTCCGACGGGTTGAAGAGCGCGGGGTCTTCCGTGCCGTCGCCCCACTCTTTGCCGGTGAAAGTGTTCATGCCGAAATGGATGAACGCCGTGTATTCGAGCGACTGCCACTTGAGCTGGCGGTCCGAAGGCCGCACGCCCGACGCCTTGCGCACGACATCCGCTTCGGTGTCACCCGGCTCCAGCTTAACCGAACCGGACGCCGCCGATGATGTCAGTATCAGCGAAATCAAAAATAAGACGGGATATATGCGCTTAATATGCATGGTGGTTCTCCATGTTTTATTCAAGGCCGGGTCCGAGTTCGAAGGCCTGTCCGCGCGAAGTCTCGAATTCGGTTGTGACGCCGCCGTAACGGACGCGGCAGGGATTGCCGTTAAGGGACAGTATCTTCGCGGAAACGAGTTTGCCGCCGCGCCATGCGATGTCGATTTCGAACCCGCCGCGCGCACGCAGCCCGGTCACGCTGCCGTCGGGCCATGCGGACGGCAGGGCGGGCAGCAGGTTGATTTCGCCCTCATGGCTCTGCATGAGCATTTCAGCGATGCCCGCGGTGAACGAGAAGTTGCCGTCGATCTGGAATGGCGGGTGGGCGCCGAAGAGGTTCGGATACACGCCGCCGCCCGAGCTGAACGCGGTGAGTTCCGTGCCGGTCAGGTTGAGCACATTATCTACAAGACGTTTCGCGTGGTCGCCTTCGCGGAACCTTGCCCACATGAGGATTTTCCACCCGAGTGACCAGCCGGTGCCCCCGTCGCCACGGATTTCGAGCGCGCGCCGCGCGGCGGCAAAAAGTTCCGGCGCTCTTTTCTGCGTGATCAGCCTGCCGGGGTGAACGCTGAACAGGTGGCTGAAGTGCCTGTGGTGTATGTCCTGGTCCTTGAAGTCGTGTTCCCATTCCTGGAGTCCGCCGTCCGCGCCGATGCGGTGAGGCCTCAGGTGTGAAACCGCGTCGCGCAGCTCATTGCTGAATCCGGTGTCCGTGCCGAGGACTGCCGCGGCTTCGATGCAATCGGTGAAAAGTTCGGCGGTGATCGACATGTCCATTGTGCTGCCCGCGCTGACAGCCGCGAGCCCGCCTTCCGGCGAGTGGAACTTGTGCTCCGGCGACGTCGACGGACATGTGACGAGGTAGCCGTCCGGCGATTCGATGAGCCAGTCGAGCAGGAACAGGGCCGCGCCTTTCATCACGGGGTAGGCCTCGCGGAGGAAGTCCATGTCGCCGCTGTACAGGTAGTGTTCCCACAGGTGAGTGGAGAGCCACGCGCCGCCCATCGGCCATATCGCCCACACGGGGTCGCCCTTGCCGTACGCGCCGACGGGCGCGGTTTGCCGCCAGAGGTCGGAGTTGTGGTGAGCCGTCCAGCCGCGCGCGCCGTAGTTGACGCGGGCGGTTTCCGCGCCGTTGCCGGACAGCTCGCGGATCATGCGGAACAGCGGTTCGGCGCATTCAGATATATTGGTGACCTCCGCGGGCCAGTAGTTCATTTCGGTGTTGATGTTGATCGTGTAGTTGCTGTTCCAGGGCGGGTTGATTTTATTGTTCCACAGGCCCTGGAGGTTGGCCGGCTGCGTGCCGGGCCGCGAGCTCGATATGAGAAGGTAGCGACCGTACTGGAACAGCAGGCGCACGAGCCGAGGGTCGCCGCCTCCGTATTTTGATACGCGCCTGTCGGTCGGAGATTTTTCTGAATTGCCCGGCGACGGCCCGAGATCGATCGAGACGCGGCGGAACAGCGACCGGTAGTCGTCGATGTGCGCGTGCCTGAGCTGTTCGTAGCTTTTATCCGCAGCGGACTCCAGCCTGCCCGCGGCGATTGCCGACTGGTCAACCCCGTCGAGCCCGGGGGATTTGTCGTAGCCGTTGAAACTGGTTGCCGCGCTGACGATAATCGTCGCCGCGTCCGCGCCGGAAAGTGTCAGTTCGGCATCATTCGCGGATAAGCTACCGCCGGTGTTGATAACCCTTGCCAGAACGTCGAAGTTCATACCTTCGCCGTCCGCGGTTTTCGAATACACCTGCGGTTTCAGTACGCCGAATTTGGGCGGCTCGGCGTGTTTAGGGGCTTTGCCGCGCATTATCACCGTGTCGCCATTTGTTCTGGAGCGCGACCGCAGTTCGCTGTCGAGGGAGAGCCTGAAACCCACCGCGCCCGGGGCGTCGGCGGTTATGCGTACAACGATGACATCATCGGGATTCGATGCGAAGACCTCGCGCGTGAACGTCACGCCGTCGACGACGTACCGCGTGGTCGCGACCGCGGAATCGATGTCGAGGGACCGCGCGTATTTTTCTTTTTTATTCCCGTGGCTCATTTTTATGTAAAGGTCGCCCAGCGGCATATAAGGCTGGGTGTAAGGGCCCATCATGCGTTTTGATTCTTTGTCCGCTTCAAGGTATCTGCCCTCGAAAACGAGACGCCGCACATCGGGCAGGGCGTCTTTCGCGCCGGGGTTGTTCCAGTCGCGCGGCCGGCCCGCCCAGAGGGTATCATCGTTGAGCTGGAGTTGTTCGAGCCCCACGCCGCCGAACACCATCGCGCCCAGCCGCCCGTTGCCGATCGGCAGCGCATCCGTCCATTGCTTCGCGGGATCGCGGTATCTCAACACGAGTCCGTCGAACCCGGTTTCTTCCGCCGACAGGCTGCAGCATGAAAACATGATCGCAATGAGAAGCGATACGAGAATCAGTTTTTTCAAAAAGCACCTCTTTTTTATCCGCCGATAGGCATGATTGTGAATTCGTAGCCGTAGCTGCCGGGCTCGAGCCGGTATTTCTTCATCGGCAGCGCGCCCCAACTGTCGTCGCCGCCGACGCCGCGCTGTCGGTAATCGAGATTGATCGTGATGAAATCAGCGGGCGATAGTTCATAGGGATGGAACGAATCATCTATGTTCTGCATGGAGAAAATCCATGCGCTGAAATCGATTGTCGGCGCGCCTTCCGCGCGCAGCCCGAACCCGGTGTTGTCCGTGAATTCCACCCAGCGGGTGTCGCAGTGGTTTCCGTATTCCTGGGGTTCGACGTAGGGGTGATACATCTGCTCGGCGGTCAGGGTGTATATGCCGATGGCCGCGCCGGTTTTCCTGTCCGGGTAATTCTCGTGCGGTCCGCGCCCGTACCACCTGACATTGTGGATGCTTTCCGGCAACGCGGCCTGCATGCCGAATCGCGGCAGGTTGGGAAGCTTCTCATCGGCTTCGAGCTTGAGCGAAACGGTTATTCTGCCGTCGCCGCGGACATTGAAAGTGGTTGTCAGCGGAGACCTGCCGTCCGGAAGTGTAGCTTCAGCGCGGATGACGACCGCGCCGCCGTCTTCGGCGGCAGACACGTTCGCGGTCGCGCGGTCGGGCGCGGCGTCTTTCCAGAACCCGAGTCGCTCGGGCATTTTGTTGCCCTTGTCGTTGTCGGTTGAAGGACGCCAGAAATTGGGCGTGAGCGGGCGGGCGAGAAGCTGCTTTCCGCCTGCCTCGTATGAAACAAGTTCACCGGTCGCGCGGCTGAACGCGGCCATGAAACCGTCTCCGGACACTATGAACGAATCCGGTGTTTCCGAGAGTGAAGCGGCGGGCGCCGGTTCAGGTTTTTCAGCGGCGGCGGGTGGAACGGGAACCTCGAACTGGTCCCATGCGACGATGTGGCCGGCGGGTGCCCACGATTGATCTTCCGCGAGGGCGAACGTTACCTTCATAAAATATTCATGGCCCGGCGTGAGCTTAGAGGTATCCACGGGGATATCGATGGTTTTGGATTTCATCGGCGGGACGGCGGGCAGTTCCAGCGCGCCGGCCTGCACCGGGGCACCGTCGCTGATCAGCTCCCACGACGCTTTCGCGTAAGAGAGGCCGAGGAACGAATTCTTGTTCTTGATTTTAACTTTGCACGCCGCGGCGTCGACCGGCTCGACACTGATGTTCTGGTAAACTTTTCTCACTTCGAGCAGTGACGGGTTCGGGTTCCGGTCCGGCTGGACCAGCCCGTTGCAGTTGAAATTCAAATCGTTGGGCTGGTCTCCGTAGTCGCCGCCGTATGCCCAGTATTCTTTTCCGTCGGCGGTTTTTTCTCGCAGCCCCTGGTCCACCCAGTCCCAGATGAAGCCGCCCTGGAGCGACCTGTGGGATTCGAACAGGTCCCAGTATTCTTTGAAATTGCCGACGCTGTTACCCATCGCGTGTGCGTACTCGATCAGCACCATCGGGCGCTTCTTGCCCTGCGCCTGCCAGTAGTAAGGTATGCCCTCGACCCTCGCGTACATCGGGCAGAGAATATCGCTGTGGTAGCTGTTTGTCGATTCGTATGAGACGATGTAGCGCGGGTAGTTGTTCTTGATCCATGCGCGCGCGGCCTTGAAGTTGCCGCCGACGCCGGCCTCGTTTCCGAGCGAGAAGATGATCACGCTCGGGTGGTTCTTGTCGCGCTCGATCATGCGGCTTATCCGCTCGATATGAGCTTTTTTGTAATCGGCGCCGGTCGAAATCCTCTGGAACCCGCCGCTGCCGTACCCGTGCGATTCGATGTTCGCCTCGTCGAGCACGTAGATGCCGTAGCGGTCGCAGAGTTCGTACCATTCCGGCGTGTTCGGGTAGTGGCAGGTACGCACGGCGTTGACGTTGTGGCGTTTCATGATCTCGATATCGCGTATCATCATTTCGCGCGATACGTAGTGGGCGGTATCCGGGTCGTGCTCGTGGCGGTTGACGCCCTTGATGTAGATAGGGACGCCGTTGACGAGAATCTGCCCCTTGCGGATAATCGCCGACCTGAACCCGACAACGCCCGCGACCGCCTCGGCGACGTTCCCCGCGCCGTCGAGCAGTTCGAGCGAGAGACGGTATAGGTTCGGGGTTTCGGCGGACCATTTTTTCGGGTCGTTCACGATCCGGCTGAGGTTGAAAACCGCTTCGCCGCCGGGCTCCAGCGTCGAGGAACCGGTTGTCTCGGAGAAAACCGTCTTTCCTCCGTCGTCGATCAGCGTTGCGCGGACCGAAGCTTTTGCTGTTGCCGCGCCGAGGTTCCTCGCGTTTATCCTTATGTTGAGTTTCGCGTTACGGAATTTTTTATCAAGCTCGGGTTCTGCGAAGTAGTCGCGGATGTGCAGCGGCGCGCGCGACATGAGCGTAACGTCGCGGTAGATGCCGCTAAGCCGCCAGAAGTCCTGGTCTTCCATGTAGCTGCCGTCGCACCAGCGGTAAACCTCGGCGGCAAGCAGGTTCTCGCCGGGCTTCAGGTATTTCGTAATGTTGAACTCGGCAGGCAGGCGGCTGCCCTGGCTGTAACCGGCCTTCTCGCCGTTGATCCATAGGTAGAACGCCGACTCCACGCCGTCGAAGACCACGAAAGTCTCGCGTCCGGCCCAGCTCTCCGGGATAGTGAACTTTTTCAGGTACGAGCCAACCGGGTTGCGGTTCTTGTAAGCGGTCCATGTTTTGTCCTCCGGCTCGCCCATGACATACGGAGCGTCTTTGTGGAACGGGAATGTCACGTTGACATAGATCGGCACGCCATAGCCGTGGATCTGCCAGTTCGACGGCACCGGGATGGACGCCCAGCCGGAAGAATCGAAACCGGTTTTATAGAAATCCACCGGGCGCAGCGCCGGCTCTTTAACCCAGTTGAACAGCCAGTCGCCGTTAAGCGACTTTATCCACGGCGAAGACGTTTCGCCCAGCGCCGATGTGGCGTCGGGGTAGGGCGTCAGCGTCGCGTGCGCCGGCTCCTTGTTTATTCCGAATACCCGGGGATTCTCCCATTCGAGGCTTTCGTCAGACGCGAACGCGACGATTGAAAAAACCGCAAGCATAAATGCGGCTGAAAATATTGTAAGGATGTGTTTCATGGTTCCTCCCCCTGTCGTGCTGTTTTCATTCTATATATAAACCGTAAACCTGCCCGCCCGTCAATCGGGATCAGGCGAAATCACCGGCGTTATCGTGAACGAATAGCTGTAGTCGCCTGCCGGGATGGCTCCCGACCTGTCCGGAATCGCTTTTCTTATGGACGTGTTGCCGATGCCCCTGTTGCGCGCGCTGATGTTGATCAGCACTTTGCCCGAAGGCTTTACCTCGTTGATATGAGCCGCGCCGCTGATTGCATCGAGAGTGAAAGGCCACGCGCTGAACTCGAACAGCGGATCGCCCGACACCTTCAAACCGGAGCCGTCTCCGGCGGTGAACGTCGCGCGGCGGACGTCTGTCCTGTTGCCATAATCCTGTGGCCGCCCGAACAGCGTGACCATATCTTCCACCGTGGACCTGTACAGCCCGACAGCCGCGCCGCGTTTGCCGTCGGCGTAGCTCTCCTGCGGTCCGCGCCCGAACCAGATCACATTAGAATACGCGCGCGGCATCTCGAATCGGATGCCCAGCCTCATCATCTCCGGCAGCGCGGGGTCGGCCTCGATTCTGCTCTCAATGCGGAGCCCGCCGCCGGTAACCGTATAGCCGGTTGTCAACCTAACACTGTTGTCGGACAATGCTTTCACCGATTCGATTTTTATTGAATATTCATCGGTGCGCGTTGATGCGACCGATACGGTTTTCAGGCCTGATTCGATGTCGCGCCAGGAATATTCGCCGTTCTTTTCAGGGTCGCGATCTACCGCGGGCCGCCACAGGTTCGGCTTCACCGGCGACGCGAGCAGTTCCGCGCCGATGAACACAAGAGATTCCAGATTGCCGGACTCCCGACCGAAAACGGCTTTAATGTCCCCTGCATCAATCGTAATATCTCTGCCGGATTCGGTGACTGTTATCTCGGTGTCTGAAGACGATTCATCACGCGCGGGTGGTGTGTCGAACGGTACTGCGAACTGGTCCTGCGCAACAATATACCCGGCGCCGGCCCAGGGCGTATCGGCGGCGAGCCGGAAAATGACTTTCGCGTGGTACTCCGCGCCGGGTCGCAGATCGGGCTTTTTGAAACCGAGCGTGTATTCACGGGATTCACCCGCGGGAACGTCCGTAGAGGGCAGGTCGCCGGACTGTATGACAGCCCCGTTTTCCGTCAGTTCCCACCCGGCCTTCGTGTATGACAGGTTACGGAAAAGGTTTCTGTTGCTTATCAGCACTCGGCCCGAAACCGCGTCCAACGGCTCGACATATATGTCGCGGTATGCCCACTTTATTTCATGCATGTATGGTTTCGGCGTGTGATCCGGCAGCATGATACCGTTGAAGGTCGAGGTCCCGTCATTTGGGATGTCCCCGAAATCGCCGCCGTATGCAGGGAACTCCGATCCGTCCGCTGCTTTTTTGGGAAGCGCGAGATCGGAGAATTGCCAGATGAAACCGCCGTGAATGAAATCGTGCGTGTTGAAGAAATCCATGTATCCTTCGATCCCGCCGTTGCTGTTGCCGCTCGACGTAGCGTACTCGATCAGTAACATGGGGCGCTTTTTCCCGAAAGCGTCCCATTTCTTCCGTATCTCGTCGGGCGCCGGGTACATGGGGCAGTAGACATCGCTGTGGAAGCTGTTGCCGGACTCGTGCGAAACGACGAACATCGGGTAGTGTTTCCTGACCCATTTCCGCGCGGACTTAAGGTTGTTGCCGATCCCGCATTCGTTGCCGAGAGAGAACGCGATGATGCACGGGTGGTTCTTGTCGCGCTCGACCATGCGGCTCACCCGCGCCACGGTCGCAGGCTCGAAATCCGGCTCGTTCGATATTCGCTGGATCTGGTTGCTGCGGTAATCATGCGATTCTATATCAGCCTCGTCGAAAACATATATCCCATGGCGGTCGCACAGCCTGTACCATTCCTCCGCGTTCGGGTAATGGCTCGTCCGCACGGCGTTGATGTTGTTACGTTTCATCACCAGTATATCGCGCAACATGCTTTCCCGCGTGATGTAATGGCCCGTTTCGATATCGTGCTCGTGCCTGTTGACTCCTTTTATCATTATCTGTCTGCCGTTGACCAGCAGCCTGTCACCAATGATCCTTACCGACCTGAACCCCACGTCGCCCGCCACCGATTCGATAACCCCGCCGTCCGCGTTCTCCAGCGAGATAACCAGCCTGTACAGGTTAGGCACCTCGGCGGACCACTTCGCAGGGTTCGCGACAGGCTGCTTGAACTCGATCACGGACTCGCCGTTCGCGGGGACTGTCACCGGTTCGGTGAGGGGTTCGAAAACCGCGTGGCTGCCGGCGTCAAGAAGTGACAGCGCGACGCGGGCGGATTTTTCAGACGTGCCGTAATTACGGATACTAACGCGGACGGACAGTCGCGCATCGATGTTCTCCCTGTCGAGCTGGGGCAGCGCGAAATAGTCGCGGATCATCAGATCGGAGCGCGACACCAGTTTCACATCTCGGTAGATACCGCTCAACCGCCACATGTCCTGGTCTTCCATATAGCTGCCGTCGCACCAGCGGTAGACTTCCACCGCGAGCGTGTTCGCACCCTCCCGGACGTAATCCGTGATGTCGAACTCCGCGGGCAGGCGGCTGTCCTGGCTGTAGCCCGCCTTCACGCCGTTCACCCACAGGTAAAACGCGGAGTCCACACCGTCGAACACGACAAAAGTGCGACGCGCCGCCCATCCGTCAGGCAGATTGAAAGATTTGAGATAAGAACCCACCGGGTTGCGGTGCATGAACGATGTCCACGACTCGTCATCCGGCGCGTCGGTGACACGCGGCGCATTTTTCTTGAACGGGTACTTCACATTCACGTAGATCGGAACGCCGTGGCCGTGCAACTGCCAGTTCGACGGCACCGGGATAGACGCCCAGCCTGACGAATCGAAACCGGTTTCATAGAAATCCGCAGGCCGCAGCGCGGGTTCCTTCGCCCAGTTGAAAAGCCAGTCTCCGTTAAGCGAATAAACCCATGGCGATCCGGATTCGGTCAGTGCCGACGCTGCATCGGGGCAGGGCGTGAGCGTAGCGTGAGCCGGCTCGCGGTTGATTTCAAATATATACGGATTTTCCCAGTCCGGGGCACCGTCGTAGCTGTAGTCGCACAACGCGGCGGCGGCAGTAACGAGAAATGCAAAAACTAAAACAACAGAAAAAAGTCTGCGCATCGGGAGTTCCTTTCGAATGAAGTAACGAAACAACAAGCAGTCGAGTCAGGGCAGTTCCGAAGCAGTTGGTTTACGGTTGTTCACCCCGAGGGCATCAAGCCGGTCCAGCGCAGGCAGGACGCGCTTTGCGAAATCCGGCCAGCTCTTCAGGTCCGCGCGTGTCCAGCCTACCTCCGACAGCGCGATAGCGCGCGGGTATGTCATATACATGGCATGCTCCTGCGTATCCACACGCTCCGTCCACAGGTTGCCCTGCGTGCCGAGCACATGCTTCGCCTGTTCCGGCGTCAGCACATCCGGCACCGGCTCGTAAGAATAAGTCTCTTCGAGCGTTGTCAGAGAACCGACAGGATTCGGTTCGCCTTTTTCCGCCTGCTTGTAGTCGAAATAGCAATGGCTCGTCGGGCTCATCACGACATCGTGGCCCTCGATCGCCGCCTGGATGCCGCCCTTGATCCCGCGCCAGCTCATCACCGTCGCGCGCGGCGGCAGCCCGCCCTCGAGAATCTCGTCCCAGCCGATAATCCTCTTGCCCTTGCTGTCCATGAAATTCTCTATTCTTTTTATGAAATAGCTCTGCAGCTCGTCCTCGTTTTTCAATCCCTCCGCCTTGATCCGCGCCTGGCAATCCGGGCACGCGCGCCAGCGCTCCTTCGGGACCTCGTCGCCGCCGATATGCACATACTCGCCCGGGAACAACTCCACAACCTCCGAAAGCACGGTTTCAAGGAAATTGAACACCTTCTCCTTGCCCGCGCAGTACACCTCGCGATGCACGCCCCAGTGACGGCTCACCGGGAACTTCTTATCCACGCATGACAGACCCCGTATGCTCGCAATCGCCGCCTGCGCGTGGCCCGGCATCTCGATCTCAGGCACGATATTGACAAACCGCGACTCCGCAAACGCGATAATCTCGCGCATATCGTCCTGCGTGAAAAATCCCCCGTGCGCCGGGCCCGCGGGGCTGCCCGTCAGCTCATCACGAATTTTGCTCTCGCTCCGCCACGCGCCGATCTTCGTAAGCGCGGGAAACGCCTTGATCTCGATCCGCCACCCCTGGTCCTCGGTGAGATGAATATGCAAGCTGTTCATCTTGTACATCGCCATCGTGTCGATATATTTCATCACGAATTCTTTTGGAAAAAAATGACGCCCGACATCCAGCATCAGCCCGCGCCATTTGAAACGGGGTGCGTCCTCGACGCGCACGCACGGAACCCGCCATGCCACGCCGCTCACCGGCACGCCGCTCTCGATCTCCGCCGGGAGCAACTGGCGCAGCGTCTGCACGCCGTAAAACACCCCCGACGCCGAGCCGCCGCGAATCTCCACGCCGTCCGCCCCGGCCACCAGCGTGTAGCCCTCCGGCCCCAGCCGGTCCGCAACCACGCCGTCTACGGCAAGCCTGACCGCGCCCGCCGAGCCGTCCACAACTTTCAGCCCGAAACCCGTCGCCGGAGCAACCAGCCCCGCTAAAAACTCCGCCACCACGCTCGACTCCGCATCCGCCGCAATCACCGCATCCGCCGTCAGCGTGAAAAACCCGCCCGTCTCCTCGACCGACAACGGCCTCGGAATAACCGAAACCTCCGCCGCAGCAAAACGGCAGGTTCCGAAAACAGCAACAGTCAAAAGAAAAGCAAAAAGGAGAAACCTGTTCATAGCGCGCCCCGCCCCCCGATGGAACTCAATCCACAAATTTTATACGTCAGATAATTATATAACAGATCACCCAGTGTGAGCCTATAAAATATTAGTCGTGATACAGGGTGAGATTTTCGTCACGGCGGAGGGGTATTATAGAGGTGGAATATGATCAAGGGGGGGTGCGGTATGTTTGAAAAAATAAAGACGCTGTTGATGATTTTGTTTGGTATTTATGCGGCGTATCATTATGTTGTGCTGATAGTGGTGTCGATCTACGAAACGGTCCGCGATTTTTTCACGCCGGCGGGAGATATTCTTGACATGGATTATGTGGAACACGGCCCGGGCCCGGGAGCGGGCGATTTTTGAGCGGGCGGCCTGCGGAAGTCGAGTCGGAATGGATTGGCGTGGTTGGAATTATTTCATGTCGGTGATACGGGAAGTTCGGCGATTAATATGTTATAATAATAAAAACCTAATATTAAACAGCGCGGTAACAACAAGGATATCATAGCGAGGCATAAGGTCTGTTTCTGCACCCTTGGAAAAGTCTGATGATGAGTTAGCCCGGATTTCTAACAGAGAAATCCGGAAGATCGTGATAACACCTGTCCTGCTGCGCCGGGTGACATGCACAAGCTATGCTCTGTGCATGAGTTGCATACCTCACAGTGTGCTTCCTCGCCACTCACTCGCCGCGACTTGTATTACAGGCATTCTCACGATTTTTAACCTGCATTTGTGAGAAATGCGGGTTAGGAAAGGGGGGAAGCAAATGGATGCCACAGAAATCATTCTCGAGCTTGACCAGTTTATCAATTGGGATTACGCGGGACGAAAGGTAGGGGTGACCGGCGACCCGGCGCGAAGCTGGAAGACGCAGGGCCAGCCGGACACCTGGCAGCACTGGCGCGCGGATGATGAGCAGGCGGCGCAAATAGTAGAGGATTACTTTAAAGAAAAGGGTTGTGAGCTTGTTGAAGGGACGGCCGGCTCGTTCGCATTTGTTTTCGTTTATTGACGGAGCTGTTTTTTGTGTGAAGCGGACGGGAAAGAACAGGTGTTTGAAGAACTCTGTTTCAACATGGCTGTGAAAATATGACGGTCAGACTATCAGAATCAAAAACCAGTTGCTGTGTTTCATCCTGAATAAAATTTGACACAGGGAAGCAGACCTTGATAAAAAGCTCCGGCCGGATTTTGCGACTGATCCGGGTTGGCGCGCGCTCGCGTTGCGCGTGCGTGATGCTCTTGTCTCCAACCGGCGTATGTGTTACCCATGTCCCCGAACGTTCTGTTAGCCCGGATTTCTAACAGAGAAATCCGGAAAATCGCGATAAGGCCAATCCTGCTGCGTCACAGCGGCGATTCGGGATCGGTCACATACGCAACAGTATGCTTCCTCACCACTCACTTGCTGTTCCTTGTATTGATCAGCCTTATGGTGAGAAATGCAGGTTAGCTGTCTCCCCGGTCTATACAGCGGACGATGGAAACGATTAGTCAGAGATTCTTCGGTCGTTGCGCTTCCTCAGAATGACAGAGCGGGAGTGGGGACGAGTCTGTTGAAAATGTATAGTTGAGAGTTTGTCATCCTGAGCGCAGCGAAGGATCTCTCTTTTGGGGCTTATTATTGAG
>Ga0116162_10001903_pt1 | contig 13339 bp, 16 predicted proteins | sample AD_UKC105_MetaG_FD_89875 | JGI IMG/M metagenome (GOLD analysis project Ga0116162, IMG submission 89875) | Active sludge microbial communities of municipal wastewater-treating anaerobic digesters from Hong Kong - AD_UKC105_MetaG | ecosystem: Engineered > Bioreactor > Anaerobic > Digestate... | reverse complement strand
GATGGAGGCAATCTCAGTTCTATCCGCAGGAGCGGTTGAGCCATCTGGAGAAGGCGTTGAAACCCTTGTGGTTCTCCTCACAGATCGCGGGACAATCGACTTCTACGTAGGGGCTCTTGAGGGATCGATCTACTCGACAAAACCCCTGGGCTAGAATATCCACAATAACCCACGAGGTGCCAGCTTTTAACGTCGCCGAAGGGTCGTACATACTCGTCCAAGCGGCACGAGAATACCCTCCAGGTTCGGTCTTTGTTGCGGAGGTCGATCCCGGCATTGGTACCAGAGAACGTTCCATCGTCCTTGAGACAAACGACGATAAGCTATTCGTCGGCCCTGACAACGGCTTATTCACCGGCGTTATGGACGAGCTTGGGGTAGCAAGCATCCACGAGATAACAAATCTGAACCTCACAAGGCAGGGCAGAACTTCAGCCATCTCCAATGGTCGCGACATTTACGGCCCCGTGGCGGGCCATCTAGCTGCTAGAACTGATCCCAGTGAGGTCGGACCAGAGATCTTAGATCCGGTCAGGATTGAGGTGGTGGAGGCAGACCTCCAGAACGGAACTCTAATTGGCACGATAGTCCACGTAGACCATTGGGGCCATCTGATCACCAACATACCTCATGGTCTAATTGAGACGGCAGGTCTTGTTCCGGGCGATCGCGTTGAGGTTGTGGTCGGAGGCGAGACCAAAGAAGCACTATTTGGGACTACATACAACGATGTTTCTCCAGGCGAATGGGTAGCCATGACCGGTTTATCGGGACAATTGGTCATCTCCAAAAACATGTACAGCGCCGCTGACACCCTTGGTGTCTCTGCGGGAGCTGAGGTCAGAGTTCACGAAATCTGAGAATCAAACGAATAGGCCAATATGCAATATGAGTTTGGTGGTGATTTGGCATCCAGAGCTGGAACCAAGTCAGAAATGACTCGCTGATTACAGAAACACTTTTTGCCTATTGCGACAGTCTATTATGCAAAAGGAGGGTGGCGAAGATGAGATTTCAAATTTTAGCGATCACGTGTATAATCTGGATAGCAATGAGTTATGGGCCGGTATGTTTTGCAGAAGTTGGTGAAAAAACGGATAATGTCACCCATAATCTTATTGAGGTACCTCAGGAATTTGTCTTGTGTACTGGATGGCACGCCCTTTGTACTAACTCCACCGACTGCACAATGGATGGCGACAAGGCTTACTGCGACTGTATGAGGGTTAATGAAACCCATATTATTTACACAAGTGAAATCCAAGATTCTGTGGTCAAAAACCTGACGCAGGCCACATGCACTAATGAACATCCCTGTGATGTAGATCAAGCTCCTGTTTGTAATGCCATCAAGTATGGACAGTATGAAGTGGATGGGGTCAAGTATGATTGGGTATCAACTTATTCTTATCGTGGATGGTGCAGTCTTTTGAAGAATCTAACAGCTTGCGATCAAAACGCAACAGGCTATATGGGGGATAGGTATTGGGTTATCTGCGACGTCGCTCCATGCACAGAAAACCAGAACGCATCCAATCCAGATAAGCCCTTGATTTGTATGTGTCGGGTAAAGGATGAGCCGTTTGTGGGAATGAATGACAATTGCACCGGTGATAATGGTGGGATAATGTCAAGCATGCCGCTATGGGCATGGGATTTCCAAAACAACACATACCCGTTTCCTATGCCCGGCTATGAATACGTACAGGGTGCATGTGCCGAGTGTAAATCTGATCCATTGCCGCCGTGATGATCTAAGTTCTGATTTAGAGAAAGCAAGAAATCCGCACATATAACCGGAAAATCAATAGGCTCTACGAAGTCCAACAAGTACCATTATCCTTCATGCGAGTGGGCGAAAAAGATCCTGCCTGAAAACGGGATCTGGTTTGCCAGCTCCGAGGAGGCGAGGACGGCGGGATATGTCCCCTGTGGTGTATGCCACCCACCATGAAGATCCGAATCGTCAGCTCCAGAGACGAGATTGCCCAACTGAATCCGAATGAGAGGGTGGTTCATCTCGTCGTCCCCTTCAACCGCCCTCGTCCTCCTGGAGCTGATCAATAGATGCCCCCAGCTTGAGGGCATTGAGGTTCATCCATAGAGGTTAGAAAAGTTGTCCGGGTTCTGTCAAGTTATCAGTGGATGGAAACTGCGTGGTTTGGTCGCGAAGGGTGAGTAACACTGAGAAGATAGGGTAAATTGAAGATATTTAAGAAGTGACTGCGGACCGACTTAGTATGATACTGATCCGCAACGTTTTTCGTGTGACATATAGGATTATCAAGATATGGGAGACACGAAGGATAACCTCAAAGCAATTTTGGCGGATTTTAAGAATATTCCTGATGGAACATGCCCAAAGTGTGGCTGGCGTGCCGGATACATCTGACCTCTTAGTACAATTCTATGGTATAAATGCACAGAATGTGGACACGTCTTCGATTAGATTGGAGGAAACAGATTGACGGCGCCACAAGTGATAATAGACCTGGTTGAGATGTTTGATCAGAATAAAAGGGGTTCTCTATCTAGAGAATTAATGAGATTCAAGTTAGAAGCCGTCGATCTATGTACTCCTTGTAGTCGTCCGATTTGCTCGATCTCTTCTATCTCTTCTCAGGTTTAGGAGGAACTTGAGAATGTAGGTACTTGCGGACCGTTACCCGGCTATGACCCATCTCTCTGGCGATTTCACTTATGCTCCAACCCTGGTTGAATAAATCTCGCAACACGAGGAACTCCTCCATATCCAGCATCGGCACAACCCCCGAGTTTCAGCTCAGGGATTAGCAGGTGGACAGTTTTATTCCGCCATGATTGGACAGATTTAGACCGCCGCTGACACCCTATTCAATGTGGCTTTTGGCCTAACCAATGACCAATGATGGGCTATTATAATCTCTTATCACGTAGAAAAGGAATGTGTAGATGTGTTTAAAGAATAGTGGGAAGATGAAAACCGCCCATATGATCCATACCAGTTCATCGGTTCGAATGCTCTAATCAACGGCAATTGCAGACTTGCCAACTGGACACGTAATATCAGCACACACCGATTGTCATATAAATTGCTAGTATTATATACAATATTTGAATCGTCCAAATTTCCTCCATGAACTGAGACCGCCTTAAAAGTTCAGGTTACAACCACAGCAACTTGGCATCTCACACTATGACTATACGTAAGTGGTTGTGTTACCCTTTCCACTATCTTTGTGCATTTGCCTATCTCATGAGCATGCATTGACATACACAGAAATACATGGAACATACATCTTGTTCACCAAAGGATCGATATGCAATGACGGTTGTGTAGGTTGTGTAGGTTATGTAGGTTGTTTCCCGACTTTACACCCCATCCCCTTAAAAAAACTCATTTCAGGATTCACGGGAGTGCTACAATACGTGCAACATGCAAACAAGGAAATATTTTTTCTGGCGATGAGTACACGGTACGAATTCAACCTACACAACATACACAACCGTCACTGCATGCCGTTTTGAAATGCATATAGATGCACGTTGTTACTCAGCATGTGCATGTTCTACTCAATATGCTTGTTGTGGGCTTCATCATAATTTCGAGGATGCTCGATCCTCCTGGATGCAACTGATCTCTTGGTAGCAGTGCCATCTGAATATGGGTTGTATGGCTTATTTCTGCCTTTCTTTCTTCATGCTACACATTGCATTCTATCTATCGCGGTAAGAGAGCATAATGGCCCATATAACCCATAATGCGGGAATGTGTCGATCGACGTAGAACTAACATAGCTTTTTATAGATAGAAGGTAAATTAATCGGAAGGAGGTCTCTGATATATGAGAAGATATATAATATGTATTCTTCTTCTCTTAGTTTCATTCGCCTTGAGCTATGGAGCTGTATTTGCAGAGGATGAGGGAACGGGAGATGTGGATGCATTTCGACTAGCTCTTGAACAGGACGGATTTATCGTTCAAGAAGGTAAATTTGAATCTTTTGATATTATAGGGCTCTATGATGCTGGATACCTTGATAGCTGTTACGGCAACAATCCGAGTACTCCTTATATGCTCTGCTTCCTCCCACCACCACCTGGACAAAAGGCAATAAATGAATATGAGGGAGATGCAGATACGCTTGATAACGAGACGCTCTCCGATTTCAGGCTCAGGTCTGACGAGGCATTGCTTTTCATAGGGAGGACTCCGCCCGAATGCAAATACTTCAGCTTCAGATCCTATGTTTATGATAGGTACTTCCCCGAAGAGGGAAAGCGTAAGCGAATCTTCGCAAGCTTAGGAGATCCCCTGAACTTGATGACCATAAAGACCGATGGCGATAGCCCGTTTAATGCTTCTACGATTATAGTAATGGCAGCTGATGAGATGATAAATGATCGAGTAATCACCGCTGGCATAGTAGCAGGTTTCCCGGAAAGCATCATGAATTCGGATGTAATCCCCCCGCAACTTGTTAGAATGGGCCTCGATCAAGATGATGACAAGTTCCTGATGCTTACCCGCTTGGCGTTCTTTGAGGACCAAGAAGCTGGTAAAGAGTACATGAACGGCACTGCAGCCAAAGTATTCCGCCTAACACCAGAGACTTTGCCAAACACAACCGAGCCTTATGGCACGCCTGCTCTTAGGGTAAGAGGTACTGGGAACACATCGGAGCTTGATCTCACCTCAACGCTGGATGAGCTTAGGGTAGCCATCCTGCAAGAGAACGAAGGCGCTAGTATTACTGAGCTAACGACACAGGTTTGGCTGTACGAGGGATATGATGCACTTCAAAGAGGCATCGATGTCATAGGCGAAAACAGGGATACATCCTATCTTAGGACGGATAACTTCACCCTGGGTACAAACGAGTTCTTGATAGTTTATGGTGTCAACCACGCCATGACTGGCAGGGCCACATACTGCAATTTTGGGGTGTACGGCGCTGATATCCTCAACGGCGTAGGAGCCGTCGCTGATATGGACCTAACCGGAACGGCTGATAGATACCTGCCAGGCAATACCTTAGCGAAATACCTTTACGTCTATAAGGTCTCCAGGAACTGCACCGAATCCAATTGCTTGGTTGTCCCTTGGGGTGTGAAAGCTCACGGGATCGAGCTTGATCAGCCTGCATTCGTGGGGTTCAGGGCTTATCTGGAGGAGGCGACGAAATCCGGACCAAGCTGGTCTGAAATCGTCTATGATAGGGTTATAAAGTTCAGTTAGGGTACTCCAAGGCCCTACAATCTTTTTTGTGGCAGTGCTCCTTAATTCAGCTTGTCTTACAGTTAGAGATCTCAGAGATTCAGGATATCTCTTTCGTTGAGGATCTTAAGGCTGTGACTACCAAAGCTTTTATTTCTCTGACCCTCTAAAAAAGCAAGCTCAGGAGGATTGATCCAATTGAGAACATGCGTCCTTTTGGTAATAGCCATCATGATATCAACTGCAATGGCACAGGATGATACTGCTAGTAGTTGGTCAGAGAAAGGATACGACCTTCTCTTTCAATTCCAATATGAAGAAGCATTAACGGCATTTGATCAAGCCATCACCATAGACGAGCAGAACGTTGCGGCATGGATAGGGAAAGGCAGCGCTCTTAATGTTCTGGGCAATTATAGTGGGGCTTTGGAAGCTTACAACAGATCCATCGAGATCGCTCCATACAATCCGAGGGCTTGGGTTGGCAAGGGATCGGCTTTTGACAATCTCAACAAAACAGATGAGTCTTTGGAGTCGTATAATAAGGCCATAGAGATGTACCCCGCATACGCTACAGCGATAAATTCAACTCTTTTATGGCCTGGAGGGGAGTCTATATAAAAAGGCAATCCTTCTCCCCCACCCCTTGAAAAAAATAATTTTTTTGTAGTTGGAATAAAATAAGAAAACAAACGTCACAACATACACAACAGTCACTACATACTATTTTATGGTGTACATTGGTGAATGTTCAACTATGTGAACTTGTCAAGATGGCCATACGTGAGCGGTCATAAGCAGGCAGAATACTTTCGCTCCACCCATCCTGTAGCCTTACCTACACTGGGGCAATAATAACAGGTATGGAACTCGAACTACAATCCCCTCTTACCCTCGTTCCCAACTCCTTCGGCGTCCTCGTAGCTCCTGTTGAGGTGCTAGTTGTAGAGTCCTGAAACTATTTCGCACCTCACCTTTTCTCAGAATCATATTCTGGGATATGAAGCTGAACAAGACGAAGATTCGTTTGGATCATTCGCCGGAAACGCGAGGGGGTAGCTACAAGAGATATCGCCCGAGACATGAGGGTATCCACGAGACGTGTACAGCAGATTCTCAAGGAATACATCGATACTGGCACTGAACCATCTCTTGGTGAAAACCTTGGTCGGTCCGCTAAACTCTACGATGAACATGAAGCTCAGATAGTCAAAGAGGCACATGAACGTTATCGATTTGGGGGCATGGATAGTTGGAGCCAACCTGGAGGTCCGAGGCTGTTCTGCTTAACCAAGGCAGAAGGGCTTGTAGGGCTACAGAATGCCTTCCCGCTCTTATCGGAAAGAAGAACTCATCTGCTAATCCGCGATAACGGCTGCTAAAATCAAAAGCCGCCGACCGGCATTCTAACATGCGAAGAGAGGCTTACAAGAGACAGAAATGCGAAAAGTCACGATCCTTGCAAGGGATATGTCCAGATGGTAGGTTTCCGAGAGATCGTCTGGAGATCGGCAGGAACCTCGGGCTCTATGCCACCGCCCAGAACCAGGAACACTCCATCCTTGAAGAGGTGATGATTCAAAAGTTATTTATTTACAGGAATTTCATTATGTTAGGGATTACTATGTACGTCAAGCTGAATGCTACAAATTGGCCTTCGAATTTGTTCGGCGCTGCTGTCCTCATGATAGCGCTCTTGGCCCTATGTCTCGCGTCTGCTCAGGCAGGGGACAACACCGGCCAGTCTATGATCTCCGAGGATGAAGCATCCCAGATCATCATCGACACTCTGGTCAAGAATTTAACCGAGAGTTCGGAGTTGGAGATGGGCCTGCGAGTAAATCAGTACCAGGATCTGCTGGAAGCAGGCGCCCAGGTGATAGAGGCCAACCCGGACGAAATTGAGCCATCCAGCGTCCTAGTGTGCCAGAATGCCAGTTGGCTCTTCTTCCTGGACCTGGCTCCAGGCGCTCATTTTGCCCATCCGGTAATAATAGCGGTGCTCGATGCCGTAAGTGGAGAAATTCAGTCTATGGACGCCCAGTGGTGGCCAGTCATAGTGCAGCCAGCCTTTGAGAAAGAGACCCAGAGGCGGGACCCAGAGACGATCATCTTTGAGAAGGAGTCTAACTTATAACTAAAATACAATAGGATCGGGATGAAAGTCGCCGTCAGTGCTTGATCCGACGGCAGAAGAATCCATTCCGCTCATCAAACAATTGTACCAGGAAAGGTCTTTATCATGAGATCAGATGAATTTCGTGTGATTTTGGTTGCCATGATCGGGGGTGCGACCATCTGTTTGTTGCTTCTCTGCTTGGCAGGCCTATCGCTGGCCGCCTCCTTGGGTTCAATGACTCAGGCAGACGCGACAGAGACGACTGGTGTCCTCAAAACCAGCCCAATTTTGCAGAGAGCGGAGCTGATGCAAACATCCCCAACTATCGGCAGTGTCGAGCTTCTAAACAAGGAGACTGCTGCCAGACTGGTCCAAGATACTGTAGTCGCTCCCTTTTGGGAACGGGCTGACCAAAGAAAAGGCCTGAGAGTGCTACAGCATGACGAGATGCTGGATAAAGGAGCCGTGATAGAGCCGGCCTTTGCACCACTGGGCCAGCCCACCAGGAGGATGATAGCTGAGAACCAGAGCTGGCTTTTCATGATTGACGAGTTGCCTGGAGCCCACTTCGCCCATCCGGTCAAGCTAGTTTTAGTGGATGCGAAAACGGGAGAGAAACAAGAGTTGGAGACCGACTGGTGGCCAAAGGTGGACAACGTCCAGCTTTTCGATACGGAGACCGCTCGAACCGATTCAAAGCTTACCACCTTTTACAGTAAGCCCGTAGCTGAGGTGAAGCTCAGCACAGCTTCTGGGATATTGGGTCAGCTTGGGAGTATCCAGCCGCTTATCTATTGCGACATCTGGGCGGTTCTGGTTTGCGGGTATAACGACTTGCCCGACACCTTCGATGACGACACCAACGGGATGTATAGCGTCCTCAGGAGCCTGGGTGTTCCTGATGACCACATATTCTACGTCAGTCCCCATGCGGGCCATGCAGGCGTGGACAGGCCAACCAGCAGGAGCAATGTCCAATGGGCCATCAATGAGGTTGCGTCCCGATCCGATATCAAGGACAAGGTGCTATTTCTATACAGCTCTCACGGTAACGTCAACTTTGTATCCTGTGTGCCAGGCAGTCCGGATGGGGGCTCTATAACGGCTAGTGAGATGGATGACTGGTTGGACGCGATCAACTGCAAGGAGATGGTTATCATCATCGAAGCCTGTCATAGTGGAAGCTTCATAGGCAAGTACAAGGATGGAACCTACATAGCCGCAGAGAACGAGCTGACAGGCGACGGCGAAACAAACCGGGTTGTGTTCACTTCGGCGTCCTCAGACACCTCTTCTTGGCCCGACATTGACGGAGATTCCGATCCAAACCCAGCGGACACTGGAAGCGAGAGCATATACGGCTACATGATGGCCTTCAGCGTTGTCTCTGCAGATGCGAACGGAGATGGCCGGATATCCTTTGGCGAGGCTCACCAGTATGCTTGGGACAACGACGTTACCCGCATCCTGGGCTGGAATGTGCCCCAAATGATCGAGAGCGGGCTTAACAAGGATAACGTCTTCCACCAGTGTCTGCAATACGAGTGCTACTCGAACCTTCCAAGTCCTGATCTAACCCTGACCGGAAGTGAAGATTATACTGCCAGCGGTGGAGACTATACCAGGTACAAGCTCTCTGTGACCAACTGGAACGCCTATCCTGCAGAGCTATTCGAAGCTGCTCCGGATCTACCTCCTTGTGGCCTGAACGCAGAGTCATCTCGGACGTGGGTGGACATCTACGACACGAATGGAAACAGACTCTACGGATTCTGTGCTCTGTCGTCCCCATCGGAGCTGCAGAGCCTGTGGTTTGCCGTTAAGAAGGGTGAGACACCACCTAAGAATGTATATGTGGTGTTGAAAGACCGACGGTGTAACGAATACTACACGTCAAATCAAGTGACCACTGAGCCAAAAATTCTAGCTATTGTGTCCGATAATATGACGGTAGTCAAGAAAACGGAACCTATGAGGGTTGTAGGCAAGGTGCAGTACAATTTGCCATCCTGAGCAGGAGTGCCTCCAAAATAGCGTGATTCGAGAAGCTAGGCGGCTGCCCTCTGTGGCCAGTCGCTCTTCTCTCCCCGCCCCACCCCCGGATGCCCCTTAGCTATGCGGGCGAGACCTCCCATAGTGTGGAGTCCTGAAATTATTACGCACACCCATCTAAGCCTGGAATCATATTCTGGAATATGCTTTAGACCACAGAAAAATATTTTTCCTTGGTGTAGTATAAAGTACGAAAACAACCGTCACTACATACACAACCGTCACCAGATGCAGATTTCATAGTGCATGTTGGTGCACGTTGTTAGGAATGTATGTACGTTTCCGATCTCGACTTATATGCAGAAGACTGCTATGATCCTAACATGCACTTAAATACGTCGGAAAATCACAATGTACACTAGAGTACACCAAGGAAAAATATGGTAGTCAAGACCCAGGTTCATGATCCGATAAGCATTCTCACCAAATCGCGGCTCATCCCATGCCGAAAGGAGGACTTTGATTTCCTCAATAGCCTTCAATCTCTGGATCGACCTGACCGAACTATCGATGTCATCGTATATCGGCAAGGCTCCATCGAGGGGAGCGGCATCAGCGGAGAAGAGAACTTCAACGATCTGATTTAGTCGGTTTCGAAGTAGGCCGACCTGCCTAGGTTCTCACCATTTTTATAATATCCCTGACAATATCCCACGACATCGAGACAACGACTCCCGATAGCAGAAGAGCCATTAACATATCATCTACTAGTACCATACAGACCATTTCCTATATATTCTATATAGCGATATATTCTATATATATCTTGCCCTTTTTGGAGGAGTGGTTATTGGGCGGATAAATTTAAATAATTTTAGAACTAATAGGTCGTGTGGTGCCTCCATATGCCAACATTCCTCTTAATTTCCCGACATGCCCCAGGAAGCTGCTGGATGTTCAATGAAAAGACGCGTCAGATAACCTTGGATCTGATAAATAAGCTCGAACCTATTATGGAAAAATACAACATCAAACGGCTTGGTGCTTGGATGGATCTCCCGGAACATACTCTATATGAGGTGTTCGATGCTCCCAGCTTAGAAGCATTCCGGAGCATGGGGATGGAACCGGAGATCCTTCAATGGTCTTCGTTCAACACCATGGAGATAAAAATGGTAACCAATGTCGAAGATGTAAAGAGGCCACTGGAACAACCTATAAAATAAAATATATAATGGGGGATGCCGTGCCGTGGTAATAGGTTTCAACGACGAGTCGCTGTGATTCTGCATAACATGAATACATGAATGCATGATACCTGGAAGGATCTGCGGACAAGGATCGACGGGGAAACATCATTCTCTAATCTGGAGAATGGAAGGGATGGGGGGGTAAAGGGGAGCTGGAAGCACCCTGTCCGAATCATGATAACGGACCTGGAGGAACTTGGTGGACTAACCCATCTTTTTCCAGTATTCGTATTGGTGGGTCCAGAGATCTTTGTTCCTCTCCACCATGCCTTTGAAGAATTCCCGCCTCTCTTTGTGAACAGCCACTTGGTCAGGGTATATCTTCTTGGTTCGTATAGCTTCAACAAGTTCCTGTCCAATGGCGAAGGCTTGTTTCTCAGCAGCCTCAATCTGGCCTGGGATATTTGGTGAGGCACCCACCTAGCCTACTGCATTGGCCCCAAGGCCTACCAGGATATTGTTCAAGTAATCAGTGACTTCATTGGATGTGGGGCTTCCTGCGGTGGCCACCGAGCAACCATACTTGCCGGTAAGAAGCTGGCAGTGGACGGTGTCGCTCATCCTGTCGATCATAGTCTTCATCTGGTCGGTGACGCTGCGGAAGTAGTTCGGCGAACCCAGAACCAGCCCATCACAATCCAGGATCTTGCGATACAGCTCCACGAAACATCGTAGTCCGGAACTCATATATATCAAATAATTTATACATAACTTCATGTGGGGCAAACTGATATCATTAGTGACTTTTATAACCGTAGTTCTATCTGTCTCAGCCTTGGGACTTGAGGGGGCGGATCTCGAAGCTACAGATGGCTTAAACGAGACTGATCGTCCTGAAGTGTCCCAGGACATGAAGGAATTTGCGTACTCGGCTCTCACCTATGCCCAGGAGAACGGCAAGGAGAGGGCCTTGGAAGAGTTCAATAACGAAAGCGGCCAGTTCGTCGTGGGAGATGAACGTTATATCTTTGCCTTCGGGTTTGATGGAACCCGCCTAGCTCATCCCTTCAGACAAGAAGAGGTGGGGGAAAACCAGATCAACCTCCGTGACGAAAATGGCCTGCTCCTCGTGAGAAACTTCAACGCCCTTGCATCGAATGGTGGAGGTTTCGCATATTATGTCAGACCCAACGCCCAGCACAATAACACACCCGAGCTGAAGCTGAGTTACATCGCTAAGGTCGACGACGATTGGTATCTTGGAACTGGCACGTGGCTATCGGACATTCTGGCAGTATTCAGTGCCGAGCCTCGACTCTCTCTCGTAACGTTGGTCGATAGGGCAGTCGCCTACGCCCAGGCGAACGGCAAGGAGAATGCTCTGGAGGAGTTCAACGACGTGAGCGGCAGCTTCATCGACGGTGATTACTACATCTTTGCCTACGACTTCAACGGCACGGTCTTGGCACTTCCCTTCCAACCAGAACTGGTGGGAAAGGATCGATCGAATGAGCAGGATATTTACGGGGCACTTTACGTCCGTGATGTCCTGAATGTGGTAAAGGAGGATGGGAGCGGTCTTTTCTACTACACCTACCCAGAACCCGAGAATAACATGGCACCCACCATTAAGCTGAGTTATGTGAGAGCTGTGGATGACGACTGGTGGCTGGGTTCAGGGATCTATATAAAAGAGGCTGAGCAAGCCGAGGACGGTACATCCGCATCTTATGAACCACCTTCATCAGAGGAAGAGCTTGTTGCCTTCGTCGAGTCTGCAGCCTCATATGCTCGGGTCTACGGCAGGGATATCGCGACGAGGGACTTCATGGACTTGAACGGACCCTTTGTGAGAGGAGATGTCTACATATTCGCCCACGAGTTTGACGGAAACACCCTCTCACTTCCATACCTCCCTTCAGAGATCGGCACGAACCGTCTCGATATTCAAAACTCCGAAGGTGTCTACATCAACCGGGAAATGACGGCCATCGCCCTTAACGGGAGTGGATTCTTCGATTACCTATGGACAAATCCCATCACCAACGAGACTGAGCCGAAGACGAGCTACGTGACGAAAGTAGACGACGACTGGTGGCTGGGAGCCGGGATCTACCTCAGCGATAACGAAAAAACCGCTTAGTAAAAGAAGTATGTATCATTAGGTCCCTATTATCGGCACCTAATAGGGGCCTCGTTCTATTTTTCTAGGGTGGAGACCCTAAGTCCTACCAATCTGACCTTCCTATTGCCCCTCAGGAAGGCATCAATCTTCCCGTCCATCTATACCACCTCACCGTAATTCAAGATCTGTTCATTTTATTGGAGGTTCGTTATACTTTCCTCCACCCACTTGATACTGCTAATTGCTGCTTATATTTATCTGTTTAATCTACCTTAAAAGAGACTCGGGAATTAAACGATTCTAACCCACGAAACTCTACAGGACAGGTCCCTAATCCCAGCGTCCTTAACCGGTTGGAATAACCATTTGGTCGCAATCGAATAGAGGAATAGCACTTGACTTCTAACATAGAGTTAAGAAGATTTACCTCATTATGACATATAAAACGAATTATTTAATTACATCGAAGGATGGAAAGGGTAACAGGATTGCGTTACCTACTGCGGAAAAAGACTTATATTATAAGGTAGTGAGGATCTCTCCGAAGCGATCTAAATCACAGCCACAAACCGACAACAGGACCGCTAACATATGGGGCCACGGCGATTTGAACGCCGGTTACAGGACCCCCAGTCCTGTGGGATACCAGGCTACCCTATGGCCCCGCTGCGGTTTCTTGGATGCAGACTACCCATATAAAGCTTATCGCCCGGCG
>Ga0116162_10001883_pt1 | contig 13408 bp, 11 predicted proteins | sample AD_UKC105_MetaG_FD_89875 | JGI IMG/M metagenome (GOLD analysis project Ga0116162, IMG submission 89875) | Active sludge microbial communities of municipal wastewater-treating anaerobic digesters from Hong Kong - AD_UKC105_MetaG | ecosystem: Engineered > Bioreactor > Anaerobic > Digestate... | reverse complement strand
GTGTCGGCCTGCTTCTGTCCGCAGGCCGTAACCAATATCATCAGCGCCGCCGCCCCGATCCACAGGAGAAAGCGTTTCAAGATTCGTTTGATTTTATTCATGCAGCGCGCCTCCTCAATAGCCTTTAATCTCGTCGATCACGCTGCCGTCGATGGCGTTGACCGAAAGGAGCGGTTCGTCATCGTCCGCCAGCAAGTCGTAATCGTCGTTTGGTTCAACTACGATATCGTAAGGCAGGACGCAGCGCGCCGTGCCATAGAAATTCCACACCGGAATCAGGAGCCCGCTGTCAATCGAGTTTACGTCCGGGATTCTCTGGAGCGAAAGCGTGATCCGGTCGATGTTGATTCTGTATTCGTCGTAATCGTCCAAATTGGATTCGAGCGGCTCGTTCACAACGCCCAGCATCTGCTTTGCAACGGACAAAATCGACGAAAACGGGAGCAAATTCGCGTGCGCGACCTCAACCGCGCCGACCGTCAGCGGGGACGTCCAGTTCATGCCGACGATCCCCTCGTCGTCGAGCCGGATATCCAACGTCTCATACGCCCACTCGCAGCCGTCGTTAACGTCTCCGACATAGGTGCGGTAAAACGGGCTCTGCACTTCGACCCCGTCCACCACGCGGCGCGCTTCCACATAATAGGCGTATTTGCCGGTTCCGTCCTCCGTATATTCGCGGGCAAGGCAGACGCGGTACGGCTCCATATCGTCGATCCCAAGCGTATCCAGCAGCGCCGAGGCCTGTTCCATCGCCTGCGCCGGCGTTGTGTCCAGCTCTGCAATCTGCGCTTCATCCGTAACATCTCGCTGTCTGCCCAACGCGTTTGAAACACGGCTGGTGTCGCGATAGCTCAGGTTCGCTTCACTGTGCGGCGCGACCGTGGTATCTCCGTTTACGTTATATTGCACCTCGTCCGTCGGATATTTCACGTTGTTCCAGGCGAACAGCTCGATCGTGTAGGGGTATTTTGGCGCGTTGACCGTCAGAAACTCTTCATACGTGCCGTTCCCCAACGTCTCCTTCTGTGAAAACTGAACCGTCTGGATCGGATCGCCGAGGTCTTCCAGCGCGTTTGGCAGTTGCGCTTTGAGATCGGCAAGATCCGCTTCATATTCCGCGCGCCACGAATCGTCGCCATCCTGGCCGTTCGGCGAATAGTTGCGATCCAAGTCTTTCTGTATCGAATCGATGCGCGCCTGGATCTGGTCCCTTGTCCGGTAGATGTTTTCGTAGTCATACATCGTTTCATCTTTGCAGAAGTAATGAAACACTCTGGCGACAAGCTCCTGCGAAAAATCCGCGGCCGACACACGATAAACCGACAGGTGATCGACCTCCGGAACCGAAACATCCGCCGAAATCGAGATGGTAAATTTCTCAATTTGCGTCGGCAACGCGGTTTCCTCCACACGGTACGGTGCGCCGAGGCTCTCCCGCAGCGTCTGCTCTTCCTCATTGTCGGACGACGTGCTGGCGGCGGTCGCAATCAGCTGTTCCATATCCTTGCTCATGGCCGCTGCGGACGAATCCGACTTCGCCGCGCAGCCAAAGAGCGCACCGGCCAGAAGCATCGATCCGCATATGAGGCAGAGCATTCGTTTCAGCATAGTATCTTCCCCTCGCTTTCCTTTCGCCGCGCAACGCAAACGCAGTGCGCGGTCTTATGGAAACAACGATACGCAAAAAACATCATCGAGTCTTCATTAAAACGTGAACGGATTGTAATTTGTCGGGCCGGCGTCAAGTTTCGTTCGATTCGACCGTGACAATCTGCCCGCGTGTTCGCTCCAGCGTGGTTACGGCAATCTTTGGTATCGCAAAGAGCGAAAACAGCACCAATACGGCGAGCACCACATATAGAAAATTCCATCGTGTCTCAAACATCCTCATAAAACACCACCTTCGCAATCGTCCCAGTCCCCGGTTCGCTTTCAAATTCCAGCCCGGCATGGTGCAGCCGGGCGATTTCGTCCGCCAGCGCAAGGCCGAGGCCGATCCCGCCCGCTTTTCTCGCGCGGGATTTATCCACCATGTAAAACGGCTGTGTAATCTTGTCAAGCTCTTCCTTCGGGATGCCCTTGCCGTGGTCCGTAACGGAGATGACGTTGCCGTGGGCGCGCAACTCGATCGTTCCGCCCGGCGAGGACGCCTTTCCCGCATTGTCGATCAGATTGAGCAGCAGCGAAGTCAGCAGATCCGCCTCCATGGGCAAAACGTCCCTGTCGCATTCGACTTGCAGCGTCAGGCCGCGCTGCCGAATCTGCTCGGCGCAGGACGCGGCGATGCCGTCCAGCAATTTTTGCACGCTCGCAGGCTGCAAGGTCAGTTCACCGTTTTGCCGCAGAACGATCAGCTGCATCATCTTCTGGGACAGCCGCTCGATGCGCTTGCACTCCGCGTCGATGCGTAAAAGCGAATCCTCTTTTTCCTCCTCGGTCATTTTCGTGCCGAGAAGCGTTTGCGCATTGCCGGAAATGCCGGTCATCGGCGTTTTCAATTCGTGGGTCAACGCGCTCATGAGCAGCATGCGCCGGTCCGCCTCGCCCCGCAGTTCGCGCACCCGGATTTCCACGGCTTCGGCCATGCGGTTGAAGCTGTCCGCCAAATTGCCGACCTCGTCGCTTTCCCGAACCGGGATGCGCCGGTCGTAGATGCCGTCCGCGATCGACTGCGCATTCCTGCTCAGCGTATCGATGGGCTTTAGCACCAGCCGCACCAGCGCCATGAGGATCGCGCCCGTCAGGACCACCGCCGCCAGGTTGATCAGTGCGAACCGGTGCGCCATCTCTTCGATGCCCGTAAAGACGGAGGTAATATCCCTGACCGCATACAGCTGATAATCCGTGTCTTCAATCGTTTCCAGACTGCCGGCGATCAGGATGGAACTGCCGTCGATTTCGACGATAACGTACTGCTGAGAAGTGCCGGAAATTGGCAGGTATCGGTCGGGTTCGATGGTTGTGCAGTTATATATCACGTCGTCCCCCGCAAGCAGGATCGTATTTTCGTCGGCAAATTTGCCGATCAGGTACCGTGCGAGGCTCCGCTTGGCCGTGTCGCTGTACTGCCGGTCGACCTGGTCGTCCATCGCGGTCGACCAGGACGCGGCCCGCACCTGCTGATCGGTCAGGGTATTCTGTACCGCCAGGTCCAAATTGCTCCGCCCGCTTCCGGTCAGCATGATCAGCGAGCAGGCGCTCACCGCGGCGGTCGCCACGATCAGGGACACGAGGGATACCTTCAGCCATAGCCGCATGCCGTCACCTCAGTCTTCCAGCCGGTATCCCAGCTTGGATATGGTCTTGATCCGGTCGGTCAGATCAAGCTTTTTTCGGAGTTGCGCGATATGCACGTCCACGGTTCGTGTCTCGCCCTGAAACTCCACGCCCCAGACGCCGTGTAACAATCGCTCCCGGGAAAGGGCGATATTCTTGTTCTTTGCAAGCATCACTAAAAGGTCGTATTCCATGGGCTTGAGCGGGATTTCCTCGCCGCCCTTCCGCACGGAGCGTTCCAAAAGATTGATGGAAAGGTCGCCGACCTCCAGTATCCGGCGCATCTTGCCCGTGCGCTCCAGAACCTTTTCGATACGCACCAGCAGCTCCAGCACCTCGAATGGTTTTACGATATAATCCTCCGCCCCGTCCCGCAGGCCGCGCACCTTGCTGTCCACGTCGTTTTTCGCGGTGAGGTAGATCACAGGGATGTCCGCGTGCTTCATGCAACCCATCAGTTCGAATCCGTCCATGCCCGGCAGCATGACGTCCAGCAGCGCCAGATCGAAATCCTCGTCGGCGGAAACGGCTTTCGCCGCTTCCGCGCCGTCCAAATAGGAAGCCACCGCGTAACCCGCGCTGGTCAAATTTTTTACGATCACCCGGTTGATGCTTTCGTCGTCCTCGACGACCAGAATCCGGTTTCGCGCCATAGAATCCCCCCCTTGTTTTAACCATCATAGCACCGTATTTGTAAACAGGTCTTCACCGGGATGTAAACGGATTGTAATCTCTTGCGTTCGGATCGTCGTACCAGTATGAATACGAGAAAGACCCCGTCGGCATTTATGCCGACGGGGTCTTATGAAAGCATCCATATGACCCGCAAATTTGCATTACCGGTAATCGTCGAGATTAATCGTAATGGCGTACTGCGTCATTTCGTCGTACTGTTCGTCAGTCCGCCAGCCGGTATGGTTTGCGATGCCCGTATACACCGCGCCGTCGCGGAGCGAAACCAGTTCCTCCGGTCCGTCGTCATACTGAACGTACATCTCCCACCAATAGACGGTGGTCGGGATGATCGTGAGCGTCTTTGCCTCGGCCCACTGGCTCGGAGAAATCGTGCTCTCCCAAAATCCGCAGTCGTATTCCAGTTCCTCGCCCGTTTCGTCATTCGTTCCTCTGGGACCACAGACAGAAAACAGATTATCGACCCCTTCGCCTGCCGTTTCGCCGTCGAGCAGAAACCGAAATGCCAGATTGCCGTATGCGCGTTCCGCGCCCGTCCAGGTTTCAGGAAGCACGACGTGCAGCATGAGTTTTGTATCCGTCGGCGTAAAGGTAATCTCTTTCACCGTCACCGACGCGCCGGTAAAATCCAGCTCGTGCGTATAGTAGTAAGTCTCACAGTCGTTAGAAGTTCTCTCCGCGGTGGCCTGCCATTCCATCATGGTAACCGGGTGCACGCCGCCAAGCTGAACGCTTGTGCCGACCATCGCCTGCGTAGTCTGCGTTTGGTATGCTTCCGCGTCGATGGTAATCGTTCCGAGGTCCGCATCAAGCAACGACACGGGGGCCTCTTCCACAATATTGTCATAGAACATACGCAGCGTCAGCTCGCCTTCGACCGTACCGGAAAGCGGCTGCATGTCCGTATACGCCGGTTCGAGTTCAATGGAAAACCGCACGTCGTGATCGAACAGGTATTCGTCCCAAAGTTCGTCCGCCCGGGCGTTGGTCGTGACAAGCTCGCCGTTTTCAAAGACATTCTCAGGGCCTACATCCACAAGAGAGCGGACAATCTCATTCATCTCATCTGTAAAGCTAAGACAGAGCTCGCCATAGAACACCCCGCCGTCCGCAGTTTTCAGCGTAACGACATTTTCGCAGGCAAAATAGTAGTAGTCCCAGTCGGAATCTCCACCCAGCGAACCGTCGTTTTCCGCAATACGGAAGGTGTCGCCGCCCGTCCATGCTTCCGCGAACGGACGCGCCGTTGCGCCCGGCATCGTGCCCGTGACGAAGACCGAACTGCCGTCGTAGGCGATTTCGTCCAAGGTCATGCCGAATTCGGCCGCATATTCCTCGAATCCGTCGCCAACCTCGGTGACGACGACGTCGTTCTCCCCGGCGCTGGTGATGATCGCCTCGATGGACGGTTCCTCTTCGCGTTCTTCGCGCTCTTTTTGAAAATATTCCCTCGCGTCGAACCACTCGTCCAGCCATTCCTCGACAGCCGCCCGTGCGCTCGGGATTGCCATCACGGTGATTGCAAGCGCGGCCACAATGCACGCCGCCGTGGTCAAAACCCGCCTTGCGATATGATTCTTTTTTCGTTTAGCAGCAATATGCCTGGCTCGCGTATCGTCGACCATATATTGCATAACAGCCTCCTTGAACAATTCATGTTCCGTCATTGCTCGTTGGCTCCTTTCCATTCCGCTCGGATTCGTTCTCGGGTGCGGTACAGTCTCGCCTTGACCGCGTCCTCGCTGACATGCAGCGTTTCGGCGATCTGCCGCACCGGCTGATCGAAGCCATAGTAAAGCACAAACGCCTGATAGGACGGCAGGGACTCGGTTTTGACAATGCGCCAGACGTCGGCGGCGTCCATCCTGTCAAGCAGCGCCTGCTCAAAGGGCGCCTGCACATCGGGAACCATTTCGGAAAGCGGTCCCTCGTTTTCGTTTTTGCGGCTTTGGTTACGGTAGCGTTTCGCCAGCTCGCCCTTCGCAATCTTGACCAGATAGCGGATGGGTTCCGTCGGCCTTAGCCGCGCCGTGCGTTCATAGAACCGCTGCCATGTTTCCTGATAGACTTCCTCCATATCGGGCACGCAACGGATGCGCGACAATGAATCGCTTCAGCTTCGCAGCGTTTTCGCTGTAGACTCTGTCAAAATAAGCGTCTCTGGATTCCATGCTGTCCCTCGTTTCATCAACCGGTTTGCCTTATATGCGTATCATATCCGGCGTTTGGTGTCAAAATTTTTTAAAACCTGTAACCGCCAGAAACGACCCTTTGGCTTCGGCACGCCTGGCAGTAGGGAATGACGATATCGCAACGTTTCCGCGCGCATCGCGCAGGTCGAATCGTGCGCGCGAAATTCTTACAACTTATTTACATCCCAGCATCGCCCCGTTCACAAGCTTTCCTGTAAAATACAGGTAGGCGGTTCAAGCAGCCGCCTGCTTTATGAAGGGGGCGAAGCTTTGAAGCGGATTCTTGTTGTCGAGGACGACGAAGCGATCAACCGGCTGATCTGCATGAACCTTTCGGTCGCGGGTTACGAGCCCGTGCCGGTTTACGACGGCGCGGACGCGCTCGCAAGCATTGAAGGCGAGCGCTTCGACCTGGCGCTGCTGGACGTCATGCTGCCCGGAATCGACGGCTTTAAGTTGCTCTCCCCCGTCCGCGCGCACGGCATCCCGGTCATCTACCTGACCGCGAAGAACGACGTGGAAAGCAAGGTGCAGGGCCTGCGCGACGGTGCGGAGGACTACATCGTCAAGCCCTTCGAAATACTCGAACTGCTCGTTCGCATCGAAAAGGTGCTGGAGCGTTGCGGCGCCGGCGAGGACGTCATCACGGTCGGCGACGTCGAAATCCACATTGCCGAGCGCGTCGCATACCGCTCCGGTCAACCCGTTTCCCTAACGCCGATCCTGTTCGATCTGTTGCTTTTGCTCGCCCGTAACCGCAATATCGCCCTGACGCGCGAAAAGATCCTCGCGGCCGTATGGGGCGATTCGTTTCTCGGAGAAAGCCGCACGGTCGATATCCATATCTCACAACTCCGCAAAAAAACCGGCCTTTCGATCGTCTCCGTGCCGAAGATCGGCTACCGGCTGGAGGTGGACGTATGAAAATTCGTCTGCGGCTGGCGCTCGTTTCGATCGCGCTGATTGCGCTTTCGCTTTTGGTCTGCGGGACGCTGCTGCTCAACGCCGCGGCAAATAGCAGCGTCTCTTCCGCCGAAGAAAACGCGCTTAGCGAGCTTTCCATGCTCGAAACTTCCTACCAGAACGTCCTGCGCGACGTGTCCGACTCCACGCTGAGCGAAACCGCGCAGCGCTCCCTCGCGCTGTATCTGTTCCGGCAGTATCTTTCGGCGGACTCGCAGTTCGTTCTGATCCGCAACGGCGAAACGCTCTTCAACAACTCCGGCTACGCCGTCGAAACGCTCCTCGGCGGCGCGGAATCCGCGACGGTCGAGCTCGATGGCAAGAAGTTGTTCCTCGCGGCGGGCACGTTCCGCAGCTACCAGTCCGAGCAATACCAGATCTTCCTCGTTCGGGACGTCACGGACGTCTACGCTTCCATCACCGCGCTGACCTGGCAATTCGTCGCGATCTGCTCCGGCGCGTTCCTCGTGTCGGCGGCGGTCGTCATGTTCTGCACGTTTCGCGCGCTCCGTCCGCTCAAAGCCCTCCAGCAAAACGCCGCCCTGATCGCAGGCGGCGTGTACGACAAGCGGATCGAGGTGCACGGCAAAGACGAACTCGCCGAACTTGCGGGCAGCTTCAACCGGATGGCCGACGCGGTGCAGCGGCAGATCGAGGCCGTCACGGCGACCGCCGAAGAGCGCAAGATGCTGCTCGGCGCGCTGACGCACGAACTGAAAACGCCCATGACGAGCATCATCGGCTATTCCGAGTCGCTCCAGAAAACGAGGCTTTCCAAGGCGCAGCGTGAAGAATCCGTCGCCTACATCAACCGCGAGTGCGGCAGGCTCGAGCGCCTCACGCAAAAGATGATGCGGCTGATCACGTTGACGGACGGCGAGGAAATCGCCCTGTCCGTTCAGCCCGCGAACGCGCTGCTGGAAAGCGTTTTACCAACGCTTCGCGCCACAGCCGAGCGATACGGCGCGGAGCTGTCCGTTTCAGACGGCGGAACGGCGTATCCGATGGACCTCGATCTCATGGCGAGCGTACTGATCAATCTGGTCGACAACGCCTGCGACGCGGGTGCAAAACACGTGTCGATTACGGCGGACACCGGCCGTCTGGCCGTTCAGGACGACGGATGCGGCATCAGGCCGGAGATCATCGGCCGCGTCACGCAGCCGTTTTTCCGCGCGGACAAGGCGCGCAGCCGCAGGCAGGGCCACGCGGGCCTCGGCCTTGCGCTGGTCAGCCGGATCGTGGAATTGCACCGCGCAAGACTCACGATCCAAAGCGCCGAAAACGGCGGCACGACAATCACGCTTTGGTTCCCGGCCGAGCGGCAGTGACGTATTTTTCTCCTGAAAAGCATTACATTTCTTTTACGTTTTTCTGCGGACTTGTTTACACGCTCCGCGGTACGCTGGCCTTGACAGACCGAAAGGAGGTTGGCTCATTATGAAACGGATTTTTGCATTTGGCATTGCGGCGGCGCTTCTGCTGACGGCCGGCGCCTGCCAGAAATCGGACGAAACAGCATACGATATGCCGACGGACGTGGAACGGCTGTATGCCACGACCGCGCAGCTGGATGCGGAGAACGCCGCCGTCGATTACGAACTGCCGGACGGCAACTACACCTGGGATGTGACGAACGACAACGGCTGCCTGACGATCCATGCCGACGCGGACGTGATCGTGCCGGACACGGCGCTCTCCATGGTCCATGCGTCAAACAGCGGATTTACACAGGCGCAGGTCACCGGCGTTTTCGACTATTTCTTCGCAGGGCAGACAGTCACGGCGACGATCGGGCAAAACGTGCAGACCAAGGACGAAATCCAAACGCAGCTGGACCGGATGTATCAGGAGCTGGAAGACGGCGCCTACGAAGACTACGGCTTCACCAAAGAAGAATACGAAACGGCCATCGCGCAGTACGAGCAAGCCTATGATAACGCACCGAAAGCGAGCGGCGAACAGGTCGAGACGGACGGCACGATGTACGCCGTTTCGGACGACGAATACGGCGATTATCAGGAGCTTCGCGCACGTTCGGAAGCACTGGATACTCTGGTCGTTTCCTCCTACCCGTCCGATAACCGGATGCAACTGGCCAGCAGCTGTGCTTACGACCGCTGCGACGCGCCCGATTACAGCATGCTTGGCACCGTTTCGTTTCAGTCGGGCGGCACGCTGCCGGACGACGCGCAGGGGAAGCTGGTCCGCACCTACGACGACGCGAAGATCCTAAGCGACGGGGTGTTTGCCGCCGCGGGCGTGGACGTTTCCCTGCTCGCATCCTATGTCGTCAACGACCGGCAAACAGGCGATACGGACGGTATTGTGCAGAGCGCAAAGCATTACGCTTACGAATTCGTGTATACGCGCACCGTCGACGGCATCGCGGTTGCGACGGACGCCTGGGCGTACGAGCAGATCAAAGTCATCGTGGACGACGAAGGCATCGCGCTGCTTCGCTGGAGTTCGCCCGTCGCCGTAGGAGACGACGCTACGGAGTGCGCCTCGATTCTGACGTTTCCGCAGGCGCAGGAAATCTTTGAAAAGACGGCGTCGATCGCTTACGGTGCACAGACGACTTCGGCGAACCCGAGCCTCGACCGTGTGGAGATCGACGCAACGATCTCGCAGGTGCAGCTCTGCTCCCTGTACGTCGAAGACCAGAACACCGAAAGCAAAACCGGCCTGCTGGTTCCGGCCTGGGTGTTTTACGGCGATATCGTTTCGCAATCGTTCTGGAACGACGGCACGTCGTACGATCTCAATCATCGGCAGTGCATGAGCGGCGCGAGCGGGTGCGCTTATTACCCAGGCCCCACCATCGTGTTTGCAATTAACGCCGTAGACGGCAGCGTGATCGACCCGGCGCTCGGATACTGAAAGGAATCGATAGGATGAAAAAACTGAAAATTGTCTGGAAGCGCTTTCTGTTATGGATCGGCGCGGCCGCAGTCGCACTCCCGCTCGCCGCGTGCCGGCAAACGACCGATCCGGCGATTCTGGCGCAGAAAAACACGGAACAGATTATCGAACTCGCGGTGGCGGACGACACGGAAACCGTCGATGCGCCTTCCGGCACGCCGCTGGCCGAACAGCTCGACGCACCGGAACGCCTGAGCGAGCAGTTGACCGGCGCGGACGGCAAGCTGACCGTCACGATCGACGCGCCGGTCGTCGTGCCGGAATGCGACATGCCGATCGTTCGCGTCGAACCCGCGGAATTCACGCAGGAGCAGGTGACGAATGTGTTTCAGGCTTTCTGCGGCGACACGCCGATGTTTCTGGAAAGCGACGTCATGACAAAAAGCGAGATCGAGCAGTCCATCGCCATCCATCGGGAAAACCTGAACGACGAAACGCTCCAGCAGGCCGACCGCGACTTAGAAGAACAAGTCATCGCCGAGCTTCAGAAGGCATACCTGACCGCGCCCGAGACGAACGAACGGACTCAAACGGACGGCACGCTGCAAACGATTTTTCAAACGATCGGCAGGCAACTCATCGGCCATCTCGAATTGAACGCCACCAGCGAAGACCATGCTTTGAACGTAACGGTCGTCAACGATTCCGATAACGACGAAACCATCTGGAACATCCAATACGACGAAAACGGCAACATCACAAGCGCCAATTCGATGGGCGTTTCGAGAAACGCGTACATTCTCCTTACGAACAGTGCGGAACTGACGACGGACGGCCTTATGCTGCTGACAAACCGCGTCCAGCGCGGCGACCCGCTCCCGGCGGAAACGCAGGGCGATTTTTCGCTGACGCCCGACGAGGCGATCGACTGTGCGGAGAGCTGGCTGCAAAAAATCGGCGTTTCGGATTATATGGCCGTAACCGACGTCTTTTTGGAAACAGGGATCGACGGCAACGGCGATTCGTCCTGTTACTACGCCGTCTTTTGCACGCGGACGGTCGACGGCTGCCCGTGCGCGTATCTGCACAATTATTTCGGATCGGAACCGGACGGAACACCGGGGATCGGGGACGATTTCACATTCTGGGGTTACGAAAACATGCTCCTTGAAATCACGGAAAACGGCGTCGTACTGATGAACTGGGCCGCTCCGTTGCAACTGCTGGAAACGGTGAACCCGAGCGCAACGCTGAAGCCGTTCTCCGAAATCAAAGAAATAGCGGACAAGATACTGCCGATGCTCTACGAGGACAAGGCCCGTTACGAAAGCGTGAGCAGCGCCGAGGTCACCGTCGATCGGATCACGCTATCTCTGCAGCGGGTCACGGATCAGGACCAGTTCGATCAGGGGCTGCTCGTCCCCGTCTGGAATTTTCTCGGGACATGGAGCTATCAATCCACCAACGGCGACGTCGACGCGCTTTCCGGCTCGCTGCTCTCCGTCAACGCAATAGACGGCAGCGTGATAGACGTCGGTCTTGGATATTGACGCCTCCGTTCAAATAGACATTTTGAAACGTGAAAGGGCGGCATCATTCGATGCCGCCCTGGCGTCCCCGGCGCGATTCGAACGCGCGGCCTTTCGCTTAGGAGGCGAACGCTCTATCCTGCTGAGCTACGGAGACAGATTTTCTTGTTCCGCGACCGGCGTTGAAACAACCTGCCGCAGCGAGACAAATTATACCGAAGCGGACGCGTGCTTGTCAACCAGATCGCCGACAAAAGCGGCGCATTTTTGGGCAACCTGCTCTTTCTCCCGCCCATACGTACAGCCATGCGGCGACTGTTCGAACAGCACGTATTCCGCGCTTGGCACGTTCACCGCGCCTTTTTTGAATATCTCCAGGGTTTTCGGATCGACCTTATCGTCGAATTTTGCGGAAACCACCAGCGTCGGACAGTCGATTTTGCTCAGGTTGCGCTTCAGCCGTTTGCTCAGCCGTCCGAGATCGACCAGCTTTTTCGTGGAAAACCCATCGTACATCTGCGCATACGGGTTGTCCCGCCAGGACGGTTTGCCATCCTTGCTTTCCGGATAGCTCACCACGGGAATCAAAAAGCTCACCGCGCGCGCAATGCGCAAAAAGCGCTGCATCCGGATCGGCGCGCAGATCAGCACCAGTCCGTCGAGATGCTCCTCTTCCGCGAGGAGCCCGCAAAGAACGCCGCCGAGCGAAAGCCCGAGCGCGTAAACCTGTTCGCAGCCCGCGTCCTTGAGCTGCTTATACGCGTCCCGCGCGCACTGCATCCACTCTTCGCCCGTGGACGCATTCTGTGCGCGGACGGTCTCGCCATGGCCGGGGATCATCGGGGAAATTACCGTATATCCCTTTTCAGCCAGCGCGTCCGCGACGACGCGGATATTCGCGGGCGTCCCGCCGATGCCGTGCAGCGTGATGCACCCGACCGGCCCGCCTTTGATAAACAGCGGCCGGGACAGATCGTCGTCGAACGCCGGATGGTGGTCGAGTACGCTCTTGTCCGGCAGGTATTCTTTCAGCGCTTTTAAAAACGACGGCATATTGGACGCTCCCTCTTCCCGATCATCGTGCTACAGTAATTTTCTCGTCTGCCGGTACACGTCGCCTGAGCCTACCGTCACGACGATATCGCCTTCTTCGGCGTGCTCGTCCAGATACAGACGAATCTCCTCGAACGTCGGGATATACTCCGCGTTGCCGCTCTCTTCGTTGATCGCGGCGACCATGTCCCGCGCATGGACGACGCCCGTATCCGTTTCCCTGCCGGGATAGATGTCCGGCACCAGCACGCTGTCCGCATCGGCAAAGCACGTCACGTTGCTGCAAAACAACGTGCGCGCGCGCGTATAACTGTTGCACTGGAATACGCAGTAAAGATGCTTATGCGGGACCCGTGTGGCCGCGTCCAGCGTAGCGCGGATCTCGTTCGGATGATGCCCGTAGTCGTGGAAGACTTTCACGCCGTTGCGCTCGCCGTAGTATTCAAAGCGGCGCTTCGTATTCCGGAATTGATTCAGCGCCTTCGCATACGCGGAAAACGGGACACCAAACCGGTCGGCGATCGCAATTGCGCCGAGCGCGTTGACGACGTTATGTTTGCCGGGCACGTTCAACTGCACCCGTCCGAGCGTTTCGCCGCGGCGCACAAGGTCGAAGCCGGGATTGCCAAGCGCGTCGAAAGAAATGTTTTTCGCCGTGTAATCGCCGCCGTTCAGGCCGTAAGTTACGACCGTGCGGTCCGATTTTTCGGTCAGCTTTTCAACCCGCGCGTCGTCCGTGCAGGCTACGAACACACCGTCTTCCGGAAGGAGCGCGAGAAATTTTTCAAACGCCGCGACGATCGCGTCGATATCCTTATAATAATCCAGATGGTC
>Ga0116162_10001880_pt1 | contig 13428 bp, 11 predicted proteins | sample AD_UKC105_MetaG_FD_89875 | JGI IMG/M metagenome (GOLD analysis project Ga0116162, IMG submission 89875) | Active sludge microbial communities of municipal wastewater-treating anaerobic digesters from Hong Kong - AD_UKC105_MetaG | ecosystem: Engineered > Bioreactor > Anaerobic > Digestate... | reverse complement strand
GTTTCATCTATTGCAAACTGCATAGCATCTGTTATTTTATCGGCAAAAAGAATTACCTTACCGTTTATATTTCTTGCGGCTCTTCCTATAGTCTGAATAAGAGTTGTTTCGGATCTGAGAAATCCTTCCCTGTCCGCATCCATTATAGCAACAAGGGATACTTCAGGCATATCCAGACCTTCTCTGAGAAGATTTACCCCTACAACAACATCTACATCACCTTTTCTTATTTTCTTTATAACCTCTGCTCTTTCAAGAGTATCAAGCTCAGAATGCAGAAAAGCTGACTTTATACCGACAAGATTAAGATGTTCGGAAAGCATTTCCGCATCCTTTTTTGTAAGTACTACAGCAAGCGCTCTTTCTCCCCTCTTTATAATAATATTAAGTTCATCTATAAAAGTATCTATCTGTCCGTCTGTAGGTTTTACCGTTACATGGGGATCTATAAGTCCTGTAGGTCTTATTATCTGCTCCACAATTCTCTCAGAATTTTCTTTTTCCATAGGCCCGGGAGTTGCTGAAACAAATACAAGCTGATTTACTTTATCAAGATATTCCTCAAATTTAAGAGGTCTGTTATCCAAAGCGGATTCAAGTCTGAACCCGTAATCAACAAGATTCTTTTTTCTTGCAAAATCTCCTCTGTACATAGCTCTTATCTGCGGAAGCGAAATATGTGATTCATCAACAAATGTTATAAAATCCTTCTCAAAATAATCAAGTATAGTCCATGGTGAATCTCCGGGTTTTCTTCCGTCAAAATATCTCGAATAATTTTCAATTCCTTTGCAGTATCCCATAGTTTCAAGAAATTCAATATCCTGTCTTACTCTCTGATCTATTCTCTGTGCCTCAAGAAGTTTTCCCTGTTCTTTAAATCTTTTTACTGTTTTCTGCAGATCCTCGTCAATTGAAGAGAGCGCATTAAGTATTTTTTCATTGGAAGTTACAAACTCTCTTGCCGGATATATAGTAACTTTATCGAACTCATCTATAATATTTCTGTTTAAAATATCAAAAGATCTTATAGCCTCAATCTCATTATCAAAAAAATCAATTCTTATTCCGAAATCCTCATACACAGGAAAAATTTCAAGTACTTCCCCTTTCCATCTGTAAGTACCGCCTTTAAAATCATCCTCTTTTCTTGTGTACTGCATTTTTGTAAGCTTTTCGAGAATATCTCTTCTTCCGTAACTTTTACCTTTTCTTATATTGAGATTTATACCGGAAAAGTCATCGGGATTTCCTGAAGCATAAATTGCCGAAACAGAAGAAATTACTATTACATCACGTCTTGTTACTATTGATTTTAAAGCTGAAAGTCTCATTTTTTCAAGAACTTCATTTATATCTGCATTTTTTTCTATATACATATCACGTCCGGGTAAATAAGCTTCAGGCTGATAATAATCATAGTAAGAAATAAAAAATTCAACCCTGTTATCCGGAAAAAATTCCTTAAATTCATTATAAAGCTGAACAGCGAGTATTTTGTTAGGTGACATAATAAGCGCCGGTCTTCCTGTCTCTTCTATAACTTTTGCCATTGTATAGGTTTTTCCCGACCCGGTAACCCCCAAAAGAGTCTGATACTTATTATTTTCTTTTATACCTTGTGAAAGAAGCTCTATTGCACGGGGCTGATCTCCCTGAGGGGAAAATTTCGAATTAATTTTAAACATCCCGTCACCTCCGGAACTATTTTAAATAATCTAAAAGTTCTTCTATATTTGTAACTCTGTTCCTGTAAAGATTATTCTTACCGTATCTGTCTATAAGAACAGCTTCAAGTCCTGCTTTTCTTGCACCAAGAACATCAGAAACAGGATTATCACCGACATATATATAAGAACCGTATTTTTCTTTAAGTATACTGAATATACGAATATCAGGTTTATAAAGTTTTACTTCCTCAGAAATAATTATTTCATCAAAATAATTCTCATTTTTTTCAAAAAAATTTCTGACAAAAATACTATCAGCATTTGATATAACCATAAGTCTGTAACCTCTTTCTTTTAGTACGGAAAGAAGACTTACGTCATCATAATATTTTAAATCGGAAAATGTCATATACATATAATCAATATAATAATCTTCACTGCGTGAAAGACCGTATTTTTTTATAAAGTAATTAAAAAGACTTACATAATAATATCTTTCACTCTTAAATTCCTTAAGATAATAATTTTCAAAATATTCATAATATTTTTCCGAAAATTCTTTTTTTATATCTTCAGGATTTTCTCCGGCTTCCTCTGCCAAAACCACACACACACCGTCAAAAAGATTTGTCGGATCTATTAAAGTTCCGTATAAATCAAAAGTTATTATCTTATTCATATCATCCTCCGGAATTTTTCAGAAGTATATAATATTATACCTCTTTTATATTAACACAAAATAAAAGCACCGAAAAGGTGCTTTTATCAGAAAATAAAATTTATCCCGCTTTTTATAACAAATGAATTACCGTAATTACTCTTTTCTTCAAGTACTCTGAAAGAATATCCAGCTTCCGTATAAATTCCGAAATTTTTTGTAAAATTAAAATTTGCCACAACGGAAGGAACAAATGAAACAGGATAATCATCATAATACTGCGAAATCACATAGTTCATATTAAATCCAAGTTTCGGCCCGAACATAACAGGTCCGAGATAATACATATATCCTACTGCGAATCCCATATCCATTTCAAGAAAAGTATCGTTCAAAAATAAATTACCGGACATATCAAAATAAAGACCAAAATAATTATCCGCAGAAAAATTAATTCCCGCACCGTTTATATAAACTCCGTTTTTATTATACATACCTGAATAATATATTTTAAACGACGGTCTTAAAGGCAGACTGTTAGGTTTTTCTGTGACAAAAACACTGTTATCCCTATAATCAAAAATTTCAGGTTTTTCAAGTACAGTAAGTATTGATTTTGTATCCATAACATCAGTTGCCGTTAGTTTACCGTCATAATAAATTTTTTTATCACCGGCTATATCAACTGTTTTTGAAAAATAAAATACCATACCTTTTCTGACACCGTAATTTCTCCCAGCATCAGCAATAACTGTATTCCCTTCATAACCGATTATGGGAGCGGTTATTTTAAAAAGTTCATTTACAAGACTTACAACATATCCCGCAGCGCTGTAAACCGCCTGTTCCTTTGCTTCCTTTAATGCTTCTGTTCTGCTTTTATACTTTGTCATATAAACTTTTGAAGAACTGTCATAAAACTTTGAAGATGTAATTTCTCCCGTATATTTATCTATAAGCTTATAGCTTATACTGACTTCATAATAAGCATAAGGTGTTTCTGAATCTTCGTTTACATCCTGAAATGTATTGACAACTTTTACATAAACAAGTGCATCAGCGCTTAAAAGTTTTAAATCACGGGTACTGTCAGTAAGTCCCTGAAGCTGAAGCAATATATCTTTAAAAAGAATATCATCTCTTGAAACAAGTCTGTACTTTCCTTCATTGGTAATGTACTGATTGATTCTGTTCTCAAGTATACCTGTAACATCAGAATATCCGTCTGTATATACAATAAGTGTTTTTCTCATATCCTCCGCAAAATATACGGAAACAAAAAAAACAAAAAATATAATAATGATTTTTTTCATAGTATCCCTCCTAAAGTTATACTCTACATTATTATACATACTTTTTTGTATTTTAACAAATCAGAAAAAAATGATGTATAAAAAATGGGAAAAAACAGCGGCACATAATCCGGCTATTGTATGTGAAAGTATAGCTTTACTTGCAAGTTTTCTCGATTCAAGAGCATCCATCATAGCAATATGTGTTGAAAGATATCCGCTCCATGTCATACCTATTGCCGTAAAAACAGCAACATCATTACCGGTAAGAATACCCTGTTTAATAAATCCCGGAATAAGTGCAAGCGCAGCACCTGCAGATCCCAAAGAGGTAAGAGGAAAAGCTATTAATTTAGGTGATTTAAAACCGAAAAGAAAATCAAGTACCGGTGATATTTTTGAAGCAAGCCACGGAAGAAAAGGAACTCCTTCTCCGGCAAGTCCCTGATATCCTATAGAAGGATCTTTCGGACCGTAAGTAATTATCATAACAAAAGTTGATATAATAAGAACTCCGGGAATTATTGAAAGACCGAGATCGACACCGGTTTTTCCGCCTTCGAGTAATGCATCAAGAAATCTTGAACCTACATTACCCTCTCTTATTTTTCTCCAGTCTATAGCTTTATATTCAATTTTTTCTTCTGTAATAAAATATTTTTTTGTAAACACGGAAAAAATTCTTACACTTATAATACTTCCGACAAAAGCACCTAAAAGGCCTATTAAAACAGGACCTAAAAGATTAACCCCAAGCTGTCCTGACTGGGCAATCATATATGTGGAAATAATAAGACCCATACCGAAGCTGTTCCAAGATTACAAAGAAGAGGTATCTGCCATTTTTCAAAATATTTTACAAATTCCTTATCTTTTGCAAGAGAAAGAATAGCAGGATTATCAGATAAAAAAGTAGTAAGTATACCCAAAGAAGCCGCTCCGGGAAGTCCGTAAAGAGGTTTCATAAATATTCTGAGAACCTTATTTAAAAGAAAAACCACACCGAATTCAGAAAAAAGTGCACCCAGAGCACCTGTTAAAACTGCAACGGCCATTATAAAAAACACGGTATTAAGAAGAAGATCATGTGCAGTAGCCATAAGAGTTTTAAACAAATTACTCGCTCCCATAACATGTCCTAAAGGAATAAAAACCGCAAGAAATAATACTAAAAATATAATTGGTTCAGTGTCAATTTTAATGTTTCGCTTCTTTGATTTGGGAAATTTTATTTCCTGAGCCATATTTTCACCCCTTGAAATTTTTTTCATATAATATAATTTATACCATTTTCTTTCATTTTTCAAGGGTAAATTCCTCTAAAAAATGAAAAAATCAGGCCATTAAATGGTCTGATTCTATAAAATCGTTATTTTATCTTTTAAAGGATTATTTGCAATTAAAAGTTCTTTATAGAGAGTGAGTTTATCATCAAAAATAATACCTGACTGTTCAAGAATTTTCTCATCAAGTCTGATAAAATCATCGAATTCACCTTTAAAAACAACATTTGATTCTTTCATCATGAGAACTTTAGGTTTAAGTGCAAGAAATTCACTTATCCAGTGAGTTACAAGAATAATTGTTTTACCTATGGAATTTAATTTTTTTACCGTTTCAAATATAGAAACTCTTGTCTTATAATCAAGACCTACAGTAGGTTCGTCAAAAATAATATAAGAAGGATTATAACTCAGAACCGATATAATTGCTACCTTTCTCATTTCCCCGCCGGAAAGATTAAAAGGACTCTTATTTAAATATTCTTTAGGAAGTCCCATAAGTTTCATATAAAAAAATAAATCCTGCTGGGAAAAACTAACTCCGAAATTTTTTGCTGCATAAGTAAACTCTTCGGCTATTGTAGGGAGAAAAAACTGAGATTCCGGATACTGAAAAATAAGTCCGACTTTTTTTCTTATTTCACGTATATTAATATTTTTATCAGCTGTACCCATACCGTCTACTTTTACACTTCCGCTCTGAGGCACGAGAAGACCGTTTATCATGTTAATCATTGTACTTTTACCGGAACCTGTATGTCCTACAAAAAGCCACAATTCGCCGTCATTAATATCAACGCTTACATTACTGAGAGCTTTTTTTTCAAAAGGAGTATTTATTCCGTATGAATAAGATATATTATCTATATTTATCGGCATAGTTTATCTATCATCTCCTGAACAGACATTTTAAATTCTTTTTTTATCGTTATATCAAAAGGAATTTCAACATTAGAAACCCTCTTTGAATAAAGTTTCTCTCTATCGCCGTTAAAAATAAGCTTACCGTCTGACAAAGCTATAATTCTGTTAACCTCTTTAAGATCCTGATAATGATGCGAAGCAATAATAACAGTTTTACCTATTTCAACCAATTTTTTTATAACCCCGTAAACCTCTCTTCTTCCTATAGGATCAAGCATAGTTGTAGGTTCATCCATAAAAATAACATCCGGATCCATAGCGACAATTGAAGCTATTGCAAGTCTCTGTTTCTGACCGCCTGACAGTGTGTTCGGATCTGTATTCTCCTTACCGTTAAGTCCCACTATATCAAGAGCCCATTCAACTTTTTTCTTCATTTCATCACGTGGAACACCTGTATTTTCCATACCGAAAGCAACATCTTCCTCAACGGTAACCCCTACAATCTGATTTTCAGGATTCTGAAAAACATAGCCTATTTTATTTTTTGTTTTTTCATTCAGTACTTCATCGTTAAAAATAACCTTACCGGTTTTATACTCATAAATACCGGATAAAATTTTCATAAGTGTTGATTTACCGCTTCCGTTATCTCCGACAAGTCCTACAAACTCACCTTTTTTAATATCAATACTTATATTTTTTAAAACTTCTTTATCACCGAAAAAATAACTTATATCTTCACATCCGAAAAACATAATTATACTTCCTTTACGGACTTATAAACTCTTATTCCGCCGCTTTTTTCAAGTTCTGTAACATTACCGAAAATCTCTTTCATATACTCTTCTATTCTCTTACCGCCTTTGTTGTGAAAAGCTACAAGATTAAGCGTACCTTTATTGCTCAGATGCTTATAACCTTTTTCTATAAGATTCATCCATATATTTTTTCCGGCAACTATAGGAGGATTTGCGATAATATTATCAAAAATAACATCTTCCCACGGGTCAAAAAGGTTTCCTGATTTTATTTCAACATCGGCATTATTATCTTTTGCATTAATTTTTGCATATTCTACAGCTCTTTTATTAACATCACTCATAAACACTTTCATACTATTAAATTCTTTTTTTATGGTAATTCCTATAACTCCGTAACCGCAACCTATATCAAGAATACTTCCTTCGTTAAAAGAAGCATTTTCAATAAGTATTCTTGTAGCCTTATCAATTTTACTCTTACCGTAAACGCCAGTAGGAGCCTTAAAAAGATATTTATGACCGTTCTTAAGTTCACACTCAAGAATTCTTTCCTTTATTTCGGAAGTAGGGCTTTCGGTATAATAATGTTCAAATCCCGCCGGTTTTATTTTATCTTTCTTTTTTGCTTTTTCATCTTCCGGAGAAGGTATCATTTTTATTATGTCTTTTACATTCATTCCTATAAGTTCATCAGGTCCGAAAATCTGAACATCTTCAACTTTATCCTTTTTCTTAGGCATAAAAAACACCTCCTATTTAAAATCAAAGTCGGGATAAATCCCGACATATTTTTTATTTAAGTTCTGCATAAACAGTAAAAGTATAATTAGAGTTAAGATTAAAAAATACAAGTCCGCCAGGCACTATAGAATATCTTGCCGGAAGATTCAGAAAAAACTTAAGTGTCATTTCATCATTATCAACTATCTTATAACCCAAATAACCGGAAAATCCCCTAAGAACTCCGAGATCCTCAGGAAAAGCCTGAAAATAATATTTTAAACCTGAAGTATCGTTTACTATATTCATAAGTCTGTAAGTAAAATTAAGACCGTATATTATATTTCCAAAACTACCGTCCACAAAAAAATTAGTACCGAAATAACCTGAATATTCAGAATTATCTTCTGTATAACTCCAGTCAATACCGCTAAAAATACCGGAAGAAGCAACATCCGTAGAAGGATCGGTAAAAGAATTCCACAGCCCTATTCCCAAATTCAAATTATCATATTTAAGTCTGAGACCAAGCTGCAGGTCATTATTTGCTATAGGATCTTTTAATTTCATACTGACACTGAAAAAAGGCTCAACATTTTCCGTAATAACATTTCTGTACGAAAAACCCAAATTTCTGTCAGAAAGTCTTAAATAATTATTCTCATCATAATATCCGGCACCGACCGAATAAGGTACATCCATTACACCAAAAAAATTTGCCATGGAAAAAGAAGATAAAATCATTATGAAAATAACAAAAATAAAATATTTTTTCACAGTACACCGCCTTTTTCGGTGAAATAACAAAAGTGGCCGAGCTTCCCCGCGGCACACGCTAAATTACGCTTATGGCTGCTACCTTCCGGTCCTGACCAGGTTCACGGTTCAACGTTGCGCGGGACCCGGCCGTATCTAATGGTCCCAGAATATTATACCATAATAAGTCAAAAAATCAATACCTATGATATCTTCTTGATGTAATTATAACATTAATATTATTATTTTTTAATATATCTATATATTTACTGTCAACCGGTAAAGCAGGAGGAATAATAACTTTACTTATATTTTTACCTATAAGATACTCAATAACCTTATCCGAATTAATAGGAGAATCAAAAATAAAAGTTCCGCCTTCAATTTTCTGATCAAGATCAGATGATATAGCATCAATAATACCGACTGCAATCTCACGGTTTAATGCTGACTGAACGCCGGAAATAATTACCCTGTCATTAATATAAACAGCAGTATCGGACTTATGAATTTTTGCTATCTCAAAACCTATTTTCTCTGTTTCTTCAACATCAATAAAAATATCCTTAATATCCTGTTTTACAACAAGATCTCTGTCTACAATAAGCTCAGAATCTTTTTTAATAATCTTCCTGTCTATCTTAAACACCATAGGTCTGAAAGTCAGAATTTCCTCCGGATCTATATTTTCCGAAGTAACTATACCATCCAGTTTAGACTTTCTGAGCTTTAAAATAAGTTCAGGATTATCGGAATAAAGAATACCACCGCGCATCTTTTCTATATTATCAAGTATATATTCAGAATCTTTTTCATCGGGCTCTGTTATACCGAAAACAAATATTCCTTTCTTTGCAAAAGCAACCATTTCTTTTTCCGTAGAAGAAACAACATTAAAAATAACAGAAACATCTTTAACTATTCTGTAAGTAGGTGATTTATGCCTTGTAAGATTAATTACATTATCAAAAATACTGTCTTCTCCCGCAAACTTCATAAGTGTTGCATCGGTAAGAGGATTAGACCCGTATCTCAGCATACCTATAATCTCAAAAAATTCATGATCATATTTCTCTGATGCAAAAAGTTCGGAAAATATCTTATGAATATTGGAATCATATTTTGAAGTTGTATAAAAAGCTTTAAGTGCCATCTTTCTTCTGAAATGAAGAGGAATATCACCGCAGTCCTCTATGCTTTCTATTATTTCGGAATAATCTTCCGGATCAGTAACAGGAACAACATCCCTGTAATTCTTTGCAGCAGCCCTTAAAAGTGCCACACCGCCTATATCAACATGATTAAGAAGTTCATTTTCCTTTGTTGTCTTACGCGCAACTTCCCAGAAAGGATTCAGATTAACAACAACAAGATCAATTCTGTTTATATCATTTTTCTCAAGATCATTTTCATGATTCTGATCACCGAATTTTGCAAGTATACCGCCGAAAAGTTTAGGATGAAGTGTCTTAACCCTTCCGTCGAGTATTTCCGGAAAACCTGTATACTCAGTGATTTTTGTAACTCCTATACCGTTATTTTCAAGAAATTCCGCAGTACCGCCGGTACTTAAAATTTCAACACCATTATCAAATAAAAACTTTGCAAACTGTGTAAGTCCGGTCTTATCCGAAACAGAAATGATAGCTCTTTTAATATTCATAATATACCTCCGTTAAAGTATTATAATAAATTCTATCATTATAATTATAACAACAAATTAAATAAAAAAGTATATTGAATAAAAAAAGCATGTATTACAAAGTAATACATGCCTTAAAATACTTAAAATGTTTCAAAATATTTTGCTGTTTCCCAGTCTGTGACAGCTATTTCAAATTCTTTACATTCTTTTTCCTTTAATTCAATAAACTTCTCTGTAATATGTTCTCCCAAAACATCCTTAACAAATTCATCTTTCTTAAGTTCCTCAAGTGCTTCTCTTAGGCTTCCGGGAAGGGTAAATATTCCAAAATCTTTCTTCTGTTCTTCTGTCATATGATATATATTATCAACAACAGCTTTAGGAGGATCTATCTTTTCTTTTATACCGTTAAGTCCGCAGGCAAAACAAACAGCTATAAGAAGATACGGATTTGCCGTAGGATCAGGACTTCTTAACTCTGCTCTCGTTCCTTTACCTCTCGGAGCCGGAACTCTTACAAGGGCACTTCTGTTTGATGCTGACCATGCAACATTTGTAGGAGCTTCGTAACCGGGAACAAGTCTTTTATAAGAATTAACCGTAGGATTTGCTATTGCGGTAATAGCTTTTATATGCTGAAAAATTCCGCCTATAAAATATTTTAATTCCTGTGAAAGTCCGTATTCTCCCTTTTCGTCATAAAAAATATTTTCACCTTTACTGAAAATACTCATATGAGTATGCATTCCCGAGCCGTTTATGCCAAAAAACGGTTTAGGCATAAATGTTGCATGAACGCCTTTAAGAAGGGACATAGTCTTAACAACAAGCTTAAAAGTCTGAATATTATCAGCGGTATTAAGTATCTCATCATATGTAAAATCTATCTCATGCTGAGAAGGAGCTACCTCATGATGTGATGCCTCAACATTAATTCCCATATCCTCAAGACCTTCAACAATAGCTTTTCTTGTTTCTCCGCCGAGATCTATAGGAAGAAGATCAAAATATCCCCCTTCATCCATAAATTCTCTTTTCGGCTTGTGGGTATTTTCATCTCTCGGTAAAAGAAAAAATTCAGGTTCAGGTCCCGCATAACCTTTAAATCCGCATTCCTCAAGTTTCTTTACAACTTTTCTGAGTACAAATCTCGGATCGCCTTCAAAAGGAGTTCCGTCTGATTTGAAAACATCACAGATTATTCTTGCAACTTTATCTCCGTTCTTTGTCCAAGGTAAAATTGCAAAAGTGTTCAGATCAGGTCTTAAAAACATATCAGACTCGTTTATTCTGACAAAACCCTCTATTGATGATCCGTCAAACATAGTACCTCTTTTGAGAGATCCTTCGAGTTCGTCAGCAGGAATACCGACACCTTTTAAAACCCCGTTAATATCAGACACCTGTAAAAGAACATACTTGATCTTTTCGCTTTCAACTTTCGATAAAATTTCTTCCCCGGTCATTTTATTCCCTCCTGTTATAAATTTGCGATTTTGATACTTATTTACCCTCCATTAACTATAATAACACATAAACAGTTCTATTGTATGTTAAGAGTCAATTAATGATAGAAGTATAATGATTAAATTGAATGTTTACCCGGTGCTTTTGCGAAAAGTCTTGATTTTTCAACATGTTCAAGTCCTAAAACCCACCTTGTAAACCTTTCAACACCAATACCACATCCGGCTGTTTTCTTTATAAGTCCCTCTTTTGCAAGCTTAAGATATTCAGAATAAGCTTCTCTTGAAGTTCCTTTTTTATCCATTCTCATAAGAATCTGTTCATAGTTATCTTCCCTTTCACCACCGGAAATACCTTCTCCGAAACCTTCAGGAAAAATAAGATCAAAATCCAGTAGAACTTCAGGATGTTCTTTATCCTGTCTGTCATAAAATTCTCTGTCCATAATCGGTATATCTATTAACCAGAAAGGCTCTTCTGACAATTCCGAAAGAATTTTTTCATAACCTTCTCCGAATTTTTCTTTAACCTCAAGAACCCTATACTTTTTAAAAGGTTTTTCAGGAATAACAATACCTTTATGATATTTTTCAATAATATCCGGAAATTTCTCTTTTATACTCTTAAGAGTAAAAATAATTGCATCTTCCATTATATCCATAACATCTTCCCTCGAAGCTCCTGCCATTTCCATATCTACCTGAACAAATTCAATAAGATGTCTTCCGCTCTTATAACAATCTTCAGTTTCAAGTCTTAAATTAGGAGAAACAATATACACCTTATCATGTACAAGCGTAGCTATCTGTTTATGAAGAATCATAGACTTAGTAACTGAAAATTTCTGACCGTAATAATCTATATCGGCATCAAAAACAGGATGATTAAGAGGATCTGTTATAGGTGAAATCATTATAGGCAGCATCTCTAAAAAACCCTTATCCTCAAGACTCTTTCTCAGACCTTTAAGTATTTCCGCCTGAACTTTTAAAACATCTTTAAAAAAACTACCCTCAGTATAAGCTTTAACAAGTTCCAAAGTATCAACTTTCCTTACAAATGTTTTTTCCATATAATTCCCTCCCGGTGAGATAAAGTTTTTTATATAAATAAAAAACCGACGCTGTTATAAAAAAACTAACAGCGCCGGTTATATCTAAACACGCAGACTAGCGTGTATTAATATTTCCATACGCTGTGATTATATTATTATTATTATTTAAATTAAAGAAATTTTCAGTTATTGAAAAATATTTCATAATAAACACTCCTATTCGGCTTTAATTAGAAAAATTATATCACTAAAAAAATAATATGTCAAATCAGACTTAAATCTATTCTCTCAACAATATCAACTATTCTGCTTCTGTTCTTATCAAAAGAATATCTCATAAGAGTTTCAAAATACTCCTTCATCTCCTGTGAACCGAGAACATCAGAAGACCCCAAAGCAATATAACAGATGATTGTTATCTTCTCATAATCATCCGTTTCAAGATATTTTTTTATATTTTCCAGATCCTTTTTTCTGTTGCTCATATAAATCTTCTTAAGATCAAACTGTTTATTCATAAATCCCCCAATAAAGTATTTATTTCCCCGTAATAATATCGTCTGCCGTAAAGAAAACTTAAATAAAAAAAATATTTACAAATCAAAAAAAAAGTGATATAATATGTTTCGTATGGCCCCATAGGATAACGGCTAGTCCATCGGATTCTCAGTCCGAGAGTCGGGGTTCGATTCCCCGTGGGGCTGCCATGCAAGCAGTTCAAAGTATATATAATTACTTTGAACTGTTTTTATTTTATCCTTATCTCTTCAAATTATATATCATGTAAAATCAGAGTTATCTATTTTTAATTTCTTATTAATATTATTATACTTCTTTTTTTATCTCAAAACCCATTACTTTTAAATCTAAACTAAAAATATAATAATTTATATCACATATAATCCTTTAAAAATTCTCTTAAATAGATTATAAACAAAAGTTTTTTCGAAAAACAATATATAAAAATGATTTTATGTTGCTTTAGGTGTAGGAGTTGATAAGTTGTTTCTCTATATAATAAAAATGTACCCGGTAAAATAGTTTTTTTATTTCTTGTCTATTTTACCGGGTACACATTAAAGGCTCTGTTATTTTTTATTATGAATTTTTTTATTATTTTTTTCATTTTATTACCTCTGAAATTTTTATTTTTCACATTAAATTATATCTTATTTTTTAGAAAAATTATTATTTTCTTTTTAAATTACACACAATGGTTAGTAATACCCGTATACATATATCTGTATAGGGGTAT
>Ga0116162_10001879_pt1 | contig 13430 bp, 9 predicted proteins | sample AD_UKC105_MetaG_FD_89875 | JGI IMG/M metagenome (GOLD analysis project Ga0116162, IMG submission 89875) | Active sludge microbial communities of municipal wastewater-treating anaerobic digesters from Hong Kong - AD_UKC105_MetaG | ecosystem: Engineered > Bioreactor > Anaerobic > Digestate... | reverse complement strand
GATTCCGACCTTATCCCAGGAGGACCGGCCGAGGCTTCCCATCATCCAGAATACCACCTCGTGGACCTCCTCCGACTCGCCGACGTACTGGAGAAAGGACGTCATCGCTGAAAATAAGTACATGATGGCGATCCCCGCCAGGATCATCGTCTCAGGGGTGATCCCTTTGTACTTGGCAAGGCCGTAGACGATGAGGGAAGCCAGCATCGTGAAGACGAAGGCGTTTCCGACGATCAGGTACTGGCCGCTTACGAAGCCCGCCCCGAGGATGATGGCCAGCGACGCCCCGAAGGTGGCGGCGGAGGCGATACCCAACGTGAAGGGGCTTGCGAGAGGGTTTTTGAGGATCCCTTGCATCGCAGATCCCGCCACGGCCAGCCCCATCCCCGCAAATATCCCCATCAGGACCCGGTGGAGGCGGAGCTGCCAGACTATGGTGTCTATGAAGTCGGTGGTATGAAAGGTGCCTGGAAAGAGCCTGGCCAGGATAGCAGTGTAGACCTCAACGGGGGTGATGTTGGCGGAGCCAAGGGTCGCTGCGACTCCGGCCAAGACCGCGATACCGGCGAGGGACACGATTATGAAGAGAACCTTTCGGCCCACGAACTGGGCGTACTCCTCTTTAAGTTCTAAGTTATCGGTCGCATTCTCCAATGGCATCAAACTATGCCACTTACCAGTTAATTAATAATAATTTCGGTTAGCTTAATATTATCTGATATTTCATCAAATTAAAAAATTTACTAATAGTGTACCACGATTAAATTTAACACACTTAATGTTAAGTTTACAGAAAGATTTATAACTAAATACGAAATGCGATGTTGTAAAGGCTACGAAAGTTGAAGGTGGACATCTAAAATCGAGGTGGAGATATATGGCATTAAGATCGTATGCTATTGGACTGCTGTTCAGCATATTATTTGCTTTATCAGCAACAGGGGCAGATTATACCCTGGACATCTTCGGAAACGCCAACATGGACGACACAATCGATGAGCAGGACGTCGTATACCTGAATGGCATAATAGATGGCACTGAGGAGACGACCGATTTTGCTGACGCCAATTACGATGGCGTGATTGATGAAAAAGACGTAGACCAGATTGAAGCCATCATCGAGGGATCTGAGGGTGAACTGGTTCTCATGGACAGTGCCGATCGCCCCGTCAGAGTGAAAATGCCCCTGCAGAAGGTGGCCACATGCTCCCGCCATTTCCTTGAGGTGGCCCAATCACTGAAAATCCCCGAAGAGGCCATAGTTGCCGTCTCCGATGAGGTGATCGACGAGGATTACAGCGTTCTGTTCCCGAGATGGCAAGACAAGATAGTCATGGGATGCACCGGAAACCCTTCTGTCGAGGTTGACTGCGAGTCCATCCTTTCCGCGGACCCTGAATTGGTTATATTGTATGCCTCATTCGAGAGCTCTGAGCCAGCCCAGGAGAATCTAGAGGCGGCCGGGGTAGACGTAATTCGCTTTAACTTCAATCGACCGGACATGGACGATCTATTCCAAAAAGAAGTGACAAAAATCGGCTATCTCTTCAACAGAAGAGAAGAGGCCCAGGAGCTGTTGAGCTTCTACGAAAAGTATGAGAACCTGGTAAAGGACCGACTTGCAGATATTCCTGAGGAGGAAAAGCCCAAGGTTTACTACGAGTCCTTCACCAATTCCTACGTGACTTTCAACCAATTCGCTCGGGTGGAAACAACCGGCGGAAGAAACATTATTCCATCAGGGGGCTTTGAGCGGACCATGGGCGTCATGAACGTCGACCCGGAGCAGATCGTGTCCGAAAACCCAGACGTGATAATCAAGATGGCCCCGCGAAATCTTCACGCCGGCTACCACTTCGAAGCCCAGGATACTGGAGAACTGGCCGCCGTCAGAGATGAGATTCTCCAGCGTCCTGAGCTGCAGAACGTGAACGCGGTCAAGAACGGGAAGGTATACGTCATCAGCGGCTTTGTGATGCAGTCTGGTCCCTGTAGCGGTTGCAAATACTTCCTGCAGGACCTCTACCAGGCCAAATGGTTCCACCCTGAACTCTTCGAGGACATAGACCCGAAAGCCGTCCATCAGGAGTACCTGGAGCAGTTCCAGGGGCTGGACCTGGACCTGGATCAGAAGGGCGTCTTCGTCTATCCGGTGGCCTGATACCCCTTGACGAAAAGTGAAGGGCGAAACGCCAAGCGCGTCGCTCCCGGATACTACGATGCGGTGGCGACCTCAACTCAAATCCGTCCCTTCCCAAGCCCTGTGAACGATCCCCGGTGGCTCAACCCTACAGCCGAGTGGTTCAGCCAGGGTAGATGGGTTCTGGAGGTGGGGCCTGGCAGGGGCGAGTTTGCAGAGGCGGTGATCAGACGCGGTGGACCTGAGAGGTACTACTTGGTGGACATCTCCCAAGGCATGTTGGATCTGGTCCGAGAGAGGACCAATTTCGAGAGCAAAGTGGAGAGAGTCTTCCTCCACGCCGACATCGATTCAGATGCTCTGGATGCCGTTTTAGACGGCTGTCTGGAGAGGATAATCATGATCAACGCCTTTCAGGACGTGGACCCGAAAGCCGTCCTCAAAACCTTCAGAAGGGTAGTGGCACCTCAAGGCCTCCTGCGGGTGAACGTGATCAGCCGGGAGTTCCGGGAGGAATTTCTCTCCGAGGACGAGAACTTCGACAGGGATCAAGGACACTTCTACCTCACCCGCTCCCCTGCTGAAGGGGTGGTGCCTCTGGGATTTTTGCGACGAGAGGGGGGTGAAGCGGTCCCTTACTACAGAGTCCTGAAATCGTATTACAGCTCCTATCTGAGGGAGATATTCTACGAATCCGGATTTGAGATCGTCTCAGCCGAGCCGATTGTCATGCCTCGGGAGATCTGGGACAGAACGGCAGCTGGGAGGAAGAGGAGCGAGGAACAAGAGGAGATTTTGAGGAGGTTTGGCGGATATCGTGGGTCTGTAGACATCATCGCAAGTCCCATATGAGGGAGGAATTTTCGTGAAATTTGACGAGATACTGATTGAAGCTCTAGATAGACCTATCACCAAGGATGAGGCATTGATCCTCTTCGAGGAGAGCCAACGGCTTGAGAACTACCTCAAGCTCTTCCAGGCGGCTTCCTCCGTCCGAGAGAGGGAGTGCGGCGACCTATTTCGTCTCGACGGCTGGATGGGAAACAACAGCGAGTGCAAGGTCGATCCACCCTGCCAGTACTGCCGTCGGGCCGTGAAGGGCCAAGTGATGGAAAAGTGGGAGTTTGGGCCAGAAAGGGTGAGAACGATCGCCCAGGCTTTCAAGGAGACGGGGACCACCACCGTGGAGATCGGGGGCGGAACTGACCCGGAAGGGGCGGGACCCAGCGTCCTGAAGATCCTAGATGTTCTCCGGGATGAGGGGCTGGAGGTATGGGTGAACGTCGGGCCAGCCCTGGAAGAAGAGCACATACGAGAGATGAAGAGGATGGGGGTGGAGGCGATCACCAGCTCTTTTGAGACGATGAATCCCCAGATCTTCCGGGAGATCAAGCCTGGGGACAGCCTGGAAAAGAGGGTCAATCTGGCCCACATGATAGACGAGAACGACGTTCCTCTGATAAGCGTCCTCATGGCAGGGATCGGAGAGAGCTACAAAGACCGGGTCGACCACCTCTTCTACCTGAACGAGATGAAGAACTTTTATCAGCTCGCCGTCTCGTGGCTGAGGATCTTTCCCGGAAGCCCCCTGGAGAGCAGGATCGTGCCGCCGACGCCTCTAGAGGCCGCCCGGACTGTGGCCATAGCCCGCCTGATAATTCGGGACAAGTACATAAGCGTGAGCGATCCCCAGCATCTTCAGCTCTGGGTCATGGCCGGGGCCAACAGGATGGTTCATGCTGGCGCGTCCTACCACAAGAAGGGCGGATTCTCCATCGTAGGAAATTGGGTCCATCCAGGAGTCGAGAACATCGACTTGGGGGAGGGCTTTGAGATAACAAACCTCTTGCCCGTTACCACCCTGCAGATAGAAAGAGCAGGGATGGAGGTAGAGCCATCCGTCAGGGAAGCTGTGGATACTTTCTGGAAGGGGAAGGTGACTGGGCAGTAACTGTGGACCATTGAAAATCGCTAAACATTGACTTATTCGTTGGGATCCCATAAATGCCGTGCATGAAGATGGTTTTAGGGAGCTATTTCAACGGTCTGCACGTTTGAGGGCCAAAAGCGCCCTCAACTTATCTTTTGGTATGTGTTTAGCTCATCCCAAACAGCATCAGCAAAGCCATTTTTTGATTCCTCCCGTGGCCAGTTCCAGCGAGTTGATTTCGAGTAAATACGGCTATAGATGTTGTTTTTCTATTTGCCACAAGTTGTTTGGCCGCGTGAATTCGGTGACCAAAACCAGCATCACGCAACCGATTCAAGGGGAGCTAAACACGTTCATCTTTTGTAGATAGGGGGCCTCCTCCAGGTTATTCGTGACCCACCATCCTCTCGAAGTAATAGACGAGCATCTGTCGAAAACACTATATAGCGGTAATACACACGAACCCAATAATTAGTATTACCTTTGCCTGGATAATGCTCTTGGTAGTATCGTATTCTACCAGTTACGAATAGGGATTGACGGGATAGATTTGGAGTTCGAGATGTTGCATGAAAAGGTCGATGCATCTGTAAAGAGAATAGAAGTACTGAATGAGTACGAATCTTTTATCGGTAGAAAGGTATTTTTTATATCAGCACTTATTTTATTAATACTATTTTTATGCGGCATAAGCATATCGCTAGGCCCTTTGAAGTTTTCCGTCTTGGAGGTATATGCTACCATACTCGACAAGTTCTTTCCTAACTTCTTCGACGTCCCAGAGCTGGCCCCTATAGTGATCTGGGATATAAGACTTGCTAGGGTCGTAACGGGCGTCCTTGCCGGGATAGGTTTCGCCGTTGCGGGTGCGGTGATACAAGGAATACTCAGAAATCCATTGGCTTCGCCCTTTACTCTAGGCATATCTGCTGGTGCCGGACTCGGAGCAGCACTTGCTATCATTGCTGGGGTGGGGATTGGTAGCAGCAGCGGTTTTCTTTTAGTGGGAAATGCATTTATCTTCTCTCTGATCCCGTCCTTGGTCATCGTGGGACTGGCCCGATTTAAACGTGCCACTCCCGAAACGATGATCCTTGCTGGAATCGCTATGACGTATATCTTCAGCGCGATATCGTCGTTGATCCATTATTTTGCCGATCCAGATGCGCTGAAGGACGTAATGGTCTGGCTGATGGGCGATCTTGGGAGAGCCTCTTGGGGTGACCTCTACATCGTCGCCTTAGTGCTTATAATTTGTTTTCCGGTACTTATGTGGAAATCGTGGGACCTAAACGTTATGGGAAGTGGTGACGAATCTGCAAAGAGCCTCGGTATAAATGTAGAGCGAACCAGAGTCTTTGTTATGATGATCGCATCGCTTATCACCGCTGTTATTGTATGTTTCACCGGAATGATCGGGTTCATAGGACTCGTTGCCCCTCATATAACTCGTATATGCATCGGCGGAGATAACAGATTCGTAATTCCAGCCTCTGGTCTTTTCGGTGCAGCCTTATTGGTGGCTGCAGATATCATCTCAAGAGAGGTTCTAGCACCTTTGATCATCCCGGTAGGGATTGTTACGTCTTGTGTTGGAGGACCAATGTTTCTTTACCTCATAATAAGAAAAAAGAAAGAGTATTGGTGACGGGAGTGTGAGAATACGAAATTAAAACTGATGAATGTCGAGTTCAGCTACATGAGCACACCCATCTTGCAGGGGGTGCATCTAGAGCTGGCGAGATCTGAAGTTTTAAGCATTGTTGGACCAAATGGTGCGGGCAAATCCACATTGATTCGATGTATAAACAGAATCTTAAATCCTCAGAAGGGAAGTATACTGCTGGATGGAAGCGACGTAATCCACATGAGCAGAATGGAGCTCGCAAGACAGCTTGGATATATTCCACAGAGCGACCACCAATCATTTCCCGCTACCGTATTTGATGTTGTTCTCATGGGGAGACGCCCGTATATGGGCTGGAACAGCGGCCAAAGAGACAAGGAAAAGGTTTTGGATGTAATGCAGATGTTGAACATCGAACATCTTGCCATGAGAGACATTAATGAAATCAGTGGCGGGCAACGGCAGAAGGTATTAATTGCCAGAGCACTTGCCCAAGAGCCAGATGTTCTTTTGCTCGATGAGCCCACATCAAACCTCGACATTAAGCATCAGCTTGAGGTCATGGACGCGATCAGGTCTCTTGTAGCAGAGAAGAATATCTCTGCGATAATGGCGATTCACGACCTCAATCTCGGCTCGAGGTACTCCGATAGGATGATTATGCTTGACAAGGGTGTCATTGCGGCTGTCGGGAGCCCTTTTACGGTATTAACCCAGGATAACATTAAGCAGGTTTACCAGGTTGAAGCCGCCGTGAAGGACGAGGACGGGTTTCCATATGTGGTTCCAAAGAGTACTATAAGAAATAACGTGGGGGGGGGATGTTTTCGTTAAATAGGCAGGCATATAGAAAATATATATCGCGAACTTAATCCAAAATATAAGCAGCTTTTTTATAAAAACACGTGTATCGAAAAACATATAACTTAGTGATATATCCTTGTGTAAGAGTGCCACAATGCCTGCGTTATCGTTGTAAAAATGCGAAGCTGGTTATGTGATGGCTCAACAACTGAAAATTGTGGTGAGTGGATGAGAAATATGGAGAGATTGGCCTTTTCATTAGCGATGCTAGCATGCATCTCCCTGTGCGTCAATCCTGCAATCGCATTTGATTACACTTTGGATATTTTTGGTAATGCGAATATGGATGACACCATAGATGAAGAAGACGTAGAGTATGTGCAAGGAATAATCGACGGAACGAACGAAGCTACTGAGCTGGCAGATGCGAATAACGATGGTAATATCGATGAGGATGACATCGCTCAGATCGACCTTATCATACGCGGGGAGGAGACGGAACTTACTATAACCGACGACCTTGGTGAGATCGTTACGGTGAGCAGACCGTTAGAGCGCGCCGTCGTCACCTGCAGCGATTCTCTAGAGCTTTTAAGATCGATCAAGGTAGAGAGCGACCGAATAGTCGGTGTCGACAGCGGTATTCAATCAGGTGCATATGAGTCACACTACAAAGCGTTCTACCCAGAGTATCAGGATAAGCCAGGGATTGGCTCGAACGACCCTGAATCGATACTATCTCTCGATCCAGATGTCGCCATAGTATGGCGATCAGAGGTATATGGTACAACAGAGAAAACCGTTGACATTTTGAAATCAGCAGGCATTCCGGTGATCAGCACATATGGCGGTGTAGCCGATGAGGGTATGCGGAAATGCGCAATCAAATATGGATACCTCTTCGGAAAGCGAGACGAGGCAGAGGAGTTTATTGATTGGTATGAAGGGGTCTTAAATCAAATCGAGGAAACTGTGGAGGAGATCCCCGAAGATGAAAAACCAACAGTATATGTTGAGGGTTACCAGAAGTGGTACCTGCCTGGTGAAGATCGGGATCGAGTGGGGTATGCCGGTGGCAAGAACATATTCCAGGTACAAGGTAACGCCAACCCGGAAGAAGTTATAGATAGAAACCCCGATATTATAATCAAGACTCCGTGGGGGATAGGCGGTTATTACGTAGATGCAGATGACACTGCAGATTTAGAAGATGTGAGGGCCGAAATAATGAGCCGCCCGGAGCTTCAGTCTGTATCAGCAGTGAAGGATGGGCGTGTTTATGTTATAAACGGTTACATCACCACCTGGGGACCATCTGCAGGTTCTAGAGGCTTCATTTCCGTTGCATATATGGCAAAGTGGTTCAACCCTGAATTCTTCAGCGATTTTGATCCACAAGCTATTCATCAAGAGTATCTGACCAGATTCCAGGGGTTAGATATAGATCTAAACGAGAAAGGGGTATTCGTGTATCCACCTCTATAGAGTGCTGAAACGAAATACCATAATTTTTTTATTTTGGGGTTTCTTGCATCATAAATGCCGCTGGCGTTCATGCCCTTCGGTTTGCATTCCCAGGATGGATGGAATCATCGATGAAGAGGATAAGCGATTTTGCTCCTCGGAGTTGGTATTGAATATACGTATGTGTTTAGCTCATCTCAATCAGCATCGTCAAAGCTATTTCTTGCTCTCTCACGTGGTCAGTTCCACTGAGTTAATCTCGAGTAGCTGCGGCGATAGATGTTGTTTTTCTACTTGCCCCAAGTTCTTTGTCGGCGTGAATTTAGCGATCAAAACCAACATCATGCAATCGATTCGGGGGGGAGCTAAACACGTACGAATATACAAATGATTAGACGATACGACTTTGTCATTGACAAGAATCAGACCGCTCATCTTCAATCGCTTTCGAAGCGAACTCAGTTCTGATGCTTGTATGATTGAACCAGCTTATCGGTATCAAGATAGGAAGATGGCGAAAAGCCGACCTTATGAAAAATAAAAATACCATTTTTATGTGACTCGCGCTATTTATTCGCTGATCCGTCTTAGGGTCGCAAGAGATGCAGCCAGGAAAAGGGCGGCGAAGAGGCATATGGCAACAAAAGACGTCCAGGGAAAGGGCTGGTCCAGCGCTGCCGCCCGAAGACAGAGACTCGAATGGGTCAGGGGCAGGGCGTAGAGTCCGAGCTTCAGGGCACCGGGAACCTGAGATAGGGAGAAGAAAGTTCCGGCAAGGAAGGTCATGGGCAGAAGAAGGAGGCTGCTGAAGGTGTTCATGTCCTCATGGGACTTGGCCAGAAGGGCCGCTAGAACCCCCAAAAATGAGAACGAGAGGCACGTTAGAACGAGACTCATGACGAATAGGGGGCCCAGACTGAAGGTTGGAGTTAGTAGGAGGGCAACGGCCAAAAAGGCGACGGAACTGACCATCCCCCGAAACGCCCCGATCATCGCTTTGCCGAATATCAGGGAGATGGCGCTGATCGGCGCCATTAGAAATTCGTCAAAGCTTCTGAAGAAGAGCCGATCGACGTTCAACCTTGACCCGGCCCCTATAAAGCTGCTGTTCATGGCAGTAAGAGCGATAATCCCCGGGATCACGAAATCGAGATAGGTTGACCCATCAAGGCTGATGCCTTTTCCAAGCCCCCAACCAAATGCTAAGAGGTAGAGGATGGGGCTAACAAGGGTCGTGACGAGGTATTTCGTCATCCTTCGCCTCATGATCATCAGGTCAGCCCAGAGGATGGTGTAAACGTCCATTCTACCCACCCCCAACCTTCCGGCCGGTAAGCTCGATGAAGACGTCTTCCAAGTTCGACTCCCGGATCAAGACATTTTCAAAATTCAGCGGCAGCGTCTGGACGTACTCAGCCGCAGATGCCCGATCCTGGAAGTACTGGTAGCTCGTTCCATCTCCTTTCCGCCTCGCCTCGACAGCGATTGACCCAACATCTCTGCAAAGGTCTTCTGGCTTTCCTAGGGCGATCATATTGCCCTGATGGATTATCCCCACCCTTTTGCAGAGAGCCTCGGCCTCTTCGATGTAGTGGGTTGTCAGAAAGACGGTGGCACCGTCCGAGTTCATCGCTCGTATCAGGTCCCATACCTTCCTGCGAGTCTGGGCGTCGAGCCCCACCGTCGGCTCATCCAGAAATATCAGCTTTGGCCGATGTATGAGGGCTCGAGCGATCATCGTCCTCCTCTTCATCCCCTCGGATATCCTGTCGATCAGCTGATCCTGCTTCTCCGTCATCTCCACGTAGTCGAGAAGCTCGTCGATCCTCTCCTTTCGCTCTCTTCGGCCGATGTGGTGAAGGCGAGCGTGGAGCTCCAGGTTCTCCCTCACAGTAAGCTCCCTGTTAAGGCTCAGATGCTGCTGGACGATTCCGAAGCTCGCTTTGAGGTTTCTGGTGTCGGCTGCGACGTCGAATCCGTTGATCTCAACCCTTCCAGAGGTCGGCTTTGTAAGGGTTGTCAGCATCCTTATGGTGGTGGTCTTGCCGGCGCCGTTCGGGCCTAGGAAACCGAAGAGTTCGCCCTTTTCAACTCGGAGGTCGAGTTCAGAGACCACCTTCCTCCCCGCGTACTCTTTGGTCAACTTATCCGCAAGGACAGCGTGTCTCATATCTTCGCCACCTCAAACGAAGGAACCTCTTCGTGATATCGGTTCAGGTGTTAGCCTCCAAGAGGAACTTTTCTTCCCGGTCCACTATCTCGAAGATGGCATCGGAGCTGAGGCTTGATATCGGATGGTATCGACCTCCGGAGGCCTCTGCGATATCCCGGCAGTACCCGAGCCTCATCTCCATGAAGGAGCTCTCCACCACCTCCGTGTCCACCACGACGGTGTGGATGCCGCTCATCCGGGCCTGCTCGGAGACCGCCATCAGCTCCTCTTTTATCTGCCCTCCCATGGAGACGTTCGCCCTACCGTCAGATATCAGGACCATTATAGGCTTCGTCTCGGCGTCCTTTTTGATCTCGGCCTGAAGGGTTCTAAGCCCCTTGGCCAGGCCCGAGGTTAGAGGCGTTTTCCCTCCGGTGGGAAGCTCCCGAAGACTCTTCATCGCAAGGTCGACGCTGGAGCATGGCGGGAGCAAAATTTCAGCATCGTCTTTTCTGAAGGCGACCATCCCCACCTTGTCCCTCTTCTGGTAGGAGTCCATCAGCATCGAGAGGATGGCGCCCTTCGCTGACTCCATCCTCCTCACCGAGCCCATCGAACCGCTCGCGTCCACTACGAAAAGAACGACGGCAGAGACCTTCCTGACCCGCTCCTTCTCCCGGATGTCTTCTCCCCGTACGTTGACGGCGTTCGTCCCCTGACGGAATTTCTGGTGGGGGGCCGCGGCCCTGATGGTGGCATCGACGGCTATGTCCTTCCCCTCCTGCGAGAGCTTGGACCGTAGGTATCTTCCCGAGTTTCGGAGGGAGAGGGAGTTCATCCTCCGACCTCCAGACTTCCTCCTGGCCACCTTGTCCCTTCTGCGAGGCATCTCCATCCTTCTCGGGTCTATGGGGTCGCCGATATCAAAGACCGTCTCCTCCCGGGGCCGTTCCTCACTCTTGCTCCCCTCGTTCTCCTCCTGGTCGGTTTGGGGCCTTTCTTGCTGAGGAGTTTTCTCCTCTTCGCGTTCTTTTTTCTCGGTCTCTGTCTTCGGCTGGTGCTTTTGGATAGACTCCTGGAGCCTCTCCTCGTTCAGTGAGGGGGGCTCAAAGGGCCTCGACCTCATCCGATGGGGAAGGGCGAGCTTCATCGCCCGCTCCACGTCCCTCTGTTCCACTTCAGTTCTGCCCTCGAAGGCTGCGATCGTCTTTGCCGTCCTGGTGATCACGATCTCAGCCCTGTGGCTCTTGACCCCCAGGTCGACGCAGGATGCGGCCATCGCCCTCAGAAGGTCGTCACCGAGGACGACCTCGCTGAGGATCTCTTTTGCCTCCATTATCCTCTGGCGCAGTTTCTCCTGATCGGGACTCGCCCTCTCGGCGAATGTCTCGGCGTTCCGCTCAAACTCCTCTGCGGCCTTTACAATCTCCATCCTCAGATCGACGTCGTCAATGCTCTCGACGTTCACCTGAAGGCCGAACCTGTCCAGCAGTTGCGGCCGCAGCTCCCCCTCCTCTGGGTTCATCGTGCCAACCAGAATGAACTTGGCGGGATGGGCGACGGAGATACCCTCCCTCTCCACAATGTTAACCCCCATGGCAGCCGAGTCCAGGAGGACGTCGGCGACGTGATCGTCGAGGAGGTTCACCTCGTCGATGTAGAGGATCCCTCGGTTTGCAGCCGCCAGGATGCCGGGCTCCAGGGCCTTGATCCCCTCCTTTATCGCCCTCTCGACGTCCAGAGACCCCACCACCCTGTCCTCGGTGGATCCCAGGGGCAGGTCTACTACGGGAGTTCTCCTGGTGGCGACCTTCAGGTCTTCTGATCTCTGGTGGCAGAGGTCGCACATCTCCTCCGGGTTGAATGGGTTGCAGTTGAAGGGGCAACCTTCGACCACGGGAATATCTGCCAGAAGGTCTGCCAGGGCCCGTACGGCCGTCGACTTCGCTGTCCCCTTGTCACCTCTTATCAGCACCCCGCCGATACGCGGGTTTATGGCGTTAAGGATCAGGGCGTATTTCATATCCTCCTGACCCACGATCGATGTAAATGGAAGTGTTCGCCTCTTTAGATGATGCATCTTTATTCACCAGACTTTTAGCTTCCATCATACTTCCTGATATAAAACATTATTTCGTATTACTAATTAAATAAAATTTATTTAACAACATAACCTATACTTGTAATACAAGATCCGAAGTACTCAACCACAACTGGTTATTTTAGCGAATATCCTGCCCACGTATCCGACTATTCGGGCGATGAATGAATACTGGCGTATATCAGATTTTATGGGGCTTATACTTAAATGATCTTATTTAAACCGAAATTCTTAATAACAAACTGGTAACAAGTGCGTCGAGAAGGAGCCCGCGAAGTTGATCAAAGCATCGGACCTGAAAACAGATTGTGTCTCGATGTGCTCGACCGCCGAGCGGGGGATGGGCGCTGGTAAAGTATGAACCGAATATGTTCGATCGAAGATAGTTTGGGGATATGAGGGAGAATATGAGAAGATTTAGCTACATAATGATGGTGCTAACACTATCCATCTCACTTGTGGGGATGGTGGCGGTCGGAATCGCTGCGGGGATATCGGTTCCAGGAGATCTTGACGGGGACCTGGCCATCTCCGACGAGGAGCTGGATGCTGCAAGGGCAGATCAAGTGGCTGGCAATATAAGCTCCGAAGAGCTGGAGGAGATAGTGCACATCCACGAGAGCTATCCCAGAACGATAATCGACGGTAGCGGTATGGAGGTGACGATATACAGGCCCGTGGAGAGGGTTGTATGCACCACTCCTCAGCAGCTTGAGACCCTCCGCTCCATCAAGGTGCCGAAAGATACGATCGTGGGAGTGCCCCAGGACATGGGTAGGTACTCTTACCTCTCGGAGTTCGCGGGCGTTCCCAGCATCGGCCACTTCTACGAGTTCGATCTCGAGACGATCCTTGTCCTGGAGCCGGACGTGGTGATAGTCCATCCAGGCCCTGGACCCACCGGAGGATTTGAAGACCTTCTTACGAAGCTGGATGCCTCGGGGCTCACTGTCTTCAGGTTCAGGTGCAATGTCCCCGAGACATACTCAGATGATGTGACGAAGCTGGGTGTTATCTTCGAGCGGGAGGTTGAGGCCGCTGAGTTCCTAGACTTTTACGAGGGCGTCCTCAATTCTGTAGAGGAGAGGGTGAGCGAGATCCCCGAGGAGGAGAGGCCAATGGTCTACTGCGAGTACGACGTATACAAGACCTCCACCTCGGACGTCTACCCGATAACGATGGCCGGCGGCAGGTACATCTTCGAAGGTGCGG
>Ga0116162_10001874_pt1 | contig 13455 bp, 15 predicted proteins | sample AD_UKC105_MetaG_FD_89875 | JGI IMG/M metagenome (GOLD analysis project Ga0116162, IMG submission 89875) | Active sludge microbial communities of municipal wastewater-treating anaerobic digesters from Hong Kong - AD_UKC105_MetaG | ecosystem: Engineered > Bioreactor > Anaerobic > Digestate... | reverse complement strand
GTACGGGCGCTATGATGTGCTCGAAACTGTGCCGCCATATCAGGGCGGCGGTGATATGATCGAACGTGTCAGCTTTGACGGCACAACCTTCAAGGAACCGCCATATCGCTTTGAAGCCGGTACACCCGCCATTGTCGAGGTCATCGGTCTTGGCGCGGCCATCGATTACGTGCAAAGAGTAGGGTACGAACATATTATCATGCATGAAGCGGCGCTGCGCGATTACGGCCATGAACGGCTCAGTGAAATAGACGGCCTCAAGCTCTATGGTCTTAACACCGAAAAAACCGGCATCTTCAGCTTCACGATGGACTGCGCTCACCCCAGCGACATCGGCATGATCCTTGATCAATGCGGCGTCGCTGTGCGTGCCGGGCACCATTGTTGTATGCCGCTGATGCAGCGCTTTGGGCTGGATGCCACAGTGCGCGCCTCTTTGGGTCTGTATTCTAATAGACAGGATATAGATCAACTGCTAGAAGGTCTGTACAAGGTAAAGGAATTATTTGTATGAGCCAGCAGCAAAAAAAGACAGAAAAAGAGCCGTGCTCCCACGTTTATGACGAACTGGCAGAGCCGCAAGAAGCGGATGTCCCACGTGAGCATCCGCTATGGCCCGCTATGCTGGCAGCGCTTAGGGAAATCTACGACCCGGAAATTCCAGTCAATGTCTATGAACTTGGCCTGATTTACGCCGTTAAAATTGCTGAAAAAAATGGCGGCGTTCACGATGTCGAGGTTAAAATGACGCTGACCTCACCGGGCTGTCCAGTAGCTCAGGAAATGCCCGGCTGGGTGCAAGGTGCGCTTTTGCCCGTTGACGGCGTCGGTGAAGTCGATGTCGAAATAATATGGGACCCGCCATGGACGCCTGCAATGATGGCTGAAACTGCCAAGATGCAACTCAATATGTTCATGTAGGGCAGAATGAACATTAAAATCACAAACGCCGCTGCCGCTCAAATCAAAACGCTGATGGGCAAAGCGCCGCAAGATGCAATCGGCTTGCGCCTAAACGTCAAGACCACCGGCTGTTCGGGAAACTCGTATGCCATGGAATATGCAGACGAAAGTTCCAAAGCCGATGACCGCATCGAAAGCAATGGTGCCACCATCTATATTTCCAAAAGCTATTCATGGATGCTGATCGGCACAACGATAGACTACATTGCCGACGAACTGGGCAATAGTCGTTTCGATTTTCAAAATCCTAACGAAACCGGCCGCTGCGGTTGTGGCGAAAGTTTTCAGGTTGAACGGAAAGAAGAGGGCAAAGAGGCTTAGGTTTGCCGTGTTGCAGTCGCAAACGATCCGCCGCCTTGAGAATGTTGCAGCGTTGCACTATCCCCGGCATTGCGCGGCCCGCCGACAAAATCCGCCGGGTTGCCAAAAGTCATAATCGGACGGTAGCGGTTGCGTTTAAGGCCAAAAGATTCATGTGGAATATGCCCCAGTCGAATATATCCATGATCATGTCCTGTAAACTGCGTGGGCGGCATGCTCATAAAGCCCGAGCTAAACGAACTCGACGCGCCTTTTGAGGCGGCTTGGCTGGCTAAACCTAATGTTGTGCTCATTCTTCTATCACTTTCAGTTCAAAAATTCTCGCGGCAATCCGGACAAGGTCTTCACCGGAGACTTCATTCTTATAGCCGCTGTAAAAATCGCCAAATCCAGACTCTTTAAATTTACGCAAAATATCTTCGTGTCCGGCGGAGGCCAATTCATCTCCAATTATACATATTTCTAACAAAATCTCCAAATTTATGATCAAATGCTGCTCAAGAACCTCATGCAGCTCGCCATGGGGATCTGGCCGCTTCTTCCCCATAAGCATCAGTTCCATTTCCCGTAAAACACCAATCATTGTAATGATTTGGTAAGGACTGCACGTCTCGATATTTTCCGGCGCAACGATGTAACCCGTGCTGCGTGAGGCAATGGCCAGCCCATTACTTCCTACACCGGAAACAAATTTAAGCTCACCATTATAGCTCTTGATCGTTTCCCAAAGACGTTTTCCTTCCTCAGATTGCATTAAAATATCCAGATTTTGTGCTAAAAGGTCTTTTTCATGCAAATGATCGTAATCCAGCGGTGCATGCTCACGCTTGCCATCCATAAGCGGGATTTTAACTGGCTCCAGGATATTGATTTGACCGCTTTTCATCACCTGTACGTACCCGCCAACGGTCTCTCCGTTATATAACAGCGGCATATGCACGTAAAAACAGGCATCCTCTGCACTTTCATGAAGGTCAAATTTTGCATGATGTTTCAAGGTCTTGAAATGATGTCCCATCGCACTGGCCCCGGAATAGGGCGTTTTCGATGGATCTATGATGAACTTTACTTTGCGATAAGGGTAAAACGTTACATCGCTATGAAACCCTATGTAATCCATGACGTTATCTTTATCTAAACATAAACAGCCATGCCGAATCAGCAACTCCAAAGGGTGTTCCGATCCGTCCAGATAGAAATGATCCTCGCCATTGCTGATATAGTGCAGGGCAAAATAAGGAAACGTGCCTTTGTTGCACAGCAAATAATGACCGTACCCGTCTAAAAATTGCAAATCGCGGGTCCAGAGATCATAACCCGGGCCATCAAACAGACCGCCAAACGCCGGGTCAGAAACTTCTTTGATAAATTTCTTGGTTTCGTATGTGTCTAAAAGCTGCCAATCACCGCTATCGGCCATAATAAATCCCTATACTTAAGTCTTTAAAGTACACCAATTTTTATGACTTATGCAGTTCTTTGTGTCGCTACGGCTTTATTTTTCGCTTTAAGGGCAGCTTCTATAACCTCTGGGCCTGCACCATCTTCATAAGGAAGCGTGCTTAAAGCCTGTTTCCAGGCTTTTGCCCCGGCCTGATGATGGTATAATCCTAGAATATGACGCGTGATTGATTTAACGGGAGTGCCATGGCGATTAGCCTGTTCTTGCGCATAATGCGCCATCTTTTTCGCAATGTCGTCTCGCTTCCAAAGGGGCTCATTACCAAAGATTTCCTGTTCAATCTCGGCTAGAAAATAAGGGTTTGAATAAGCTTCGCGGCCAATCATTACGCCGTTAAGCCTTTCACACTGCGCCAATATTGTTCCCGTATCGGTAATTCCGCCGTTTAAAATGATGCGCAGTGCGGGGTTTTTCTCTTTAATCGCTGCCACCCGTTCATAATTCAGTGACGGAACCTCACGGTTTTGCTTTGGTGAAAGCCCTTGCAGCCAGGCTTTGCGCGCATGAATGATAAAGGTCTGACAGCCTGCATCGGCCACCATGCAGACAAACCGATCGAGAAACTCGAAGTCATCCTGCTCGTCAATGCCAATGCGGCATTTAACGGTAACGGGAATATCCACGGCTCGGATCATCGACCTGACGCAATCAGAAACCAGATCCGGCTCCTTCATCAAACAAGCTCCGAAAGCACCCTTTTGTACGCGTTCAGAAGGACATCCGCAATTCAGGTTGATCTCATCGTAACCTGAGCAAGCAACTATATCCGCGCAGCGTACCAGATCCTCAGGCTCAGATCCGCCAAGCTGAAGTGCTACCGGATGTTCGCTCTCATCAAAACGCAAGAAACGCTCGCGATCACCATGCAAAAGCGCGCCCGTTGTGATCATCTCAGTGTAAAGTCGAACATGCGGAGCAATCAGCCGATGAAAATACCGACAATGCCGGTCCGTCCAATCCATCATCGGCGCTACAGAAATTTCAGGTAAATCGTTCATGGCAGGAGTTTTAGCGCGGGGGGTGCCTTATTCGCAATAATTTTCATCAATAGACCATTGCGTTTTTAATGTGCGCCGCGCTAAAAATACATATGCGTATTCCAATTCTCACACTCTGGCTTTTGATCTTTTCACTGTCTGTAGCAGCACAAGAGCCCTCCAAAGCTTTCCGTGCGACGGATTTGCCGTTGCCACGTTTTGTATCCTTGCACTCAGGCGAAGTATATGTTCGCTCCGGTCCAGGGCAGAAATACCCGGTGCAATGGATATTGAAAAAGAAAGGTCTCCCGCTTGAAATCATCCTTGAATACGACATTTGGCGTAAAGTGAAAGATTATGACGGCCATGAAGGCTGGGTTCATAAATCCATGCTTAGTGGACGGCGCACAGGTTTTATCCACAATGATAAAATGGTTTCTATCCATAGAAAACCTAATAATAAAAGTAAGATACATGTATATCTTGAGCCAGAGGTTTTAGTTGAAATTAAGCAATGCGGCGAAGGCTGGTGCCACGTTGATGCTGCAGGTTACAAGGGCTGGCTGCCACAAAAATTCATTTGGGGTGTTTACGAAGACGAAGAATTCGATTAGTCTTTTACATGCAGTTGATTCTGCGCCCTCCACAGTATCTATCCACAGTTTTATTCACAAACCCAGTTCGAGTGAGCCTTAACCCCAAGGCCCGTTTTTTGTATGTTTGCATTAACCAATAAGCCCGACATGGGCGCGCGTTTATATTCCGGTTTGATCCGCATGGCCACAGATCCATCGCGCGGTACTGACGGTATGAAACTTATCCAGCATATCGCCGGCGTACTTGTGGAAACCTATTTGGTATTTGACGAGCCTGATAAGGCAATGGAAGCCAGCCTACAGGAGCTTTCCGGCATGATGGGCTGTCGCCCCGCAGCCGGAGCTCTGGGGCAGGGCGTCCTGCCGCCTGCAAATATAATCGATTTGGAAACGGAAAAAGGCCGCGCCGCCGCACGCGCATTTTTTGAAGAATGGCTGGATTGTGCTTTTGAATTTCACAAGCTGATGCTGGTGATCGTTCACAATATTCTCATAAGCTGGGAAGCCGAAGGCTTGCCGCGGGCTGAAAGCCTGCGTCTGTTAATCGAATGCGCTCATAAAGCTATGGGTTTTGAGCTTGCCGCTCAGGAATTATGTGATGTCGTCATTGACCGCAAAGTCGCCTCCGAGGGCTGGGGGCTGGGTGACTGCATCGCATCGTTGAGCGCTGTTGCCGGGCGCCGCCTCGCACTCTCCCTCAACACCGATGCCTGCATGATCTTCCGGGGCTGTAACTTGCCCGATAATCTCGATCATGTCGTTTTTGTCATGACACAAGAAGCTGTACGTCTCGGCGTACCTGCGGGTACAGATTGGCGGTTCGGCCTTGCGGCAAATGACGTGCCGGTCAATGCGCCCCTTGATCTGATCTTCGGCATCGAGCCATATTGCCAGAGCTTCTTCAATGCCATCAACATGAACTGTCAATACGACCAGTCGGTATCTTGCGCCAAAGCTGCCGGGCGTATGCTTGCCGTGGCCGCAGGCGGCGAAGTGCCTGAAATGGAACCGGCAATCGCCAAACCTCTGGCTATGGCGGCGATGACCGAGACTTATAAATCGGTTTGCATGGAATACGAAATCGTTTCTCTTTAACTGCCGTATTCTATCCACCGATAGATGTCTGACAGGGCTTGCGTAGCGCCCTGAATCTCCCTATAAATCAAGTGCAGTTTTCACAAACCAGATGGGTGATTCATGACTTCCAATCTCCACGCAGGGCACCAGCAATCCAGCTACAGCTACGAAGAAATCATCAAATGCGGTGAGGGTGAATTATTTGGTCCCGGTAATGCGCAACTGCCGCTGCCGCCCATGTTGATGTTTGACCGCATCACGCACGTCTCTGAAGATGGTGGTGAATATGGGAAAGGCCATATCGCTGCGGAATTTGATATTAAGCCCGACCTGTGGTTCTTTGCATGCCACTTCAAAGGCGATCCTGTTATGCCAGGCTGTCTGGGTCTTGACGCGCTCTGGCAACTCACTGGCTTTTTCCTCGGCTGGACCGGCGCAGAAGGGTCAGGCCGCGCGCTGGGAATAGGGGAGTTGAAATTCACCGATCAGGTTTTGCCGAGCACAAAACTCGTGCGCTATATCGTCAATTTCAAACGCGTCATAAACCGTAAGCTGGTTCTGGGCGTTGCTGATGGCAAACTCGAAGCCGACGGACAAGTCATTTACGAGGCCAAAGACATGAAAGTCGGCCTGTTCGATAATTCCAAAGGGTAAATTTTTAGTGTTTAGTTTGTAGTTTTTAGAATTTTGACGAACTAAACATGAGAAGCTATAAACTACAAACTAAGAGCTAAAAACCATGAGACGCGTTGTTATTACAGGCATAGGGATTATCTCCTGCATCGGCAATAATCAGGACGAAGTGCTTGAGAGCTTAAAAGCGGGTAAATCGGGTATCATCGCCGCGCCGGAATACGCTGAAATGGGCTTCCGTTCACAGGTTCACGGCAAACCGGACATTGATCTGGCGGCAAATATCGATAAACGCCTTTGGCGCTTTATGGGCGATGCGGCTGGCTATGTACATCTCTCAATGGAACAAGCCATCGACGATGCAGGGCTTGGCGAAGACCTCATCTCAAACGAACGCACTGGCATTATTGTCGGCTCTGGCGGCCCGTCAACCCGCGCTCAGGTGCTCGCTGCCGATGTAACGCGCGAAAAAGGCCCTAAGCGCGTCGGTCCGTTCGCCGTGCCTAAAGCCATGTGCTCGACGACGTCTGCCACTGCGGCCACAAATTTTAAGATCAAGGGTGTGAATTACTCCATTTCCTCGGCCTGTAGTACCTCCGCACATTGCATCGGCAATGCCGCCGAACAAATCCAGTGGGGCAAGCAGGACATCATGTTCGCCGGTGGTGGCGAAGAGCTTGATTGGACACTTTCTGTTTTGTTCGACGCAATGGGCGCGATGAGTTCCAAATATAACGACACACCGGAAAAGGCCGCCCGTGCCTATGACGTTGACCGTGACGGCTTTGTCATCGCCGGCGGGGGCGGGATTGTGGTGCTCGAAGAACTCGAACATGCCAAAGCGCGCGGGGCAAAAATCTATGGCGAAATCACCGGCTATGGCGCAACATCCGACGGCGCCGACATGGTCGCGCCGAGCGGGGAAGGGGCGGTGCGCTGCATGCGCCAGGCGCTGTCCACCATCAAAACGCCAGTGACCTATATCAATACGCACGGCACCTCGACGCCTGTGGGTGATATCACCGAAATCAATGCGATCAAAGAAGTTTTCGAACCGCTCGATCAAGCCATGCCGCATATCAGCGCCACAAAATCGATGACCGGCCACTCTCTGGGCGGTACCGGCGTACAGGAAGCAGTCTATTCGCTACTGATGATGAAACATAATTTCGTTGCCCCGTCCATCAACATCGAAAATCTTGACGAAGGCGCCGCCGGACTCCCCATCGCCCGCGCGCGCGTCGATAACGTCCAGCACGAAACAATAATTTCCAACAGCTTTGGCTTCGGCGGCACCAACTGCACCCTCGCCATCAGTAAGTACAAAGGGTAGGGCGCAATGCATTCAGAATTCATGAAAGGCAAAAAAGGGCTCATCATGGGCGTGGCCAATGATCACTCCATCGCCTGGGGCATGGCCAAGGCCTTGCACGAAGCGGGCGCGGAAATGGCTTTTACCTATCAAGGCGAAGCCTTTGGCAAGCGCGTGAAACCACTCGCTGAAAGCATTGGTTCCGATATCCTGATCGATTGCGACGTAACTAGTGAGGATAACCTCGATGAAGTTTTTTCCACACTTGCGGATAAATGGGGCAGGCTCGACTTTCTTGTCCACGCCATCGCCTATTCTGATAAGAATGAGCTGCAGGGCCGCTATGTGGATACCTCGCTGGATAACTTTCTGAAAACCATGCATATCTCCTGCTATTCTTTCACCTCTGTCATGCGCCGGGCCAGGGATTTGATGAGCGATGGCGGCAGCGCAGTGACACTCACCTATTACGGTGCGGAAAAAGTCATGCCGAATTATAACGTTATGGGCGTGGCCAAAGCCGCGTTGGAAGCCTCAACCCGCTATCTGGCGGCCGATCTCGGCCCTGAAAACATCCGCGTCAATGCGATCAGCGCCGGGCCGATGCGCACATTGGCGGGCGCTGTCATTGGCGGCTCCCGCAAAACCTTCAAATATTGCAACGCCGCAGCGCCCTTGCGAAGACCCGTAGAACTCGATGAACTGGGAGGAACCGCCCTGTATTTGCTCTCAGACCTGTCGAGCGCTGTCACCGGTGAAACCCACTATGTTGATTGCGGCTTCAACGCCATGGGCATGGCCCCGCACGATCAGTTGGATCAACTTTAACGTCATTGCGAGGAGCAAAGCGACGAAGCAATCTACTCTATTGTGAAAATGGATTGCTTCGCTGTGCTCACAATGGCAAAAAAGCCTAATGCACGCTAAAAAGCCCGTCCTGCAGGACATCAGGCGCGTCGGAGAAAAAACCGTCCACGCCCCAGCTTTGCAGGAATCGCGCCCGGTCCGTGTCGTTGATCGTATAGGCTAGCACCGGCTTTTCCAATTCCATTGCCATATCAACTTGTTCACGGGTGCAGGTGTTACCGTTCAAATGTACGGTCGAAACCTGCAAATATTCGGCCAGCTCCCGCCAGTTTTCCGGCCACGCCTCAGGCAACAAAAACCCGCGATACCAGTCCGCAGCCATATCCAGCGCAGTTTCCATGCTCACATGCTGGAATGACGAAATCAACAACCTATCATGGTCATCCCAAATGCCGGAAAGGACATCGAGCGCCACTTCCGCCGTTTCTTTTTCACGCCCGGGGCAGGGCTTGATCTCTAAATTCAGTCCCAAATCCCGTTCAATCAACGCATCGACAGCCTCTTCCAGAGTCGGCACGCTCACACCAAAAAAACCATCGGAAAACCAGCTTCCAGCATCCAGTTCCTTAACTTCCTGCAGGGTCAAATCACGGATATTCCCGCTGCTATCCGTCGTGCGTTCCAGCGTTTCATCATGGAAGATAATCGGCACCTGATCCTTGGTCAGCTTCACATCCAGCTCAACCCATTCCACGCCCATATCCGCCGCCGTATGAATGCCTTCAATCGTGTTTTCCGGCGCATAGGCCGCGCACCCGCGGTGACCAATAATTTTTGGGAGTTTTAGGGGCATAGATCCTCATCATTGTCATTGCGAGGAAGGCCGAAGCCCTGACGCGGCAATCCAACTCCTGTAGATGGATTGCTTCGCTCCGCTCGCAGGTGACGTGTCCTCAGTGATTAAGCGGCATCTTCTTTCTCGATTTTCTCGCCAGTCTCCTGATCAACGCGTTTCATGGAAAGCTTGATCTTGCCGCGATCATCAATGCCCATGAGCAGAACCTTGACCTCGTCACCTTCATTCACTACATCGGTGGTGTTAGCGGTGCGGGCATCCTGCAATTCAGAGATATGAACCAGACCATCCTTCGCGCCCATAAAGTTTACAAAGGCCCCGAAATCAACGGTTTTTACGACTTTGCCGGTATAGACTTCGCCCACTTCCGGCTCGTCCGTTAGGTCTTTGATCCACTTCACAGCCGCATCAATGGATTCCTGATTAGCAGCAGCAACTTTGATCGTGCCGTCATCTTCCACATCCATTTTAACGCCCGTGGTTTCAGTGATTTCACGAATGACCTTACCGCCTGTGCCGATCACATCGCGGATTTTATCAACTGGGATTTTCAGCGATACAATCTGCGGTGCATGCTCGTTCAGCTCGGCGCGTGCTTCGGCCAACGCTTTCGCCATTTCACCCAGAATATGGATACGGCCATCTTTCGCCTGCGCCAGGGCAATCGTCATGATTTCCTCGGTGATAGACGTAATCTTGATGTCCATCTGCAAAGCGGTAATCCCGTTCTCGGTTCCAGCGACTTTGAAGTCCATATCACCTAAGTGATCTTCATCACCAAGGATGTCAGACAGAACTGCAAACTCATCGCCTTCTTTAATCAATCCCATCGCAATCCCCGCGACAGGAGCCTTCAACGGTATGCCCGCATCCATAAGTGCTAAAGACGTTCCGCAAACAGTTGCCATAGAGGACGAACCATTACTTTCAGTAATCTCGGATACGCTGCGCATCGTGTAAGGAAAATCCTCAGCAGACGGAAGCAGGGGATGTATAGCGCGCCATGCCAGTTTCCCATGACCGATTTCACGTCGGCCTGGAGGCCCCATACGGCCGGCCTCACCAACGGAATATGGCGGGAAGTTATAATGCAGCAAGAAACGCTCGCGATATTCACCTTCCAACGTGTCCATGATTTGCTCGTCCTGACCGGTTCCAAGAGTGGAAACAACCAAAGCTTGCGTTTCTCCGCGCGTAAACAGAGCAGAGCCGTGCGTACGCGGCAAAACGCCAACTTCCGCAACAATCGGGCGCACAGCCTTTGTGTCGCGCTCATCAATACGCTTGCCTGTTTTTAGGATCGAGCCGCGCACAACATCGGCTTCCAGAGATTTGAACTTGGCGGTGATGATTTTGTCATTAATGCCGTTTTCCTCATCCGTAAAGGCTTCAATCGCCGCATTGCGGACTTCGCCAACAGCCGTTTGGCGCTCAAGCTTGTCGGTAATGCCATAGGCTTTTTCAACATCCGCCGCAAACTTGGCTTTAATATCGGCTTCCAACTTCTTGATCGCTTCCGGTGTTTCCTCGATATCCCACGGATCTTTCGCGGCCATTTCCGCCAGCTCAATAATACCGCTAATCACAGACTGATAAGCCTTATGACCGGCGCTCACCGCGCCAAGCATCACCTCTTCGGAAAGCTCCTGCGCTTCGGATTCAACCATCAACACGCCTTCACCCGTACCGGCAACAACCAAATCCAGATCCGTCTCGCCAACCTCAGGCATCGGCGGGTTGATCAGATATTCACCGTCTTTATAACAAACGCGCGCACCGCCAATCGGTCCCATAAACGGAATGCCCGAGAGTGTAAGTGCGGCAGAGCACCCCACCATGGCAATCATGTCTGGATCGTTTTCCAGATCGTGAGAAATCACCGTCGCCACAACCTGCACCTCGTTGAGGAAGCCTTTAGGGAACAGCGGACGAATCGGACGGTCGATTAAGCGTGATGTTAGCGTTTCTTTTTCGCTAGGGCGCGCCTCACGTTTGAAAAAGCCGCCCGGAATTTTACCGGCGGCATATGTTTTTTCCTGATAGTGAACGGAAAGCGGGAAGAAGTCCTGCCCTTCTTTTACGCTTTTGGCTGCCGTTACGCAGCATAAAACGGATGTTTCGCCAATGGTGGCAAGTACGCTGCCATCGGCTTGACGGGCGATTTTTCCTGTTTCCAGAGTGAGTATTTTTCCTGCAAAATCAATTTCTTTGCGATAGACTTTAAACATGTATTTTACCTTTCATATAACCGCAAACGCATCTCCGGCGTTACGGTTTCATTGATGTTTAAAATTTTGGGAATTTGTGGGGTGGACTGTAAAATGCAAACGTTTGCACTTAACGGTCAACCTCACGCTTCCCCCTTTTCAATTGCGCGTGAGAGTGGCATGATCCGCTCTGAAAGTCAAAGATAAAAGGCAAGCCGTGTTTATATTAGAGGTGTTTCTTTCGATCATTATACTGATTTTGGCAATACCTTTGGCAGCCTTTTTACTTTTTATATTGAATCCTGAATTATGGATTTTTGATTTTATTTACCCCCAAAGAAAGTCAATAAAAATGTCCAATACACTCGTCCTTCTCCGCCATGGCCAATCACAATGGAACCTTGAAAACAAATTCACCGGATTTCACGATGTAGATTTGTCCGGCAAAGGCATCGAAGAAGCCCGCCAGGCCGGCGAACAGATCAAGCAGGCCGGCATTACCTTCGATCAGGTGTTTACCAGCACGCTGACCCGCGCCAACCGCACAGCCAAGCTGGCCTTGGAAGCAGCCGGGCAGAGCGATTTAATCGACACCATGACTTTTCATGATGATCTGCGCGAACGTGATTACGGCGATCTCACCGGGCTAAATAAGGACGAAACCCGCGCCAAATACGGCGATGAACAGGTCCATATCTGGCGTCGTTCATATGACACGCGTCCGCCGGGCGGCGAATGTCTGCAAGATGTGGTCGAAAACCGTGTTCGCCCGTACTATGAGGCCAATATCAAGCCGCTGCTCGATGACGGAAAAAACATCCTTATTGCCGCCCATGGTAATTCTTTGCGCGCCATGCTGATCATTCTCGGCGTCGAAACGCCCGATAGCATCAACAATGCCGAAATTCCAACCGGCCAGCCTTTGGTTTTCGAACTGGATAACGGCGAGATCAAAGCCCGTTATTTTCTCAGTGAAAAAGAGGTGGCTTAAAGTTTACCAGCGGCAATTGAAATGCTCGAATGAAGGGCCTTTCGCGCCCAAAGCTTTTTGAATAACGCGCGCAGGTTCGAATCGATTATTATAGTGAATCCTGCGGTTAAGTTCGCGCACATCCGCATAATCTGAAGGCTTTCGTGAAGCCATAGTCGCGTTTACCGGCGCAAGATAAATCTCAAGATCGGATAAAAATTTCTTAGCGTCCCAAACACTTTTGATCTCGTCCAGTGGGCTGTAGAATGTGATGTTTTCATCCATCTCCTGGCCATATTTATCAAGCCACCCTTGCGCTTGCACTACCACATCCCGTTCGCAGTCATCTTTAGGTTCATCATTTCCATGAATCCAGGATTGTATAGTCGGCTGAACGGGAATTGGTCCAAAAATAAGCGGCCCGCCATTTGGTTGTCTAGGGGTGCTGCATCCATCCAAAAACGTTAGAGTAGAATACAGGGCAAAAACTTTAACTAAAGGTGGTGTATTCATGATACCCTCCAAATTTGCCATAACGTACACCTACCGCCTTACAGAATGCAAGAAAAAAGCGCTTTCCGCACGAAAAGCGCTCTTTCAAATCTATATATCCGTGTTTTAGCGACGGATACCCAGGCGTTTAATCAAATCCTGATACCGCGCTTCGTTCTTACCTTTCAGGTAATCCAACAACTTACGGCGCTTGGCGACCATGGCCAGCAGACCGTGGCGGCTGTGGAAGTCTTTTTTGTGCTGCTGCATATGTTCAGACAGCTCGTTAATACGGGTAGTCAGAATAGCAACCTGAACTTCAGGTGAGCCTGTGTCACCTTTTTTCGTGGCATATTCTTCAATGGTTTTTGCTTTTTTCTCGGCAATATTGGCACTAATCGACATCGTCTTCTCCTTCGTTAAATGTTGAAAACGCGAACCGGCTGTATATTGGGTCCCTGACGCTCAACCATAGCAATCGGACGTTCTTGAAACATCGCAATCGCTATATGGTCGTTTTCCAGCCCGATTTGTTTCAATCGTTCAAAATCAGGTCTGGCGACAAAGGACACAGACTGTCCGTTACGAAACTTCGCCATTTCGCCCTCTTTAATGGCCAGAGCCGGGATGTCGTCCAGCACGGTCTCAAGAGGAAGCAAAGCTTCGCGCGCTTTATCCCCCATTTCTTCTAACTTTTCAAGGGAAATCGCATTTTTCTCGCTAAAAGGGCCGACTTTCAAGCGCCGCAGTGCCGAAACATAGCCGTACGTGCCCAGCTTTTC
>Ga0116162_10001870_pt1 | contig 13489 bp, 12 predicted proteins | sample AD_UKC105_MetaG_FD_89875 | JGI IMG/M metagenome (GOLD analysis project Ga0116162, IMG submission 89875) | Active sludge microbial communities of municipal wastewater-treating anaerobic digesters from Hong Kong - AD_UKC105_MetaG | ecosystem: Engineered > Bioreactor > Anaerobic > Digestate... | reverse complement strand
TACCATTTTTTTGAGCCATCGTGGGTTCTCCTTTACTGAATGTCTTCACACCATTCATTTTATCGGAGTCCCGATGGCTTTCCTATGCCTTCTTGTAATTGCGAACTTTATTGTACGTTATCCCCAAACCTCCTTGAAATGTTTTCTTTCAAGGGGCTTCGCCGCAAATTTTTGTCTTTTTGTCAACCTTTTTTGTAAAAAATATTCAAAAAAAAAGAACCGGGTACGTTTCTCTTCGTACTCGGTTCTTATGCTTTGTTGTTCAAGGGCTTAACTTAATGACATTGGGTTCATCCGGCCTTTTTGCTGCTTGCAATCAAAGCGTTTTCAGATAGTCGAGGAACGCTTCAAACGGGCACACGACGCGTTCCACCGACGGATGGTGGTAAAACACGCAGAAACCGCTCGTCCCGTCGAACGGCGCGCTGGATTCCGACCAGAGCAGGATGCGCTTGTTATCGCTCGTTGCGATGGAGATGCCGAGCTCGGCATGCGTGCCGAAGCGCCCCGGAAGGAGCAGCACGACGAGGTCTGCGCCCGCTACGGCCTGCATTTCGGCTGTGGCGACGGACTGCTTGCGCTCCTGCGGTTCGCCGGATACGTCCCCGTGTTTCGTCCAGTCGTAGGTGCGCTCGTGCCCGCTTTCTTCAAGCGCGTGCGCGGCCAGGTTGACCTTTTCGGCGTTTGGAACGCCGCTTGCGACATAAAACTTCATTCTTCCTCCGCTTCCTGCCAGCCGGCGCAAACGCCGGGGACCGCGCCTTTTTCCAGATCCTCCGCGCGAAGTCCCGGGCCGGGGTCGCCGATCATCCAGTGCTTGCGGCAGAGGCCGATGTACTTGTCGCTCGCGCCGAGCACGACTTGCTCGCCGACCTTGGTGATGCCGCCTTTGCCGTCGAGGCGGGCGTTGTTCGTCGCCTTTTTGCCGCACCAGCAGATGGTTTTGACCTCTTCGATCGTGTCAGCACGCGCAAGCAGCCGCGCGCTGCCGGGAAAGAACTCTCCCCGAAAGTCGGTCTTCAAGCCGTAGCAGATGACGGGGATCCCATAATCGTCGACGATCGGGATCAGCATGTCCACCTGCTCGGTTGAGAGGAACTGCGCCTCGTCGATGATCAGGCAGTCGTATTTATGCGCGCGCACCTCGTCCCAGTCGATCTGGTCGAACAGGATGCATTCGGCTTCCAGACCGCTGCGGGAGCGGATCGAATAGGTGCCGTCGCGCGTGTCGACGCCGGGCTTGATCAGGAGGGCGTTTTTGCAGCGCTCCTTGTAGTTGTACCAGACCATGATTGCGTTTGCGGTTTTGCTCGAACCCATTGCGCCATAGCGAAAGTAGAGCTTTGCCATGAAAACCTCCGGTGAAAAGAATTTTTGTAAACGGGGTGGAAAAGACGGCGGCGCCGCGGCGATTTGCCTGCCGCAGCGCCGGGATTTCGAAACGGGAATGCACTCTTTTTATCAAACGCCGAACGCTGTGCAAAAGCGATCAGCGGCGGCCTTTGTCGTAAGGGATGCCCTCGGACTTCGGCGCGCGGGATTTTTTGCTGGTCAGGACCAGCACGATCATGGTGACGATATATGGCAGCATCAGGTAGATATACTCGCTTGCCTTGATGTTTTCGAATTTGGGCAAAAACGGAATGCTGCCGCTGTAGGAACCGAGGATTTTGAACAGCGCGAAGAACAGCGACGCAGCGAGGATGTTCCAGGGCTTCCAGTTACCGAAGATCATAACGGCCAGAGCGAGGAAGCCGTAACCTGCGACGGTCGACTGGAACGCGCTGCCCGCGGCAAGCGTGTACGCAAGGCCGCCGATGCCGCCGAGGAAGCCGGAAATCCCCACGCCCGCATACCGCATGCGGTAAACGTTGATGCCGACCGAGTCCGCCGCCTGTGGGTGCTCGCCGCAGGAACGGAGCCGCAGCCCGAAGCGCGTGCGGTAGAGCACGACGACCGCGATCAGCAGCAGGACGATCGACCAGAGCGTCGTCTGGTAAAAGCTCTTGAAAACAAGGTTTTGCAGGAACGTGTCCTTTTCCACGATGCCGAGCGTTTCCTGCGTGATGCGCGACCATGTCGGAATCAGGATCGTCGTCTGGCCCTGCCCCTGAATGGCCCAGGTCAGCACGATTGCAAACGCGGGCGCAAACATGTTCAGCGCCGTGCCGCCGATGGTCTGGTCGGCCTTCAGGTTGACCGAAGCGAACGCAAGCAGCAGCGCGAACAGCGCGCCGGAGCCCGCGGCGACCAGGATCGCATACAGCATGGAAAGCTGCGGGTGCATGGGGCCGAAGCCGCTGTCGTCCAACGCGCGCAGGAACAGGCACGAGCAGAGCGCGCCGATGATCATAATGCCTTCGAGCGCAATGTTGATGACGCCGCTTCGTTCGGAAAACATACCGCCGAGCGCGACCAGCAGCAGCGGGACCGCAAAGAGAATCGTCGCGCTGATGATATCCGCTAAAATCTTCATGATTGGCTCACCTCGTCTTTCTCTTCGGATGCGGCAGGCAGTGCGTCGGCCGCGCTGTTTTCTTCTTCCTGCCGGAGCATCTGCCTGCGCGTGAGAAGTTCGCGCGTCAGCAGAGCGAACGCCGCAAGGTAGATGATGACCGAAATGATGATATCGATAATCTCCTTGACGAAATCGGGCTGCATCGCGTCGCCGCCGACCTGAATGTAGGAAACGAACAGGGCCGAGAAGATGATGCCGATCGGGTTGGAGGATGCTAACAGAGCGACGGGAATGCCGTTGAAACCGGCGGTGAGCAACTGCTTGACCAGCGTATACTGCCCGTTTCCGGCAAGATAGTACAATCCGCCGCCGACGCCTGCGAACGCGCCGGAAATCACCATGGAAAGCACGATGTTCCGTTTGGCGCTGATGCCTGCGTACAGGCTGGCGTTGCGGTTGAACCCGCAGGCCTTGAGCTCATAGCCGAACGTGGTCTTGCTGAGGATGACCCATGCGATGATTGCAAACACGATGGCGATGAAGATGCCGGTGTTCATATAGTTGCTGTGCATCAGCGTATCGAGGCCGAGGCGCGGGATCAGCGCGTTCGGGTTCGCCTGCGCAAGGTTTGCCGTGCGGTCCATCTGCGCGCCGCCCCAGTATTTTGCAAGCATCATCGGCAGGTTGTTGATGGTCAGGTTGACCGCGAACATGCCGATCCAGTTGAACATGATGGACGTGATGACTTCGTTTACGTTAAACAGCGCTTTAAACAGCCCGGGGAAGATGCCCCAGAACGCGCCGCCGACGAGCGCAAGCAGCAGACACACGTACCAGGGAAGCTGGAACTGAATCGCACCGATCAGCGCGGCGGCCGCGCCGACGGTATACTGCCCGGATGCGCCGATGTTGAACAGGCCGGTCTTGAACGCAAAGCCGACCGAAAGGCCGGTCATGACCAGCGGGGCGGCCTGATAGAGCACCTTTGCAAATTTGTCGCTGGAGCGGAAGCCCGTGGTCACAAGGCTGACGAACGCGCCGCCCGCCGCGGATGGGTTGAGCACGATCAGCAGGATCAGACCGAAAATCAGCCCGATGCCGATGGAAATCAGCGAAGCGAGAATGCTGGTGGACCCGGGGAAATTGAAGCTGCGTTTTTTCTTTTCAGGCATCGGTATTCGCCGTCCTTTCCGTGGAGGAGTTGGCGCCCTGCCGCTTTGCGCCCGCCATGAATAAGCCGAGTTCCTGTACGGTCGTCTTCTTCGGATCAAACTCGCCGACGATCTCGCCTTCGTACATCACGAGGATGCGGTCCGAAACGTTCATGACTTCGTCGAGCTCGAGCGAAACGAGCAAAACCGCCTTTCCGTTGTCACGCGCGGCTACGAGCTGCTTGTGGATGTATTCGATCGCGCCGACGTCGAGGCCGCGCGTCGGCTGGACGGCGACGAGCAATTCGGGCTCCTTGTCGATTTCGCGCGCGACGATGGCTTTCTGCTGGTTGCCGCCGGACATGCTGCGCACGGTCGTCACAGGACCCTGGCCGCTTCGGATGTCGTATTGCCTGATCAGCTTTTCGGCATATTTACGGACCTCGCCTTTTTTGATGAAGCCGTTTTTCTGAAATTCCGGCTGCCAGTACCGCTGCAAAACAAGGTTTTCTTCCAATGTATAATCCAGAACAAGGCCGTACTTCTGGCGATCCTCCGGAATATGGCTCATGCCAAGCTTGCTGCGCTGCCGGACCGACGCGTTTATCTGCCTGTCGCCGGCCTTTTGGGCGCGCGGCGCAAGCTGCAGGATACGTTCATTTTTCAGCGTGATCGATCCTGCCGAAGGTTTTTCGAGCCCGGTGAGCGCATAAACAAACTCCGTCTGCCCGTTTCCTTCGATTCCGGCGAGGCAGACGATTTCGCCTGCGCGCACGTGGAATGAAACGTCCTTGACGGCATTGTTTTTGTGCAGCTTGCTCGGAACGGTCAGATGCTCGATCTCCAGCACGGTTTCGCCCGGTTTCGCTTCGTCTTTGCTGACGACGAACTCGACGTCGCGGCCGACCATCATGCGGCTGAGCTCCTGCTTGCTCGTGTCCTTCACGTTCACCGTCCCGACGCATTGGCCCTTTCGAAGCACCGTGCACCGGTCGGCGACGGCCATGATCTCGTTGAGCTTGTGCGTGATGAACAGGATCGACTTGCCTTCCTTTGCGAACGAACGCATGATGTCCATGAGTTCTTCGATCTCCTGCGGCGTCAGCACGGCGGTCGGTTCGTCGAAGATCAGGATGTCGTTGTCGCGATAAAGCATTTTCAATATTTCAACGCGCTGCTGCATGCCGACCGAGATGTCCTCGATGACCGCGTCGGGGTCGACCTTAAGACCGTAGCGGTCGCTGAGCTCGACGACTTTTTTGCGCGCTTCGCTTTCCTGAATAAAACCCATCTTGTTCGGCTCCACGCCGAGGATGATGTTGTCCAGCACGGTGAAGATTTCAACAAGCTTGAAGTGCTGGTGCACCATGCCGATATGAAGAGCGTTCGCATCGTTCGGGTCCTTGATGCGGACGATTTCGCCGTCTTTTTTGATCGTGCCTTTTTCGGGTTGATACAAGCCGAACAGCACGCTCATCAGCGTGGATTTCCCCGCGCCGTTTTCGCCGAGCAAGGCATGGATTTCCCCGCGTTTGAGCCGGAGCGTGATATCGTCGTTGGCTCGAATACCGGGGAATTCCTTCGTGATGTTCAGCATTTCGATTACATAATCGTTCATAAAGCGGAATCCCTTCCCAAAATATAGAAAACAGGGGTCGTACGGATAAACCGTTTAAAAAGGGACCGGGCTTTGCGCCCAGCCCCTTTGCCGAATGGTTTAATTTTAACAATTGTATTCGTTAGTTCTGATAATCGACGGTGATGTCGACTGTCGGCGCCGTATCGGTGGAATCGGAGATCACATAGTCGCCGTTCTTGACCTTTTCGAACAGAGCGTTGTACTCGTCGACGGTGAAGGTCGAGAATCTCCAGGAATCCGCATCGGTGGGCAGCCCGACGCAGTCCTGCGCGGCGCCAAGCTTGTTTTCAACGCCGGCATAGGCTTCGGACCATGCGCCGCCGTTTTCGAGCAGGTCGGTCAGAGCCAGTTTGACGGAGTTCTCAAGCTCTTTCTTCGCGGAGGTAACGACGCGGTCAGAGATGTTCGACTGGTCGACGTCAACGCCGATCAGTTTTCCATCGGCTTCGTCGGCGGATGCGATGGCGGAATAAACGATGCCGCCGCCGCAGGCGAAGATGATCTGCGTGCCTTCGGTGTACCAGCCGGCGGTCTTTGTCTTGATCTCGTCGCTGGGGGAGAAGGAACCGGAATACCAGTACTTCACGGAAACGTCGGCAGTGTTACCGAGTTCCTTGGCCGCTTCGTTGGCGCCCTGGACGAAGCCGAAGCCGTAACGGATGACTGCGGGGACGTCGATGCCGCCGAGGAACGCAAGGCTGGTGTAGCCGTCCATGACGATGGCATAGCCGGCAAGGAAGCCGGACTGTTCTTCCTGATAGGTGATCAGCGCGGTGTTGGCCTGCGGATCGGGCACGTCGCCCACGCCGAGGTCAATGCCAAGGAACATCACGTCGGGATACTGCTGCGGCAATTGCTGATAGGTGGGGCCGAACAGATAACCAGGGCAGACGATGACGTTCGCGCCTTTGTCGATGGCCGTTTTGATGGTTTCGATACGGGCTTCGTCGCTGTCTTCGGAAGGACGATAGTAGTTGGCGGTCATGCCGTTTTCTTCGGCCCAATCCTTGCAGCCCTTCCAGGTGAATTCGTTGAAGGATTTGTCGTCAATGTTGCCGACGTCGGTAACCATAGCGATGTTGAGCACGACAGGCTCTTCGGTTGGCTCTTCAGCAGGCTCTTCGGCAGCGGGCTCTTCCGTCGCTTCGGCAGCCGCGGGCTCCTCAGCGGTCACTGGTTCTTCCGTCGATTTGCACGCGGCAAACGAAAGGATCATAACCAGTGCCAAAAGGATCGCAATGACTTTTTTCATAAGTTTTCCTCCCTAGTGTATTTGCGCTGCATGAGCGCATAATCTATTCACAGTATACCATAGGGGAAGAATCGACACAATGAAATAAGGTCATTCTCCGAGAATATTTTGGAATGCGATTTGCGGGAAAAACCTGTTGACTTCGACCTGTTACTCGCTTATAATGACTGTTAGCGTCTTCTTGTTGAAGGAAGAGTCGTATAAGAGGGGAGGGAAGAAAATGGAAATTCGCGTAGGTGAAAACGAGTCCCTGGAAAGCGCTCTGAAACGATTCAAACGCAAATGCGCGCGCAGTGGCGTGCTGGCAGAGGTCCGTCGCCGCGAGCACTATGAAAAGCCCAGTGTGAAGCGTAAGAAGAAAGCTGAAGCCGCCAGGAAGCGCAAGTATTAATTTCAAACCTGTTTTTAGAAAGGGCGAACCGTAACACGGTTTGCCTTTTGCGTATACCGGCCTGCAATGGCCGGCCCCGGTGGCAAAAGGCGCATTGCCCGCCGTCCGGTCCGCGCCCGGGAAGTCAGATAACTGTGGAATTTCTACAATATATATGGTAGAATACATCATATCAAAGCACAAAATAAGGAGCGGCCCGTCATGAAATGCAGATATTGTGCCAGCACCGACAGCAGAGTGATCGATTCGCGCCCGACGGAGGACGGAAGCGCCATACGGCGCAGGCGCGAATGCATCAACTGCGGCAAACGGTTCACGACGTATGAAAAAATAGAGGAAATCCCCATCATGGTCGTCAAGCGGGACGGGCGGCGCGAACCGTTCGATTCCGAAAAGATCCGGAACGGGATTCGAAAGGCGTGCGAGAAACGTCCGATTTCCGCGGACGTTCAGGATAAAGTCGTGGACGACGTTTCGCGCGAGGTGTTCAATACGCTCGCGTCCGAAGTGACGACGCGCGATATCGGCGAAATCGTTATGAAAAACCTCAAGGACGTCGACGAAGTCGCCTATGTCCGGTTTGCTTCGGTCTATCGCGAATTTAAGGATACGCAGACGTTTATGAAAGAGCTGCAGCGCCTGCTGGACGAGAAATGACGCCGGATTATACATTTGCAGCGCGGTTCGAGGCGGCCAGACGCGCCTCAAGGCTGCGCTTTGTCAACGGAATCGGGATCTATACCAGCCCCGCGCTCTCCGCGCTCGACGGGTTCGACCACGGCTTTTCGGCCAGGACCGGCGGCGTGAGCAAGGGTTTTTTTGCGTCGCTGAACCTCAGCTTCACGCGACCGGAAAATCGTGAAAACGTGATGGAGAACTACCGGCTGTTCAGCAGCGCGGCCGGATTCCAGTTCGAGCGCATGGTGATGGACAACTACGCGCACGATACGACCGTGCTGAAGGTCGACGCTTCGGACGCGGGCAGGGGCTACCTGACGGACCCGCTGCCAAGCTGCGACGGGCTGGTCACCGACGACCCGTCGGTCACGCTGATTACCGGCCACGCGGATTGCATGGCGTTTTTCTGCATAGACCCGGTCAAACGCTGCATCGGGCTTGCGCACGCAGGCTGGCGCGGCGCGCTCGGGCGCATCGGGGCAAACCTGATCGAAAAGATGCGGGAATACTACGGAACGAACCCGGCGGACGTGTTCGTCGGCGTCGGGCCGTCCATCTGCCCGGAATGCTTCGAGGTCGGCAAAAATGTTGCGGACCTGTTTGAAAAAGCGTTTCCCGATATCCCCTGTGTGATTGGCCGTCAGGGTGAAAAGGCGCATGTCGATCTCTGGATGGTCGCATGCAGGCAGTTCTTGGAAGCGGGCGTGCAACCGGAGCATTTTTCGCTGTTCGGCGTCTGCACGATGGAAACGCCGCTGCTGTATTCGCATCGCCGCGACAAGGGGAACACCGGCGGGATGGCGGCATATCTGAGAATCGTTTAGCACACCTGATTTGCATGGATGGAAGTGTGTCGGGAATGCACGCTGCAAGAATGCCTGTGCTAGCGGGTAATTACCGCCGCGGGGGCTTTTTGCCACGATTGTTCACGGCGTGTTTCATTGACAAGCCATACGAGCAAGAGTATAATTCACTCGTTTCAACTTATTGAATATATCGATTGAATCACAACACTGCAAAGGGAGACAGATGTTCATGATGAAAAAGAAACTGATCGCGGTATTGCTGGTTTGCGTGCTGGCTTTTGCCGTGGTTTTGAGCGGATGCGGAAGCAGCGAAGTGCTTGCGGCTACGGTCGGCGATCGCGAGGTTACGTTAACTCAACTTGAAAACGCCTACAGCAACAGCGAAAGCTATGCCTCCTATTATGGCTATTCGCTGGATACCGACGAGGGCATCGGCGAATTTGTCGATTACCTGATGGACGGACTGGTCACCAGCGAGATGAAGGTTTATCAGGCGAAGCTGGCCGGCATCACCCTGACGGACGAAGAAGAGGCGTCCGCGGAGGAGACGGCGCAGAGCAACTATGACGACACGTACCAGTCGTTCCTCGACCAGTCGGAAAGCGCGGGCGCGAGCAACGTGAAAGCATACGCCAACACTCTCTTTACCGATGCGCTGGTCCAGAACCACACGACGGTAAAAAAACTGAAGGCCTCGATGCTTGAAGATGCGGAAAACGATATCCTTGTTGCCGACCACAAAGCGCAGCTGATCGAAGGCGTCGAAATGACCGACGAAGAGCTTACGCAGGCATACGAGGACGAACTGGCTTCCCAGAAAGAGCTCTTCACGTCCGATCCTTCGCAGTATTTCACCTATGAATCCTATTCGGCTTACGGCTATTACGCCCCGCCGCTCTATGTGCCGGACGGATTCTTCCGCGTACGTCAGATTCTGGTCGATGACGAGGAGACGGCGCTGCTGGTCAAACAAAAGCTGGACGAGGGCGAGGACTTTGAAACGCTGCTGAAGGAATATAACACCGATCCCGGAATGGACAGCGAGGACTATGCCGACGGATACCTTGTTGGTGAAGGCGCGAGCTATGTCGACGAATTCCTGGACGCCGCGCTCGCGCTGGAAAATGACGGCGACATTTCGAACCCCGTTGAGTCCGATTACGGCTGGCATATCATCAAGCGGGTTTCCACGGAAAGCGCGCACGACATTCCGTATGACGAAGTGAAGGATACGCTGGATGATTATTTACAGTCGAATTACAAGGAACAGGATTACTCGGATATCGTCGACGGATGGGTCGCGGACGATACGCTGGTAACGCTTTATCCGGAAAACTATGCGTCGGTAGGACGCGATTAACGGAGGTGCATGCATATGAGCAAAGGCTTGCGGATTTTGGCGATCATTGTCGCGGTTATGATGATACTGGGTACGGTGGTCACGATCTTTGCCGCTATGCTGTAAAACCGGATACGTGCGGCGGGGCCGACTTTGAAGTCGGCTCCGCTTTTTCTTTTGAAAGGGCTGCCTTGTTTCGGATATGCTTTCAAAAGTGTATAATAAAAATAAAGAATTGACCGTCAGCCCTGATGAAGATATAATATTTGATCTAAGAATATCGCTGCAAATTGTGTTTCACTAAATTTACCAGATATGATCGTACGCGTCCGCCGGAGTACCGGCAGCGTTTAAAGCGTGCAAAATCAACGGAGGGAACCGGCATGATCAAACGGAGCGCCCGCATTCTCATGACGCTTGTCATACCGCTTACGCTTGTTGCGGTCACGGTATTTATGTTGCTGCTGCTCTCCGCAAGGTCTTCAAAACGGGCGCGCGAACTGACATATGAGACATTGCAGACGATCGGAACGCAACAGCGCGATCTGCTGAACGCTAAGCTCAGCGGCGAATTTTCGGTGCTGGAAGTGATCGCGGGCGTTGTCGAGTCCGCCGAGGTGCGGCACTCCGAGCAGATGCTGGAGCATATTGGCGCCGTTACGGAAAGCTCCGATTTTACAGACGTTTACATCCTTGGCAGAGACGGTTACGGTTTTACGATAAGGGACGAGGACGTTTACTTTGGCGGCTGCGCGTATTTTCTTCAGGCTTTGGACGGGGAGCAGACGATTGCGTGCGTAAAGGCAAACCGGATCGGCCTGGACGACGAATGTTTTATTATAATGGTGCCGATTTTGGTGGACGGCGAAATTTCAGGCGTGGTGTCCGGCGTGCTGACCACGGACACGATCAGCGATCTGCTCCGGATGCAGCACTATTCCGACAGCGAATCGTTCATCAGCGACAACGCCGGCAACATCATTGCCGGGAGCGAATCGCTGAGCCTGCTGACGCATAGCGACGACCTGTTCACTGTTTTTTCGAACGCCGTATTCGACGCGCCGTTCAGCGCGACGAGCACGGTCAAGGATATCCATGCGCAGCAGGAAGGTTTTGTTTCCTACTCGATCGACGGCGCGCACTGGTATCTTTCCTACCTGCCGACAGGCGTTAACGACTGGGTGATCTGTACCGCGATTCCGGGCGAGACGGTGGATGCGGCGCTGCAGGTGGAAACGTCGAACGGGTATTTGATGATCGGCGTTGCGATGGCGTGCGCAGCGCTTTTGATATTGTTCGTAATCGCGCTTTATGCCGGCGCGAACAGGCGGGCACACGAGGAGAAGGAACAGCTTTTAATCGCCCGGGAAGAATATCGTATTTCCGCGCGGCAAAGCGGCGTGATGATACTGCGCTACGATATCCGTTCGCACCGACTGATTCCGAACGAAATTATGATGGAACGCTACAAGCTATCGGAGGATACGCAGTACGACGATCATTCGATGATCCTCGACGGGATGATTTCGAACGAAAGCATGGCGGAATACAAGGCGTTCTGGACGTCGATACAAAACGGCGAGCCGAACGGACGGATCGAATGCCGGATGAAGAATGCGGAAGATGCTTACGGCTGGTATTCCTTCGAATTTACGGCGATATGCGACGAAAAGGGCAACAGTGTGCAGGCGATCATTACGCTGCGCGATGTTACGCGGCAGCATGAAAAAGCGGCGTCGTACGAGCGCTGGCGCGGCATGATGTCCGCGCTGATCGGCACGAGCCTGGCTTATATGGAAACCAACCTGACGACGGGAGAATGCGAGCTTGCCGAGGGCGCGTTCCAGACGTGGCGCGGCGAGCGTGAAGCGGCGGATGTAAAATCGGTCCTGCTGGCGCTTGAACAGAACGCCGTCGATCCGGACGACCGCCTGAAGTTCCGGACGTTCGTTAGCCTTGAACGCCTTCGACTGCTTTTTCAGAGCGGCGTTGTAAAGGACACCTGCGAGATACGCTTGCATAAGGACGACGGAGACACGGGGCTGTGCGAGGTCACCGTCCAGATGACGTATTATCCGAAGTCGGACGACGTCAAAGCGGCGATTGCGATAACGGACCTGGGGGACGGGGTCAGCAACATGGAACGCCTGAGCGACCTTGCGTTTCGCGACGATTTAAGCGGCCTGCTCAACCGGACTGCGGCGCGCGCGGCGATCGAAGAGACGCTCCGCTTCGGCGAGAGCGAAACGGTTGCGCTGTTCATGCTCGACATCGATAACTTCAAACAGGTCAACGATACGCTCGGTCACCAGATGGGCGACGAAGCACTTGTGCGCATCAGCGAAGCGATCAAAAACCTGTTCCGCGCGTCGGATGTGATCGCGCGGATCGGAGGAGACGAATTCTTCGTTTTCCTGCCGGATGCCGCGCTGCCCGGCATCGTCCAGACAAAAGCGGAAGCGCTTTGCGACGCGTTGCGTTTCACCTTTTCAAACGGGGTGCAGAGCGCGTCGATTTCGTCCAGCGTCGGCGTTATCGTGGCCAAACGCGACCGTATGGACTATGAAACGCTGTACAGCGAAGCGGACTACGCGCTCTACGAGGCGAAAAACGCGGGCAAAAACCGCTACTGCATCCGGCGGCAGGATACGCCGAGCGAGGCTGCGAGCATGCGCCTGAGCGGATCTGCATATTCCGCCCAGCTGTACACGCTGCTTCAGCATATGGACGGCGGCGTGACGATCCTGGAGGTTGGCGATTCGGTTCGGGCGCTCTACTCCAGCCGGGACGACGCCTGCGCGCTGTGCGGCGAAGCATTCCGTGAGGACGACGTCCACCCCGACGACAGGCAATATGTCGTTTCGAACCTGAAGCAGCGGGCGATCGACGGCCTGATGCTCGAAATCACTTACAGAAACAGGCGGAACGGCGGCAGTTTCGGCTGGCGGCATATGCAGGCGATCCGCATACCGTATTCCGGCAGCAACCTGCCGGTGCTGATTGCGACCATAACCGATATCACCGAACTGAAACGCTCCGTTGCGCAGCTTGAGCCCGTTATGGCGAAAGCATCGACGGGGATCCTGATTCTGCGCTTCGGCGAACGGATGGAGGCCACATTTTTCAACGATGCGTTTTTACAGATCCTCAACATGAATTACGATCAGTTCAAGCTGGTCTCCCGTGACTGCGCATCGCTGTTCCGCCCTGCGGACGCGCAGAAGCTGCGCGACAACGTCGATGCGGCGCAGGCCGGCAACCAGCCCCTGGAGTTTTCGTTTTTGACATTGAATCAGAAGCATCCAAACCTGCACAGGGTGCTGGCGCGCGGTATTCGGATCGACGAACAAAGCGGCGTGCCGGCGTATCTGCTGATTTTGTCGGACGAGGAGGGAATGCATAGGGAAGGCATGCCCGATATCAGGCTGTTTTAAATTCGGATAGGAGCGCGAGCCGGACGAAACGATACACGACCAACCGAACACAACCCGGGAAAATCAAAAAGGACGAAAATTACGGAAGGATTTTCGTCCTTTTTTCACGCAAAAAATTTGCGTTCGGAATATGGGCATTTGTTTTGCAGAAAAGTCGCGCTTATCTTCGGAATCGGCTTGCGTAAGAATGGTACGATAGGTATAATGAATTGTTAAAATATCGAAGGAGGAAGAAGAATTTGTCACACAAGTACGTATATCTGTTTCGTGAAGGGAGCGCAGATATGCGCGCTTTGCTTGGCGGCAAAGGCGCAAATCTCGCAGAAATGACGACGCTCGGG
>Ga0116162_10001868_pt1 | contig 13492 bp, 11 predicted proteins | sample AD_UKC105_MetaG_FD_89875 | JGI IMG/M metagenome (GOLD analysis project Ga0116162, IMG submission 89875) | Active sludge microbial communities of municipal wastewater-treating anaerobic digesters from Hong Kong - AD_UKC105_MetaG | ecosystem: Engineered > Bioreactor > Anaerobic > Digestate... | reverse complement strand
CCTTCCGCCTCGAGATCTTCCCTCAATTCCCGATAGTTGTACACCTCGCCGTTGTAGGTGATGGTATACCTGCCGTTATGGGTGGACATGGGCTGGAGCCCGGTCTCGGTGAGGTCGATGATGGTGAGTCGTCTGTGGCCCAGTGCGAGACCTGAGTTCTGATCAACAAAGAGGCCGGAGTCGTCAGGCCCTCCCAGATAAAGGGAATCCCGCATCGCAACACAGATGCGAGATAGCGTATCAGGGTTATTGCCTGTCCAGATTCCTGCTATGCGGCACATACTAAAATTGGGGCAATAAAGATATTAAGAGATCAAGAACCAAATAACTTTTTCAGATCATGGTTGTCAGGATAGCTTATAAGCACAGCGCGATGCGGACCGTGGAAAACGAACATGCTGCTGGCCCCGGCAGCAGAGGCCCTCCCCTCATTTACGGCGCCGGCCAGATCATCTAGTTTGCCAGCCCCGCCGCAGGCTACCACTGGAATTTTCACCTTGGTGGCTACCCCTTTGATAAGAGCCAAATCATAACCCTTCATGGTACCGTCCCGGTCAATGGAACTGATAATCAATTCTCCCGCGCCCAGTCGTTCCATTTCCATAGCATAGGCGACAGGATCGTATCCGGTGGCCTTGGTGCCTTTCCGGGTATAAACCTCATATTTACCCCAGATGTTTTTTTTAACATCGATCGATACCACAATGCTTTGCGAACCGACCATGTCGGCCGCATGGGTGATGAAAGAGGGGTTGTGTATGGCGTGAGAATTGATGACGATCTTTTCTACGCCCAAGTCGAGTACACGCCTTATCTGATCCAGGTTTTTAATGCCACCTCCGTAGCCGAAGGGCATGAAGGCTTCGCTGGCGATATCCGCTAACAGAGCATAAGGCGGTTCCTTGTTATCAGGAGTGCAGGTGATATCCAAGAATATCAGTTCGTCCACCTCTTTATCGTTGAAGATCTTGACGATATTTATCGGATCACCCAAGTACTTGGGCTCTTTGAACTTTACTGTTTTGATCAAGCCCCGGTTTCTTAATAAGAGGCAGGGGATTACGCGTGGCCTGTACATCTATGTTTTCTCCCATTCTGCGAAGTTTTTCAACAAACGCATGCCGAATTTGTGACTTTTTTCGGGATGAAACTGCACACCTAGTATGTTTTCATTCATGGCAGCACACGTAAATTTAAAACCATACTCGGTAGTCGCCATGACACTGTCCGAATGTTTACAGACCAGGTAATAAGAATGTACAAAGTAAAACCTGTTTTCATCGTACAGTCCGGTAAAGATTGGGTGAGGTTTTGCATAGCTCAGGATGTTCCATCCCATGTGAGGGGTCTTTAAATGGGCGATTTGCCCGTCGAACCGAAAGCGTATGCTTTGTGCATCGATCCAACCCAGACCGGACAATGTACCTTCCTCGCTGCTTTTTCCCATAAGTTGCAGACCCAAGCAAATGCCCAGTATGGGTGTTTTGTCAATCAGCACCTTTTTGTTCAGTACCGGAATCAGTCCACGCTCTTCAAGTTGCTTCATTCCATTGTCAAAAGAGCCCACGCCGGGGAGGATCAGTCTATCAGCCTTCTCGATAACGTCGATATCTGAGGATACATTGGACTCTATACCGGCTTTTTTGAGTATGTTGGCAATGGAACCCAGGTTGCCCGTGCCGTAGTCGATAACGATAAGCATAAATCTCCTGTGTTATGAGGCTCGCAATGAATCCATAGCCCCGTAGTTAGTTTTTTATGTCCCGGTTGCCGGGACTAAGCTTTTAATAAATGCAAGCAAACGATGTGCCTTGGCCTCATAATCCATATGCTCGCTTGCATAATCTCGCATGGCGGTCGAAATGCTTTCAGCACGATATTTGCGGAGTCCTTTTATGAAGGCCATGACCTTGGAAAAGTCAATAGGGGTATCATCGGCTGGGGCATGCAATATATAGGGAAAGTTTTGTGCGATATCCTCATCTTTGTAAGAAATAATGAACGGTATGCCCCTGGCCATATATTCGCGGACTTTCAAGGTTGAACCGTATACCAAATCCTTGCGATGCATCCCCAGTGTGCCGATTGCAAGGTCGCAGAGATCGAACAAACAGTCGAGTTCCCTGTCGGTCTTGTACCCATGCACGATTACCCTGTCTCGAAGGTGGAGTGATTCAATCAGCTTTGCGATGTCCGCATCGAGTATGCCTGCTATATGCAGTTCCAGCTTCGTATCGTCTTTAAAAGCTGACATGCCTGCAAGAATACGGTCAAGTCCCTGCCATGAGGCTGTATGCGAACCGACATAGAGCATTCGCAAAAGGTCATTAGCTGTCCGGGTAGATTTTTTCAGTGGGTAATTTTGTACTCGGATGCTGTTGGTCAATGTAAAATAGGGTATATCCCGGCGGATAAGGTTATATTCGTAGGAGGCGATTTCTGAGGTGACCCCGATTATCCCATCCACCTTGCGCAAAACGTGATTTCCATTCCATGCGATAAGGGGTGCCAGCAGGCGTCCGGCACGGCTTCCCTGGAGTTCCTCGATCTCTTTTGCTTGATGTTCGGTTATGAAGATTACACGAGGAATGATTTTTTTCGGGTTAAATACTCCGGGGACATAGGTAATGTTGTAGCGCCAGATAATTGCGTCCGGCATAAAAGATGCAATTTCTCTATAGGTATGGTGAAATACGGGGCATATGCGGAAGAGGGAAGAAAACAGGGGGATGCGTGCGAAGACTCGATAAAGGGCCGAGGGGAACTCCCGAACTACAAGAAAATTACCACATTGTCTTGTAACGCTTGCATGGCCGAGGGAGGTTAGTATGCAGCGTCCTTGGAAGACCACGTCGTTTTCCTGGCAGTGTTGGCCAAAGATCTCGCAAAACTCGCGCTCTTTCTGGAATACGCCAGGGGAGAGGGCAGGATTGTTAAAAGAGAGGTAGAGTATCTTGATAATCTGGCTCCCACATGAATTGTTTTCAAAGATGAACGGCGCGATAGAATTTTCGCAGCAAACCAAAGAGACGGGTGCGGTAGATCTGTCCGTAAGAACGATAATCGCTGTACTTTTTTTTAGGCAGGTGCATAATCGCTTGGAATTCGTCCTCGCTCAGGCCAAGTTTCTTGATGACATAGGCTGTATCCTGTTTTTGAAGAGTAACTGAGTATTCCGTATCTTGCATGGTCTGCAATGCTTCCTGGCGTGTAATTTCTCCGGAACAGATAAGGCTTGAGAGGTGCGATCTGCGTTTGTCGTATCCAAATTTTTGCGGGAGGTAAAAGCCTTGATACCAGCGGGTATAGATCGATTCGTAATGCTTGCCGCCGTAATATTTCCACCCGAGTTCCTTTTCCAGCAGGGTAATGGCATTTTTTTTCGAATAGTCGATATAGTTGAGGATGTTGACGAACTTTTTATTCCAGGGGTGCAGGTGAAAATCCAGCATACCCAGATGTGGAAATGATCTTAGCGGGCCTGACCCATGGGCCTTGTTCACACTTCTGATGTAACGCCAATCGAGATGACCTTGCGACCAGGCCCTCGGCACATGCGTTTCCGTGCGAAGATTGTTGCCCGTGATAATGAAAGAGACTCCAATTTGACGGGCGCTGTGAACGGCCGAGGCGGTAATGGCATGGTCGCTGGGAATTTCAGCATCAGGGGTTGCGGCTCTAAGGAACGCTATTTGCAATTCTCGGAATTCTTCCCAGTCTAGGACAGTGGTATGCAAATCGATGTTGAGTTTATTACAAACATTTTCAATGTTTTTTACAGCCAGTTCTGAATCCCACCCATTGTCAAGATGCAGGGCGAGCGGCCGCAGGCCGTATTGCTTGACCTTATAGGCTACATAGGTGCTGTCGACTCCACCACTCAAACCAATGAGACAGTCATACGGTTTTTTCGCACCAGTGCGTTTGATTTTATCGACAAGAGCGAGGGTATATCGCTTGCCGGCTTCGCCGGTGATGACATAACGCCGGATGGCGGTATCATAAGTGTGGCAGTGGTTGCATATGCCCTGTGCATCAAAAGCGATATCGGGATCTGAAGTATCCATAATGCAACGGGTACAGATCTGATAATTTCCAGCAGTCATTATTCTCCAATCAACTCTTGGACCATGGCCCTGATTTTTTTCCGGTTAGCCCTCTCGTTCAGTACCTGGGCCGCTATATGAGATTGATTTTTGTGATACATAAGCTGTTCTGTAGAAAGTCTGTTCAACAGGTGCGCCAGCGATTGCGGTTCGAAATCCTCGGAAACGATGCCGCAATCATACTGATCCACGATTTTACGCATTTCTATGCCAGGGCCAATGGCAACCATCAGGCGAGCCTGGATAAATTCAAAAAGTTTGTTGGGCAGTGCATAGGTAAGGTTCAAATTATTGGGTGGGCACAAGAAGAGACCAATATCGTACGTGTTGGTGAAAGGGACAATATCCCGCATTGCAACGGGTTTGATGATCCTGATATTTTTATGTCCCTTCGCCTTGGACAAGAATTTCCCGGCATAGTCGCTCTTGTCAAGCATGACCATGAAATCGAGGCTGAATCTTTCATCCACATAATTCATGAGATCGATCATGACCTCAGTCCGCCGAGACATGCCAACCCACCCATGGTAGATCATTTTTATCTTTTTATCCTCGGGCTTGGCCGGCTGGATGTCATGGAAGGCGGGCAGGCTCATTAGCACTTCTGACTCAACATTGAATTCCTTGCGATATTCCTGCGCCAGTCCGTCGCTTACAGTAATGATCTTGTCACATCTATGGAGATATTTCTGGCAAAGATATTCGTTGATTGGCCTGTATTGTAGGCGCCATTTCCATTGGTCATTGTAATTTTTCGGATAGAATTCTCTTGCATCCAGCATGACCTTTGTATGGGATTGCTTGAGGCCGAACACCAGGGGGAGCAGGGAGCAATCATGCGTAATGATGAGATCGTAGGTTCTGCCCGACATCTGTTCTTGCATCTTTCGCGTCAATTCGTGAATCGGCCATAAGAGATCGTCAATGCGGCCGGTCCTGATTTTGATGAGTTGATTGAGCATGGCTGGAAAAGCGAGGATCTTTCTCGCCGGTTTCCGGAGTAGACCGCGCAAACCTGGAGGCAATATACCTGCCAGCTTCAAGAGTTTGCTTGTGCGCGCAGGCATTTCGGCGGAAAATGAAGCCACCCCGTCAAGTGCTGCCGAACTCTTGGTGATAACAGTGACGTCATAGCTCTCTTTGAGCCAGTTGATCATGCGGTTCGGACGGGGATCGTTCTTGGGATCCGCTTCACACGCGATGAGCACATTCTTCACGATTCACTCACAGGTTTAACCAGGCAGGTAAAGTGGTACATTTTAGCGACCCCTGATTTCTCTTATAATGCGCCTGGCGATGGCCTGGGTTATACGCGGCGCCATTCTTGTAGCGACAAGCAGTGGGTTGCGGTCATCCCTGGCATACGATGGATAATCATAGATGGTTTTGGGGGGAAGATGCATGATTTCATCAAATTCACTATTCGACAGGCCGAGCTTTTTGGCCACATAGATACGGTCCTCTTCCTGCGTTTGCAATGGATAGGGTTCGTTTTTCATTTCCTCCAGCGCTTCTTCCCTGGTCATTTCCCCGGAGCATATGAGGCTTGAGAAATGCCCCTTGCGCTTGTCATAGCCGAATTTTTTAGGAAGGATATATCCCTGGAAAAACCTGGTGTAGACCGATTCGTAATGTTTGCCGCCGTAGTAGATCCATCCAAATTCTTTGTTCATAATTTCAACGGCGTCTTTTTTAACATAATCAACGTAATTCAGGATATCGAACCATTGCTGCTTACTGCGGTAATACTGTTCTTTGGATCTGGTGCGGTGCGGGTAGGTTTTTAATGGAATGGTGCCGAATTTTTTGTGCACACTGTTGATATATTTCCAGTCAAAATGTCCCATGGACCAGGCCGGTGCGACATGGGTTTCGGTTCGTACATTACGGCCGATGATGACGTGTTTGATGCCGGTCTTATCCGCCATTTCATACATGAGCGATACAATGGCATGGTCACTGGGGATCTCGGAATCAGGGGTAGAAGCCTTTAGGAACGCAACCTGGAGATCACGGAACTCTTCCCAATCGATCACATGTGTATAGAGGTCAATCCCAAGCTTGGTAATGGTTTTTTGAATATTATTGACCGCGAGTTCCGAATTCCAGCCGTTGTCTAAGTGGAGAGCCAGCGGACGCAGACCGTATTCCTTGACCTTGTATGCCACGAAGGTGCTATCGACGCCGCCGCTTACCCCGATAATACAGTCATAGTCCTTGCCTTTACCATCATGCTTTATTTCCTGGATCTTCTGTTGGAGCTTGGTCCGACCTTCTTCACCGGTAAAGATCTCATTCTTCACCATCTGATCGTATTCATGACAACGGATGCAGACCCCTTTTTCGTCGAAGGTGATATCCGGGTCCGTGGTGTCCATAATACATCGCGTGCACATTTGATATGGTCTCGTCATCTGAACTAACCTCGTTTTAAAAGAACTTTATATAGAGTCCTGAGCATGTTCAAGAAAAATTTCACCCCGCTTATATCGGAAGAACGCAGCCACGCAAACGGCCATTGTAATTTTATCGCAACAAGCAGGAGGTGGCTTGACAAAAAGTTTCCTCGGGTGTTTAAAAGAGCGTACTTTTTGAGGGCCAGTCGGTGAATCGGCTGGGTTGACAGCACCCTGACCTTATTGAGAGCAGCGGAAAAGTCGAAACCTGTCGACGTTGATTCCGATATTTTATCGCCGGCACCGTTATATGTTGTAAGCTCGTTTACGGCCGCGCTACCTGCACATACCTTCTTCGACCAGCGTTGTTTCCCACACGAATGCAACATAGTACTGAGCGCTTCGGTATATGCATTGAATGAGGGAAAGGGTGATCGGTGTATCGATCTGTTTTTTCCAGCATCGTCCTTGAGTAGCCTTGGGCTTATAGAACCAAGATTCTCCTGACCGTCGAGCAGATCGACCAGCCAGCGGGAACGTTCAGATTCGAAATGGGCGGGTAGGGGTCCATTTGGCCGGGCCAGGTATTTTGCCGTTTTCAGATGACCGCAGCACAGCAGAGCAATGATAAGGTAAGCCCATTCAACAGGATCAGGTGTTGGAGAGTTTTGAACTAACGCATGCCGATTCAGCTTCTCCATGAGGGTGAGAGCTATATGGGCGTTCCCTGTCAAGAGATAGCATAAAGCCAATCGCAAGTCGGCTTCGGGGATACAAGACGTGAATTCCCCCACTTTTTGGTATAATTCAATAGCTGTCTCGATATTACCTGAGGAAAAGCAGATATCGGCTTGTTTGAGGAGCTTTTTATCAATCCCGTCACATGAGAAGATGATACTTCGATAGTCTGCATCATCGCTTGCAACTTCGAGATCGCCAAACAAACTTGGCTGAACGATTGATTGTTGAGGTTTAAGTCCTTTACGCAGCGTATACCATTGGATCATTTGCTTTCTGTCTCGGTATGAATGGTGGGTACGAACGAACCGGAATCCATTTTCTGTGATGCGTTCAAGTTCGTCTCGGTTGTGAAAAAGATGCTTAATGGCGTCCACGACATTATTTTCATCAGCAAAAACGCAATTATCAAAGTGCCTAAAGCCGAAAGCCCGGACAGCCGGTGTATCGTCACTCAAAAGGCAGGCCCTGCAGGCGGGGATCTCAAGATGTTTTTTCAAGAACTGCTTATTGAAGGCTCCCCCGGAGGGAACGATGCAAGCGGAATTGATAGTGCGTGCATATTGTTCGCCGTGGATAGGAAATGACGATGAAAATCCGGCGCTGTAGCCGGGATGCTGAAACGTGAGTGTGGGGAATATTGACCCGATACGATTTTTAATTCTATTTCTCCAGGGATAGGCCGGCCGTTCATAATCGCCTATGTAGAGAAGAGGAATGACCTTTGTAAGGCTAAAATCCTGGTAAAGATCCGTATCTATGAAATAGGGGAAATAAAAAATCATATCGGAGATTTCCGGTAGATACTCCTTAAGGGCAAGATCGCCCTGTTCGAAAAGCGCCTCGATCCCATAGTGCTCTATCTGGTAAAGGCACTGCACTCTTGAAGATGACCAGACATCGCCCTTCATGAAACCGATTTTGGGCACCGAGGGGTTTGAGTTCGTATTTGCAATATTCAATCTGCTCTCATGCGCTTCATCGCCACAATCGAACAGAGCAATGTCGGGTTCATAGGTCTGGCAGACCTCATTATAGTCGCAGTCTTGATTGATAACGGTTAGGTCGAAGAATTCTGAGAAGCATTTCAGCGGACGCAACACAGTGGCCTCAAAATTGACCGGGGCGTAGCCAGAAGGATCAGCCTGAAAATAGACCATCTTTGGTTTGTCTGCATTGGGAATGATACTGGAGTGATGAGGATGGTTATCCATAAGCATCAAAAAGCATTCGATGAATGTATTGTTCCGTCTAGACGAAAAACATGAATTTTAAAGGTGTCTTGCCAGGGAAACATAATGTTGAAGAAATCGAGGTTATTGTAATATGCCTCCTGAACAGGGTGGTACTCTTTTAGTTGAATAAGGTCAAACCAGGCTCTTGAACGGATGCCGTCGAGCAGACGTTCTCTATACTCGAAGAAACACAGGCGATCGGCTATAGATACCACGTGCCATCGGTGTTGTCCTCTGGCCCAGCAGAACAAACCATCCTTAGCCAGGGTTGGGATTTCTATATAACCGCGTTTGCCGACGCGGATAATTTCCCGGCAGGCCATTATTGGATCCTCCGTATGTTCAAGGACATGCGAACAATAAACATAGTCAAAAAATTTGTCGGTAAAAGGCAAGTGGTGGATATCCGCGATAAGAGCATGTTTACCGGTTGCCAGTTTGTTGGATTTCATGGCGGTTAGTGCGTTAAGCGAGAGGTCGATAATATGGGTTGCGTAAGGGAAGGGATCGGTTCCGAATCCGATATCCAGGATGGCCGTACAATCCTTAAGGTTGAAATTATTGTATATTTTTTGATAACTAAATCTTTTTAATTCGTTTGGATACAAAGGCCTCGGAATACGGCGCTCGAGTTTGTAACCGCAGTCATTAATAAACTTAAAGATTCGATACTGAATTCTTTTTATCATGATACCTGCTGCTTCCACTTTGATGACATCACGACAGGGTAGCCTGTGGATTCCACGTAATCAACTCTATTGAGAGCCCCTGACTCGACGTTTAACACCATCGCATCCGGTATGAAATCTATAACTTCCTTGCCCCTGCCCATCCATAGATTAACGACATAACGCCCCGGCGCAAGAGGCAAACTTTCGATATGCGTGAAGATTTTTTCCAGCCTCTTTGTTAAGGCAAAATGTCTGCCCATATGCTGTGAGTATAATTGAAACAAGGGTACACCGTGCTGTGTTTTTATAGAGACCGCAAGATCGATCAAGCTGCATTCATTACCATTTGATGTGTCGTGGACATGGAAGATAAAATCTAAAGGATGGCCAGTGCGTGGAGGGTTGGGAAGGATTTCAAAATCTTGTATAAATGTCCGGGGCTGAATATGTTTTCGGCCGGGTTGCGAAAGGAACAGGTTGTCTTTTCGAAATTTGAACAAGTAGTGATCGATTGCTTCGTGGATATCGCCAGAGAAAGAAACCCTTCCCCCTTCAAGAACAATAGCCTTATGACAGAGATTGAGGATGGCAGCCATATTGTGGCTGACGAACAGGACCGTTCTCCCTTCTTTTGCAACATCTCCCATCTTTCCAAGACACTTTTTCTGGAAGGCGGCGTCACCTACGGCCAGGACCTCATCAACAAGTAATATTTCCGGCTCCAAGTGTGCTGCCACTGCAAAGGCAAGACGAACATACATGCCGCTTGAATAACGCTTGACTGGAGTGTCGAGAAACTTTTCGATCTCACTGAAGGCTACAATCTCGTCAAATTTACGGTCAATTTCTGTTTTCTGCATTCCCAGGATCGTGCCGTTTAAATAGATATTCTCTCTGCCGGTGAGCTCCGGATGGAAACCGGTGCCTACCTCGAGCAGACTGGCAACCCGGCCATGAAGCATCACCTCGCCCGAAGTAGGTTCGGTGATACGGCTGAGGATTTTCAGCAGGGTGCTCTTGCCAGCACCGTTGCGGCCGATGATGCCGATCACCTCACCGGGTTGCACCTCAAATGAAACGTCTTTTAGCGCCCAGATGGTGTCACCTGGCGATGACGGCATAGGGACAGCGATCGATGGGCATAGTGCTGAAGAGTCTTTAAGCTCTGTGCCCTGTACTTCGTTCTCTGCATTTTCAAACTTGGTCAGGTTGCGCAGCTGACGGAAATTGCGGACTGGCGAGGTCAGTGCGTCAACAAAGGCTTCACGGAACGTCCTGTTGATGCGTTCTCTGGCGCCGATGTGATACTGTTTGGAGAGATTGTTGACCTGAATGATGGGTTCACTCATAATTTCCTCAGATGACATCCGCAAAATGACGTTCCACCTGTTTGAAATAGATCAGGCCGCTCAGGAACAACGCCAGGCTGATGGCTGCGGACATCAGGACCATCTCCGTAGGGAAGGTTACAGTGCCCAGCAAGGCGGACCGGAAACCCTCGATCACGCCCGTCATAGGGTTGAGGGCATAGATCATACGGTATTTCTCGGGAACCAGTGAGGCCGGGTACACTATAGGTGTGGCGAACATCCAGAACTGCATGAGGAAGGGGATGGTATAGCGGATGTCCCGGTATTTGGCGTTCAGTGCAGCCAAGATCATGCCCGTCCCGCTGGCGATCAACATCATAAGCACTATCAGAACAGGGAGCATCAGCACCATGATTGTCGGATAAATATGGAAGTAGAGCATCATGCAGAGCAACACCATGAAGGCGATGGAAAAATCAAGCAGCCCGGCGACCACCGGCGTGAGCGGGATGATGATGCGCGGGAAGTAGACCTTGGTAATGAGGCTGCCGGAGCCCACAATACTGTTGCCTGACTGGCTTACTGCCTGGGCAAAATAGGTCCAGGCGATCATGGCGGTATAATTGAAGATTGGGTAGGGTATGCCGTCGGAGGGAATCTTGGCGAGCTTGCCGAAGAAGAGCGTGAAGACCACCATCATGAAGAATGGCTGGATAACAGCCCACAGTCCACCAAGTACGGTCTGCTTGTACTTGACCTTGATATCCCGAGCTATCAGAAAATAGAGTAGATCCTTGTACTGCTTCAGCTCACGGAGATTGATCAGCTGCAGCCCCTTCTTAGGTTTGATATGAATGGTAATTCTTGATTTATTCGAATCAGGTAAATTCATTAAATAGCTCCGCCAACCCGGGTGATCCCGAGTACAATAGGTGCCCTGATATTTGAGAAGTAATAATCATCTGGCCAGCACTTTATTAATCGTGATTGGCGGCTCCAAGCTTTAATTTAAAAGTTATAAGATTATTCAAGAATTTGAGTATAGAGTGCAATAAATTTTTTGGCAATAGTGCTCCAGTAGATAGTATTTTTCAGTCCGTTCTTTTTTTCTTCAAGATTGCCCACTGGTATTTTTACTGTCAGGGCGTTGAATAACTTGTCAGCCAGCTCTTTTTCATCCTTCGGCTGAAAGAGAAAACCGTCTTCCTCATGGCGGATCAGTCTCCTGTTTGTTTCAATATCCGTGACTACCGGTATTAGCCCGGCAGCCATTGCCTCCAGCAGGGCGATCGAGGTTCCATCTGCTGTAGCGGTGGATACATAGACCGAAGCTTTTTCCATGAGAGAAACAACATCTTTATTGGGCACAAGACCAAGAAACTCAACGTGCCTGGATATGTCCAGTGATTGTGCAAGCTCTCTGAGTTGAGATTCCTGAGAGCCGGTCCCTGCAATGATGAATCTTGCCCCCGGGACTTTCTCAACAACAAGGGGGGTGCATTTTATGAGGGTTTGGGCGTCATATACCGGCTCAAGGCTCCTGGTATAAAGCACGGTTTTTGATGTGTAGTCCGGAGAGATTTCAAAGAATCTTTCGTCAACCCCGGATGAGAAGACCTCTGCATCTTTCAGTGAGGCCCTGGTCTTCATTGCATCAGACACTACGGTTACTTTGTTCGAGAGCCGAACTGCCAGGTCGAAGAGTATCCTGACAGGCCCTTTTTCACTTACCCGCGTATCCATTCCCCGGGCCGTGTTGAGTACGGGGACCTTGGTGAGCTTTCCTGCCAGTGCTGCTATGAGGCCTGTGGGAACGATCCAGTTGCCGTGAATAACATCCGGCTTCTCATTCGTGATAAGGTGTAAGGCCCTGAAGAATCCTGAGATCATGTAGATGAGCATAGGAAATACAGGGATACTCTCTGTCTGGTTAAGCGGTGTCTCTCTGCTGGGAAACCGGAAGCGATGCACCCTGATGCCCTCGTCATCTTGGAACAGGGGGCTTTTTTTGAATATCCGCGGAGTGAGAACAAGCACCTCATGGCCTTGTTTGACGATTTCAAGACAGAGCCTTCTGATAAACATCCCCCGGTTCGACCCTTCATAATCCGGGTACGAGGTGGTGATGATAAGAGCCTTCATAGACCTTACCTATACTACATCGGGGCACAAGGGCAACAGGTGTATTCTCTGATGCACTTCATCCAGAGAGTTGACCGAATAAACATCTGAAGGAATTGCCGGTATTCCACCATGGATACATTAGATGAATATCGGATAGTCTGGCATTGCCGATCTACAGGGTAAGGAGTGTTATTTATGCTGCGCTTTTGAGGAAAGAGAGGTAGGTTCATATCGTAATTTGGTAATTTTGTAATACAAACATACTAAATCTGTTGACAAAGGCTCCCCGTGATGTCATAATGCCACATCTATGGTAAAGAATGATGAATTCTTTCAATATGTTGGTGTAGTTGCGGAGGATCTTTTCGGAGCAGGCAATAACCTAAAAAAAGTGTGTTCATTGCCGCGATGTTATACCATTTAGCACGAATTACGCTAAGTACTGCCAAACTGTAGGTGCTCCTCCAGTTTGTATTGAATGAATAGGGTGGGTCTCAAGACATGAAAACCTTGCTGCAAGGCATAAAGATTCTTGATTTTACCTATCTTCTTCCCGGGCCATTTGCCACGATGATGCTATGCGATCTCGGGGCTGAGGTGCTCAGGGTGGAATCTCCAACACGTATGGATCTGGCACGGCTTGCACCGCCATTTGTAGACAAGGACTGCAAGGTCTCGTGCATGCATGCCACGCTCAACCGGAATAAGAAATCCATTGCCCTGGACCTGAAGCAGAAAGAGAGTATCAGGGTGGTCGAGCGTTTGATCTGCGACAGAGGCTACGATGTGGTTATTGAGCAGTATCGTCCCGGGGCCATGGAGCGACTCGGGCTTTCTTATGAACAGCTTTCAGAAATTCATCCCGGATTGATCTACTGTTCCATAACCGGCTATGGCCAGACCGGCCCGCTG